>ENA-UERK01000155-UERK01000155.1-human-gut-metagenome-genome-assembly--contig:-NODE-155-length-64600-cov-9.358570_pt1 | contig 64600 bp, 63 predicted proteins | sample MGYA00242957_ERZ507957 | MGnify/ENA primary metagenome ERZ507957 (study PRJEB26167, sample SAMN06115538) | human gut metagenome | host: Homo sapiens | place: China:Heilongjiang | collected 2015-11-06...
AAAAGTCCTACAAATTGTCTTCCGGGATGCGGACATGACCTGCGGAGTGCTCCAAACTTGGAAAGACACGGATCATCGAAGATGCAAACATTCGGCCGGTTAGAAATGCCACATTTTTTGAACCGAATGTCCATCTGTATTTCCACATGAAATCCCCAAGTGCGTTTCTTATAATAATATTACTAATTACCCAAAAAATTCTATGCTTATTACGACAATCTGTTTTCTAATCGTGCCGTTCCTCATCACACGCATAGGTCTCACAAAATCTTCCCGAAAATGCCGGAGACTCACCACCCGCATACAGGTGTGAGGTATCTCCGAACCCGCAGACACGGAAAGATGCCACGCCGGGACGGCGCTCCTCGGTATACACCGTGGTAACGGACGTCGGCGCCGCGCAGGTATAATGCCACAGAATCATCGGTGACACATTCATCAGGTGCGACAGCAGCACACACTCCAGTCCGAAGTGGCAGAAGAACACAAGCGTATCGCGGTTCGCCTGTGCGACACGGTAGATGTCGCCCTCGCGCACATAGCCGTGCTCCGCCAGCAGGGCATCAAAGTTTGATACCACCCAGGCATACTCTGCACCTACGCCACCGTCCGGTTTCTTTTGCACACGGACGCCGTTTCCCTCATGCACGCCGGGAGCCAGTCCCCCACGCATAGCCTGCTGTGTCGCCCACAGGTCACGCCGGAAGAACTCCTCTTCTCTCGTCCAGTCCTCCGGCAGCCAGTCCCAGGGGATCGACTTTCGATCCGGGCAATCCGGTCGGTCGATCTTCGTGTCGAACTCCCTGAGCCACTGGCATTCCTTTGCCTCGCGGTTCATCTTCTGTAACATCAGGGATGCCGTATCCTTCGCCCGCCCGAGCGGCGACACATAAAACTCCTTGACATTAAGCTTTGACAGGCGTTCTGCCAAAAGCTCTGCCTCGCGCCACCCCTTTTCCGTCAGGGTATCATGCTCATAATCCGGATCCCCGTGCCGTACAATCAATAATCTCATACTGCCGCAAATGCCTCCGCAAGATCTTCAATAATATCGTCCACATTCTCCGTTCCGATCGACAGACGGATCGTGTTCGGCTTGATGCCCTGCTCTAACAGTTCCTCCGTCGTGAGCTGGGAATGTGTCGTGGATGCCGGATGAATCACGAGCGACTTCACATCCGCCACATTGGCAAGCAGAGAGAACAGCTCCAGATGATCGATGAAGTCTTTTGCGGTCTGCTCGTCTCCCTTGATCTCGAACGTAAAGATCGAACCGCCGCCGTTCGGGAAATATTTTTTGTAGAGTGCCTGCTGCGCCGGATCCTCCGATACCGACGGATGATGCACCTTCTCCACCTTCGGGTTGTTGTTCAGATATTCTACGACCTTTAATGCATTCTCCACATGGCGCTCCACACGCAGCGACAATGTCTCAAGTCCCTGTAAAAACAGGAAAGAGTGGAACGGAGAGATGGTTGCACCGGTGTCGCGCAGTAAAATGGCGCGGATCTTTGTGACGAACGCTGCCGGTCCTGCCGCCTTTGTAAAACTGATGCCGTGGTAGCTCGGGTTCGGCTCCGTCAAGGACGGGAACTTGCCGCTTGTCTCCCAGTCAAACTTTCCGCCATCCACGATCACGCCGCCGATGGCTGTTCCGTGTCCGCCGATGAACTTGGTTGCCGAGTGAACGACAATATCTGCTCCGTACTCAAGCGGACGGACCAGATACGGCGTTGCAAAAGTGTTGTCCACAACCAGCGGAATCTGATGCGCATGCGCGATCGCTGCGATCTTCTCAATATCCACAACGTCCGAGTTCGGGTTGCCGAGCGTCTCGATGTGGATCGCTCTGGTGTTCTCCTGAATTGCCTGCTCCACCTCGTCGTAATTGAATGGATCGACGAAAGTTGTCGTGATACCATACTCCGGGAATGTATGTGCCAATAGATTGTAGGTGCCGCCGTAGATGTTGTTGGCAGCCACGATGTGCTCGCCGGCATGCGCCAGATTCTGAAGTGTATAGGCGATCGCCGCCGCACCGGACGCCACGGCAAGCGCTGCCACACCGCCCTCCAAAGCTGCGATTCTCTGCTCGAAGACATCCTCGGTCGGGTTTGTTAATCTGCCATAGATATTTCCCGCATCGGTCAGTCCGAAACGCGCCGCCGCATGCTCACTGTTGTTAAATACATAAGAAGATGTCTGGTAGATCGGCACTGCTCTCGCTCCGGTTACCGGATCTGCCTCCTCCTGTCCTACGTGAAGCTGTAATGTCTCAAATTTTAACTTTCTGTCCTTTAATGCTTTTCCCATGTCAGTTTCTCCTTTTATTTTCATTCTTGAAGTTCTGTCTGTTGATAATCTGATGATAGCATGAGAAAACCAACCTGTCTAATATGAAAAAGAAAGCACCAGCTATAGGTATAACCTATAGCTGGTGCTTTCTAATCTAATCCTCTTTTTTAAAGATTGCATTGCGCACTTTTGCAAGTGCATTCAAAAGAATCGTTCCAAGCACACAGCAGCAGATGATCTCTCCCGCTCCGACGGTCAGCATGTAAAACGGAATCGACCAGTCTCTTCCGCCATATTCCATGGTAAGTCCATATCCGTAGCGGAGTACCAGCGGAATGATGATGATATTTGATACCACCGGCGCGAGCGTGCATAAAAACTTGTGCTTGCGGAGCAGATACGTTCCGACTGCGCCGAGCAGCGTCGCCAGACTGCCGAAGATCACATCATAGATGGCTGCTCCCGTCAGAAGGTTGGCAAGCAGGCATCCCACAAACAGTCCCGGAATTGCCGCCGGTGTAAAGTACGGCAGAATGGTCAGCGCCTCGGAAATCCGGACCTGAATGGCTCCCGATGCCAGGTTGAACGCACTGATAAAATAGGTCAGCACGACATAGATTGCTGCAATCATCGCAGCGTGCACAATGAATTGTACCTTAGAGTTTCTCATATTCTGTTCTCCTTTAGTTTTGTTTTACGAGTGGAAGGTCTCGAACACTCGATTCATTTAACGCCGGAAATCGGCGGCAAGCCCGCTTAGACCTTGTTTTTATGGGCTACGCAACGTCTGATATTTTATCACAGTCTGCCAAAAAAGGCAACGGCAAAATTTCTCCCGTAAAATTTTTCACGCAAAAAACTGCTCCGCGAGCGTAATGCTCCCAATATAAACCACCGGTCCTGTCATGTCAATTCTGCCGTCCCGGGCAAATTCCACCAGAAGCTCCCCGCCGTGCATATGCACCGTCACACGGTCGCCGACAAATCCCATCTTGTGCGATGCGGCAGCCGCTGCACAGGCTCCTGTTCCCGACGCGTATGTATAACCCGCGCCGCGCTCATAGATCTCGATCTGAATATTTTCCCGGTCGAGCACCTGACAGAGCTGCATGTTGATACGGTTCGGAAAATATCTGGAATTTTCCACATACGGGCCAAGCTGCATCGCTTTTTTCTGGCTGACCTCCTCGAGCATCAGCACACAATTTGGATTTCCCAGGGAGACGCAGGTCGCGTTATAGAAATTATCGCCAAAAAAGATCGCCTCGTTGACAATCTCCCCCTCAAACCCGACCACCGGGATTTCCTTTGCCACAAACTCCGGGTATCCCATGTCCACGCGCATGAGATCGCCCTGCTCGTTTAAAAACGTCACCCTGGTCTCACCCGCTTTTGTGTGCAGCACATAGCTCTCCTCTGTCACATACCCCATATCTTTTAAATATTTGGAAAAAATGCGGATACCGTTTCCGCTCTTCTCCGCCTCACTCCCGTCCGGGTTGAAAATGTGCACCCGCATTTTGTCCCCATCAAAAAAAGGGCCATAGAGAATGCCGTCTGCTCCGACTCCCAAATTGCGCCGGCAAAGTGCTTCCACCTGCCTTTCCTGCAATTCACATGCATTGCGATTCGGATCGTAGATCAAATAATCATTCCCCAGCCCATGGTATTTACGCAGTGTTATCTCTGCCATAAATGTCTCCGGTATCTGTTCTTATTCTATTATATGCTGTATTGGCGCGGATGCCATCTCTTCAGGGATATCCTGCTCCTCTTCCGTCTGCTTGTTCTGCTCGATCAGGCTGCGGATCGCCTCCGTCTTCTCATGAAGAATCTTGTCGATCTGCCCTTTTGTCACCTCATCGGTCACTTCCTCATTGCCGTAATTCGCCGAGCTGACTGTCAGCTCCGGCTCCACAGGAAGCTGCTGCCCGGTAACCGCATCCTCTTTCTCCCCGGTCTGTTCTTCCTTTGGCTCCGCATACGGTGTCGGTATATAATTCACATTCCAGTATTTTACAATACTGCGGTGCATCCGTTCCTGCTTGTCTCTCTCATCGATTCTATCCAACATATACTGTCGACCTGCCCCACTTATTTTCTAATTTATTTATACTACAAATTCTGCCGTACTTCCATAACATTTTGCATTTCCTGCTGAAAATTTTCTGTATAAAAACGCCCCGAATGAAGCATGCTTTTTAACAGAAAATCAAACCGGAGGAAACGCACCATGTCTTCATACAAAGTTGAAATCTGCGGTGTCAACACCGCGAAGCTGCCTGTTTTAAAAGAAGAGGAAAAGGACGCGCTCTTCGCCCGCATCAAACAGGGAGATGCCGCTGCCCGCGAAACTTACATCAAGGGAAACCTCCGCCTCGTCTTAAGTGTGATCAAGCGTTTTTCCGGGAACCACGAGAACGTAGATGATCTCTTTCAGATCGGATGCATCGGTCTGATCAAATCCATCGACAACTTCAATCCTGCACTGGGCGTAAAGTTCTCCACCTATGCGGTTCCGATGATCATCGGTGAAATCCGCCGGTATCTGCGTGACAACAACTCGATCCGCGTCAGCCGTTCCCTGCGCGACACCGCCTACAAAGCCATCCACACCCGCGAGATTCTTGCCAAAACCTCCTGCAAGGAACCGACATTAGAAGAAATTGCAAAAGTCTCCGGTCTCACCCAGGAGGAGATCGTCTTCGCCCTGGATGCCATCCAGAGCCCTGTCAGCCTCTACGATCCGGTCTATACCGACGGAGGAGACACCCTCTACGTCATGGACCAGATCAGTGACAAAAAAAACCGCGAGGACAACTGGATCGAAGAACTCTCTCTAAACGACGCCATGAATCATCTGAACGAGCGCGAGAACTTCATCCTGCGCCTCCGCTTTTACGAGGGGAAGACACAGATGGAAGTCGCCGAGGAGATTCACATCTCCCAGGCACAGGTCAGCCGTCTTGAAAAATCCGCCTTAAAATCCATCCGCACTTATCTCTCCATGTAATGCCTACCGCTCCCACTTGTTGCAGAGTTCATTGATCTGATCCGCAAATTTGCCAAGCTCGCGGTTCGGCATACCTTCGCACTTGCGGATCACCGTCATCAGCCGCTCGCCGGCTGCCACAAGTCTTGCAAAAATATTGTTGACTGCGCGGGTACTCTTCTTCTCCACCGCCTCTCTGGAGCCCTGTGCCACACAGGCGCCTGTCAGCAGATCAAACGCATCACCGCTGAAGGGCGCGTAAGCCTCCAGCCCCAGCTCCTCGTGAATATGCGCCGCAAACTGCTCCGTCACCTTGTCTTCGCCATGTACGATAAAAACGCGCTTCGGCTTCGGGTCAAACATGCTCACCCATTTAGTCAGCTGGTTCACGTCCGCGTGGCCACTGATTCCCGGAAGGTTCTCGATCTTCGCCTGCACCTCGATCGTCTCGCCGAAGAGCTTCACTTCCTTCGCCCCGTTTAACAGCGCATTGCCGAGCGTACCCGGAACCTGATATCCGACAAACAGGATCGTGGAATCCTTTCTCCAAAGATTGTGCTTCAGATGATGCCGGATCCGCCCCGCCTCGCACATGCCGGACGCAGAGAGAATGACCTTCGGCTTGTCATTGAAATTGATCATCTTCGACTCGTCGCTGGTGATCGCCATCCGAAGCCCCGGAAAACCGATCGGGTTGATGCCCTGCTGCACAAGCGCGAGCGCGGTGTCATCAAAGCAGTCCTGCACATTCTTGCCAAAAATCGTGGTGGCTTCCACCGCGAGCGGACTGTCCACATACACCTCAAAATTCTGGAATTCCGGAAGCAGATTCTCCGTCTTGATCCGCCGGATAAAATACAGCATCTCCTGCGTACGTCCCACCGAGAACGCCGGTATGACCAGATTGCCGCCTCTCGTAAACGTATCGCGGATCACGCGGGCAAGCTCCACGGCATAATCCGGCGGCGTCTCATGCGTGCGGTCGCCGTAGGTCGACTCCATGACCACGTAATCCGCCGACGTAAGATACTCCGGATCCTTGATGAGCGGGCGGTTCCCCGGTCCGATGTCTCCGGAAAATACGATCTTGCGCTCCTCCACGCCCTCACCGGTGTTCTCGGAGATCCACATCTCAATACTGGAAGATCCAAGCAGATGTCCCGCATCCACAAACCGGACTTTCAGTCCTTCGCAGACATTTATCACACTGTGGTAATCGCAGGATACAAAATGTCCCAGAACCCCCATCGCATCATTCATATCGTAGAGCGGTACGACCTCCGGCTTCCCGGCGCGCTTCGCCTTGCGATTCTTCCACTCCGCCTCAAACATCTGGATATGTGCGCTGTCCTTGAGCATAATCTCACACAGCTGATGTGTCGCTGTCGTCGTAAAAATCTGCCCGCGGAAGCCATGGTTATATAACATCGGAAGCAGACCGGAATGATCGATGTGCGCATGCGTCACAAACACATAGTCGATCGTCGACGCGTTCACCGGTATCTCCTGATTGACATACAGATCCGGTCCCTGTTCCATACCGCAGTCCACCAGTACATGCTTATCCGCAAACTCCAGATAATGACAGCTTCCTGTCACCTCGTGTGCAGCCCCCAAAAATTCAATCTTCATATGCATTCCCCCCAGCATTTTCTTGATAAGACCATTATACACGCAATGCCCTGCGGTTACAATTCTTTTCCCATGTCTCTTTTTTCACAATCCCGGACGGCACTACTCAAAGCGCACAATTTCTTTCTTCAGGCGTCCCATGATTTTTTTCTCAAGACGCGATATGTAAGACTGGGAAATCCCCAGCATATCCGCCACCTCCTTCTGCGTTTTCTCCTCCCCTCCCGCCGTGTTCAACCCGAAGCGCAATTCTATGATCATGCGCTCCCTGCCGGTCAGTCCGGCGATCGCCGTCATCAGCAGCGTGCGCTCCACATCCGTCTCAATATCCCGGTAGATCACATCCTCATCCGTTCCTAAAATATCCGACAGCAGCAATTCGTTTCCATCCCAGTCCACATTTAACGGCTCGTCGATGGACACCTCCAGCCTGGTCTTGCTGTTCCTGCGCAGATACATCAGAATCTCATTTTCGATACAGCGCGACGCATAGGTTGCCAGCTTGATGTTTTTATCCGGATTGAACGTATTGATCGCTTTGATGAGACCTATGGTACCGATCGAGATCAGATCCTCCACGCCGACTCCCGTATTGTCGAACTTTTTTGCAATATATACCACCAACCGCAGGTTGTGTTCAATCAGTTTTCTCCGCGCCTCCTCCGCCGCATCTGTGGCAAGCATCCGGATGCACACGCTCTCCTCCCCTGCATCCAGCGGCGGCGGCAGCACCTCCGCGCCGCCGATATAGTGCACCTCATCATTCTCCCCGAACAAAAAGCGTCCGATTCCGTTCAAAATTCCCCGCATCCCGTAATCCGGGACCATCCATTTTATGTACATGTAAGCTCCTTTCTTCACTGTCATCCCAGGGATGCATGCAGAATCAGATCATATTCTTTGTCCTCAAGCAACCCCTTCTGTGCGATTCCAACCGCCATATGTTCATACCGCCGCATCTGCCTGCCATCCTGCAGTATCATCTCATCCACATCCATCACCGCAAGAAGTCCGTCCTCTGCTCCAAGAGCACGGTACGGCACAAACCGGATTCTGTCTTTTGTCTGATCCACAAATTTTTCCGCCAGGCTATAGCTCAAAATACAGATCGGCTGCCCGGTATAGGGATCTCTTAACTGGTTCCCGCTGTCCCAGTAGGCGCTTAACGCCATCCGGCGCGCATCTTTTCCAAGCCATGCCCGACGCACATGGCTGCCAAAGGCTCTTCTTCTCCCAAGATACCGAAGAAGACCGCACGTTACCGTCACTGCAGCCGCAATCGCCACTCCTCTGCTTTTTGATAAAATACCGCTCTCCTGCAGCCACTCAAACGCCCCGCCGAGCAGAAGAACCACCAGATACACCGCCACCCAGTTCTCAAAGAACTGCCTCCTGTCACACCTCCCGAAACAGATGACTGTCATCAGTGTGTTGATGAGAAAATGCGTGAGCAGGCAGTACAGCAGATAATTGCGGCAAAGCAGGATGCCGCACAGCCCGAGCACTGCGGAAACAGCCGCCCCAAGCAGCAGCCACCGCATTTTCCTGCATCTCTTCAAAAAAAGATTTGCCCCTGCAACGGCAAGGAAATCCATGAGAAAATTCTGGATCAAAAATACGTCTGCATAAAATACATATATTTCCTTTCACCTCGGTTTTTCTCTGACATGCCACCTATTATACGATGCCGCCGTCTCCTTTTTTGTCAAAAGTCCGCTCTATAATGCGGCGAGTCATCTGCCCGGTTCGACATAATCTTCCTGTAACACAAAAACTGCCATGTGCAAGTCCTGTAATCGGACTGACACATGGCAGTTCATATTATGTCACTGTAATTCTATTTGCGTGAATTCTTCAGGAAATCCGGAATCTTGATGTCCATCTGCTGCACCGTGCTCTCCGGCTGACGCGGTCTCTGGATACCCGGCAGAGGCGGTGTTACTGTACCATGTCCTCCCTGCGGCTGATAGGTCGGAGCAGCGGTTCCTGTGGTTCTTCCGAGTGTGGAACCGGATACCGGTCTGGTCGGTGTCTGCGTTGCATAATTCAACTTCGGCATGATCTTGCTCGTTGCGCCCGGATTCTCAAGTCCTGTCGCAATGACGGTGATCGTAGCCTCATCGGTCATGGACTCATCGTACTTCGCACCGAAGATGATGTTGGCATTGTCGCCTGCGAGATCCTGTACATAGCTTGCCGCATCATTCGCATCCATAAGAGAAATATCACCGGAAATATTGATGATGACGTGGGTAGCACCGTTGATGGTTGTCTCAAGCAGCGGGCTGGCAACTGCAAGCTTGACTGCCTCGATCGCCTTGTCGTCTCCCTTGGCATTACCGATACCGATGTGAGCCATACCCTTGTCCTTCATGACGGTAGACACATCTGCGAAATCGAGGTTGATGAGTGCCGGCAGGTTGATTAAGTCTGTAATACCCTGTACTGCCTGCTGCAATACCTCGTCCGCCTTCTTCAATGCATCCGGCATCGTGGTACGTCTGTCCACGATCTCAAGAAGCTTGTCATTCGGTATCACAATTAAAGTATCAACGCTCTCTTTCAAGCGGTCGATACCGGAAAGCGCATTGACCATACGCTGTTTTGCCTCGAACTTAAACGGCTTTGTCACAACTCCGACCGTCAGAATCCCCTGCTCTTTTGCGATCTTCGCTACAACCGGCGCTGCGCCTGTACCGGTACCGCCGCCCATACCACAGGTAACAAATACCATGTCGGCGCCCTTCACTGCCGAGGAGAGCTCTTCCATACTCTCTTCCGCTGCCTTCTCGCCGATCTCCGGCTGTGCTCCGGCTCCAAGTCCCTTCGTCAGCTTCTCGCCAATCTGGATTAAGGTCGGTGCCTTGCAAAGTGTAAGTGCCTGCTTATCCGTGTTGATCCCGATAAACTCCACTCCACCGATATTTTCATCAATCATTCTATTTACAGCATTGTTACCAGCTCCTCCAACTCCGATGACTATAATCTTCGCACTGGTATCTGCTTCTGTCGTCATAATCTCTAGCAAGGTAGTTCCTCCTTCATTCTCTCCCATAATTCATGTCCTGTGGTAAACGGATGTAAACACACCATCTATCAGAGAATCATCCGGTGCTCCTCTTCCTACACCGTCTGTTCTGTATATCGTCTTTCAATGCAGTGCAGAATCCATACTGCCCGCTTATAAACTCATATACAATATAATATATTCTTTCTTTCAATTTATCAACTAATTTTTTCACTTTTTTGAACAAATTAAGGATTTTCTAATCTCTGTCAAACACAATATCTGTGGTGTCCGGTGTCCATGTGTCCAGATGAAGTGTTCCGTACATTCCCGCAAGCTGCGGAAGGATCGCCGACAGACGCACAATCTTCTGCGACAGATAGTCGTCCGAACCGATCGAAACCTGTATGCCATAGTAGGTCAGCGTCGGTTTTAAGCTGCTGTCGTAGTGAATCTCCTGCGGCAGAAGGTCGTATTTTTTCAAAATCTGCGTCAGGCTCAGAAGGTTGTTTAGCACATCCGGCTGATCCAGCGGCAGTTTCTCGTAGAGCACGACCTCATCGCATGTCACTCCGGTGATCTTTGGCACATCCTCAATCTCGTCCGAAGAAGTCTCCACGACGAATCCATCCTTGTCAAAATAGGCGTACTGCCCGATGGCGTCAATGTAAAAGCAGCCCAGAATTCCTTTTTCGTATACCAGGACATGCACCGTGTGCGGATCATCCAGCGTCACTTCCATCGTGTCGACAAAAGGCACCTTGCCGGTATCCCTGATGCGGTATTTCAGAAGAACATACAGAGAATTCCACGAATACTCATCATTTAACACCAGCTGCTCGATCTGTTCGGAAGAATAGAGTTCATTTCCCTCCACCACGACATTCTCCACCGTAAATACTTTCCAGACAATCAGAAATGCAATCGCCAGAAGCATCAGAAGGATCAGTGCAGCCGTCAGTCCGATTTTCCGTCTTCTTTTCTTTTTTCTCTGTTCTCTAATCATACTTTAGGTAACCTCAAACTTTATTCCCCTTGACACAGACAGCGCAAGCCCCATTTCCGAGAGCAGAAACAGAATGGAAGTTCCACCGTAACTGACAAACGGAAGGGAAATTCCGGTGTTCGGAATGGTGTTGGTCACAACGGCAATATTTAAAACCACCTGGATGGAAATATGCGCCATAATGCCGACCACAAGCAACGCCCCGTAGAGATCCGCCGCATTGTTCGCAATCACCATAAATCTCCAGATAATCAGCAGGTATAAAAGGATCAGGCAGATCGCACCGAAAAGTCCCAGCTCCTCACAGATGACGGAGAAGATCATATCGTTCTGCGCCTCCGGGATAAAACCGAGCTTCTGCATGCTCTCCCCGAGTCCCTTGCCGAACAGCCCGCCGGAACCGATCGCATAGAGTCCCTGCAGCGTCTGATAACCTTTTTCATACTCTTCCGGGTGCAGCCAGATCTGGATACGCTCGGCGCGGTAGGATGCAAGCGCGATAAAAATGACGCCGACTGCAAGTACCACGCCTCCCACAATCAGAAAATGCGAATATTTCGGGCTCGCCACAAACAGCATGCACACCGCGATGCCAAGGATAATAATCGCTGTACTTAAGTTATTATATGCGACCACCCCGACGACGGGAAGCACGATCGCTATGACCTTGACCAGCGTCTTAAAATCCCCCACCTGCTTCGACGTCTTATAGATGATCGTCGCCAGGAAAATGATGACCGCAAGCTTCGCAAACTCGGATGGCTGGAACGAAAGCGGTCCGATGTAGATCCAACGCGCCTGTCCTTTGGCTTCCGTACCGATAAAGATAACCGCCGTACACAGTCCGAACGCCATCAGATACGCCAGACCGCTCACTCTCATCCAGAACCGGTACGGGATTCTCGAGACGATGATCATCGCTATGATTCCAAGACTTGTCGCAAACAGCTGCTTTTTCAGATAATACGCCGTATCCCCGAAACGCGTGGAACCATAGTAAGAGCTCGTGCTGTAGAGCATCACCAGACCGAAACAAAGCAGAAAGATAATCAAAAACAGCAGGCTGTAATCAAAATATCGAATAGGTTTTTGTTTTTTTTCTTTTTCCTGCCTTCGCGCCATTCTCCACTCCTAGTCTTCTTTTAAGGCACGCACATATTCCTTGAAAATGCGTCCGCGCTCCTCATAGTTTTTAAACATTCCCCAGCTTGCACATGCAGGGGATAAGAGTACCGCATCACCGGATACCGCGTTCCGGTAGCAGGTGTCGATCGCCTCCTCAAACGTATCACAGAGCACAATATTCTCAAATCCATGTGCCCGCGCACAGGCTGCAATCTTCTCCCGCGTCTGTCCGATCAGCACGAGCAGCTTGACTTTTCCGCCAAAGCTTTCAATCCACTCGTCATACTCCGACTGCTTATCATAGCCGCCGCCAATCAGAAGGGTCGGACGGTTCATGGCACAAATGCCCTTGATCGCGGCATCCGGGTTGGTGCCCTTAGAGTCGTTATAAAACTTCACGCCGCGCTTCTCCGTCACATACTCGATGCGGTGCTCGACTGCCTGAAAACGCTTCAGCACTTCGACAATCTTATCCATCGGAACACCGAGGCTTAACGCCATGCCGGTCGCAGCCATCACATTCTCGTAATTGTGCGTTCCCAAAATATTGAGTTCATTCACGTTGATGACCTTCGTGGTGTTCTCTCCGTCTGCATAGTAAATATCCTCGCCGTCCAGATACAGTCCGCGGTCTAACTTCTGTCTGCTGGAAAAATACAGCACGTTCGTGTGAAGCGTCTCACCGAATGCGCGCAGGACTTCATCCTCGTAATTGAGCACGCAGACCTCGTTTTCCGTCTGATTCTCCGCGATCCGCTCCTTCGTCTTAATATAGCACTCCATCGTGTGATGACGGTTCAGATGATCCGGCGTGATATTTAAAATAGCGGAAACTGCCGGGTGAAATGTGTGAATGGTCTCCAGCTGAAAACTGCTGATCTCCGCCACCGTCACTGTCTCGTCCGTGGTGTCCGCAGCCACGGAGGTATATGGAATTCCGATATTGCCGACCACTTTCACATCCCGGTAATAGTTTGCCATGATCTCGCCGCAGAGCGCCGTGGTCGTCGTCTTGCCGTTGGTCCCGGTGATCGCCACGATCCGTCCCTTCGCAAAATGGTAGGCAAGCTCGATCTCGCCCCAGATCGGAATCCCGTCTTTTTTCAGATCCTCAACCATCGGAAGATCCGTCGGCACTCCCGGACTTAACACGACAAGATCCAGTCCGCTTCTATCTTCCGCTGTCAGCTCTCCGAGGATGATCTTCACATCCGCAAAGACCGGGTGCTTCTCACGAAGCGCCGTAAGATCCAGCTCCTTATTTCCGTCAAACAATACCACATTCACATTCTTCTTTTTCAGAAGTTCCGTCGCGGCAACACCGCTGATTCCGGAACCAACCACAAGCACTGTCTTACCTGTCAGATCCATGTTCTTCCTCCTATAATCCTAACAGGGCGATCATGCATAAGATCGCCGTTGTAATCGAAAATACTGCAACCACTCTCGTCTCGGACCATCCGCCCAGCTCAAAATGATGATGGATCGGCGCCATACGGAAAATCCGCTTTCCGCCGGTCTTTTTAAAGTAGGTCACCTGGATGATAACGGAGAGTACCTCGACCAGATAGATCAGTCCGACAATCACGATAAACAAAGGCATCTGCATCATGTAGGCTGCCGAGACCACAAATCCGCCGAGCGCCAGTGATCCGGTATCTCCCATGAAAACACTTGCCGGATAGACATTAAACAGCAAAAATCCAAGCAGCGCACCCACAACCGCACAGGTGATCGGCGCAATGCCTGCATTCGTTCCGATCGCCACCACGGAGAAGAACGTTGCCACCATGATGGTGACGCTCGACGCGAGGCCGTCCAGACCATCGGTAAAGTTCGTACCGTTGACGGTTCCGATTACCGCCAGATACAGTACCGGGAACGCTCCCCAGCCGAGGTCTAAATATTTTCCTCCGGAGAACGGAATCAGCATGGTGAGCGGGACATCCGAGTAGCATCCCATATAAACTGCGAACACGGTCGTCACCACAATCTGACAGAGCATTTTCTGCCATGCAAGCAGTCCGTCCGATCTGCGCAGCACAACCTTCAGATAATCATCCAGAAAGCCGATCACACCAAATCCGACGGTCATAAACAGAATCGGAACAATCTTCGGATAATCTTTTACATAAAACACCGATGTGATGATAATACTTGCCAATATCATAAGTCCGCCCATCGTAGGCGTTCCGTTTTTCTTCAGATGGGATTCCAGTTCCTTCCGCTCCGTCTGTCCGACTTTGAGTCTTCGCAGGAAAGGAATTACAATCGGTCCCAACAATGCACTGATTGCAAAAGATACGATTACCGGGATTACAATTTCATACGTCATAATAAACACCTCATGTATTTTATCTTTGCCGAAAGCAACATGTGCTTTTTAACCCAACTAGTATACGTTATTTTTCATGATTTATCAAGGTAAGGCAATATGTTTTCCATAATTTCTTTTACGACCGGCGCCGCAATCAGACCTCCGTAATACGTGCCCTTCGGGTTATTGATAATCGCAATCACAAGCACTTTGGGATCGTCCGCAGGAGCAAATCCGAGGAACGAGGAAATATAGCGGTGCTCGCTTCTCGGCAGTGTCTGGGAAGTCGCGGTCTTGCCGCCGATCGCATACCCCTCGATCTTCGCATTCTTTCCGCCTCCCTCCGACACCACTTTTTCCAGCAGATACTGCATGGTCTCCGAGGTCTCCCCGCGGCAGATCTCCTCTCTCTTATCATAAGAAAATGTCTCGACCAACGTTCCGTCCGTCTCACGGACCTCCACTCCGAAGTGCGGTGTGATGCGCGTTCCCCCATTTATAATAGAAGAAACGGTCGTCACGAGCTGGATCGGTGTGATCTGGAACGACTGTCCGAACGAGATCGTCGCAAGTTCCACCGGGCCGACGTTTTCCTGCTTATGCATGATCGTTGCCGCCTCTCCCGGCAGATCGATTCCCGTCTTCTGTGTCAGACCGAACTGTTTGAAATATTTGTAATAGTTTTCCACGCCCAGCCGCTCGCCCAGTTCAATGAAGACGGGATTGCAGCTGTTCATAATGCCTGTCTCGAACGTCTCCGCCCCGTGTCCGCTTGTCTTCGCGCACCGGATTCTGCGATCCTCCACCAGCTTATAGCCGGGACAGTAGAACTGATCTGTCAGCGACACCACGCCCTCCTCGAGCGCTGCCGCCGCCGTGATAATCTTAAATGTGGAACCCGGCTCATAGGTGTCGCTGATACACGGGTTTCTCCACATGCGGTTCAGCAGTTCCTGCTTTTTGTCCGCAGACTCCGTCCCATCCGCTCCCATCTCCTCAATTAAGGTAAACGGTTCGTTCAGATTGAATTCCGGATAATTTACCATCGCCATGATCTCCCCGTTCTGCGGGTTCATGACAATCACGGACACCTCATCCGCCTGCTTTTTTATGTATGCCTTTTCCGCCGCCTGCTCACAGTATTGCTGGATATTGCTGTCCATGGAAATATATAAATCATAGCCGTTCACCGGCTCAAGCCGCGTCTCTCCCGCATTTTCAATCTCAATCCCGCGCGCATCCGTGAGGGTGAGGATCTTGCCGCTCGTTCCCTGCAAATAGGAATCGTATTTGACTTCAAGCCCCAGAATTCCCTGGTTATCCGCACCCGTAAAGCCGAGCACCGTGGACGCCATGGTATCCAAAGGGTAATACCGCTTGTAATCCTCGTCGACCTTGATTCCGGAAAGGCCGTAGGCACGGATGCGGTCTCCGGTCTCCTTGTCAACATTCGTCTTGACCCGCTCAATGGAACTGACCTTCTCCACCCGTTTTCTCACTTCCTCCTCCGTGAGCCCCAGTTCTTTTTGCAGTGCCGCAATCACCTTCTCCGGCTCATCGATCTGACTGTGAATCACGGAAATGGTACAGACCGATTTGTTCGTCGCAAGGATTTTTCCCGTGGCATCGATGATTCTTCCCCGCGCCGCCTTGATATCACGCTCTCTCTCATGAAGGTCCTCCGCCTTCTGCCCGTAGTATTCCGAGCAGAAGACCATCAGATAGACGAGCCGTCCGCCCAGAAACATCAGCACGAAAAACACGGCGAGGAACATCAGCCATATTTTTCTGCGGTTGAATGTCTTGCTCCGGTAAAATGCATGTTCCTGTGACATATAGAAAAAACCTCACGAAAGTTCTCCATGAAATTTTATTCATCCTTTCGTGAGGTTATGTCTGTTATTGCTGTCCGTTATCCTGTGGGGTGTCTCCACTATCCTGTGGGATATCTCCGTTATCCTGCGGGGTGTCTCCGCTATCCTGCGGTGCATCCCCGTTATCCTGCGGCGTGTCTCCGTTATCCTGCGGCGTGTCTGTGCCTTCCGCCTCCTCTTCATTTCCCGGCAGGGTATCCGTTGTGTCCGGCACATCCAGTCCCTCTTCCACCGGCGTCTCCTCGTTTACAACGTCCGTCATCGCTGTCGCTCCGGTATCCGTTCCCGTAATATCCCATCCTGCATGAATTCCGGTGGTCTGCTCATCGCGGTAGATGTTCATGTAAGGAAGCACTTCCTCTAAGATCTCGCGCACGATATTCTGTGCAAAGGAACTGTGGTACTGCTCCACCGCATTCGGCTCGTCGACCACGCAGTAAATCACAAGCTGCGGATCATCGACCGGGGCAAATCCGATAAACGATACCAGATAGTTGACGCCGTCACGTCCCGCTTTCTGTGCCGTTCCCGTCTTGCCGCCCATTGAGTAGCCGTCCACTTTCGCTGTCGCTCCGGTACCTGAGGTAACGGTGGAATACATATACTGCCGCAGCGTCTCGGACGTACTCTCCGAGATGGTTTCCCGAAGAAGTGTCGGCTGGATCTCCTGCACAACGTTGCCGTTCTCATCCGTAATCCGTTTTACCACATGCGGCTGATAGAACTTTCCGCCGTTTACAATCGAGCAGAAGCCGGTGGCAAGCTGGATCATCGTCGTGTTGAAGTTCTGACCGAATGCGTTTGTCGCAAGATCCACCACCGTCATGTTGTCGCCGGTATAGATCAGAGAATCGGTTCTCGTCTCTCCCGGCAGATCAATGTTGGTCTTCTGACCAAATCCGAAAATCTGCTGATAATTTTCAAAGTTATCTCTTCCTATTTTATAGGACATCTGCATCAGCGCATCGTTGCAGGAATTCATGAGTGTCTGCTCCAATGTCTCCATTCCGTGTCCGTCTCTCTTGACACAGTGAATGTCATGACCGGAGATCGTCTCATACCCGTCGCAGTAATAGGTGTCTGCCGTGGTCACCGTCCCGGTCTCAAGTCCTGCCGACACGGTAAAAGGCTTCGCCGTCGATCCCGGTTCATAGGTGTACGACACACAGAAGTTCTGCCACAGCTGGTTCAGCGCATCCATCTTTGCGTCATCATCCATGGCAGCGAGTTCTTCCTCGGTGTAATACACGGAGAGATCTCTCGGGTTGCTCAGATCAAAATTCGGATAATTCGCCATGGCGAGCACATCCCCGTTATTCGGATCCATAATCAGGACTCCGATATGGGAAGCTCCCGCATCCCCTTCGCGGTAGGCGCCTGTGTACGCCTCGTTGAATTCCCGGATCTTGCCCTCCACCACGGACTGGATATTCGCATCAATCGTTGTCACGATATTGTTGCCGTTTGTCGCCTGCTTGATCGTTTTCTCAAAATTATTATCCGTATTCAGATAGCCGAACTCACGCCCGTTGATGCCGTTTAACGTGCTGTTGTAATAATTCTCCAGACCGTTCACTCCGACATTTCCGGATGCCGTAAATCCGATCACCGCGCTGGCGAGCGTTCCATACGGATACTCTCTCTGATATTCCTTCTCAAACCATACGCCCTTGATGTCGGGGTTCACCTTTCTGCCCTTTTCATCCGTCGCATCCTGCAGTTCCACGAACGGCTGCATCTCGTCGTACGATATTTTCTTCTTCAGCACAATATAACGGTTCTGCGGATCATTCCGGACATATCCGTAAAGCTCATCGCTGCTCAAGTCCGGAAAACACTGCACAAGCGCCTGAATCGTCGGCGCAACGTAATCCTCATCGCTCGTTAAAACAGAACAATCCAGTATCACATTGTACACTGCAATACTGGTTGCCATCACTGTCCCCTTTGCATCGACAATATCGCCTCTCTGGTAAGGAATCACTTTGCTGTCGTATTCCTGCTGGGACAACACAATTTTCTCATATTTTTCACCGCTGGTATATTCAATATACATCAGGCGCCCGATCAGACCGATCAGCATGCCTGCCACAATGGTAAACATGACAATCAGCTTTTTTTGCATGCGCCTGGGAAATTTCAGCAGCGGTCTTCTTTTTTTCTTTGCCATGCGCCTCTCCTGCCATCCTACTCGCGCGGAATCTCACTGTACTGGTTCATGTAATCGTCATCGTTCACTGTATAGTACACAATCTGCGATTCCTTCGCATAGGACATTCCATATTCTGTCATCGCCGTATTCCGAATGCTGTCAAGATCCACGCTCGTATTGATCCGCTTGTATGCCTCGTCGTTGTCGGCTTTCAGATCTGCGATCTGGCTCTCAAGGCTTGATATCTGATTCATGCGCGCCGTCATCTCCGACTGGATGTGGATGTATGCACCGGTAAAGATGCCGAACACCATCACAGCCATCGTGAGAAATGCCACATAGCTCTTGCTCATGCGCAGAGCACGCTCCTGATTTCTTCTGGCTGCACGCTTTCTGTTTCTTAATTCAATCTCGCGTTCCCGCTCCCGTCTCTCGTATTCCCGTCTCTCTCTTGTGACATGCTCCGGGCGGCTCTCTCTGATCCTGCGATCCGGTCTCGTCACTGCAGGCGCTGCTTCCATCCTGCGGACAGTATTCCCGTCAATATAATATTTTCTCTCTGCCGCTTCATTTCTCATAACTGCCACTTCCCTCACTACACTCTAAGCTCTTTCAAATACGCGGAGCTTTGCACTTTTCGATCTCGAGTTCTCTGCAAGCTCTCTCTCCCCCGGCAATACTGGCTTCCTTGTAATCACTCTTCCCTTAGACTTCTTCCCGCATACACATACCGGAAAATCACTCGGGCAGGTACATGGATTCTCGTTGCGCTTAAAATTTGTCTTGACAATCCGATCCTCCAACGAGTGAAAGGTAATAATACAGATCCTTCCTCCCGGATTAAGCAGATCAATCATCGTATCCAGATTATCCTGCAACACTTCCAGTTCGTGATTCAATTCAATTCTGATTGCCTGAAACGTACGCTTTGCCGGATTTCCTCCGGTCTTCTGCACTTTCATCGGGATGGACTCCCGAATAATTTCCGACAGTTCCCCCGCCGTTGTAATCGGCTTCTTCTGTCTCTCGTTCACTATATGTTTTGCAATATTTTTTGCAAATTTATCTTCACCGTAATCGCGGATGATCCGATAGAGATCCATCTCGCTGTAGTCATTGACAATATCCCTTGCTGTGAGACTCTGTCTGTCATCCATGCGCATATCAAGCGGCGCATCGGCGTCCCGGTAGGTAAATCCCCGCTCCGGTGTGTCAAGCTGGAACGATGACACGCCCAGATCCAGCACAATGCCGTCCACATGCTCTATACCGATCGCATGAAGTTCCTCTTTCATGTTGGCGTAATTGCTCCGGATGATCGTAACCTTATCGCCGAACGGCTTCAAGCGCTCTCCCGCAGCCCGGATCGCATCTGCATCCTGATCGATGCCGATGAGACGTCCCTTTTCCGATAACCGTTTTGCCACTTCACTGGCATGTCCGGCACCGCCAAGCGTTCCGTCCACATAGATTCCGTCCGGTCTGATGTTCAGATGTTCAATTGTCTCTTCCAGTAGAACGGAATAATGTTTAAACTCCAACCTGCGCCTCCTGCTTAGATACTGAATCCAAGATCCGCCATGTGCTCTGCGATCTCGTCCATCTCATCCTCATCGTAGGTATTCTCCTGCCATCTGTCCTTATCCCAGATCTCCACGCGGCTTAAGACTCCCACGAGCACCACATCTTTTTGTAAATTGGCATATTCGCGCAAAACCGGCGGAAGCAGAATTCTGCCCTGCTTATCCAGCTCCACTGCGGCTGCCCCAGCAAAGAAAAAACGGGAAAACTTTCTGGCATCCTTCGATGTCATGGAAATATTGCGGAACTTCTCCTCAATATTGTGCCACTCTTCGGCAGGGTACACAAATAAGCATCCATCCAGTCCCTTGGTAACCACAAATTCACTGCCTAACTGCTCTCTGAATTTGGATGGAACGATCAGTCTGCCCTTTGGGTCCACTGTGTGATTGTATTCTCCCATGAACATAACACAAACACCTGCCTTCAGTGGTTTTCCACAAAGTTATGAACTTATCCACCACTTTGTACCATTCTCCACCACTTTCCTCCACTTGTATGATAATATTACCCCACCTTGTACCAAATTGCAATAGAAAAAAGCCCAAAACTTGCGTTTGGGCATAAAAAAAGGACCTCGCATACATGCCTCGCATATATGTTCCGTCCTGTTTACTGTGTTTATTCAATTGTCAGACCCTGACACCCTCCTGACTCTCAAGATATTCTTCTATCAGCTTGTCCAGTCTGGTGCTTTTCTCGTAATAGTACTCAAACCTGTTCTCCTGCAACAGTGCTTCATCCAACTCGTGTCTCGCCGTCTCGATCTTCTTTTGTAACTCATAGATTCTATTCATATGAATCCTCCTTAAAACGCTAAGATTCCTATGTCTGACGTTAACATAGCACTAAAGGTGGGCATTCCCACATAAATCTGCTCTTCACTGCCTGCCTTACATTCATTATATTACTATGTCCGAACACGAAAATCAACGAAAACAACCCGTCATTTTTCGACATTATGAGTGCCGGATTCTCCACTCGGCGCGTTTATTCGCCAATAACTTCATCATTGCATCCAGCGCTTTGTGATTCACCTCGACAATATGTTCTATATCATCCTCCACGCCATGCTTGTGCGCCAGATACTCGTCATGCGACTTCTGGATAAAAGCACAGATCGTCTCCGCGTCGATGAGCGGCTCTGCCTTTTTCTTATTCTGCAGCTTCTCATGTTCTTCCTTAAGCTGCAGCAGCCGGTGATGTCTGGCAGCCTCACCGCTCTTAAGGTACGATCTTAAGTCCCGCTTTAACTTCTCCTCGTAAGAACAATGATCCTTCAGGCTGCCCGGGTAAATGGTGTTGTGCGGAAATGTAAAATAATCCGCCAGATAATGGCTGATCTGTCCCAGATCCCGGTAATACTTGCACCCCTTTTTCTTCCGGATCAGCGCATCTCCCTCCGACAGACGCCTGATATGTCTGCTGACATAAGGAAACGTTCCGTCCATCTCGTGTCTCTTATAGAGAAACGAAGGCTTGATATCCGGCAGAATACTTCCCAGATAAAAAGAAAATTTGTGATGTTTTAATTCTTCATCCTTTAAATTCTCCACCATATAGCGCGCCAGCGAAATATGTGACTTTTTTCTCATTCATCGGTTCCCCCTTTTGCACTGCATGACTTTTTTCCTAATTTTGCTTTCATTGTACTTCCATCAGGCGCACTTTACAAGAGGAAAATTCCACCGGAATGCAAAACGGGGAACCGTTTTGCATTGCCCCCGGCTCCCCGTCTTTTCTCCTATTTGCAGCAGAAACTTGCGCACTCTGTCTCGCCGCAGGAACAGGCGTTGCCCCCTGCGATGCCGATATGGTCCGCGCTGCATTTCTTATTCTCGTTAAACGTGCAGTTGCAGGCCTCACATGCCACATCGATCTTCTTTGACTCATGCTCTTTTACATTGCATCCGCAGTTTTTCTCCCCGCGCTCCACAAAGCTTCCGCAGCAGGTCTCATTCTGATGCACCGCCTCGCTTCCCTCAACCTTGATGTTGCCCTTGCAGCAGCAGCGATCCTCGTTGTAAGCACATCCGGTTACCGCACAATCCAGTAATGTCATATCTCTTTTCTCCTTTCGGTCCTTGTTCTCTGGAATGATACATTCCCATTCTTAAGTATCTCCGGAGCAATTTCTTTTATAACCGGTTTTCTTTTTCCACAGCAGGAAGAATTTTCCTGTTATAAAAGAGTGTGCGCTTGCCGCACACTTACGCGCCCTCGCGGTATGCAAAGCATTATTTACCTCACCGCGAGGTGCGCATCCTCGCAGAGCGTTTTTGTGTAATAGGAACGAAGTTCCCTATTACACAAAAAAGGAAGTACCACATACCGGTACTTCCCTTGCACTCTGCTTCCTGTGCTTACTTTCCGCAGCAAAATTTGTATTTCTTGCCGGAACCGCACGGACACGGATCGTTGCGTCCGACTTTCTTTCCGACGATAACCGTTCCGGACTTCTTCTGCTCCAGATACAGTCTCTTCTTCGTCTCCGGGTCAAAAATGTCATTCCACATCGGAAGCTCATAGAGCCAGTCTGCCTTCGCGTCGACCATGTTCTTGTACAGCTTCTCCTTGTCGAATACGAGGCTGACCTTCGTATCTTCCTCCATGGTGTCGATCGGGTTCGGCTCTACCAGGCTCTCGTTGATACCGTCCAAGAAACCTGTCATATCCATGATGCTCAGTCCGTATTTATCTGCAAGCTCTTTGACCGTTCCCTCTACCTTCTCATCCGGGTTCGTCAGAAGCTTCTCATAGACACCCTTTTCCAGAAGAAAATATCTCTGCCAGAATCTCTGCAGTTCTCCTCTGTCTGCCTTCTCATTATAAGCAACTTTCTGCCACTGCTCTAATAATGCCATATCTGATTCCTCGATTTCATGATTATTTGCATCTGTCTGCCGGATTGCTTGTCCGACATCTGCTATGTCAAAGATGCACTATATTATTATAACAAATTTTCTGGCATATTTCAAAGACTTTTTTACAGAACCCGCCAAAATGCCCGCCAAAAGCAACGTGGTGTCGCTGGAAGCAGATCGTTCATTTTGACGTGGCAGGCAATAGGGTGAGAAGATCATGCCCTTCGATTTCAGATGGAATGTGTCGCTTACCCTATTGCTTGCCACTAAAAAACTATTCGTTCAACAGATTGTAGTCCTCGATGGACGCGTTGATCGTGTCCGCCATCTTCTGTACGGCTTCCTCCGGTGTCTCCTTGTCATTTAACGTGTTCTCGATCTCGGTCTGTACCGTCTGGCGTGCTTCCGGGAAGACAGAGAGAAGCGCTCCCGCGTACTCACCCTTTGTGTCGTTCAACTGATCGATCGCGGTCTGGAACTGCGGGTACTGCTCGATGTTCTGCTTGAATACATCCTCATTGTACGCATCGTTGGTAACCGGGAAATATCCTGTCTGGGTTGCCCAGTATGCCTGGGACTCTGCCGACACCAGATATTCCACGAACTTCCAGGTCGCCTGTGCCTTTACGTCATCCTGGTTCTGGATTGCCCAAAGAGATGCTCCGCCGATAGACACGCCGCCCTGATCTGTATCCTTGATGCCCGGAAAATATGCGGTTCCCACCTCAAAGGAGCCATTGACATCGTTTAAGATCTGCTTTAAGGAAGCGGTGGAGCCAAGCGTAATCGCCGCTTTTCCTGCGGAGAAGTCTGTCAGACCTGCATCGCCGCCAACTCCCACATTCGGTGCATATCCCTTGTCGTAGAGATCCTTCCAGGCGGATACGATCGAGAGAGCTGCACCGTTGCTATCAAAATCCACCGCTGTCGCCGCCGCGCTTCTTCCGTTACAGACGCCCGCTCATAGATCGACTCGTCAATATTGGCAAGTCCCGCCGAAAAATACAGATAATTGATCCCGCTGTTCAACCACGCCGTCAGAAGTGCCACGCACACCAGCGCATAGCGCTCGTCATGCAGTCAGTTAATGTCCGACCGCAGGAATTTGTCGAGAATGCCGATCGTCGGATCTAACATAATCTCGAAAATCAGTGCGGCGGCGCTTGAGGCGATCGCCATCGGCAGTGCGTACGCCGTGGAAAAGACCCGGATTCCCGGAAAATTTTTATTCACCAGCAGCGCCGTGACAAGACCGAGCAGCAGGCTGACCGCTACCACGATCACCACAAAAATCAGGGTTACAAGCAGGCTGTTATAAAAAGATTCTGACGTAAACAGATCAATATAATTTCCGAAACCGACAAACAGCTTTGCCTGTCCCAGCTTGTCGGTTTTATACAGGCTTAAATAGATCGTTTTTGCAAACGGATAAAATAAGAACAGTCCGAATACAATAAGACACGGCACCAAAAACAGGTACGGGCTGATCTTTTGTCTTAGCTTTACAAATGCATTCATGTTGTCTCCTTTCAGATGCGCATTTCACTGTCGCAGTCAAACAGATGGATCGCTGTCACATCGAAGTACAGCCGGCGCACCTCACCTGCCCGGGCGTCATATTCCGCCGGAATCTTTGCCACATACTTTTTCCCGTATAAAAGGAAAAACAAAAGCTTCTCGGCTCCGAGCAGCTCCACCTCAAGAATCATCGTCTCCACATAATCCGCCCCGGCGCTTACACATTCCGGTGCCTCCCACAGGATGTTTTCCGGGCGTATGCCAAGGATCACGCTGTCGCTTCCGTGCCTGCTTATCCGCGCTGCATCCTCCCTGCACGGCATCATGCGTTACTCCCCGACCAGAAGTGCCGGAGCCTCCTCCCAGGAAACCACCTGTGCCTCGAAAAAGTTCATGGACGGCGTTCCGATGAATCCTGCGACAAACCGGTTGACCGGCTTTACATAGAGGTTCGCCGGTGTATCCACCTGCTGCATTTTTCCATCCCGCATCACCACAATCCGTGTGCCAAGCGTCATGGACTCCGTCTGATCGTGCGTGACATAGATCGTCGTTGTTCCCACCGCATGCTGCAATGCCGCCAGTTCCACCCGCATCTTTGCCATATCGTATACTTTCTTTTTTATCTCCTTCTTATCGACCTTCCTCACGCTCATAGAAAATGCGATATTGTCGTACACGCTCATATTGGGATACAGCGCATAATTCTGAAATACCATGGCGAGATTCCGCTCCCGCGGCTCCTTGTAATTCTCGATCTCTCCGTCCACCCACAGCTCGCCCGACGAGATGTCCCCCAGACCTGCGATCATGCGCAGCAGCGTCGATTTCCCGCAGCCGGACGGTCCGACCAGAATCAAAAATTCTCCTTCTTTTATCTCAAGCGAAAAGTCATGAATTGCTTCATAGCCATTCCTGTATACTTTTCCCACATGTTCTAACGCCAATTCAGCCAAAATAAAACCTCCCAGTGCTCTCTTACATTGCAAACTCAACAGTCCTTATTGTAAGAGTTCCACCGGGAGGCAGCTATCAAATTCCTGTAATATTTTTTGTGTTTTCAGTAAACTTTATATGGTTTTTATAAAGTTTGTACAATTCGTGTAAATTTTTTCTGCTTGACGGAACCGGCTTTTCCATCTACCATAAAGGTACAGCCGTAAACCAGAAGGCTGTTTAGAAATGAGGTTACCATGAAAAAAATGAAACGTATTCTTGCCGCAGCCGGCGCCATTCTTCTGCTTTTGCTGTATGCATCCACGCTCGTCTGCGCTTTAAGTTCCAGCGAGAATTTTATGAATCTGCTGATGGTCTCCATCTACGCGACCGTCATCATTCCGGTTCTGCTGTGGGCGTACACGCTCATCTATAAGCTCGTGCACAAGTCGTCCGAAGAGGACGCCGATCAAAAGGAGCCGCCGCAGGGGCAGAAGAATTGACTCCGGAATAGGAGAAAAACGATAGACGTTCCAGATACAAGGGATGCGGAGATTCTAAACACAAAATGCGGAATTTCTAACCCTGCCCGCCGAAACAGCCTTGATGATCCATGTCTTTCCAAGCTTGGAGCACTCTACAGGGTGTGTCCGCAAGCCGGCAGACAATTTTAGGACTTTCGTGTGTCCCTTTGGACACCGCTGAACATAACATAACCGCGCGAAGCCGCTGTCTGAGTCGGCATCTGCCCTGTTTTCAATAGCAGATGCCGGCGAGTTCGGTTCGCGCGGTTTTATATTGTCTGTGAAGCGGTGCCCATTAGGGACACTAGAAAGTCCGCTCATTGTCTGCGGGTTGCCGGACACACCCTGTGGATTGTCCAAGCGTGGCAAAGACACGGAATCTGATGTTCCGACGGGCAGGGAAGAAATTCTCTCATTTTGTTTCAAAGAATCCCCGCATCCCTTTGTATTCTGGAACATTCTGCCCGTTTCTGTCCTATACGACGTCCAGTCCATCTCCCTGCCCGTGCAGTGGCTCTTTTGATCCGCCCTCTACTCTTCCGTACTGTCCTCGGACGCGGTGCTCTCGGTCGCGTCTACGCCCGCAGCCGCCTCTACGCCCTCAGTCGCGTCCACACTCTCAGGCTCCTCCGTCTCTTCCTCCTTTAACAATTCCTGCGGTGTCTTGGAGAAAGTGCCGGAGAGATCCCGCGACACGAGATAGATCTTATCGCTCTCTGCCACCTTCAGGTAATACTGCCCGGTCACTGCATTTTTATCTCCGAGCTGCAGCGTCGTCGTGCCGTCTGTCGTGGTGAGGGTAATGATCCCCGACGGATTTTCCAGACCATACTGCGCCAGATCCTCGCCGTCTGTAATCTCACTCTCCGCCGTAAGGCCCGTGACCGCATCCAGCATGGCGTCGATCTGTGACGTGTCGAGGGTGAGTGAAATATCCCCGTCCCAGGTCCACTCCCCGTCCGTTTTCGTGTAGGCATAAACCTGACCGCCCAGCACGTACGAGAATGCCGTCACATCATCGGTTTTAAAATCGACGACTGTAAGTTTCTCTGCTTCCTCCTCGCTCGCCTCTTTTTCCTCCTGTTTCTGATTGTATACATGAATTCCTCCATAGGCTGCTGCAAGCACTGCGAGGACAAGCAGCATGCCAAGGAACTGTTTTTTCTGTTTCTTCATTATTTCTTTCTCCTTACCGCCCAGATCACAACACCGGTCACAATCAGCAGAATCGGCAGGATGACCGTTGCCGCAAGTCCGCCGATCAGCGTTCCGAGTGACGTAACCGTAATCGTTCCAAGCGTATACTCCTTGACTGGAATGACACCCGTCGACTCTCCATCGTCACCGGCAAGCTGTCCTAACACATCTGAGAACATGGACACATTTCTTCCCGATACAATCGAGTCCGCATTGTCGGTCAGCATTTCCGTTGAGCCAAACACCACCAGTTTCATCGTGTTGTCGTCATCCACATCCTGTTCTGCCGCCAGCGCAATCGTAAACGGTCCTGCAAAGTCCCCGTCTTCCAGCTCAGACGTCTCCGCATTTGCCACATCCGTCTTGGACACCGCCTGATCGCTTGTGACAAGCAGCGGTGTGTAGGTAATATCTTCCGCTTCCTCCGGATAGCTCAGTCCCTCGCTGTACGGCGCGAAAATGTACTCGCCCGTCACAGATGAAGTATAGGCTGTCGACTCGATTTCCGGCAGCAGATAATACGGTGTGCTCCGGTAGCATGCCGATGCACTGTTTTCCATCACAATGCCAGCTACCCGTTCAATGCCGTACGCCTCCAGAACCGAAGCAAAATTCGGCAGATCCTGATACTCGAAGTTGCAGGCGATGAGTGCTCTTCCGCCGCCCTGTAAATAGTCTTTCACCTTTGCGGCATCATCCTCCGAGAAGTCTGATGTCGGTCCGTTGATGATAATTGCCGCCGCATCATCCGGAACCGCATCTTCCGTCAGCAATGTCAGCTGCGACACCGTCATATTGGCTTTCTCAACCGCCTCCGAGAAACCGCCGGAAAGAGCATTTTCTCCATGACCGGTAATCTCGTAGATGACCGGAAGTTCACTGTCTGCCTTCGTCACATACTGCAGGGCACTGGTCAGCTGCCCCTCCGCATCATAACCGTCCACGGAGCTTGAATATGTAGAATAGTCATAAGAATACTCATAGACATCGCTGTAATCCACCACGCGCGATCTCGCGTCCGACACCACGATCATACTGTTCTGGCTCGGCGCACTGTCCGTATACTGCTGATAAAAATTCGGGCTCTTCGCCGGATCTTTGTAAACCACCTTCAAATGTTTGGAGAGATCTTCATACCGTTGCAGTGTCTCCGCCAACGTACTGTCCGCCGACTTCTCGGACGAAAGCACATAGATCGTGACATCCTGCGACAGATTTTTCACATAATCCTTTGTGGTATCCGTCAGACTGTACAGCTTTGTGGAAGTTGCATCTACCGCCGTCCAGGAGGATGGCATCTCCTTTACCACCAGGTTGACTGCAACCGCAACCGCAAATCCCACCACAATCATCGCCACGGAAAACATTCCTGTGGTCAGTTTTTTCGTCGTCATGCTCCAGCGTCTCTTCTGCACACACTGGCAGGTCAAAAACAGGCACAATCCCGTCACACTGACAAAATAAACAACGCCCGTCAGATCCAGACAGCCGCTCATAAAACTCTGAAGCGGTGTGTACAGATCATATGCGCCCAGTACCTTCGTGACCAGATGGTCGCCGATCAATCCCGTGATGCTGTTCATCATATATCCCAGAAAAAGGAAGGCAAACGCCACAACCGCTGCAATCACCTGGCTCTCCGTCAGCGCCGATGCCAGCATACCGACTGCAATGCAGGTGCATCCGTACAGCCAGAAACCTAAAACCGCCACATAGTTTTCTCCCATCGGCACCGTGCCAAAGGCAGCCAGAACAAGCGGCGTTACCGCAATCACCGCCACGGCAACGGTAAAAACGCCCACCATGGCCAGAAATTTTCCAAAAATCATCTTTCCAAGCGAAACCGGCGCTGTGAGTACCAGCTGGTCGGTTCTGCTGTGCCGCTCTTCCGCCATGGAACGCATGGTGAGAATCGGAACGGCAATCAACATGATAAACGAGATCGCCGAAAGTGTGTACGACACATACGGATATCCCGCCCGCAGATTATACGCCAAAAAATACAGACCGTACAGTGCCAGAACGGCAGCGATAAACAGCCATCCTGTGATATTCTGAAAATAACTTTTCCACTCTCTTTTTAAAATTGCAATCATGCCTGTTCTCCTTTCCCGTCTGCTCCTGTAAGTTCAAGGAAAACATCCTCCAGCGATTTTGTCTCCGTGTGCATTTCCAGAACCGGAATCTCTTCTTTTGCACAGGCATGAAACAATGCCTCACGGATATCTTCGCCCCGCTCCGCCGTCACATGAAACAGGACTTCCTCCGCTGCTTCTCCCGGCTCTCTGCTCACTTCCGCCACACCCGGAAGTTCCTTTAAGAGTTCCTCCGTGCGCTGCTCTTTCTCTTTTACCAGAAGCGCGATTTCCTGTGCTCCCGACATCCGCTCCAGCAGATGTTCCGTCGAATCGCTCGCCACAAGTTTTCCCTTCGACAGGATAAACACATGATCGCAGACCGCCGAAATCTCTGTCAGAATATGGGAACTCAAAATCACGGTGTGCTTTTTTCCGAGCTCCTTCATCAGGTCACGCACTTCGATGATCTGCTTCGGGTCCAGTCCCACCGTGGGCTCATCCAGTATAATGACATCCGGATACCCCATGATCGCCTGTGCAAAGCCGACGCGCTGCCGATATCCTTTGGAGAGATTGCGGATCAGCCTCTCACTCACTTCCTTCGTGTGTGTCAGCTCCATAATCTCTTCTGTCTGTGTTTTTCTTACCTTTTTATCCAGACCTTTCAGCTCTGCCACGAAATCCAGATACTCCCGCACCGTCATCTCCGTATAGAGCGGCGGTATCTCCGGCAGATACCCCACGCATTTTTTTGCCTCCTGCGGATCGGCAAAAATATCGTGATCGTTGATCTTCACCTCGCCGCTCGTCGCGCCAAGGTATCCTGTAATCATATTCATTGTCGTGGATTTTCCGGCACCATTCGGTCCGAGAAAACCATAGATTTTCCCGGGTTCCACCGTAAGCGTCAGATCATCCACCGCCACATGTTCCCCATATTTTTTGACCAGATGATTGATTTCAATCAAAACCATTTCCTCCTTTTTCCTGTTTCCGTATCTAGCCTACGAAAGAAATGTGTTCAAAAGGGAATCATTCTGTGATAATTCTGTGAAAACAAACCTAAAGGAATTGTCGCAATAAGCATAGACCTCTTTGGGGTGATAAGTAATATTATAAGAAACACACTTGGGGATTTCATGTGGAAATGCAGATGGAATATTCGTTTGAGAAAAATGTGAGCATTTCTTCCTGCTGAATGTTTGCATCGGATTCCGTGTCTCTTCCACGTTTGGACAATCCGACGGGTGCATGTCCGACACACCGGAGACAATGGGCGGACTTTCTGGTGTCCCTAATGGCACCTCTTCACAGACAATATAAAACCGCGCGAACCGAACTCGCCGGCATCTGCTATTGAAAATAGGGCAGATGCCGACTCAGACAGCGGCTTCGCGCGGTTATGTTTTGTTCAGAGGTGCCATAAGGGACACACACAAAAGTCCTACAAATTGTCTTCCGGGATGCGGACATGACCCGCGGAGTGCTCCAAACTTGGAAAAACACGGATCATCGAAGATGCAAACATTCGGCTGGTTAGAAATGCCACATTTTTTGAACCGAATGTCCATCTGCATTTTCATCTGAAATCCCACGGTGTGATCTTCTAACGATATTACTTATCAGCCCAAAGCACGATATGCTTCTTGCGACAGTTCCCTTTCTAGCACTCTACACCGTATTCTTTTAATTTCTGTCTGGCGTCCTCGTAGCCGGTAAAACGAATGGCAGAGATGCCGCAGGCGATGGCACCGTCCACATTGTCCTGTCTGTCGTCGAGGAACACACACTCCTCCGCGCGCAGATGAAAGCGCTCAAGCAGGGAGTGATAAATCTCCGGCTCCGGCTTAATCTGCTTCACCTCGAAGGAAAACAATGCTCCATCCACATCCTTAAGGAAGCCAAGCGACTGATCCTTCGTCTTCGCGTATGTCCAGGCGCCGTAATTGGAAAGGATATACAGGTGATACCCCTTGTCCTTTAACGTCCGCATCCACTCCCCGACATACGGGAACGGATAAATCGCCCGGTCCACATGCTCCCAGAAATTCCGGATCTGTGCTTCGTATGCCGGAGCTTTTCTGATAAAACCTGTGAGAAGTTCCTCATCAGACAGGGCTCCCCGGTCCGCCTCGTCCCAGTCACTGGTGTGCACCGTGGCATCTGCGACTGCGCGCACCGTCTCTTCATCCATTCCAAGCGCGCGCATCGCCTCCACCGGTTCCCATGCCACCAGAACCTGTCCCACATCAAAAATGACATTCTTAATCATATGCGTCATCCTACTTGCTGCGGTAGATAATATCCTCTCTGCCCGGTCCGTTTGATACCATCGTGATTGGATATCCGATCTGCTCCTCCACAAACTCTACATACTTTCTGCAGTTCTCCGGCAGATCTTCGTATTTCTTGATGCCGCGGATATCGCACTTCCAGCCCGGAAGCTTCTTAAGTACCGGCTTTGCCTTCTCAAGCTTTGCTGTTACCGGGAAATCTGTTGTCACTTCACCGTCGATCTCATAGCCTACGCATACCGGAATCTCATCTAAGTATCCCAATACATCGAGCACGGTAAATGCAACGTCGGTTGTTCCCTGCATACGGCAGCCGTACTTGCTTGCCACACAGTCGAACCATCCCATACGTCTCGGACGACCTGTTGTTGCGCCGAATTCTCCGCCGTCGCCGCCGCGTCTTCTAAGCTCGTCTGCCTCATCCCCGAAAATCTCGCTGACAAATGCGCCTGCTCCGACTGCGGAAGAATAAGCCTTGCACACCGTTACGATCTTCTTGATCTCATACGGCGGGATGCCTGCTCCGATCGCACCGTAAGCTGCCAGCGTGGAGGAGGATGTTACCATCGGATAGATTCCGTGATCCGGATCCTTTAAAGTTCCAAGCTGTCCCTCCAGCAGAATACGCTTGCCGTCTTTGATTGCCTGATCGAGGAATAAGGAGACATCCCCGACATACGGAGCAACCATATCCCTGTACTCATGCAAGGTTGCAAGAAGTTCCTCTTCCTTTAATAACGGCTTATGATACATATGCTCCAGCATGATGTTCTTCGTCTCGCAGGTGCGCTTTACCTTTTCTTTTAAGAGCTCCTCATCGAACAGCTCGCTGACCTGGAAACCGATCTTTGCATACTTGTCCGAATAGAACGGTGCGATTCCTGACTTTGTGGAACCGAAAGAATTCTTGCCGAGACGCTCCTCCTCGTACTGGTCGAACAGGACATGATACGGCATAACCATCTGCGCTCTGTCCGAGATCATCAGCTTCGGTGCCGGTACGTTGCGGTCTGTGATCGACTTGAGCTCGCCGATTACCTTCGGGATGTCGAGTGCGACACCGTTTCCGATAATATTTGTGATATGGCTGTGGAATACGCCGGACGGCAATGTGTGCAGTGCAAACTTGCCATAATTGTTCACAATGGTGTGTCCTGCATTTGCTCCGCCCTGAAAACGGATGACGATGTCAGCCTCATCCGCGAGCATATCTGTGATCTTGCCTTTTCCCTCATCGCCCCAGTTAGCGCCTACTACTGCTGTAACCATATGTTTTTCCTCCTGATATGATACACTTTTTTGCCGGAAGTCCGCATTTTCCTGATTCCAGGCTGCATCCATGCGGCTGGTCTGTCCGAAAGCAGCATCCACTCTGTAAATCTGCCTCATGACATAAAAAGTGACGGTTGTAAAAAACCGTCACTCACTTCCGCCTTTTTACTTATTGATTATACACGAACCTTTTGCATAAGTAAAATCAATATTCATTATATGTGGCATAAGTATTTATTATGTCTGTTTCTAAAAGAATTTTCCACGTCCCTATGGCACTCCCTGCGTCAGAACATTCATCAGCGTAGCCGCAGCGGCTGACAGCGGAATCCGCTCATTTGCGACAATGCAGAACGTACGCGCCGGTATCTCCTCCAAGAACCGCAGTTCAAACAGATCTCCCTCCGTCAGGTGCTCCTCGGCAAAATTTCTGACCACACTTGCAATTCCAAGGTTGCGCACCGCAAACTGGATCAGCATATCGCTGGTGGCAAGTTCAAACTCCGGCCGGATCGTCACCTGCTTCGACGCAAGGAATTGCTCCACATACGTCCGGGTCGAGGTATTTCCCTCCAGACACATGACCGGCAGCTTCATCAGTTCCTCGTACCCCAGCATGCGGTCCTTTAAATATTCAAACTTCCTGCCTGCCACAAACACATCCCGGATCTCCTTCACCGGAACGCATTTGAGCGAAGCTCTCTTCTCGACCGGCGTGCTCACGATGCCAAAATCAATGCGGCCGTCGCAGAGATGGCGGATCGTCTCCGGGGTCGGCGCATTCGTCACCGTCACGCGGATTCCCGGGTAGCGCTCATGAAATTCTTCCAGATACGGAAGCAGGAAATACTTTAACGTCATGTCGCTGGCCCCGATACAGATTTCGCCCTGTTCCAGATTCAGCATCTCAGAGAGTTTCCTCTCGCCCGAGAGGATCGTCTCATAGCCGCGCTGCACATAGGAATAGAGCATCTCTCCCTCCTTGGTCAGCCGCACACCCTTGGTCGTCCGCACAAACAGCGGGCAGGAAAGTGCCTGCTCTAAATGCTTCACCGCCTGGCTGACTGCAGGCTGTGAAATGGCGAGCTGCTCCGCTGCCAATGTGATGCTCTGGGAGCCTGCCACATAATAAAAAATTTTATAATATTCCAGATTGATGTCCATGAATCTCTCCTGGGAAAAAAGTCTCATTTTTTTTACAAAAACAGATTGTATTTTCCACTGTCATGAAGTATACTATGCCTTACGCAAAGTACCAGCATCTCTACTATAACAGACTATGAAGGGAGACGCAATCCAATGACCAAAGATATGACCACCGGCAGCCCGCTTCGGATTATCCTGCTGTTTTCTATTCCGGTTCTGCTCGGCAATCTGTTCCAGCAGTTCTATAATATGGTAGATACGATTATTGTCGGACGCTATCTCGGCGAGGAGGCTCTCGCCGCCGTCGGCTCAACCGGCTGCCTGATGTTTCTTGTGCTCGGTTTTGCCAACGGCATCGCCCAGGGCTTCGGCGTCATGGTTTCACACGCTTTCGGAGCCAAAGATTTTAAGCTGCTCCGTCACTACGTGGCGCTATCCCTGATTCTTACACTGATTATATCGCTTCTGCTGACCATCCCAACGGTGACAGCTTCCCGCCTCCTTCTGGCATGGATGCACACACCGGAAAATATTATTTCCATGGCAGACGCTTATATTAAGGTGATTTTTGCAGGCATTCTGCTGACAATGGCGTACAACGTGGTGTCCGGCATCCTGCGCGGCATCGGCGACAGCCGCACTCCTCTCTACTTCCTGATTCTCTCGTCCGTGCTCAACATCATCTTAGATGTCGTACTGATCGTGTACACAGGGCTTGGAACCGCAGGAGCCGCCTACGCGACAATCATCGCACAGGGAGTCTCCGCCGTGCTCTGCTTCTTTTATATGTACCGGAAATACGAAATCCTGCGCACCAGACGTGAGGATTATTACCTGGATTCTGCCGGCGTGAAAAACATGCTCGCCATCGGTGTACCGATGGCGCTCAACTACTCGATCACCGCCATCGGCACCATGATTATGCAGAGTGCAGTCAACGTGTTTGGCTCGAGCGTGGTCGCCGCCTTCACCGCTGCCTCCAAGGTCAGCAATATCGCGACCCAGTCCATGCCGACACTCGGCACCGCAATGGCAACCTACTGCGGACAGAACCTCGGTGCCGGCAAATACGACCGCATCTACGCCGGCATGCGGCAGGGACTTTTCCTCTGCTTCGGTGCGGCAGCCACAGCCGCCGCGATCTGCATCTTTGGCGGACGTTTTATTGTGAGCTGGTTCGTGAGCAATCCTTCCGAGGAGATCTTCTCTTCCGCCATGCAGTACCTGACGATCGCAAGCTGGTTCTTTCTCCCGCTCGCCATGATCTTTTTATACCGCAATGCCTTACAGGGCCTGGATCAGGGACTGATCCCCATGCTCTCCGGGGTCATCGAGCTTGCCTGCCGCTTCGGCGTCATCGCTCTCGTTCCGGCGAGCACCGGCTTCTTCGGTGTCTGCTTCGCCGATCCGGCTGCCTGGGTCGGTGCCGGCATCCCGCTGTTTATCACCTATCTTCTCTGGGAGCACCGGATGAAGCAACGCCGCAAAGCAGCGTAAACATTTTTGCTCCACAGGAAACAGCATCCTATAGCATATAAATGAAATTAAAAAGACCGTACTCCGTCATCCCGGAATACGGTCTTTTATATTGTCCTGTTTTATTTTATCTATGCTTCCAGCTCCGGAATCTTCTTCGAGCAGGCAACGGCAAGTGCCCCAGGTCCGATATGACATGATACGCTCAGTGACAGCGGATCCATATGAATCTCCAGTCCCGGAAATGCTTCCTGCACCTCCTGCCTGAACGCTTCCGCAGCATCCAGATCGTACGTGTACGCCATCTCCAGATGCATACTCTTTCCTTCCGGATCATGGAACCGCTCCGCAAAATCGTGCTTCATCGCCTCGATCATCAGATTCTTCGCCTGCTTGACGGTTCTCGCCTTGGCAAATGCATCCAGCTTCTCTCCCTGGATCTGCAGTACCGGCTTTAACTTTAACAACGTTCCAAGCGCTGCCGCCGCCGGCGTAATGCGTCCGCCTTTCTTCAGATAATACAGGGTATCCACCATAATATAAATGGAAGACTCAAATTTATCTCTCTCCAGAATCTCCTTAATCTCCACTGCACTGCGTCCCTGCTCTGCCAACGCCATCGCATCCAGCACAGACTGCCGCTGCGTCACAGAGATTCTCTGGTTATTCACAACCTGCACCTTTCCCTCGTAATCCTGCGCCAGCATCAACGCCGTCTCACAGGAGCCGCTGAGGCCGGATGACATCGGAATATGCACAATCTCATCATACTCCTTCAGCAATGCATCCCATGTATCTGTCACATTCCCGACAAGCGGCATCGATGTGGAAATATTGGCATTCTCGGACAGCATCTGATAAAACTCTTTCTGCGACAGATCAATGTCCTCATATAATGTCTTGTCTCCCACAAAAAAAGGCATCGGCAGAATGGTGATTCCAAGTTCTTCCGCCTGCAATTGCGTAATTCCGCTGTTGCTGTCAGATACGATTGCTACTTTGCTCATAACTTCTACTCTCCCTTACAATGTCTCTGATCGTTCCTTGATGTTCTTCTTAAAATTGATGATCTCATGCTCATACTCAGTATTCATATAAGTGGAATGAATCATAAAATCTGCCGACGCCCGGTTGTTGGCGATCGGGATGTCATACACCTGCGCGATACGCAAAAGCGCTTTCACATCCGGGTCATGCGGCTGTGCTGTCAGCGGGTCAGAGAAGAAAATCACAAAATCCACTCTTCCCTCCACAATCTTTGCGCCAATCTGCTGGTCTCCGCCGAGAGGGCCACTGTTATAGCCTCTTACCGGGAGTCCTGTCTGATCCGTAATCATACGTGCTGTCGTACCTGTGCCACATAGAAAATGCTGCTTTAAAATCTCCTTGTTCTGCTCACACCAGTCAATCAGATCTGCTTTTTTATTGTCATGCGCAATCAGTGCAATATTCTTTTGTTTTCCTATTGTCATTGTAATAAAATCTTCACTCATAATCTCTGGATACCCCCCTTATCATTTTTCTAATGCATTGTACCATATTTTGTCCCGGACCGCCACCAAAAAATAATAGAAAGCGCACCGCAGCACGCTTTCTATTATTAAAAACGCTAAAATGACTCTTCTATTCATTCTGCATGTATACTTTTGTATACCGCATCACGCCTGTTCCTGTGCTACAACCTCACGCATTCTCTCCGAAATCTTGTAAATTTCGCCAAGCAGATCATTCAGATTCTCCATATTCTGCATACTATCCTCACTCATAGACATGCTGTTTTCTGAGGATGCCGCAACCTCTTCACTCGTTGCAGATAAATTGGTAATACTGTCATTGATCTGCGTATTTGCTGAAAGGATACTCTCCACCTCACCAGACAAATTCTGCATAGAATTCTGGAACAGATTCATCTTATCCTCGATAACAGTAAACTTCTCTCTCGTTGTCTCGATCATCTCGTTCTGCTTATCTGCAGACTCCGCTGACTTCTGCATATTTACAGAGGCTTCCTCCACATTTACCGTCAATTTTTCGATAATCTCCGTGATCTTTCCCGTCGACTCCTTCGTCTCCTCTGAAAGCTTGCGGATCTCGTCTGCCACAACCGCAAAGCCTTTTCCAGCCTCCCCTGCTCTGGCTGCCTCAATGGACGCATTGAGTGCAAGCAGATTGGTCTGATCGGAAATGCTTAAAATCGTTCCGATAATGACCTCCACTTCCTTTATGCGGTTGTCCAGTTCTTCCGTCGTGGTTCTTGTGGCGCGGTTGATCTCCGCCGTCTGGGTTGCCTGCTCCTTCAGCTCGGCGATCAGGTCAGCGCCCTCACGGAGCGCGTCCTGTGTCGCATCTGACGCCGTCTGCATCTCTTTCGTCTCTTTTTCGGCGTTTTCAATATTCGTCTGGATGCCGTTCGTCTGCATCGTCTGCTGCTCAATCGCTTCCGCCGTCAGCTTGACGCTCGATGCAATCTCCTTGACGGAGTTGTTGCTGCTGACCATGCTCTCCGTCAGCACATCCGCTTTCTCTCTCGCACTGTCGAACTTCTCGGACAGCGCTCCCGACATCTGAATGATCTCATCCGCCACACGCGCCGCCGCATCCATCTGTGACTTAATGGCATCTGTATCCTCAACATGGTGTCTCGCCTGCAGATCTACCGCAATACACATCACAACACCGAAAGAAATGGCAAACACTATCTGTACAACTGACTCGCTCCGTGTCCCAGGATATTTCACAAAATGAAGTATGCCCGAAATTACATTCAGCACTCCCATCGCAATAGCGCTGATGCGTGCCAGCCTTATATCACGATACAACATAACCGTAAGCATAATTAAATACATAAATGCATAAAAGACCACGTTCTTGTTTGATAAGATCATCACTGCATAGGTAAGAAACATACACGAAAGTGAAATCATAACAAATTTCCTATCCCCGCGATACCGGACATGTCCAACAAAAAATATCACGAGAAGAATGACATTGACTACCATGCGCGCCAGCACAACAGATTTATCCGCTGTTGCATCCACAAATCCAAGCAGCGTCAGTGCATTCAAAAGCCCAAGGATGATAAGTCCAAGGATGAATGTAATCTTGTTGCGTTCCAATCTTTGTTTTTGCTTTAATTTCATAACTATCCCTTCCTTTGTAAACAATCTCACTCGGGCAGACGGATCTTTCCATCCATCAGCATCTTCACGAATGCCGTATCCCGGATAATCCAGGAATCTTTCTCAATCAGAATATTCCTGTGATAGACTTCCTCCGGCGTCGCCCATTTTAACTGATACCCCTTTGCAATCTCACTCGGGGTAAGTGAAAGTGGTGCCTGCTCGTCCAAAACATCGCAGTAAAAAAAAAGAGAATGGCAGATAAACTTTTTATCCGGCTCAAAAATATCTCTGTGCAGTTCTATTATCTCGCCCAGCTCACAGATACTCTCCGGCCTGACATAAAGTCCTGTCTCCTCTTTTACTTCACGGATCAGCGTCTGCTCATAATTCTCACCCGGCTCCTGCCCGCCTCCGGGGATCTTATATTCTCCCTCCCGGCTGCACTGCATGGCAAGCCTGCCGTCACGCACAATGATCGCCCGTATCGAATACTTTTCATAGATACCCGTCGTGCCCTCATAATCACGGGCATCAAATGTCGCAAGGATCTTCATACGCATTTCCTCCGTGCCGCTTCACTTTTCTTGAATTATATTCCCTTTTTGCAATTATCGCAATATTTTTCAAATATTTTTATTTTAAACATTTTCTGTAATAAGAACACAGTTTTCTAATTGCAGAAAAAAAATCCACCCCGGTCGATTGACCGGGATGGATTCCCTCTTCGGATGGGATTTACATCATTCCCATTCCGCCTGCGCCGCCTGCCGGCATTGCCGGTGCGTCCTCTTTGATGTTTGCCACCACAGACTCTGTGGTAAGTAAGGTAGATGCTACAGAAGTTGCGTTCTGTAATGCGGTTCTTGTCACCTTAACCGGATCCAGGATACCCTGCTCTACCATGTCTACATACTGCTCCGTTGCTGCGTTAAATCCAACGCCTGCCGGAGATTCTTTTACTTTATTGATGATGACTGCGCCCTCTAATCCTGCATTTGCGGAAATGTAGTACAGCGGAGCCTCCAATGCCTTTAAGATAACCTTCGCACCGGTCTTCTCATCGCCCTCAAGCGTATCTGCGAGTGCTGCCACATCCTTGGTTGCATGAATGTATGCGGAACCGCCTCCTGCAATGATGCCTTCCTCGACTGCTGCTCTCGTTGCGTTTAACGCATCTTCCATACGAAGCTTTGCTTCCTTCATCTCCGTCTCAGTTGCTGCGCCGACACGGATCACTGCTACGCCGCCTGCAAGCTTTGCAAGACGCTCCTGTAACTTCTCCTTGTCGAACTCGGAAGTTGTCTCCTCGATCTGACCGCGGATCTGGTGGATTCTCGCCTGAATAGCGTCCTTATTGCCTGCACCGTCCACGATTACCGTGTTCTCCTTCTGAACTTTAACGGATTTTGCACGTCCGAGCTGATCCATTGTGGTATCCTTAAGCTCTAATCCGAGATCGGAGCTGATAACCTGACCACCGGTTAAGATTGCGATATCCTCGAGCATTGCCTTTCTTCTGTCGCCGTAGCCCGGAGCCTTGACTGCCACTACATTGAAAGTACCACGCAGCTTGTTGACGATCAATGTTGTAAGTGCCTCGCCCTCGATGTCCTCAGCGATGATGAGAAGTCTTGCGCCGCTCTGTACGATCTGCTCTAATAACGGCAGGATCTCCTGAATGTTGCTGATCTTCTTATCTGTGATTAAGATATACGGATCATCCAGAACCGCTTCCATTTTATCCATATCGGTGCACATATATGCGGATACATATCCACGGTCGAACTGCATACCTTCTACCAGATCAAGCTCTGTCTGCATGGTCTTGGACTCCTCGATGGTGATAACGCCATCGTTGGATACCTTCTCCATCGCATCTGCTACCATGTTGCCGACTTCCTCGTCACCTGCAGAGATAGCTGCAACTTTTGCGATCTGATCTTTTCCTTTTACTTTGGAGGACATTGCAAGGATGGACTCCACTGCCTTGTCAGTTGCCTTCTTCATACCGCGGCGAAGCACGATCGGGTTGGCGCCTGCCTCCAGGTTCTTCATACCTTCCTGGATCATTGCCTGTGCAAGTACGGTTGCGGTTGTGGTACCGTCACCGGCAACATCGTTGGTCTTGGTTGCAACTTCCTTGACGAGCTGTGCTCCCATGTTCTCGAATGCATCCTCAAGCTCGATCTCCTTTGCGATCGTCACACCATCGTTGGTGATAAGTGGTGCTCCGTAGGACTTGTCGAGTACGACGTTTCTTCCTTTCGGTCCGAGTGTTACTCTGACGGTATTTGCCAGCTTATCTACGCCGGCTCCCAATGCTGTTCTTGCCTCTGTTCCGTATTTGATTTCCTTTGCCATGACTGATCTACCTCTCTATCTCTTATTCTGATTCAAATTACAGGGATGCTTCCCGGCTGCTTATTCTACGACAGCCAGAATATCGTTCTGTCTTACAATGATGTATTCCTCTCCATCCAGCTTTACTTCTGTTCCTGCATATTTGGAATAGATGACCTTCTGTCCTGTCTTTACCTGCATGGTAACTTCCTTACCGTCTACCATTCCGCCAGGACCTACGGCGATTACCTCTGCCTCCTGCGGCTTCTCCTGTGCGCTGCTGGTAAGAATGATACCAGACTTTGTGGTCTCTTCTGCCTCACACTGTTTTAATACAACTCTGTCACTCAATGGTACTAATTTCATTTTGTAGACCTCCTGTTTTATGATCTGAAATAATATCTTTCGTTTTGTTATTAGCACTCATTTCGTTTGAGTGCTAACCGATAGTGTTATAATAGTTTTTTGCCCTGTGATCTGCAACCGGATATATTCCTGTATATTTTCATTTAACCAGTTCTTTTCTCATTTTTTCTTTCGTTTTCTTGTTTTTTTATATTTTCATCCATTTTTTGTGATTTTATACTTTTTTTAGAAACTTACCGTCGCTTCTCTCCAACGACCTGTTTCACCGTTTTGCGGACAGTTTTATTTCCCTCCGACCACAGGAGTTTTAAGGCTTTCGCAAAGACCTTCTGGCTCTTCTCAGGCAGACGGCTTTTCGCCTTCATCAGCTCCTGCACCGCCTTCCATTTGCTGTGGTAAAAATCATCCACCGTCTTAATGTCCGCCGCCTCAAGCATGCCGAATACCGTATCCACAATCTGTTCGCGTTCCTCCCCGTTCAGCTGGTAAATCCATGCCTTCATCGTCTCATCCAACATCAGGCTCTGGGCCGCCACCTCCCTGACATAGACAAAGGATGTGCCGAGCACCTCCCACGACATGGCATCGTGCTGCTGGATTCCACTGTTGGAACTGCGCACCACCTCATACGCCTCCTGATGCTCCAAGAGCATTCCGACAATCGAAGATTCCGGCAGAATCGTGTGGATTTTCGGCAGTACACGCTGGTATGCCGCGCTTTCTACAATGTCCCTGCAAAACCCCGGTCCGTCGTTACTGTACACCGCAAGGATCCGGTCCTGCAATCCACTGCTGCAGTGGACTGCAGCATAGACCGCAAGATTTCCGCCCTTGGAGTGACCCCCGATGCGCACAGGACGGCCGCCCTCTCCAAGCATCTGTTCCACGTACGAAACGGCTTTCAGCTGCCCGGGCGTCTCCGAGAGGTATCCCATGTTAAAATCCTCTCTCCACCCTGTGATCGTATTGTCCGTGCCGCGGAACGACACATAGATACTGCCATCCGGCAGCCCGGCGCACATGACCGCAAACTGTGACTGCTCCTCCTCACTAATGTCATTGACGTAACCCCAGAGCTTTACATCGCGGAACCGCTCTGTTTTCGCCATCTTCTCCAGAACAAACGGCGCCGCCTTTGTCATTGACACCCGCGCAAGGATCTCCTCCCTGCTGTTCTGCTCCCAGAACACGGCGGATGCCTCCGCAAGCGTGACTGCCTCCGCCTCGCTCTGCCCGGTCACAATCCCGTCAAACGAAGTATATACCAGCTCCGCAAAAAGCAGATTATCCACCTCGTTAAATCCGGACGCGGTGAAAGTCAGATCCCCCCGCCAGTCCAGATAATCCATCATGTTTGCCATCCCGCTCCTCCTTCTCTTCCCGCTGCAATCCCGTTGCTTCCTATCCGATCAGCCCATAGTGCTTCAGTCCGTTTTTAATTCCATGATTCATAATATCGGTCGTCACATACTCCGCGGCAGCCTTCGCCGCAGGTGCCCCGTTTCCCATGGCGATGCCATGTCCCACATAGGTGAGCATCTCCAGATCATTCGTGCTGTCGCCGAATGCATAAGTATTCTCCCTGGCAATCCCAAGCATGTCACATACCTGCGCTATTCCGGTCGCCTTTGTGTAGCCCTTCGGCACCACTTCAATCAGCTGCGGATTGTGTTCAATCACATCAAAATGCGGCACCAGTTCCGCTTCCACCGCACGCACGCTCGCCCCGTTCATATAAGCGCTCAATTTGTTGATCTCATACTCCGTCTGCCCACGGATCTCCCGTACATCCTCTCCCAGTTCACTGCGCAGATACTGAATAAACGGATCTTCCTTAAAATCTTCCCCGTTTGCGTAGATATAATGCGGTCCCTCCAGCACCGCTTCCATGTGGTATGCCTCAATGACACGTAGAAGTTCCTCCGCTTCTTCAGGCGTAAGCAGCCTCTCGCACACCTTCTTTCCTTCATATTCAATATGTGTGCCGCACGCCGCCACAATCCCGTCAAACCCTATTCCAAGGATCTTCTCACTGCGGATGTTCGACCGGCTTCTGCCGCTGCACAAAAACGCGTAATTCCCGTCAGCCCTAAGCTCGCGTATCGCTTCCGTTGTACTTTCCGGCACCTGCATGTGCTCATTCCACAAGGTTCCGTCTATATCAAAAAACACTGCTTTTTTCATCTTTTCTCTCCAATTCCCATTCTCTTGCGTAAAAGTCAGTTCTGCTATATGCAAAACATTCTCTTCCCTACCGCATGGTGCACATCCCATCCTATAAAGGAAAAAAACACCGCGCGGGCTGAACTCATTATATCAGCCCGCGCGGTGTCTGGCAACTTGCGGTTTCTATTTCAAATATCCTGTTACTCTCTGTGCATGGAGATGGTGTTCATCTCGTAATGCTCAATGTTCTCGTGAATTCCACGATCATCTGCCTGGGAAATCAGAGTGTCGCGGTTCTTCTTGGAAGAAATCTGGTCGTTGAACGCACTCGGTCCGCCGACACAGCCGCCCTCACATGCCATACCCTCGATGAAATCCTCCGGCAGTCTGGCTGCTTTCAGAAGAAGCAGTGCTTTCTTACACTCGGCAGCTCCGTTTGCCACGCATACCTTTGCATCGATCTCATCCTCAGACTCTTTCAGACTTTGAAGAACAGCTGCGGTTACACCGCCGGAATTTGCAAAACGCTTACCGAAGGTGGATGCGATCTGATCATCGTTTGCAGCCGGCTGCAGTACGACGCTCTTCGCTTTCATGATCGCACGGATCTCACTGTAGGTCAGTACATAGTCTGCATTGCCCGGAATCTGCTGATCCACAACCTCAGACTTCTTTGCGATACATGGTCCGATAAATACCGTGATGGCTTCCGGATCTCTTGCCTTGATGAGGCGGGAAACCGCGCACATCGGAGATACCGTCGTCGATACACAGTCTGCCAGATCCGGATAGTGCAGGCGCACCATATTTACGAATGCCGGACAGCAGGAGGTAACTTTCTTCTCGCCCGCCTTGTAAGCTTCCGCCCACTCCTCGGACTCGTAAGCTGCCGTCATATCACCGCCGAGACCTACGTCGAAGAAATCGGTAAATCCGAGTTCTTTCATCGCATTCTTCCAGCTTGCCATCGTGATGTCATCCCCGAACTGTCCCTCGGTCGCCGGTGCAGCCATCGCATAGACATGCTTGCCCTCGCGCAGTGCGTTGATTACATCTACGATAAAGCTCTTGGAGCCGATCGCTCCGAACGGACAGCTGTGGATACATTTACCGCAGCGGATACATTTCTTCTTGTCGATGACGGAGATCCCGTGCTCATCGTATGTAATCGCGTTGACCGGACAGCTGAACTTACACGGTCTCTTCAGATGTGCGATTGCATTGTACGGACAGGCCTGCGCACATCTTCCACATTCTTTACATTTTGCAGGATCGATGTGGGAGCGGGTTCTTCCCGGCTCAATCGCACCGAATTTGCAGGCATTGATACATGCCTTTCCAAGACAGTTCTGGCAGTTCTCCGTTACAATATAACTGGAAATCGGACAGTCCTCACATGCAGAACTGATGACCTGGATCACATTGCCGTCATCAGTCAGACCTGGCGCTTTGCCCTCCGCCAGACGGACTCTCTGTCTGATAATCTCTCTTTCTTTATAAATACAGCAGCGAAACTGCGGTGTCGGACCTGGGATCAGGCTCATTGCGATATTGTCTCTCTTCTCGTCAAGCTCACCGGCAAATGCCAGCTTTGCCACTTCATAGAGTACGTCGTGTTTGATTTTGATCACATTTTCATCAGCATACATCGTGTTTTACCTCGCCCTTTTCTATTCGTTAATTTTTTAACCATCTTAGACATTATATATTATCTGTATGGAATTGCAAGAGAAACGCATGTATTTCTTTGCGTACATGATGTATACCGTCAAATTGTAAAAAATCCGACTGCTGTTTTGTGCAATATTTTTCTGGGAAGCCCACTGTACTGTTACTTTGGTACCTGTTCCATCAGGAACGCCCGCATCTGCTCCTCTTCCCAGATCACGGGAACGGGGTAGTTCGGATTGCCCTCTTTGAGTGCCCGCGCCGCAAGTTCCGGCACGTCCTCCTTGCGCAGCATGGCAAGCTGCTCCGGGATGCCCATGCTCCGGTTCATCCGGCGGATTCTCTCAATAAACGCCTCCGCCAGCACTGCGTCCGTCTCCTTGCTGTTTCCATCCTCCGCCCCGGATGCGCACACTTTCCTCTCCATTCCTGCTCCGGACATTCGCACTTCCCTCTCCGGCTCTGCTCCGGACATGCACACTTCCCTCTCCGGCTTACCCCCGGATACACGCATTTTCCTCTCCAGCCTGGCCAGCGGCTCATGCACGGCACTCCCGTATGCTGCAAGCACCTTTGGCAGCAGAATCGCATTCGCTTCGCCGTGCGGGACATGGTAGAGTCCACCGATCCCGTGTGCAACCGCATGCACGTACCCGACATAGGCATTGGTAAACGCGATCCCCGCCTCGTAGGAACCGGTCAGCATATTCATCCGTGCCGCCTTGTTCGCAGGTTCGCGGTAAGCCGTCAGCAGATTGGCACCAATCAGGCTCACCGCCTTCATGGCATGCGCTTTCATTTTCGGGGAACAGAACCGGTTGCAGTACGCCTCCACCGCGTGCGTCATCGCATCCATCCCACTATAGGCGGTCATATCCGGCGGCAGGGAACAGCTAAGTCCCGGATCGAGAAATGCGTAGCGCGGTATGAGACAGTAATCCATGACGGCATGCTTATAGTGGCATGTCTCGTCCGTGATGACAGCCGCCAGCGTCACCTCCGAACCGGTTCCCGCCGTCGTCGGCACTGCAAGAAGGAGCGGCAGCTTTTTGTGGATCTTAAGCATCCCGCTCATTTTTCTGACCGAAAGATCTCTCCTTACTGCGCGCGCTCCCGCGACCTTGGCGCAGTCTATGACAGAGCCGCCTCCAATGGCAAGGATCGCCTCACAGCCGGATACAAAAAAACATTCCGCTGCCGCATCCACCTCTGCCACGGTCGGATCGGGCGATACCCCTGTGTATAGCACCGTCCGGATGCCGGCATCCTCACACTGCGCCAGAAGCGGCGCGATCGTCCCGCGCCGGATCGTTCCCGGCGTGGTGATGACCTGCACCGCTTTTATCCCGTGTGCTTTCAATAATTCCGGTATCCTGGTGATACACCCGTCTCCCTGCACCAGCGTCTGCCTCCCCGCTGGAAACAAGCGGAGCATCCCCGCGCAGAGCGCCTGATAGACGCGGTATATGGCATGTTTTCCGTTCATCTCATTCCTCCTGCCCTTATGCTTCCCCATCTTTCTGCAGGGCATACTTTTTCACATAATGATGATGCTGGATCGCCACATTGACCGGGGAGAGCGATGCCGACGTGCCCGTCGCGCGCACATGCAGACAGCAGACCGCCGCCTTTGCCACAAGCGCCTTTAACGCTTCCACATCATCCGCCGTTCCCGCAGATACCACAACGCCGACCCGCGGCACAAGCACCGCGCCGTATTTTCTTAAGAGTCCAAGCATATCCCTGCGCACATGCAGGCAGCACGGAATCTTCCTGCCGATCATCTGTGCCATATCATCCACCTGTGCCGGGATTCCCCGACCGCTCGCCGCGCAGAGAAGGACTGCCGGCGTATCGCAGATTCCCACATGATGAAAATGCTTCTGCAAGATGCAAAGCAGCTTTTCCTGACGTTTCTGATCTCTTCGCGGCTTCTTTTTCGGCTGTCCCAAAATGCTCCGCTTACAGATCTCCTCTAAGAGCATGGCGCGGGAAAACGCCTCCTCCCTGTCCTTTCCGCAGATCAGCACACCGTGGTGCACCATAAAGACCACCTTTGCCCTCGACTGCATGGCATCGTAGACCGCCCCTGCGAGCTTCTCCGTGCTGGAAAGCCCGTATGCCGCTCTCGCGATCCCGCCGAGCTTCTCTGCCTCTTCCTCCGTCATGGCAAGCTGCTCAAAGCCGCAGAGCCCGATCGCCGTGGCATAGGTCTGATGGGTGTGAATGACATACCCCACCTCCGGGAATGTCTGATACGCCGCCAGATGCACGCCCTTCTCGCTCGAGGGCTTATGCGCGCCGCAGCACACACCGTTTCTTATGTCCATCAGCACCAGATCCACCGCCGTCATCGTCTCATAATCCAGCCCGCTCGGCGTGATGACAAAATGATTCTCGTCGATACGGCAGCTGATATTGCCCCAGGTTCTCGCCACCAGTCCCGCCTGCTGCAGCTTTTTTCCCTCCGCTGCGACAAGGCGTCTCGCCATCTGTTCTTCCATTCCAGTCTCCTCCGCTTCTGCCGGTGCCCGCTGTCACCCGGCTTTTTCTCTATTCTCTATTATCTTCCATCAGAAGCTGTTTTGCAACCGCATGTGAAACATTATATGTCCGAAGTCCCGTCTCATTTAATGCCTCTTCATTCGCCTCGCAGTACAGCTGATACCAGCCCTGCTTTCTGTAGTCCGCCGCGCCGCTTTTTCCCGCATATTTTTCAATCGCCGGCGCCGCATCCGTCGAGAGGGTGTAAAGATAGCTGTAGTCCACCGTCTCCTCCCCGGACGCTTCCCACGAGGTGTGCGTCAGATTGTAGGCGGCGATAAAATAATCCACATGGGAAAAGGCAAATACGAGATACACCGCTCCCGCCAGCACAAATCCATACCGGAACAGCGGGAACTGCGGTTTTACAATCTTTGCGATCACGCCAGCCATCAAAAGTGCAATCACCGCCAGTGCCACCAGCACCGACACACGCAGAAACGTCAGTTGGTACGCCCGGATATAGAGAAGCATCCGGCAGGCGCTCGACGCCGTCATAATAAGCGTGCAGCCTGAAATGGCAAGGAGCAGCGCCTTCAATACTCTGTTCTCCTTAAAATAGCTCTGAATGGAAAGCACCGCCGCCAGATTCAGCACGCACACGAACAAAAGCTGGAAAAACCCGCGTCTGGCGTACTCCGCGTAAGTAACCCCCGCCGGGAGCTGCATGTTTCCGATAAAAAGATACACGATCTGGATTGCCGAAAACAGAAGATACAGCACGGCAATCGGCGCGGTAAACGCAATCGCTATCAGCGGTTCCGCCGTTTTTCCGGCGGAAGGCTTAATGTCTGCCGCGTGCTTTTGTACATACCGCACACCGCAGTAGGAGGATAAGAATCCAAACACCAGCATGAGCAGAATCCGAAGTAGCTTCACCGGGAACCGGAACACTCCCGCAAACCGCACAAGTAGATCTGCAAATACCATGTCCGCAGACATTAAAAGGAGCACAAGAACCATCAGACAGGGCACCGCCGCACAGATCCCGATGAGAACATACCAGCCCGCATGGCTCTCCCTTGTCTTTTTGCTGCGGTAAAATGCTCCGCCATCCGCAAACGGCTTCCCGATAAAGCAGACCGCCCCGCACACCGCCGCCACAATCTCCGCCAGATATTTTCCGAAATTCCACCCGGTATCCTGCGCGAAGTTGTGCAGAAGAATCCCCACAAGCAGCACGAAAATAATAAGATCATTCATCCAGCCGATCCATTCGTTTCCCGTCAGAACGGTAGAGATTCCAAGCAGTACAATCATCCCCAGCACAATGCCATTGTCCCGTCTCTCCTTTTCCCCGAACATCCGGAACACAAAACGTACATACCACACACTCGACGCCACCCAAAGCACCGACGCCAGTCCCATCACATTTTCAAACAGGCATCCCGTGTATACAAGCGCATAGAGCAGGCTGGCGCCCGCCAGTTTTCCAAAAATCTTTGCCCCTTCCTGATTCTCTTCCTTCGGATTCATTTCCCTACCGATCATGATCTCTTCCATCGCCGTTCTCCTCCCCTTTTTCCTCTACATACTCCAGAATATCTCCCGGCTGACAGCCCAATGACCGGCAGATCTTATCAAGCGTATCCATCCGGATCGCCTTTGCCTTTCCATTCTTTAAAATCGAAATATTTGCCATTGTAATGCCGACTTTTTCCGATAACTCGGTCACGCTCATTTTCCGCTTCGCCAGCATGACATCTATATTGATCCTGATTGCCATTCTCTTCCTCATTTCCGGACGATCCGCTGCCGTCCTATATTGTCAACTCCGCATCCTGCTTCATCTCATACGACTTATAGATCAGATGGGACAGCGCCGCCGCAAGCACCGCGATCACCACATTGATAAAAATGAGCAGAATCATAAAAATTAGAAATGCCGGTCCAAGCGCCCGCTTTGCCGCGAGGAACAGAATTCCTGCAAACCAGACCACCGCCAGCACAAACGCCAGCCTGCTGATTACCACAAACGACCTTGCATTCTCACCGGAAAAAGAATTGTCGCGTCCGATCTGCACGCAGACCTTCCAGAACTGATAGAGAATGGCGTAGCAGAACACCGCAATGCCCCACCCGTAGAGAATCCCCGGAATGCGGAGCGCCGCGTAGTCCGGATATGTCACCGCCATGTCCCATGCCAGATACGGCACCACCAGCCCGAAGAACAACAGTCCCATCCCTGCAATCGAAAGTGTGATCCCCTTTAACCAACCTGCCACCTGTTTCTGACTCATAATTACCTCTTTTCCGCAATCTTACTGCTGTATTTTTCTCACAGCTTTATTATATCCATGTTTTTCCATTTTGCAATATATTTTTATCGTTTTTCGATAAATTCATATCGTTTTAAGGAAATCTTAAGAAACAAAAAGAGCACCGATCTCTCGGTACTCTCCAGTGGAAGCAACGGGGCTCGAACCCGTGACCTCTCGCGTGTGAGGCGAACGCTCATCCCGGCTGAGCTATGCTTCCATATCTGCTATTATAGTCCTTTCGCAGAAAAATACAACCTCAATTTAAAAATTCCTCTTTCTCGAGCAAAAGCCGCATGGCCCACGGCGGCACCGCCGCTTCGTCATAGTCCTCCAGAAACAGAAACGCAGTCCGGTAGTCCGGGCGCTTTGCCGGATACCGCCCCTTTCCGTCCGTAAAATAGAGCAGTCCCGCCAGCTCTTTTAATTCTCCCTGTTCCAGAAGATCATTGACATAGGAAAACGCCGGGCGAAAATCCGTGCCGCCCCCGCCAAGGAGTGTAAAGTCCCTAAGAAATGCCTCCATCTCCTGCTCACCCGTGATCTTTGCATCGCTTCGCACCGCATTGTCGCACTGTAAAACCCGGATCACGGAACGCGCAAAGAAACTGTCGCTCTGGTGCAGGATGTTTGCCGTCTCGCGCAAAAACTGTTCGACCAGTTCACCGCTGGTGGAATAGCTGGTGTCAATCACGATCACAAACTCGCGGATCTTCTCTACCTCCCTGCTCTCAAGCGGCTCGATAAGCGGCAGATTCCCGTATACCGAAAGTCCGTATGTGTAATAACTCAGATCAAATTCCTCCGGGTCGGCATGCAGTTCCTCGTGCAGCACGGCAAATTTCTGCAGGAAATCCCGGTAGCTTCGTCTGCTTTTCCCCGCCGCAAGCTGCGCCGCCAAAAGGTCTTCACCGTCCTTGGGCTTCTCTCCCCGCCGCTCCTGCTCCATGCGGGTCTGCCTGGCGATCTGATTCCACTTTTTCTGATTGTCCGCCGCAGCCGCACACTTTGCCGCATCGTTCTCCCTCTTCGGCCAATATTTGTGACTGTCCGTGTAAAATTCGCGCGCTAACGCCTGCCATTCCTCACAGACCGGCATTCCCTCCGCCGGCAGCGGGAAATAGCGCTCCCACAAAAGATCGTAGACGACGGCAGCCGACACGCCTTTTTTTTGTTCCCGCAGTTCTTCGTACAGCTTCTGGCGCGTCCAGCTTAAGATCCGTTTCGTACATTTTTTTCCCAGACCGTCAATCGTATATTCCACAGCAACATCACAGGCGAGATTCCACAGCCGCCTGTCGCGGTTCCCCGCAATCCACGGATGGGAGAAAATACAGTGCAGCACTGTGTGAAGATAGGCACGGTTTAGGTACGGTGCATTTTTCTCAAACACACGCAGTATCTGCTCTGTGGAGTAGAACAGATGTCCCCCGTCCGTGGCAAAGCTCTGCAACGACGCATCCGCCTGCGGCACAAGCGCCGAGAATGCGACGTCCAGATACCGCAATTCCAGGTACAGTTCGTTGCGCACATAAGAAAGTATCTTTTCCGCCATCTGCACTTCCCATTCTTCCTGTGTCTGTATATGTCCCATGCCATCTCTCCTCTTCCGGTTTCTTTTTCAAAATACCCTGCATCCGCACGTACTTTTCCGTGTAAAAACAATCTTAAAAATCGTCAAACGAATAGCACTCGTCCGGCGTTTTCTCCGCGAAATACTGCTGCATCAGATGAAGCAGCGCCGCCGCTCCCTCCGCCCAGTCCGCTTCCCCCGCGCGCATGGCACACGCCGCCACGTCCTCCCGCGTCAGAAACTTCCGGCTGCAGCAATCCTCCGCCAGTTCCAGATCCCGGTCATCCGTGATGCGGCGGATGAGATAACCGCTGTGCGCCTTCAGATACTCCTCGTAAAGTCCGCGCGGCGCCTCCGAAAGTTCCGCCGCATAGCGCACGCGGTCGAGTGCCAGCCGTCCCAGCGTTGCCTCCGATTCATCCACACACGCCTGCGGGAAAATCTTATCGTACTGTGCGAAATCGAGCACGTCCTCGCGGAAGCTCTGTCTCGCCCGGAATCCCTCCCCCACAATATTTCTGCCGAAAATATGTGCCGGCGCGATCTCGTCATAGCTCTCATAATATTCCGGAAACAGCAGCTTCGCCCACACGCCGTTTTCGCCGCTTAAGGTCACTTCCAGATCCGACGAAAGCTGTGCCAGCAAAAGCCTGAGCCCCGTCTTTTGCCCGGGGTCCGCATGCAGTAACAGCCGCGACAGGCTCCGGCAGTTCATAAATGCATCGCTCCCCAGCGTGTCTATCCCGCTTCCAAGCTCCAGTTCCGCCAGCTCCGTGGCATTATAAAAAGCAAAGTTTCCGATCTTTTTTATGCCCTCCGGCAGCGTCACGCGCGTTATGTATGCCCCCGCCAGTTCCGCAAGCGCATCGTCTGTCTCCGGTGCGCCGTCTGTCTCCGGCTCCGCCTGCATCTCCCCGTCCGGCGCTGTCTCCGGTGCGCCGTCTGCTCCCGGCTCCGCCTGCATCTCCCCGTCCGGCGCTGTCTCCGGTGCGCCGTCTGTCTCCGGCTCCGCCTGCACATAACTGCACCGGCATTCTGCCGGGAGATGCGCCTGCGCCGCAAAGCAGTAGTCCCCGATCTCCGTAATCGCTCTTCCCTCTATCTCTGCCGGGAAACGCGGCTCCGGCGTCTCGCCAAACGCCCGAAGCAACCGCGCGTCTCCCTCATTTGTCAGCTCCCAGTATAACTTATAGTTCATCTTCTGCTCCTAATGTAAACTCTACGCTCCATTATACGAAAGGCGTTTTTCTCTGTCAAATCTGCGTCATTCCGCCCAGCAGAATTCCGGTGTTGTCCCGGTAGATACCCGCGAAATCTGACATGGGAAGCGGATTTTCTCCCATCCCTGCCTCGATCGTGTAGCCCGGTCTGTCGTATTCCTGGATAAACCAGTCCTTATACCCGGCATATCCCGACTGCGTGGGCGTCTGCTCCACGGTATAGCCGCTGACACGCCCAAAATACTGCGCAATCTCGTAGGAGCGCGCCGGTTCATAGTCCAGATACTTCCAGTAGATGACCTCCCCCTGCGTGTGATACGCAAGGATCAGCCTGAAATCATGTGATCTGGTAAACGCGTACACCGCCTCGCTCTCGGGCGCCGTCAGGGGTGCCTCTCCCACATAATCTCTGGGCGCCGGCTTCGTGTACCCCTGCGCATATTTAATTCTCTTTGCGTTTTCCCAGCCTGCCGGAAACTGTAGATTTAAATCTATGCCCTCGATATTCGCCTTCCATCCGGCCGGAAACGGAATTGTCGGATAATCCGATGCAATCTGCTGCGCCCGCCGGTAATACCCGCCGTCCGTAAGCAGCCCGTTCACCAGATCCACCCCGTCGGGATTGACGAGCGGCACAAGGAAAAGCCGGTACTCCTCAAACAGTTCCGCCGCCGGCACGCCGTAGAGCGCCGTTCCTTTTTCGTACGCCTGCGCATATTCCTCCGCAAATTTGAGCAGAACCGGCGTTGTGATGCTCTCATTTGCATGAAAAGATGCGTTGTAGAATACCTCTTTCTCCCCGTTTCCGATCTCCAGATACGAAATCGGCTTTCCCATCACACTTTTGCCGATCTCCCCGCTCTTTAAAAACGGGTAGCGCGCCAAAAGCCCGTCAATCACTGCCGCTGTGAGCAGCGACGTATAAGGCACCTCCACCGACGTTACCGGGTCTTCAAAAAGGATCCGGTTCTCTCCCTCCTCCGTGGCGTATCCTCTCAGATACGGCAGCAGCTTTTCCCAGACAGATCGATCCACCACGCATATGCGGTCCGGCGTGCGGTCGGTCTGCAAAAAATCAGCGAGCGCCCGGCAGGTGTTCGTTCCAAAGATGCCGTCCACCAAAAGCGGATACCCCGCGCGCTTTAACGCAAGCTGCATGTAAGATACCAGGATTCCCCGGTCTCCCTGATACAGATTTTTCAAATTCTCCTTCTTTCCGGCACGAGAAGCTCCTCCCCTGCCATACGCCTTCTTCTTATCTTATGCAGACACTCAGCCATTTAGCTGTCACTTTTCCACAGACGCAAAACGGACATGGAGGGAAAAACAGTCCGTGTCTTTCCCTCCATGTCCATTTTAAGATTGTTATAGGGCTCTCCGCCTCCGGTTAGCAGGCTTCGATCTCCTTGATACTGCATTCGTTGCCGGTCACAAGATACGTTTCATAGCTTCCGCAATGCGGGCACTGTCTTCCGTAAGTAACCGTCTCATAGGTCTTCTGACAGTCCTCACAGATTGTGACCGCCGGAAGGGACTCTATTTTCATCTCGCACTCTGCGATCAGCGGATTCTTTTTGCGGTAAAATTCCCAACACTCCGTCAGATATTCCGGCACAATGCCGCTGACCTCACCGATGTCCAACGTGACAGATCCAATTTTTTTTAATTCGTTCTCCGCTGCAACCTGATCCAGCGTCTTTGCGATATGAACAATAATTCCCAGCTCGTGCATATGACTCCTCTTAATTCTTGTTGCGCTTGATCGCGAACTGACGCTTTAACGCATACGGTGCGATTGCTTTCAGTTTGTCCTCAGACTTCCACATACGGCTTGCATCCGGCAGATCACGTGTCAGATGGATCGCATCAAACTCACACTTCGTCGTACAGATTCCACAGCCGATACACTTATTCTCATCCACAACCGAAGCTCCGCAGCCGAGGCAGCGCTTTGCCTCTGTCTTGATCTGCTCCTCGGTGAGTGTGCAGCGCAAGTCGCGGAATGTCTCCTTTGCCACGCCGACTTTTGTGCCCGGAATCTGGCGTTTTGCGTTGTCAAATGTCTCCACGTCGATGTTGTTCTTATCCAGCTCGATGAACTCTCTGCGGTTACGTCCGAGTGTTAAGCTCTGTCCCGGATTGACAAAACGATGCATGGATACAAATCCTTCTTTTCCTGCTGCAATGGCATCGATGGCAAAACGCGGTCCTGTGTATACATCACCGCCGACAAAGATATCCGGCTCTGCGGTCTGATAGGTTACCGGGTCAGCGATAGCTCCGCCGTTCGGTCTGATCTCCACTTTTGTTCCCTTTAACAGATCTCCCCAGACGATGGACTGTCCGATGGAAAGCAGCACGTTCTCGCACTCAACGGTCATCAGATCATTCTCATCATACTGCGGGTTGAAACGTCCGTCCGCATCCTTGACGGAGAGACACTTCTTGAAGACGATTGCCTTCACTTTTCCGTTCTCTGTCAGAATCTCCTTCGGACCCCAGGAATTGTTTACGGAAATGCCCTCTTCCTCAGCCTCTGCCACTTCATCCTTCGCCGCCGGCATGATGTCGCGGGACTCCAGACAGAACATGGAAACCTCACCGGAACCTGCGCGCAGCGCTGCTCTTGCCACATCGACTGCCACGTTACCGCCGCCGACAACAACCGTACGACCGGAAAGCTTTGTGCTCTCATCCAGGTTCACGCTTCTTAAGAATTCCACACCAGTCTTCACGCCATCAGCATCCTCGCCCGGAACTCCGGCCTTGCGTCCGCCCTGTGCACCAATTGCCACATAGAATGCCTTGAAGCCTTCCTCGCGGAGCTGCTGGATCGTCACGTCTTTTCCTACCTCTACGCCGCACTTGAAGGTAACGCCCATCTGGCGGAGAACCTCGATCTCTGCGTCAATGATGTTTTTCTCCAGACGGAACGACGGAATACCATTTAACAGCATGCCGCCCGGACGGGACTCTTTCTCGAATACCGTTACTGGATAACCTATCTTTCTGCAGTAGAACGCTGCGGAAAGACCAGCCGGGCCACCGCCGACGATCGCGATCTTCTGCGGCAGATCCACGCCGGTTCCGAGATGGTTGACGATCTCCGGGATATAGCGCTTATCCGCATGCATCTCCTGCTCTGCGATGAATTTCTTGATCTCATCGATGGCTACCGCCTGATCGATCGTTCCTCTTGTACATGCATCCTCACAACGGCGGTTACAGATGGAACCACACACTGCCGGGAACGGATTCTCGTTCTTGATCAGCTTTAAGGCGTCCATATATCTGCCTTCCGCTGCCATCTTCACATAACCCTGTACCGGAACGTGTGCCGGACAGGCGGTCTTACACGGAGCTGTACCGGTCTCATAGCAGTTGATCTGGTTCTTGTCGCGGTAATCCTTGCTCCACTTCTCCGGTCCCCACTTTGCCGCATCCGGAAGTTCCTGCTTCGGATAGGTAATCTCGCCGTTCTTTGTACAGAGCTTCTGTCCGAGCTTTGCAGCACCGGTCGGGCAATACTCCACGCAGCGGCCGCATGCCACACAGTTTTCCTTTGTGACATGCGCGCGGTATGCAGAACGGGACATGTTCGGTGTATTGAAAAGCTGGGAAGTGCGCAGCGCGTTGCAGACGCCGACTGCACAGTTACAGATTGCAAAAATCTTATCCTCGCCGTCGATGTTGGTGATCTGATGTACATAACCCATCTTCTCAGCGCGCTCTAAAAGCTCTAACACTTCGTCAAGCTCCACATAGTGTCCTCTTCCGGTCTGTACCAGGAAGTCTGCCATATCGCCGACACCGATGCACCACTCGCCCTCAATATCGCCGGTTCCCTCTCCGCGGACTCTCTGCTGCAGACGGCAGGAACACTGTCCGATTGCATACTTGTCCTTGTACTTTTTCAGCCAGTGGGAAATATGCTCCACATCTGCAGATTCCTGTGCTGCCGGTATAGCCTTCTCTACCGGGATAACATGCATACCGATACCGGCTCCGCCGAGCGGCACCATCGGTGTCACCTTCTCTAGCGGAAGTCTTGACATATTCTCAAAGAAATCAGCGATCTCTGTGTGCTTTTCCACCTGCTCTTTGTTCATTACCATGAACTCGGCGCTTCCCGGTACATACATCGGCAGAATGTACTGCTTCTCATGCTGCGGATTCTCCCAGTTGTACTCGATGATTCCGACAACCGCCATCTCCTGTAGCAGCTTCTCTAACTCTGCCTCCGGCTTCTTGGTCTTCTTTGCCAGCTTTGGAAGGGTGATCGGCTTGCGCACGTCCATGCATAGTGCCACTTCCGCCATCTCATCGGTAACCACACCTGCAAGGCCCCAGTATTCCGGATCGTTTACCGTGAGCTTCTCCATACCAAGCTTGTACGGAATACGGTCGGTAATCTTTTTCCCGAGCTTTAAAATCAGTTCTCTTTCTTCTGCCATAACAGTCTCCTTTTTCCTTCGTTTTTCGTTGTTTTTCCTGTTTTTTTATTCTGTCTCGTCTGTTTTCGTCTTATATTTGCATAAATAGTGCGCACTCTAAGAGTGCGCATACTCATAGCCTGTGTATACCCATAAAATATGTATGCCGCTTCCGGCAGTTTTTAATTATTCCACTGTTTTACTTCCGTGCGAAGCCAGTCGTACCACGCATCCATCCCCTCGCCGGTGCGGGAAGAGATCGGAATGATCTGAATGTTCGGGTTCAGCTTCTTCACGCGCTCTTTGCATGCCTCGATGTCAAAATCAAAGTATGGAAGTACATCGATCTTGTTGATCAAAAGCACGTCGCAGATGGAAAACATTAACGGATATTTTAACGGCTTGTCATCCCCTTCCGGAACGCTTAAGATCATGGCGTTCTTTACGGCTCCCGTATCGAACTCTGCAGGGCAGACCAGATTGCCGACGTTCTCGAGAATGGCGAGATCCACGTCCTTTGTCTCGAGGCTCTCAATGCCCTGTCTCGTCATGTCCGCATCCAGATGGCACATGCCACCCGTATGGATCTGGATTGCCTTCGCGCCAGTCTGTGCGATCGTGTCGGCATCCACATCCGAATCGATATCCGCCTCCATGACTCCAATGCGCATCTCGTCTTTTAACGCGCCTATCGTCCGCACCAGCGTGGTCGTCTTTCCAGACCCCGGTGAAGACATCAGATTCAGAAGAAATGTTCTGTCTGCCTTTAACTCAGAACGAAGCACATCTGCTTCTCTGTCATTGTCTTCCAGAATGTTCTTCTTGATTTCAATCACCTTAAACTCACTCATTCGTATGCCCCTTTCCCTGTGCCGAGGTATTCCTTTGTTCGGTTGCGTTCTGGTCATACCTCATGTTTGTCTAAATTTTAACACACTTTTTCTGTGAAATCAACGCTATTTTGCACTATATTTACGGTTCTGTTTTTGTGCAATCTGCCATCTGGAATCTGGTATGACCAGTTTTCTTGCCAGAAGACAGACTTTTTTATGTAATAGGAAACTTCGTTCCTATTACACAAAAAGGAGAGCAGCGCAACAAGTGCTCTGCCCTCCTTCTTTTTAAACCTGTATGCGGTCTGCGATTTCTTTTCCAAGCGCCACCCGCTCATTCTGCACCCCTATGATCAGACTGTCCCGCAGCTTACGGATGACCTGTATGGTCTCTCCCTCCTCCACGTGATGCTGGCGCAGAAAATCGACTGCCTCCGGCAGCCCGAACATCCACTTGATCGTACATATATCTCCTGCCTGTGCTTTTGACAATGCATACATAAAAACCCCCTCCTTTTGTTCCCATTGTAAGTACCTCAATATCTGTTAGTCAATGAAAACATTTTTTATTATTATTCGCATTTTTTATCATTTAAGCATGAATTTTCTGGCATTTTCATTTTTTCGTGATATGTACGACTAATCGTTTTTTCTCATTTTCGCTCAATCGCGTGCGAGGGACAGTTCTCACAGCAGTTCCCGCAACGGAAGCAATGATTCCGATGAATCCGGTACGGCGCGCCCTCCTCAATGCACCGCTGCGGACATACTGCCGCGCAGGCGTCGCATCCCATGCAGGCTTCCGTGATGTATATCCCTTCTCCTTTACACCGACATCCCCAAGCGTGTAAGTCTCCCGGAAAATCGGATTTAACTTTATATCCATATCTTCTATAATCGGAATATATTATCTCCTTCCAAACTAAAACCCCAAGCTATCTGCATTAAGCAGAAAATATTTCATGCCCATGATTACAAATCCTTCCTCATTTCTCCAAGGCTTTTTTGTTCCATTTACTATAATAATCTTCTTAAATGAATCCGGAATATTACGGAGTGAATTAAGTTCCTGTGTCTGCTTCTCCTCAGAAGTCATATCATAAGCTACCTGAATATAATATCTCTGACTCCCCTGGTTCACTACAAAATCAACCTCTAACTGCTTATGAACCCTCTTTCCCTCACTATTCTTTGCAAATACATCCACAATACCGACATCCACATTGTAACCACGCACAAGCAGCTCATTATAAACAATGTTCTCCATAATATGAGTCGGCTCCTGCTGTCTGAAGTTCAGTCTGGCAATCATCAATGATAAGAACATTTGCACGATCCTCAGAATTCAAAGGAAGAATGGCATCCTTGATGATTCGGGTTGAAAGTATTGTTGTGAAACGGATCCAGTTAATCTGAATCATTTTCATAAAACGATATACAGTATCCTTCGCAAAATCAGGAGTGTTCCGTCGTGTGATCAGGTTCATGTACATGCTTCTGTTAGAAAAAATCAGCAGAAACAGATACTGGAAAATTTCCATTACTGGAACGCCTTTCTTTTTGTAGGCATTGGACGCTTTCAAAGCGGAAGAAACATGAAATCTCGTAAAAAATCTTTTGACACCCGAATCCTTTCATAAAAAAAGAGCCTTCCATATCCTATGAGATTAAATCTCAAAATTCAGATATCCGGCTCTTTTTCGTTTTCTTCAAAATTTTTAATTTTTACTTTTCTCTGTCAAATGCCGCGTAAGCGCTTCTTCTTTCAGCAACATTTCCATGATCTGTTCATATTCAAAGATGCACTGTAGTTCTTCCTCATTGAACCTGTTCAGGGCGATCTCATCCATCTGCCTGTGCATACTTTCGTCGTATCGCTGGTGCTCTGTGTAAAACTGCTCTCCCTTTTCAGTCAGAAACGCAATGATCTGCCGTTTGTTTTCTTCATTCTTCCTGCGACAGACGTATCCTTTCTTCTCCAGACGTGATGCGATCTGCGAAACTGCCCCCTGTGTAACATTCATCTCTCTGGCAATCTCAGACATAGTACGTCCTTCACCGGGACCGATCGCGATCACAAAGTGTGCCTCTCTCATGTAGAGTTTATCACCTGCCGTATACTCACGGTCTGAATCCATATACTGTACAAAAGCTCTTGCTGTATTTCCCTGCTGATGTAATAACTTTCCGATTAATTTGATACGCTGTTCCTTCATCTCTATCCCCTCCGCATATAGAATTATTGCAGACAATTCCAAAAATTGCAAGGAAACATTTTACGGCAGTAAGTTAATGTTCATTCAGCAGTAAAGCACTTGCTATTTTGCTGCGTATGATTTTTTATTTTTGCAGCATTGCAACAAACTTCAGTGTAGAGATCACACCGGTAGATAATACTCCTTCATCCACATCAAAGAAACCATTATGATGTGCTGCACCCGAACCGTAGGACGGATTATTAATTCCAAGGTGTGCCAGTACACTCGGACAAATTCTTCGATAGCAGGAGAATGACTCCGATGCATACCATGGCTCACAAGAGGAAACCGTTACGTTCTCCGGAAGTACCTCCGGCAATGCAGTGGAAATAAGATTTGAATAATACTCATCGTTGATCACTGGCGCACATAAAACACAGAAACGATCATCAAATTGTACCTGACAATTATTCATTGCGGCCGTATGCTCTGCTACATTCTTAAAGATTCGGACAGCTTTTTCTCCTTCTTCATCATTGAAGAAACGCAGGGAACCAAGTATATCCGCTGTGTCCGGGATGACATTTGGTGCTTCACCACCCTGGATACTGGTCACACCTAACGTAACCGTTCTTCCGGCAGTAATCTGATTGACCCAGGCCGTCGCTGTATTGGTCAGAATAGAGGCTGCACAAAATACAGGATTTACCGACATATCCGGTCTGGAGCCATGTCCCCCTCTGCCGATAACCTTAATGCCGACTCCCGCAGCACCAGCCATTCGTGGACCGGCACTAACACAAATCTTTCCGGATTCAAGTCCTGCATAAACATGGATTCCCCAGCAAACGTCCACACCATGGGCGCTGAGTTGATTTAACATAGCCAATATTCCTCTGCCATCCTCTTCTCCTTCTTCAAAGCAGAAATAGATCACGCCTGTCAGATTATCACGTTGCTCTGCAAGAACACGCATAGCTCCTAATAACATTGCTGTATGGGCATCATGACCACATGCATGACTCGTATGTGGGTCATCGGACACTACAACACGAGGACCTGCAAGGTTATTTGGCTCCTCCGGTACCAGAAGCGCATCAATATCTGCCCGGAGCGCAATACGTGATCCTGGCTTCCCTGTGTCAAGAATTGCGATCCAACCGGTATCACCGGCTTTTTCATAAGGCAGACCGGCTTTTTTAATCTCTTCTTCAATAAAAGCACTTGTCTTGAATTCCTTACCGCTTACTTCAGCAAAACGATGAATGGTACGTCGGCTTTCAATCACATAATCCTGCTGTGCTTCTGCCTGCAGGCGGATTATTTCATTCGTCAGCATAAAAACCCTCCTCCTTTTGTTCTACAAAGCTGCATTTATGTGCTTTTCTGAAATTAGTTATTTAATACAGAAGCGATCCGATCCAGAGCCTCTACCAGCGTTTTTCTTGTACAGCCAATATTCAGCCTTAAATGACCTTCGCCGCCTTTGCCAAACCATGGTCCCGGTACACAGATCACTTCTTTTCCCATAATAATCTTCTTAATAATCTCTTCGTCTGTCAGTCCGGCACTGGCAAGATCCAGCCAGCATAAAAATGTACCCTGCGGTGCTGTAAATCCTACATTATGCTTTTGACACCACTCTGAAACAACCTCCACATTTCCCTGAAGGTAAACTAATAATTCTTCCAGCCATGCCTCTCCTTCCGGTGAATATGCCGCCTGTACCATCTCCAAACCAAATGTATTGGATGCGCTGTATGAATAAGCATCAATCTCCTGATCATACTGTTTTTTCAGTTCTGCTGAAGAGCTGAAAATATTCGCAAGGCGAAGTCCTGCTACATTAAAGGTTTTTCCAAGAGATGTGCACACCAGATGCGGTGCATCACTTGCCAGCGCAAACGGTGTGTGAACATATCCTGCATATACAAGATCACTGTGGATTTCATCCGCGATCACAAGGACATTGTTCTTTTTACAGATCTCACCGACACGGGCAAGCTCCTCTTTTGTCCAGACTCTTCCCACCGGATTATGTGGGCTGCATAAAATCATAATCTTCGCATCCGGATCTGCTGCCTGTTCTTCAAGCAGTGGGAAATCCATCTCATATAGTCCATCATTACAGATCAGGCCATTGTTCACCATTACTCTTCCTGTTTTCTTGATCAGTTCTGCAAATGGATCGTATACAGGTTGCTGAATAATAACTTTATCTCCCGGATTACTGAATGCACGGATTGCAACATTGATCGCACTGACAACGGTCGGCATCATGGAAACAAGGTCCGTATGGATCTTCATTCCAAATCGCTTATCAAACCACCAGGTTAATGCATCATAATACTCTTGCTTATAAGAGCAATAACCAAAAATCTCTTTATCGGCTCTTTCTTTGATGGCTCTTACGATGCACTCCGGGCATGCAAAATCCATGTCTGCGATCCACATCGGGATCTCATTTTCCGAAACTTCTATCGGAAGATACCCCTTTAATCCTTCCGGGCGCCATTTCACATCACTTGTACTTCTACGATCGACCTCACGGTTAAAATCTACGCTCATCTTCATTTTCCTCTTATCTTTTTACTGCAATTGCCTCAATCTCAACTTTCGCATTTTTTGGTAAAGCTGCTACTTCAAATGCTGCACGTGCTGGAAATGGTTCTGCAAAAAATTCTGCATAAACCTGATTCATTTCCGCAAATTCTGCGATATCAGCAAGAAGTACTGTTGTCTTTGTCACATCTGCCATCGTCATACCATTCTCTGCTAAAATTGCCTGCACATTTTTCAGGGACTGACGTGTCTGGCTTGCAATGTCGTTACCTGCAAACTCTCCTGTTGCAGGATCGATTGGGAGCTGTCCTGATACAAATGCGATGTTTTCAGCTGAAATCCCCTGTGAATATGGACCAATTGCTGCCGGTGCCTGCTCTGTTTTGATTTCTTTGTTTGCCATACTTTTTTCTCCTTAAATGAAATATTTTTTATCTTAATAAAAGCATACTCGTTTTAGAAACTAAAGTCAATATATTTTAGAGTCTAAAGTGTAGAAAAAAAACACTACTTTTTGTGCAATGTGTTTACATATATGAAATTATTTTTTAACTATTCGGATACTTATTGATCATACGCTCGATCAGCTCAACCGATTCCTTGATTCCGTAACTTGCACTGTCAATACACAGATCATAGTTGACCGCATCACCCCATTTTTTACCGGTGTATGCATGATAATAACGTTCATGGCGTTTATCTAACTTCTTTAACAGGTGTTCCGCTTGCTTGTAGTTTAAGCTGTTTATTTCCATCATACGGCGTACACTCTGATCAAACGATGCTGTGATGAAAATACTGATATGTGGGATATGATGATTCGTGAGTACAACGTCCGCACATCTTCCCATAACAATAAAGTCCTCGTGCTTTGCCATATCACAGATCAGATCACTCTGGTTAAAGAAAATGGCATCCTGAACCGGAAGCCCATGATATTTCTTAAAATCTTTGAAAAATCTGCCTGTTCCGGTATCTTTTTCAAATTTCCCCATCATCTCTTCCACATAGTTAATTTGATATTAACAACCTGATGAAAAGAGAATTTTTATGAATCACAATATACAGACATTCAAAACAAGCCAACATCCGGTCTATACTTTCAGCCGGAAAGTTTTCACCGAAGGAATGCGGGACGGATTTCCGATCGCACTCGGTTATTTTGCGGTATCCTTTTCTCTTGGAATCGCCACAAGGAATGCCGGTCTGAATCCTTTACAGGGATTTCTTGCCAGCCTCCTCAATAACGCCTCAGCAGGTGAATATGCTGCTTTTACACTGATCGCAGCAAATGCCACTTATCTTGAAGTTGCGATCATCACGCTAATCTCCAATGCCCGTTATCTTTTGATGAGCTGTGCACTTGCACAACGCTTCTCGGAAGACACCCCTTTTATCCATCGGCTTTTTATCGCCTATGATGTGACCGACAAGCTGTTTGGGATCACAATTGCACGCCCCGGCTATCTGAACCCGTTCTCTTTCAAGTGGAACAAGGACCATTCTTTTGACGGTGATCCTGTCTTCTGCTGCTGCGATCCTATTCCCGGTCACCCCGGAAAAAGATAAAAATGCAACTACCTAAATTGAAACATTACATATATTTCACTCTGTCTTCACTATCGAAAGGAGTTTTTTTATGACACACAACCCTTATTTTTATATTGCTGTCATGGCACTTGTATCTTACACGACCCGTGTGCTTCCTCTGACTCTTATCCGAAAACCGATCAAAAATCAATTTATCCAGTCTTTCTTATATTATGTTCCATATATTACGTTATCCGTCATGACTTTTCCTGCGATCATCGAAGCAACACAAAGTCCTGTTGCAGGTGCTATCGCACTCGTTTTTGGGATGATCGGTGCATGGTTTGGCGCAAGTCTGTTTCAAGTATCTGTCGGCTGCTGTACGGTTGTATTGATCCTGGAATTAATTCTTGTATAGAAATGTTTTTCTGTCCTTTTCCCTGTTTTTCCCCGTTTTTCCAATCCTTTTTCTTTGCCCTCTGTCGTTTTTGCAGTACTGTT
>ENA-UERK01000157-UERK01000157.1-human-gut-metagenome-genome-assembly--contig:-NODE-157-length-64529-cov-12.422113_pt1 | contig 64529 bp, 43 predicted proteins | sample MGYA00242957_ERZ507957 | MGnify/ENA primary metagenome ERZ507957 (study PRJEB26167, sample SAMN06115538) | human gut metagenome | host: Homo sapiens | place: China:Heilongjiang | collected 2015-11-06...
AATAGATAATAAAATCGTCAATTTTAAGACATCTTGTGACGAATAAAGGAGGTTTATTATGAATCGATTTTTTAAAGTAATATGGTGCGAAGCACTTAATGCTTACGTTGTAGCAGGTGAATTTGCAAAAGGCCGTACTAAAAGCGCTTCTATGCGTAAGCTTATAGCTGTGCTTGTAGCTGGCGGAATGCTTGGCACAGGCTTTGTTAATAGTGTAGATGCTGCTGCTTCTAAAGGCAGTCAGCAGATAACTATCACAGACAAGGATACTACCGGAGCAACGGCAGAAATAAAAACTATTTTTTATATTGAATCAGAATGGCCTACCTATCCATATGCAGCAGGTGGCTATTCTTCTATTTCCAGCTGGTCTGGTCATGCTGCCAATAATTACGATAAAATTGTACAGGCAGGAACCTCTTGGGAAGGTACAAATAATATTTCGCTTGGGTTATTTACTAACGCTGGCTATGCACTCAAAGAAAATTCTGATGGTGATTATAAGATATTAAAAGGAACTAACGCAAATCCGGTGTATTATCATGGTCAACAGATTAATGGTTCTCTTGGTTATGATATTGACGAAAGCAAACAATATAATTATGCTACAGCCTTCGGTATTCGTACTGCTGCTGCTAATCGTCTGGCCACCGCTTGGGGTTCATATTCTGTAGCAAGCGGATTAGCTTCGACAGCTTTTGGTCATAGAACTATTGCAAAAGGCGAGTATTCTATTGCTTGGGGTGAAGATACTAAAGCTAGTGGCGAACTTGCGACTAGCTGGGGTTCTGAAGCTGCTGCTAGTGGTAGAGGTGCAACCGCTTGGGGTTCTGAAACTGAAGCTAGCGATCAATATGCTACGGCTTGGGGATATGGATCTAAGGCTACAGGTTATCATTCCACAGCTTGGGGATATAAATCTAAGGCTACAGGTGATCAATCTACAGCATTTGGCAACTGGTCTTATGCAAATGCTACAAACTCCCTAGCAGTAGCTGGTGGCGAGGTTGCTGGTGATGCTACAAATGGTATAGCTATTGGCTGGTATGCTAATTCGACAATTAAGGATGGTATTGCTCTCGGCAATGGTTCTGTAACTACTCGAACAGCTGGAGATACAAATGCCTATAGCAAGGGCGACAGTACTGGCAATGCCTGGGTTAGTACGTCTGTAGCACTCGCTGTTGGTAAGGATGCAGATGTTACACGTCAGATAACGGGTGTCGCTGCAGGCAGCAAGGATACAGATGCAGTCAATGTAGCGCAGCTTAAGAAGCTTGCAGAAAAAATCGAGGCAACCGGAACAGACACAGTAACCACGGTCAAGGGTGATGGAAAATATATTTCAGTAACCGCTGATCCTGCCAACACTCATGACTATACAATTAGCCTTGACTTTGATAAGCTGAAAACCGAGATTGGCTCGGATACAGTAACCTCGGTAAGCGGTGGCGATTTCGTTAACGTCACCAACACCGGGACTGATTCTAACCGCCAATACAAGGTTGATATTGATAAGGATAAGCTTAAAGCGGCTATTGATACCAATACTACCAATAAATCTATGTCCAGCGAGTTTAATGATGGCAGCCTGACTGTTTCAGTTACAGATTCAGATAATAAAACCGTATCTACAACGGTTAGCGGTATTGCCAGCAGAGCTGATGTTGAAGAGGTAAATAAGCAGGTCAAAGAAAATAGCCAGCGCATTACACAGCTTGGCACACGAGTAGATAAGGCTGGTGCAGGCGCAGCAGCTTTGGCAGCCTTGCATCCTATGGATTTTGATCCGGATGATAAATTGAGCTTTGCAGCCGGCGTAGGCAATTATAATGGACAAAGTGCAGCTGCACTCGGCATGTTCTTCCGTCCTGACGAAAAGGTCATGTTCAGTGTTGGCGGCACTATGGGCAATGGTGAAAATATGGTGAATGCAGGTATTTCCTTTGCACTTGACCGCACGAACCACATCAGCAATTCTCGAACAGCTTTAGCACGTGAGGTAATTGATTTGCGTGCTCAGGTTGCTGAAATGAAAGCAATGCTGGCTAACAGAGGTTTAAGTAGTATTGACGAAGATAAGCTGAAGCTTTTCCCTGACATTCCTGAAAATCATTGGGCTTACGAATATGTTGACAAGCTGGCCGCTGCAGGCATCATTGAAGGCTATCCGGACGGCAATTTTAATGGTGACAGAATGATGAGCCGCTATGAATTTGCGGCAATGCTTTACCATGCAATGCAAAATGGTGCACAGCTTGACAGCAAGATTATAAACGAGTTCATGCCAGAAATGGGACGTATCCGCGTAGACCGTATCAGTGGTAATGATGGCGACCGTCATAAGATAGAACGTGTTCGTGTCAACGGACCTCGTAACGAGCGTGACCATTATGGCTCTAAGCTTGGAAAGTAAAAGCTGATAGCTTTGCCAGCAATGGCATTCACGTAAGCCAAAGCGATCCCAACAGCGTTTTGGGACGTATTGGCTGCAACTTTATGTATGATATGGACGAAAAGAATACTGTCTACCTGAAGGCCAACTGGCTGCATCAATTTGCCGGTAATTACGGTGTAACCTTGACTAACGGCAATGACAGCCTGCGTATTGATAACCATGACCATGACACCTGGTTTGAATATGGCTTGGGATTTGCCTGCATGACCGGCAAGAACAACCACCTGTATGCAGACGTAGAGCGTTCTACTGGCGGCAGCCTGCGTAAGAACTGGCAGTGGAATGCCGGTATGTTCTGGACGTTTTAAGCTTGTATAAGTAGCCTTTATATCTACTATTTCACTTAATTTATAGTGAAGAAAAATACGCAACGGATTTCATGTCTGTTGCGTATTTTTTTACGCAAAATTCGCCAAAGATACAAATTTTTAAAGTTTACTTATACCAATCTAAACCTGAACAGTTAAAAATCTTTTAACTAATTGTAACAAATGCAACGTATTTAAGACTCTGTAAAAATTTCTACGCCGAATGTAGCGTGTTCCTGGATAAGAGTTTGACTGGGGGGGACATAGTGCTATAATTGCTATTAAGAAGATAGGTAATTTATAATAGTAAGTTTATTACTACTGGAACTTGTTTTAAACCATCAGGACAAATATTTTAAAAGTTTTTGTTAGTTGCGGCAATGGCCGTAATATATAAATTTTCACGGCATAAGCAGTGAATCTTACTTGGAGTTGTTAGTGTAAAAATTTTTTGTGAAAGGTTGGGATTAACGATGAAGAGTAGTAAGGCTTTGGCAAGAAAAATTTTGTGTGGCCTTTTGGCTGCAGGTGTTGTTGGCGTGAGCGGCAGCGCGCTGGCGAATAGTATTGGCGAAGTAAAAATTGATGGTAGCAATGTGTCTGTAACTCCTAGTGGTGAGTTTAGCATTGGTAATGATAATAGCAGTGTTAGTATTAGTAATTCAGGTACAGCATTGAGTATTTCTTCTATTGCTGATGTTGCTCATATTAATGGCAAAAATATTGATATTAAATCAGAGAATGGAGCAGGCGCTATACTTGGTACTGGTTATCCACATTTATATTTAGGAAATGCAAATACAGAAAAAATTAGTATTGACTCAGGTGATGATGGCATCAGAGTTATTAAGGCATATGCTGAGATAAAAGCTAAGGAAATAAGCTTTAATGTTAGAGCTGCTGGTTGTGCAGCAATTTGGGCGCAAAATAATACAGAGGATGATAATGCTCCGGCAAATACAGCTTCGGTGAAATTACAAGCTGATAAAATTGATATTACTGCGGTACAATATGGCTTGATAGCTTTCTCTAATAGTAAATTAGATGTTGATGGTGATCTCACCGTTAATGCACCAACTGCGTTAGGTGTTCGTGGTGTTTCTACTGTAAATATTAATGAAGACGGTACACATAAAACAGTGTTAAATGGCGATATATCTTTTGAAACACCGAATTCTCCTGAAGATGCTCAAAATAGTGGTAAAAAAATTAATGCTAATGTAAATCTTAATCTTACAGGAAAAGATTCGTCTTGGACTGGTCGGGCTTATCAAGAATATAAAGTTAATGGCGAATATAAACAGTTAGTAGACCTTGCAGTTGAACCATACCATGGTAATGTTACAGGTTTTAAAGTGAATGTTTCCGATGGTGCTGCTTGGAACATGACTGGTGATAGTTTTGTTAATGATGTTACCGTTGGTGAGAATTCTGCCGTTAATGTAAAGGAAAATACCCAATTAGCTAATTTGCAAAATGTAAATTTAGCTGGTGGTAATATCAATTTAGAAGGCAGTGGACAACAAATAAATGTTGTAGATAAACTTTCTGGTGAAGGCCAAATTACTACCAACAGCTTAGACAATCATGTTACTATTGGCGAAGACAAAACTTCTAACCTCACCGTCAACGGCACTAAGGAAGTAACCGACGCTATTGCCAGCGGCAATGCCAGCTTGCAGGATTTGGCTGACATTGTTAAGAGCAATGACAAGTCTGCTGCTGATAGCGTAACATCTGATGCCAATGATATTATTGGTGGTTATTCCGCTGAGGTTGATGGTAATGGTAAAGTAGTAGCTAACACTGTAAAGACTGTTGAAAACACTACTAACCGCGCCATCAGCGACATGGCAAACATCTCCCTGATGACCTGGCGTCAGGAAAACAATGATATGAACAAGCGCCTGGGCGAGCTGCGCGACAGCAAGGGCGAGCATGGCGCATGGGCAAGAATGGCACGTGGCGAAAGCAAATACGGTTCGCAGAACGTGAAGAACCAATATAATTACTATCAGGTTGGTTACGATGAAAAGCTCAGCACTGACCCGAACTGGACTGTGGGCGTTGCGCTGACGCGTACTGAAGGCACCAGCACCTTTGCAAGAGGTACTGGTGAAAACAAGCACACAGGCTTTGCGGTATATGGTTCTTACTTAAATGACAATGGCAGCTTCGTTGATTTGATTGCTAAATATGCACGCATCGATAACGATTACAGCACTATCGGTGCAGGTGTAGGCGATGCAAGCTATGAAACTAATGGCTACAGCTTGAGCGCAGAATATGGCAAACGCTTTACTAAGGATAACGGCTTCTGGATTGAGCCTCAGGTTGAACTCACCTATGGCACTGTTGGCAGCGTAGATTACCTCACCAGCAAGGGTGCAAGAGTGCATCAGGATAGCGTAGACAGCCTGGTTGCTCGTCTTGGCTTCTCCTTAGGCAAGGACATTAAGCAAGGCAATGTTTATGTACGTGCTTCTTATCTGTACGACTTCGACGGCGAAACAAAAGCAACTATGAGCGGTGCCGGTACTGCAAGCTTTGAGCAGGATCTTGGCGGCGGCTGGTGGGAAGTTGGCGTAGGCACCAACCTCAACCTGAGCGACGCAACTCATCTGTACTTTGACGTAGAAAAGACCTATGGCGGTAACGTTGCTACTCCGTGGCAGTGGAACGCCGGTGTTCGCTGGAGCTTCTGATGAGGCTGTGAATTTATAATTTCATAGTGTGTGTTTGAAAAAATAAAAAGTCGTGAGCTTTGAGTTTGTCATTGCTCACGATTTTTTATTGTGCGCCAACATGGGCACATCTCTGAACAACCGAACCCTCGCTTGCAGAATCGCATAAGCGGTAGGATGATAGTAGAGAGGGTACACACCTACTACTAGATTGCTTAATTTGTTATGATTTCTACTTTCTTGCCGCTGAAGGCAATACCGTATTTGTAAATAGTTTTGATGTTTTGCTTACGCAGCTCAGTATCATATTTTTTATCTTCAATTTGTGTTAAGGCTTCTGCTGCTAATTTTTTTAAACCTGCATCCGAAGAGTCAGCTGTTGCTTTTATTTCAATGATTATACCTGGCATATCTATATTTTTAGGTAGGAGCTGAATATCATATCTGCCCTCACCACTTTCACGGTTAGAGCTGATGTAATAGGTGTTAGTGAATAATCCTGTCATACCTAAAAGTAGGCCCTGGTAATAGTTTTCTTTAAGCGTGTCATAGTAGCTGACAGTTTCTAAAAGAAATTTTTTCAGCACGTTTTGCAATGCTGGCCCATTTTTAGTTATGAGATATTGCTGGAGTAAATTAATCGCTGTACTGTCAATCTTGTCTGCTAACAGAGCGACAATCTCCTGACTGTAAACGCTTTTAATTTCTTTATTGGGAATACTGAGCTCACATAGACAGATGCCATTTGCTCTTGTGGTTTTTATAGATTTCAAATAGCCTGTCATTAACAGAAAGCCAAAAATATTAGTTTGTTGCTCCTTTAGCTTTGGATAGATGATGTTTGTATCAACTATAGATTCTACGGCAGAGCCATTTAACAAAGCCCGAAGATTTTCGCAGGTGCTGTTATCAAGACCGCTGATAATCTCACGGATAGTGGAGTTTTCAGAAGTTTGTACCCAATATGGTTCCGCTTCACAATAATTGTTGAAATATTTAAGAACAGACCAGGGATTGTAAATCTCCGTATTACCGAACCTGTAACCATCATACCATTCTTTGATTTCGGGTATTTTATCAGTCGCTTGATAGTATGCAGCCATAGTATTTACTTCAGTATCAGTAAAGCCAAAGAAATCACTATAGCGCTTATCTAACAGCGAATTCACATTTACATTGTTAAGACCACTAAAAATACTTTCCTTAGCAACACGTAGAATACCTGTCAAGAAGCCGAAGGAAATGTGCTGATTGTCTTTCAGGACAGAGGAAAGCAGGTCGCGTGTGAATTGGATTGTTGCATCATAAAAACCGTGAATATAACCTGCCTGGATAGGCGTGTCATACTCATCAATAATGATTATAGGTGCTTTGGCATAATGCTCATGCAGCATTTGCGAAAGGCGGAGCAGACTGGTGGCATAATCTGTTTCCGTACCCAGACCGCTGGTGATTTTTTCATAGAAATCAGGGTTAGATAAATTTTTGCTGTATTTTAGTTCCGAATGACGCATAAATTCATCTTTTATCGTTTCTTTCAGCCGCGCATATAAGTCTGGCCATTTATTTTTATTGGCATCCTTAAAGCTTAAGAAAATAACAGGATACTGTCCTTGGTGCTGCATATATTTTTCGCCTGTCTGCCAAATGTTTTTGTTAATAAAATACTTGCTTGTATCATCTTTGGCTTTTTCAAAAAAGGTACGCAACATATCCATGTTTAGAGTTTTACCGAAGCGGCGCGGACGGGTGAAAAGTGTAACTTTCGCTTGCTCGTCAAGAATATCCTTTATAAGTAGTGTTTTGTCAACATAGTAGTAATCCTGGCTGACTTTTTTGTAATCTGATGCGCCGATAGGCAAAGGTAATTTATTTTGCATGGAGTACAACCTCCTCTCATTGTCATTTTCCTTTATTATAACATTTTTAGATTTAATGGTATAGAGAATCTGTTTTAGAAACACTGCTCGCCAGACGGATTTTTTTGCCTGATTTGCTGCTTAGAGCCAGCCTGGTGTTTTGCTTTTGCTATGAAGCGAAGCGTTCGGGGCTATGCAATTTTTGTCAAAGAGATATTCTTTTGTTTATACTCATTTCAACCTTAACCGTTAATAAATCTTCCATCAAATGTAACAAATGTAACGTATTCAAGACTCTGTAAAATTTTTTGCGTCGAATGTAGCGTGTTCATGGATAAGAGTTTGACTGGGGGGGCAAAGTGCTATAATTCTTGCTAAGAAAGCAAGAGAATTATAATGTTTAGTTCAATTATAATTAAAATGGCTTAAACTCTCAGGACAAGTGTGTGAAAAGCTTTTGTCGATTGCGGCATTTGACCGTAATATATAAATCTTCATGGCGAAGGCCGTGGTTTTCACTCAAGGTTTTAGGTGTAAAAATTTTTATGAAAGGTTGGAGTTGACGATGAAAAGAAAATTTTTAGCAAAGGCGATTACGCTAGGGTTGATGTTGGCTGTGCCGCTGGGGGTAGAGGCGGCGAATGTTACTACAGAAGTGAATAATCAAACAATTACTACATGGGGTGAACAAACAGTAATCAATGGTGGTATTACTAACGGTACGATAGTTGATAATACAAACAAGAAGGATGCGTGCCAAGTTGTTAAAGAGGGTGGCATTGCCAATAATACTGTATTGATAGGAACAGATAATAACGTTGGAGGACGGCAAAATGTTGTAGATGGCGGTATTGCTAATGGAACTATAATTGGTAATAAGGCTCGTGCAGATATTCGTAACGGTATTGCTAATAATTTTACTAATAATGGTGGTCAACTGATAATACTTCAAGGTAATGTAAATGGTACAACATTAAATTCTGGAACGATGACTATACATGCAGAAACTGTATCAGGAGTCTCTTATTCTGGAGCAACAGTTTCTGATACCATCGTTAATGGCGGTACTATGAAGATAGAAAAATCAAATGATGCTCAATTAAGTACAAATGCTACTGTAACTGGTACTGTTATGAGTAATGGTATAATTTCTATTAATGATAGTACATCTAGGTTAGAGAATATAACTGCTAATGGTGGTTCAATAGAAGTTTATAATGGTACACTGAATAATACAATTGCTAATGGTGGCTCAGTAAAAGTTCATAATGGTACACTGAATAATACTCAATTAAAAAATAATGCCCAAATGAATGTAGATGAAGGTGCTTCTACTATAAATGAACTAAAGCTTTCAGATACTAGCCTTGTAAATGCTAAAAGTGGCACATTTACAAATGTTAAATTAAACAACAAAACTCGTATGATTCTTAATGGAGAAAATACAAAGGTAAGTAATATTTCTGTTACTGGTGATGCTTCTGACAGGTATAGTTCTATATCTTCGAAAAATGGAGCTAGTGTTGATGGCTTAATTCTTAATTCTTATGGACTTTCTAGTGTTTATGAAGGTGGTACAGTAACTAATGTCACTATTAAAAACAAAGCATGGCTGGGTGTGCAAGGTGGTAATGCAACTAATGTAACGATTGAAGCTGGTGGACGCCAGACAATTTATGATAATTATAAAAGCAGCAATATTACAGTGCAAGCTGGAGGCGAATTAGTTGTAAATAAGGGTGCTGTTGCAGAAAATGTAACTACTGAAGGCACAATTTATATGCGTGATACCGGTAAGCTGAGTGGCGATACCGTATTAGGCGAGAATGGTAATATTGATTTAGGTGGTATCGTAAATGGTTTATATTCTGATACTAAATTAAACGGACGAGAGGATAGTGGCAATTATAGTATAGATAAGATTACCTCTAATGGTGGTACGGTTAGTGCTTTTGGTGAAGGTCAGGAGTTAACGATTGATAAATTAGATGGCAGTGGTTTAACACTTAATACTGAGGTTGCTAAGAATGGCTTGGTAAAAATAACTGAGAATAATGGTGCTAAACTTGATATCAAGGCTTCCGCTAAAGTTACTGATTCCTTTGGCAATGACATCAATGGTGGCATGAAAAAATTATTAGATACAGTACAAGTAGAAAATGGTAATAAAGAAACTACTGCTGTTGCCGAAGCGGGCAGTGTAACTGGTGAAACTACCATTACTCGTGATTCTGATGGCAACATTGGTACAGCAACTGAGGACATTAACAAAGACAACGCAGGCATCAGTGAGATGGCAAGCATTGCTCTGATGGCATGGCGTGCAGAAAACAATGATATGAACAAACGCCTGGGCGAGCTGCGCAATAGCAAAGGCGAGCATGGTATTTGGACACGTATGGTACGTGGTCAGAGCAAGTATGGCGCGCAAAATGTGAAGAACCAATATAGCACTTACCAATTAGGCTATGATGAAAAACTGAGTGTTGACAAGAACTGGACAGTTGGCGCAGCAGTGAGCTACACAGATGCTTCCAGCAGCTTCAGTACGGGACATGGTGAAAACAAGAGCACCGGTTTTGCAGTATATGGCAGCTATCTTAGTGACAACGGCAGCTTTGTAGATTTGATTGCGAAGGCTGCACGCTTGAAGAATGAGTTTGATGTTCTTGGCGGTGCAGGCAAGGGTGATTACGAAACAAATGGCTACAGCCTGAGCGCAGAATATGGCAAACGCTTTACTAAAGACAATGGCTTCTGGATTGAGCCGCAGGTTGAACTGACGTATGGCTATGTTGGCGCAGTGGATTATCTGACAAACAATGATGTTAAGGTACGTCAGAACGGTATGGACAGCCTTGTTGGTCGTATCGGATTTTCCATGGGCAGAAATATTAAAGCAGGCAATGTGTATGCAAGAGCGTCCTATTTGTACGACTTTGATGGTGAAACGGATGTAACCTTTAGCAAAAATAGTGTAACCCGTGGCTTTGAGCAGGACCTCGGCGGCGGCTGGTGGGAGGTTGGCGTAGGCACCAACCTCAACCTGAGCGATGCAACACATATGTACTTTGATGTAGAAAAGACATATGGCGGCAACGTTGCTACCCCGTGGCAGTGGAACGCCGGTGTGCGTTGGAGCTTCTGATGAGGCTGTGAATTTATAATTTCATAGTGTGTAATTAAAAAGTCGTGAGCTTTGAGTTTGTCATTGCTCATGACTTTTTTTATTTGGTGCAAACTTTGCTAAAGCTACACCTATTCTTTACTTTGTTTGAACTTATCATAACCTTAAATGCGAAAAAAATTCGATTAAGTGTAACAAATGTAACGTGTTTAAGGCTCTGTAAAATTTTTACGCCGAATGTAGCGTGTTCACGGATAAGAGTTTGACTGGGGGGGACGTAGTGCTATAATTGCTATTAAGAAGATAGGTAATTTATAGTAGTAAGTTTATTCATACTAAAACTTATTTTAAACTCTCAGAACAAATGATTTGAAAGTGTTTGTTAGTTACGGTAACGGCCGTAATATATAAATCTTCCTGGCGAAAGCTGTGGACCTTACGTAGAATTTTGGGTGTAAAAATTTTTGTGAAAGGTTGGGTTAATGATGAAGAGTAGTAGGGCTTTGGCAAGAAAAATTTTGTGTGGTCTTTTGGCGGCAGGTGTTGTTGGCGTGAGCGGCAGTGCGCTGGCGGCGACATATGGCGTTAATGCTGATGTTGGAGATAATATTAATGCTAATCTCACTTATACAGATGGAAAGATTGATGGTTTGGACTACGGTTTAAATGCGAAAGGTGATTATAAGCAATCCAAGGAATCAAAAATTTCACTGACTACTGACAGTGTGAATATTACTGCCAATAAAGCAGGCATTCAGGGAGAAAAGTGGGCCGTATTAACTATTGGCGTTTCTAATACTAGCGATGTTAACATTATTGGAAAGACTAATGGAATTGTGTTAAAGACCGGAAGTAGTGCGGAAATTACAGGCAATAAAGTAAAGATAGCCAATGAAACTAAAAATGTATTGATTAAGATTGATAATAGTTTTCCTAATATGAAGAGATCTGCTCAGCTGATTGTTAAAGGAAAACAAATCGAGCTTAAGTCTTCAGGAAAGGTTATTGAAGCAAACTCAAAATACAAAAGAGCAGAAAGCTTTCCAAAGGCGAGTGTTATTCTGGGAAACGATTATACAGAATTACTTGATATGAAAGGTGGTATTGGGATTTCTGCTGCCAATAATACCGAAATAATCGGAAATGCGAAAGATATTAACCTAGTGGTTAATTCAACCGCGAAAACATATGGTATGCAAGCGACTGGTGATGCAGCCAAGGTGCAGCTGACGGCTAAAGATAATTTGCTGGTAGATGTTAGTGGTATCGGAGCAAAGGCTGTGTATAGTTCTGCTGCCTCTGCCAAGGTGAATCTAGCCGGAAATGACGTAAAAATTCAGGCGAAGGGAACTGATGCTCCTGTTTATGGAGTCAATTCAGAGACAGGTTCGAATGTCTCAATTTCAGGTAATACTGTAGAAATCAGTACAGCCGGCGGTAAAAATGATTCATATGGCAAGATCGGCAGCTCTGCAATTTATGCAGACGAGTCTAATATTAAAGTTGATGCGAATAAAGTAGTAGTTAATACAGATAAAGCGAAGGAGAATGCATATGCCGTTTATGGCAATTGCGGCTCCCACATTACAATTGGCAAAGATGCAAATTCTGAAGTGCATATTTCCAGTAGCAGTGAAGGGAATGCTATGGGCGTCGTCGTAGCAACTGCGTCAACTTCAGCAAGCACGGCAGCAGCCAGTCAGGTTCGTGTCCAGGGTGCGAAAATCAATGTAGTCGCAGAAGGCGGGCCGAAGGCTTGTGGCTTGTATGCACAGGACCAAAATGAGATTGTTGTAGGTAGTGCCGGTTCTGATATCCATATTTCTGCCAAGGGTGAAGATGCTGCTGGCATTATAGCTATTGAGCATGGTTCTGTTGCTCTGAACGGGCAAAATGCGGTAATTGATGCAGATGGCAGCAAGTATTCTACAGGTATTCACGTTCAAAATAACGATATGACGGACGAAACTAATCGTGCCACTGTTAATGTTAATACCGAAAATACTACGATTAATGCTGTTACCGCCCTTTCTGCTATGAGCCATAGCGTACTAAATGTAAATAGTAATCTGGTGACTAACGGCAAGAATGCCATTTTGACACGTGGTAATTCTGATGTAAATATTAATACAGATGGCAAACACACTACGCAACTGAACGGTGATATCGTATTTAACTACGATGGGGCCTCCAGTGGTACGGGAATAGATTCCAATGTCAACGTTAACTTAAATGGCGAAGGATCTTCTTGGACTGGCAATACTAAAGCAGAATGGAATAGTGCTAGCGGTAAACCTGATGAAGCCAAACTGGCGGTTTCCCACATGAACTTGAATGTAGCAAACGGTGCACAATGGAATCCTACAACTATTAAGAGCCAAAATAACGAAACTAATGGCATGAATAACATTGCTATCAACAATCTTGCGCTGAATAATGGCATTATCAACTTAGAAAGCAGCAATTTGGCTGGCGATGATGCTGTTAATATTGAAAACCTTAAAGGTAATGGCGGTACCATTAATACTGATAGTGTTAGCAATAAGCTTAGCATTGAAAATAAAGCTGCTGATACAAGCCTTACCGTCAATGGCACGAAGGAAGTAACTGACGCTATTGCCAGCGGCAATGCCAGCTTGCAGGATTTGGCTGACGTTGTTAGGAGCAATGACAAGTCTGCTGCAGATACCGTAACCTCTGACGCCAATGATATTATTGGTGGCTATTCCGCTGAGGTTGATAGTAATGGTAAAGTAGCAGTTAACACTGTAAAGACTGTTGAAAATACTACCAACCGCGCAATCAGCGACATGGCAAACATCTCCCTGATGACCTGGCGTCAGGAAAACAACGATATGAACAAGCGCTTGGGCGAGCTGCGCGATAGCAAGGGCGAGCATGGTGCATGGGCAAGAATGGCACGTGGCGAAAGCAAATACGGTTCGCAGAACGTGAAGAACCAGTACAACTACTATCAGGTTGGTTACGATGAAAAACTCAGCACTAACCCGAACTGGACTGTGGGCATTGCACTGACCAGAACAGAAGGCACCAGCACCTTTGCAAGAGGCACTGGTGAAAACAAGCACACGGGCTTTGCAGTATACGGTTCCTACTTAAATGACAATGGCAGCTTCGTTGATTTGATTGCTAAATATGCACGCATGGATAACGATTACAGCACTATCGGTGCAGGCGTAGGCGATGCAAGCTATGAAACCAATGGCTACAGCCTGAGCGCAGAATACGGCAAACGTTTTACTAAGGATAATGGCTTCTGGATTGAGCCTCAGGTGGAACTCACCTATGGTACTGTAGGCAGCGTAGATTACCTCACTAGCAAGGGCGCAAGAGTGCATCAGGATAGCGTAGACAGCCTGGTTGGTCGTCTTGGCTTCTCCTTAGGCAAGGACATTAAGCAAGGCAATGTTTATGTACGTGCTTCCTATCTGTATGATTTCGACGGCGAAACAAAAGCAACTATGAGCGGTAATGGTACTGATAGCTTTGAGCAGGATCTTGGCGGCGGCTGGTGGGAGGTTGGCGTAGGCACTAACCTCAACCTGAGCGACGCAACTCATCTGTACTTCGATGTAGAAAAGACCTATGGCGGTAACGTTGCTACTCCGTGGCAGTGGAACGCAGGTGTTCGCTGGAGCTTCTGATGAGGCTGTGAATTTATAATTTCATAGTGTGCGTTTAAAAAAATAAAAAGTCGTGAGCTTTGAGTTTATCATTGCTCACGACTTTTTTGTACAAACTTTGCTAAAGCTACACCTATTCTTTACTTTGTTTGAACTTATCATAACCTTAAATGCGAAAAACTTCAGTTAAATGTAACAAATGCAACGTATTCAAGACTCTGTAAAAATTTTTACGCCGAATGTAGCGTGCTCATGGATAAGAGTTTGACTGGGGGGGACATAGTGCTATAATTTCTGTTAAGAAGCTAGGTAATTTATAATGGCGAGTTTATTCATAATCATAAAAGAATGGTACATGTAAATAATTTAGTATTTATAAATCATAAATTCAAGTGGTGTGCTTTTTGGAGAAAATTAAGAGAATGGAGCTGAATATAATGAACAAAAAGCTGATGGCAGCAGCTGTTATGTGCTCACTGATGAGCACAACGGCATTAGCTGCAAACCCCATACCTACCTTTGATAAGGAGGCTGTAACGACACATCCTTACAACAGAACAGGTCAACAGGAGCAACAGGTGGAAGGCATGCAAGGTGCAGGCGAGCTTTATAAGCCTGGCAATACAGGCACGGAGGCTCATCCGGCGTTTTTTGTTGCCAAGGTTAAACTGACAGGCTTCACGCTGCCTGATAAGGACGGCAAGCTGGCAGCTATCTGCAAAGAGTATGAAGGGCGTAGCCTGCAGATGGCAGAGCTGCAGCAGCTCATCAGCAGAATTAATGAATATGCGCGCACCTGCGGTTATACTGTGGCGCAGGCTATTGTGCCGCCGCAGGAGGTAAAGCAGGGCGAGCTGGAAATTGCAGTTTATGTTGCCAAATACGATGATATTGAGATTATCAGCAACGAATCGGATGTAGCTGACAGAGTGCTGGCAGGCTATATCCATAAGAACCTGCAAAGCGGTGCTTATATCATGGATAAGCCGCTGGAAATGACGATGAACAATATCAACGATTTGCCGGGTGTTGTTGCCAGAGCGATTTTAGCTCCGGGCAGCAAGCCTGGCACCACGAAGGTAAAGGTGCAGGTGCTGCGTCGTCCCGTCTGGAACAACTACGTATTTACTGATAATGCCGGCGGCTACTACAGCGGCCGTTATCGCTACGGTTTTAATACCGAAATCAATAACCCCGGTCATCAGGGTGACAAAATCATTTTGAACGGCATGCTCACCAACCATGATACCAAAAACTATGGTGCACGCTATGAAGCGCCTGTCGGACGCGACGGCACGCGCTGGGGCATTGGCTGGAGCCAGAGCAGCTACGACCTCAGTACCAACAGCTTTTATAATTCTCTTGGTCAGTCGCGTGGCTTCAGCTTCTATGGTCTGACGCCTGTATACCGTGACCGCATGAACCGCGTGACGGCGATTTATGGCTATGACCACCGCAAAATTAAGGATAGACTGCAGTTGAAGGCTGCAGGATTGGCAGGAAGAGAGCTGACTACTGAGAAAATGGCCAATGTTTACCATGCAGGCATCAGCGGCAGCCAGTATCTGCCGAACCGCTTCAGCCAGTACAGCCTGATTTACTGGTATGGTAATTTGAGCAGTGGCAGTAAATCATTGGATGGCGACTACCATAAGCTGACAAGTGACCTGTTGCACGTTATTTATGACGGTAAAACTAACTACCGCGTACAGCTCAGCGGCCAAATCGCCAACCGCAATCTGGACGGCAGCGAAATGTTCTACCTGGGCGGTATGAACGGCGTGCGTGCCTACGGTTCCAGTGAGGGCAGCGGCGATATTGGCTTTACTGCTACTGCCGAGGTGCGCCGTCAGACGGGCATCAAGGGCCTGGAGGCTGCTGCCTTTATCGACACAGGCGCAGTAAAATCGCATAATCCTGCTCCTATCGAGCATCTTTCCGGTTGGGGTGTGGGCCTGCGCTATAATTTGGATAATTCCTGGCATGCCCAATTGGATTATGCACGCAAAATCAATGCGCAAAGGGACAGGGTTGAGCCGCGTGACCATAGCGGCCATATGTGGTTCCAACTTTATAAAATGTTTTAAGTAATTTTGCCTGGTGCTTTTCTGCTTCTCAAGGGCGCGGAAAAGCAGGCCTATAAAATAAATTGATAATTGAATATGCAGCTTAAATGAAGGGAGAAAAAAATGAAACAAAAGGACAGTTTAAATAAACATTTAAATAAGCGTCTGGCCAGCCTCGTATTGCTTTCTGTGCTTTCAGTGCCATGGGTTGCCAGTGCCGCAGGCAATAGCGTTGTTGCCAACAACATGCTTCCCGGTAATGGTAAAGTAGGTGATGTTGTTGCCGGTAGCGTTAAAGGTGGTTTCGCAGACGGCAGCTGGACGCAGGGCAACCAGATGAATTTGCACCAGACGACGCAAAATGCCATTGTCACCTGGGACAGCTTTTCTATCGGTGCCAATGCCAGCGTAACTATCCGTGGTGACCACAATAACTTTAATATGCTGAACTATGTTACCGGCAGCGAAAGCTCGCAGATTTACGGCAAGCTGAATTCCTATGTCGGTGATAAGCAGGGCGGCAATATCTATCTTGTAAACCCCAACGGCGTGCAGATTGGCAACAGTGCGGAAATTAATGTCGGCAGCCTGCATATTGCCAACAAAAAGATAGATAATATCACCACCTGGACCGAAAATACTGATATCGCCAACGCGCTGAAGCAGAACAAGGCGATGAGCAACGCCGAGCTGATGAGCCTGGGTTATATCAACGCCAGCAAGCTGGTCTTTGAGGGCGAGCGTGTAGTTATTGATATGGACCGCCTCAGCGGACTTGATACCACTAAGGTTGATGCCTTGACTATTGTCAGCAAGCCTTATGATGACAAGAGTGAGAGTGTTGGTGATAATCGCAAGTATGATGTTGTACTTGGCAGCAGTACGCCGGAAAAGGCCAAAGAATGGGGTAAATACATGGTGTTTGCTGATGTCAGTGATAATGGTGGCGAGATGGATACAGCAACAAGCACCAGCTGGCATGGATCGACTAATGTTGGCAATCCTGATGCACCGAACCAGACAATTGCCGAATTCTTTACCTACCGTTGGATTAAGGACGGCAAGGAATTGGAAAAAATCGGCAAAGTGGAAGGTTGGGGCATGGGGGACCATTATGCCCTGCGTTATTCAATTGACCTGACGGGTAGTGACCAGACTCCTATTGGCAATACGAGCGAGAATGCCTTCAAGGGCAAGTTTGATGGTCTTGATAATTCTATCTTTGGCCTGAGCATTAATAACAGTGATAATAAAAAGGGCGCTGCCACAGGCCTGTTTGGTTTTACTGACGGCGCAATTATGGGCAATGTAACGCTGATTGCCGGTAATGATGGCATCTCTATACAGGGCGGTAGCACTGATACCGGTGCCTTTATCGGTCATGCGGTGAATACCACGGTCAAGGGCGTCAACAGTACGCTGAAGGTCAGCGGTAAAAACAATGTTGGCGGTATCATCGGTTATGCTAAGGATGATACAGGGCGTACCTATAGCTTTGCTGATGCTTCCGGTTCCGTTCAACCGGACAGCCGCAGCAGTGAGCTGTCGAACCTGACTAATACCGGTAATGTCAGCGGTGTTAGCAACGTTGGCGGCCTGGTTGGCTATATGAACGGCGGCAAGCTGTCCAATGATGAGGAAAACCGTGTCCAGTACAAGGGCTCCTATAACCTTGGCAAAATTACCGGTATAGACAATGGCTCCGACTATTCGTATAATATCGGCGGTATGATTGGTAAAGCAGAAAATGCGACAGTTGGTGGCACGAAGAATACGCTGATTAACTATAATACTGTTGAGGGTGGCTATAATGTTGGCGGTATCGTCGGCAGTATTTCCAATAATACTACCGTTGCTAATGCTTCCAACGAAGGCGTTGTCAAAGCCAACGGCTTTACTATTGACAGCTATATTTATCATACTGATTATACTGGCAGTAATTGGCAGAATAATAATGGAGCCCTTCCCGGCACTCATAAGGCTGAGGTACGTGCAGCCAACGTCGGCGGTATTGTGGGCAGCATTGCTGGCAGCGAGCTGAAGGATGTAACCAACAAAGCGGATGTAAGCTCCGCGTTGGTAAAGAAAACTGCTAATAACAATAATGATCCTCGCGGCTTCGACCATTATGCAGCAGGCAACGTCGGCGGTATTGTCGGTCGTGCTGAGGACAGCAATATCACCAATGCCAATAACGTAGAAAGCAATATCCGCGGTGCTATGAACGTAGGCGGTATTGTCGGCTATTTTGGTTCCACAGATGCAACCAATAAAAATAAAAAGGATTACCGCATTCTGAACGCTATTAACAACGGCGGCGATATTATGGCTACCGGCGGCATCAAAAAGGATGGTAGCTTTACGCAAGAAATCACCCATAAGGAAAAGTATATTACTGGTAATATTGGCGGCATAGCGGGCTATCTGTACGGTGTGCCGGTGCGTATTGAAGCCGGCGGCAACCGTGGCGATGTGCATACTGCGGCAGATACGTCGAAGCGGACGTCACAGGCTGTCAATGTTGGCGGCATCGTCGGTAAAATTGACATGCCGAAGAAAACGGATAGCAATGGGAACCGTCTGACTGATGATAATCGACTGGCAATCATCAAGGGTAATGCTACTGATGCTGCCGGTAAAAGCGGTTATGCCAGCGCGGCAGTTTCCAGCAGCTATAATACAGGTAATGTTACTGGTTATACTAATATTGGCGGTATTGGCGGCTTTGCCTACAATGGCAGTATTGCTGCCTCCTATAATGTAGGCGATATTAAGACAACACGCCATGATGCGGCATCAACCGGTGTTACACCAATTAATATGGGCGGCATCCTGGGTGAAAGTACTGAAATGGCTATTGGACGTGTTATCATTTACGATACCTATAACAAGGGTACGATTGGCGACAGCAGCTACACCACGTATGGTCGCCATGTCGGCGGCATAGTCGGCCGTTTGAGCGGTATTGTTGAAAAAAGCTATAACAATGGCGATATTTACAATGGCTTCAATGTTGTCGGCGGCATTGCCGGCTATTGGTATAGTGGTTATCTGAAAAATGTCTTCAACACCGGTAATATTACGGTATATAACAAGAATAATGCGCCTAGCCAGGTAGGTGGTATTGTTGGCTCCGTAGACCTGAGCGGCGGCAATCTGAGCAGCGGTTCTAATGCTGCTTTAAGTATTAGCAATGCTTATAACCTTGGCTCTTTACGTTCTTTTAAGGGTGATGTGAAGTACAACGAAGTTGGCGGTATTTTGGGTGGTACTTTTAATTGGAGTGGAACTAACAACAGGTTGAAGATAAGTAACGCCTACACCATGGGTAATATTTATGTTGACGACGGTGGGTTTGTAGGGGATATAGTAGGTGCGTTTGATCGTGGCACGAATAGTTCTTTTGTTGATTTTGAAAATGTTTATTACATCCGTCCGCAGGAGAATAATGGTTATATTGATTTAAAATCAGCTCCTTCCGGTCTACATCTGCAAAAAAATGCCACGGTCATTGACTACGATAAGCTAAATGATCCGAACGCGTGGAGCAAATTTAGCTTTTCCAAACAGACGGATGGCAAAATAGAAGGAGCAACGGATGATAACTGGCGCATGAGCGATGGCAGCTTGCCGATACTGAACGCCTTCCTGTCAGGCTCGCATAAATACTTCAGCGATGGCAGCAACTGGCAGGAGTTCATTAAGGATAATAAAGGTGCGAATGTGCAGTATGGCACGGCCTATGATCCGCTGCTGACGATTATCAACACCAAAAAGGATTTGAGCTTCAACTGGAGCGATATGGACCTGAAGAACAATGGCTCCCTGGCAGTTTTTGGCTTGCATGATAAGGAAACAGGTCTTAACTATACTCCTGGCCTGACGCTGAATAATGTAGAAATTACCAACAGCACGCATATTTTTGGTGGCACAATTTACAGCGATGGCTTGCTGGAGCTTAATGCCAAGGATAACCTGCAGGGTGGCCTGCGCTTTGGTATGGACAGCAAGCTTTACGGCAGTGATGTTGTGTTAAATACCAACAGCTCCTTGGAGCTGAGCGGCAGCGTTATCTCTACCGGCAACCATAATGCGCTTTCCCATTTTAATCCGGATAAATCGCTTCAGCATGGCATTAACATCAACGCCGGCGATTTAACTGTCTATGGTAAGCTGATTACCTTGGGTAACGAGAAAGAAAGCACCGAGGTTATTGTTCCTGGTATTAACTACGGCTATGTTGATTCCCTGGCACCTGATAAGAACAATGTGTCAGACAAAACTAAGGCAATGACCCCTCAAGGCATGACACATGCTTATCATCTGCATACTGCAACTGCCAAAACAGGCGATATCACCATCAGCACCATGGAAAATACCCTGGCTGATGGCACGTACATGAGCGGTAGCGCCAACCTGCTGTACGGCAACTATAAAAAGGGCAAGATTGATACCAAGGGCAACCTGACTGTCAGCAGCAGCGGCGATATTTTGGTTGACAGCGACCTTAATATCGCAGGCAGCATTAACCTGGAGGGCGCCAAGGTTCCAGATGATTCCGGCAGCGTCTATGTTAACGACATTACGCTGGATCTTTCCAATATTGGCGGTGAGCTGAAGGGTAATGACAAGGTGAAGGCTTTGCATGCTTTTATTGATGCACATAAGACAGCAGCAACCGGCATTTATGGCAACAATAACAGTGAGCTGACAGATGATAAACGCTCCATGAAAATCACCTTCGACCTTTGGGATGATGATTATACAGTTGGCGGTATTCAGGGAAATCTGAACTTTGACAAGAATGACCTTACAGAAAACGGTACTACCGTCAAAGTGGCAGATAAACTGAAAAACCTGTATGTGGAATCTGCCGGTACGACTTATAACGGAAGCAATATTCGTGATGTTATTTATACCTGGATAAGCAATGCCGAGGAGCTGAATTCGCTGCAGCGTGTGGCTGAAAATCTGACTGACAGGGATGCGTTAAGCTATAATTATGTCTTGAAAAATGATATAGATGCCAGCGGCCTGGTGGATGCAGCAGGCAAGAGCACCTATAACACTATCGGCGGTGGTAATACAGCCTTTACGGGCACTTTTGATGGTGATGGTCACACGATTGTCGGCTTGCAGGCTAATGGCGGCCTTTTTGGCAAGCTGGGCAGTGGCGCGGTAGTCAAGGATATAAACATCGTTTCTTCCGTATTCACCGGCAAAGAAACTGGTGCCAGTGTTGGCGCTGTAGCAGCAGAAAATAACGGTGGCACCATCAGCGGCATTTCCGGTTATGGCAATACCGTAAAAGGCAGCGGCGGTTATATCGGTGGCCTTGTAGGCAAAAACTACGGCGGTATCAGCAACAGCGATGACCAGAGTACAGTTATCGCCGGCGCGAATACTGTAGCAGGCGGCATTGCAGGCGTTAATGGCGGTACTTTTGACTGGAGTACTTTGGATGCAAAAATCGGTTATATAGAAAATGCTCAAAGCAACAGTGCGGTGACAACTGCTGGTCTGTCTGCAGGTCAGGATGCATCTAATTTGGGAGGTATTGTTGGTATCAACGAAAAACATGAACTTAGTGTTTTGGGACCTGAGTTTGATACTGATATTAATAATGTTTCCGCTCATGGTGTTACCGGTAAAGCTGGCAGCACTAAAATTTCCGGCGGCATTGTTGGTACCAATAACGGCAAGCTTACCAATGTCTACAATGAAAGTATTATCCACGGCTCTGAGGCTATTGGTGGTATTGCCGGCACCAATGTGATGGTTGCTCAGGATGACATGTTCGCTTCACAGCCAACTCTGGAAAATATTGCCAACGCTGTAGAAATTATTGGTGATGCAGGCAGCCAAAATGTCGGTGGCCTGGTAGGTATGCAGGACCATGCTACTACAAACCAGGGACGCAATACCGGCGCAATTACCGGTTGCACCAATGTCGGCGGCATGGTAGGCTACAATACAGCGGGCTCCTACCTCAATAACCTGGAAAATTCCCCGCAGGCTACAATTACCGGTATTACGAATGTCGGCGGTATTGCCGGTGTCAACGAAGGCGTAATTTCCGCAGATGACCAGCTGAACCTGCTGAATAGCGGTAAAATCTACGGCTGGGAAAACGTAGGTGGCATTGCCGGTAAAAACATCGGTAGCATTGATAATGTCAACTCCAATATCAACCTGTATGTGATTGGTGAAGAAACCAGAGCTGCTTTAAATGGCAGTACGGAAATTGCAGCTAACGCCCAGTTCTTCGGCGGCGTTACTGGTGAAAACGTGGGCATCATCACCAATGCAACCAACAGGGCCAGAGTGGATGCTGCGCAGGCTTCCTATGTCGGCGGCATTGTCGGCAGAAACACGAGCGACGGCGACAAGGTAGGCCAGCTATTGGGCATGGGCAACAGTAATAAAGGCTTTGTTATCGGTAAGAACTATGTCGGCGGCGTCATCGGCAAAAATGAAGTGGCTATTACCGGTAATGAAAAACAAAGCGTAGGTATTGTCAACTCCGGTACCGTTATTGCTTTAGCTGGTGGTGCTGGCGGCATCATCGGTGAAAACAGTGCGAATATTACTCACGTCATAATGACAAATGAGGGCGAGGTGCATGGCAATGCTGGCAGCACGGGGGAAAACGGTACAGGCGGTATTATCGGCGTAAATGCCCTTGGCGCTACTATTACAAAATCTTCCCTGATGAACAGGGTAAATGGTAATGTCAGCGGTGTAGCAAATGTCGGTGGTATTATCGGTATCAACGATGGTGTTATCACCGGTGGGCGCGATGTTAACAACAATTATTACAAGTACCAGATTTATAACAACGGTACGATTCAGGTAGGTTCCTATGATGAAAAGAGCGGTGCTTTTACAGCGAGTGCAGGAGAAAACATCGGCGGTCTGCTTGGCAATAACAGCGGCACGCTGACGGCAGGCTATAACACCGGTGTGGTCAAGGCAGGACAAAGCAGCAACGTTGGCGGTATCGCCGGTACTAACAGCGGCACGCTGGACAAGGTGTTCAACAGCGTAGTAACAGTAACCAAGACCGAAACAGGCGAAACTGATGCCGAAGGCAGAAAGCTTTATAATTATACTTATACCGATGGCGGTGCAATCAGCGGCAAAAACAATGTCGGCGGTATCGTTGGCAGTAATAAGGCTGGAGGCAAACTGAGCAATGCTTATAGCAGTACTGCGGTAGAAGGCAATAGCAATGTAGCGAACATTGTGGGCAGCAATGCAGGCCAGGTAAGCAATATCTATGGTTATAAAGCAAATGGCAACACCAACGTAACAAACGTAAATGGTGGCACTGTTAGCAACAGCTATATCATTAAGGCAGATGGCACGTTGGCAGAAAACGCCAAGGATGCCAAGAAGCTGGACAGCTATGCTTTTGATGATACAACCTGGAAGCTTTACGATAAACGCACTAACCCGCTGTTGAAGGTTTTCCTGACCAAGGTTACGGTAGCACCTGACCTGCAGCAGGGTTGGGGTTATGATGCAACAAATCATCTTGATATCCATGGCTGGATTAATAGCGGCAAGCTTAAAACAAATGATGCGGCCAACGATGCTTTTGCGGCGTATAAGAACAATAACAGCCTGCTGCAGGGCGAAGCTCTGAAGAACGTCGGCACCTATAGCAGCTGGCTGTGGTCCGGGCAGATTGCCAGCGGCGACGTTGCAGGCCCCAACAACCTGGGCTATGACTTTACCGTGGATGATATCACAGTTACCAAAAAGGTGCTGAATGTTACTGGTAATACTGTTAACAGAACGTATGGTGATTTGCGGAAAGACAATGACAATGACTATGCACTGAGCATTGATGGGTTTGACAGCTTCAATGACGCTATGCAGAAAGAGCTAAATGGTAAGGTAAATATTACTGATTCGCAGGCTACAATCCAAAACAGCCAGGATACAGGCATTATTACTGTTGGGGATGAAAAGCGTACCAATAATAAGGGTAGCTATAGCTGGCAGGCAGGCGTTGAGCTTGATGACAGCCTTATAGGCAATTATGAATTCCAAAACAATGGTGTGAGCAGCACAACGACGACAGTTCATGGCAAATCTAAGGTTTTGGCGCGCAAGGTTTACCTGAATAATATTAATGCCAGCACGAAATACGGCAGCAAGGAAGGCCTGATAGCAGACGGCAATGTAAGTCTGAAGGAGAACAGCATCGTCTACGGCGATCAGGTAAGCCTGAAGGACGGCGCAAGCGTAAGCTATAAAGCTGGCGGAAAGTATGCGGTTAACAAGGGCGGGCGCGACACTGCGGATGCTGGCACATACGAAAAGAGCGTGGTTGTAACAGGTGCGGAGCTGGTAGGCAATGAGCTTGGTAACTATGAGCTGGTAAATAACGCTACAGGCGTTATCACGGTCAAGAAGGCTACACTTAATGTAGGCTTGAACGACGTAGTACGCACCTATGGCGATACCAGCTTCACCGATGGCACGGGCTATGGCATCAAGGATCATGACGCACTTGTCAACGGTGATAAAGGTACTGTAAGCCTTAACAAAGATGCAATCACTGATGGTGGTCTTGTAGACAACAATAGCAATAGCAAGACCAACAACAAAGGCGATTACAAGTGGAACGTAGGAGAAAACGGCATTGTTGCTGATGGTGTAACAAACTTCGCCAAGAACTACGATATCCAAGTAACCGCAGGTAACTCGAAAGTAAATTCGAAGAAGATTTACCTGAACAACATCAACGCCAGCACGACCTATGGTAGTAAGGAAGGTCTGAAAGCAGACGGCGATGTAAGCCTGAAGGAGAACAGCATCGTCTACGGTGATCAGGTAAGCCTGAAGGACGGCGCAAGCGTAAGCTATAAAGCTGACGGAGAGTATGCAGCCAACAAGGGCGAACGCGACACTGCGGATGCCGGAACCTATAAGGCGGACGTGGCTGTAACAGGTGCGGAGCTGGTGGGCAATGAGCTTGGTAACTATGAGCTGGTAAATAACGCTACAGGCGTTATCACGGTCAAGAAGGCTACACTTAATGTAGGCTTGAACGACGTAGTACGCACCTATGGTAATGCAACGATTACTAGCGGCAGTTACAGCGCAGGCAACATCACCGGTCTGGTAAACGGCGATAACTATGGTGCCAGTGACTTTAAGGTAACAGTTAATAGTGATGGCGCAATTGCTGGCGTAACAGGCAACAGGGTAACGAATGACCATGGCGACTATACCTGGAGTGGTACTGTAGAAGTTGCAAATGCAGGCTTGAATAAGAACTACGATTTGTTAGTGAATGGCAAGGCTAATTCGTATGTAGGCAAAGCACAGCTGAGCGTAAGCCTGAACGATGTAGTACGTACCTACGGCGATACCAGCTTCACCGATGGCACAAGCTATGGCATCAAGAATCATGACGCACTTGTCAACGGTGATGAAGGAACTGTAAGCATCAAAGAAGGTGCAATTACCGATGGCGGTCTTGTAGACAACAATAACAAGACCAATAACAAAGGCGATTACAAGTGGACCGCAGGGGAAAACGGTATCGTTGCAGAGAATGTAGCAAACTTCGCCAAGAACTACGATATCAAAGTAACCGCAGGTAACTCGAAAGTAAATCCGAAGAAGATTTACCTGAACAACATCAACGCCAGCACGACCTACGGCAGCAAGGAAGGTCTGAAAGCAGATGGCAATGTGAGCCTGCAGGATAACAGCATCGTCTACGGCGATCAGGTAAGCCTGAAGGACGGCGCAAGCGTAAGCTACAAAGCTGATGGAGAGTATGCGGCTAACAAGGGCGGGCGCGACACTGCGGACGTAGGCGAGTACAGGGGGAATGTGGCTGTAACAGGAGCGGAGCTGGCAGGCAATGAGCTTGGCAACTACGAGCTGGTAAACGAAGCAACAGGCGATATTACGGTAACACCTGCTAAGCTGACCTTTGTAGTAGATGACAAAACCATTACCCAAGGCGTACCGGCAAAATACACCGGCAAAGCCAACGGCTTGACCAATGGCGACACCCTGGCTGGTATCGGCGTAGGCGGCTATGAGCTGGATAGCTCGGTAAATCCGTTAATCGTTGGTGTTTACGAAGACAAAATCGGCGTCCTGATTAATGGCAGCTTGCATCTGACAGGTGGCGACGACCTGCTCAAAAACTACAAAGTGGAAATTGACCCAGGTACCCTGACCGTATTGGCAAGCTTTAACCCGGCAGACGATTACTGGTTCGGCACTGCTCCTTGGGATAAGGAACGTAACCTGCGTGAGCGCAAGGCTGAATTCCATTATGTAGCTGGCGGTATGAGCCTCTAAGCAAAATTAAATATTGACGGTTAAAGCACTTTTATGGATTGTACAATCCTGATAGAAGCGCAGCTAAAGCAAAACCCCGGCATTTGCCGCATCGTAAACGATGCAGCTGTGCCGGGGCTTTTGTCAGGATGCTTTGCTGCAGCATTACCTGAAGTAAAGTAAAGCTTAATGTAAGCACTCTTTTTTGCAAGTTAACCAGAAAAACACAGCTTTTTCGCTCAAAATGTGCTACAATATATTTACGAAAAACGAAAGGAGTGTTTCGTATGTCTGAAGTATCTCAAGAAACTATGATGTTCAAACGTGAGCCGGAAAAGCTTAACGTTGCCGAAACTATAAAAGAAGTATATGCTGCCCTGGAAAAGAAGGGCTATAACCCTGTGGACCAATTAGCAGGCTACCTGCTGAGCGGTGACCCCACTTATATCACCAGCTTTGAGGATGCACGCACCAAGCTGCGCCGTCACGAGCGCTATGAGCTCATTGAAGAGCTGGTAAAAAATTATCTGCAGCAGATTAACAAGTAAAAGGAGAAATTGACTTAATGCGTAAAATGTCCCTTGATGTAGGAACAAGAACTATCGGTATCGCTGTGAGCGATTTGCTGGGCATGATTGCCAACGGCGTGGAAACCATCCACCGTACTACGGAAGAACGCGACTATGCCCGCATTGCCGAGCTGATAGCCGAGCATGAGGTTGATACCTTGGTTGTAGGCTATCCCAAAAACATGAACGGCACTATCGGCGAACGCGCGCAGGCCTGTGAAGCAATGGCCGAAAAGCTCCGCACCATGTTTCCGAAGGTGCAGGTAGTGCTGTGGGATGAACGCCTGAGCACCGTAGCTGCCGAAAAGGTGCTGGTTGATGCGGATTTGCGCCGTAAAAAGCGTAAGAAGGTTATTGATATGATGGCGGCAGTAGTTATTCTGCAAAATTATCTGGACAGCAAGAGCTTTAAAATTTGACAGATTAGCGTCCCTATTATACAATATGTTTAGATTAAAATTGAGCTTTTTATTTATTGAGCTATGACGAAAGAGGTGCCTTTATGGAAAAAGACATTAGAGATGAAGAATTAGCAGCTATGCAGGCTGAAGGTGAAGAAGAAGTTATCTGCGTTGTTCTGACTGACGAGCAAGGCAACGAGCATGAGTTCTATCAGGATATGGTTATCACTGTTGATGACAAACAATTCGCAGTACTGGTTCCGATGGAAGACTGCTGCTGCGAGGATGACGACTGCGATTGCCACGAGCATGATGAAGAAGAAGATACCTGCGTTATCGCACGCATGGACTTTGACGAAAACGGCGAAGCTGTTTACACCGCTCCGACTGACGAAGAATACGAAGCAGTTGCTGCTAAGTATGACGAAATGTTTGAGGACGAGGAGTAATTCACAGTCAATAATTTTACCGGACTTCGGTCCGGTATTTTTATGCGATGTGACGATGTTTTCTGATGGATATAGAAAAGCTGAAAAAGCTGGTGCGCGACAATCCGGTGCAGGCTGCGGCAGGTGCTTTGGCGGTGCTGCTGGTTGCCGGCGTGGTAGCATTTACGATTTATCTTAACGGACAGGGCAATAATAAGGGCTTTGCCGTAGAAGGCTCACGCCTGATTGTTGTCAAGGACGGCATGACTACGGCGGATATCGCTGAGCTGCTGCATGAAAAAAAGCTGGTAAAAAATCCCGCTGCCTTTAAAATGGAGGCGCGCTGGAAGGGATTGGCTACTAAGCTGCAGGCAGGTGCCTACCAGATTGACGGTGGCATGAGCAATCAGCAGATTGTTGATGTTATGGTTAAGGGACGCATCAAGCAGGTGCGCTTTACCGTACCGGAAGGCTATAGCGTGGTGAAAACTGCGAAAAAGCTGGAGGCCGAGGGCCTTGGCAGTGCTGACAAATTCATGGCGGCGGCGAAGGATTATGCACCTTATCCGTATATGCAGACCGATAATAGCAATGTGCTGTTTAAGGCAGAGGGCTTTATCTACCCGGCAACCTATGATTTCCCGGTGGGAATCAGCGAGCAGGAGATGCTCAAAATGATGGTTGCACAGTTTGATAAGGAAATGCAGAGCAGCGGTATTGCCAAAACTGTGGCAGAACGCAATCTGCCACTGCGTGATGTAGTAAATATGGCTTCGATGGTGGAGCTGGAGGCAGTATTTGCCGAAGAGCAGCCGAAAATCGCCGGCGTTTTCCTCAAGCGTGTGGCTATCGGCATGCCGATTCAGTCGGATACGACGATTCAGTATCTTTTGGGAACGCAGAAGGAAGTAGTTACCTTTGCCGACACCAAAATACAGAGTCCGTATAATACTTACCAAAATCCCGGCTTGCCTCCGGGACCGATTGGCAGTCCGGGACTGACCGCGATTAAGGCGGTGCTGCAACCGGAACAGACAGATTATCTGTACTTTGTTGCGGAAAAGGACGGACACCATCGCTTTACCAAAACCTACGCCGAGCATCTGAAGGCGATTGAGGAAATAGGTTAACAACAGTTTATTACATATTTTTGCGCTGTCAGTGTGGCGGAGCAGAGAAGTGTTTTAAGGAGAATTAATGAGCAGAAACTTAGTTAAACCCGAATTACTGGCTCCTGCCGGTAATATGGAAAAAGGAAAAATGGCCCTGCTTTACGGTGCTGATGCTATTTATCTGGGCGGCAAGCTGTTCGGTCTGCGTGCCTTTGCCAACAATTTCTCTTTAGAGGAAATTGCGGAGATGGCAGAGTATGCGCACAGCCTCGGCAAAAAGGTTTATGTAACAGTAAATATTTTTGCGCATAACGAGGATATCGACAGACTGCCGGATTATCTGCGCGGTTTGCAGCAGGCCAAGGTTGACGCACTGCTAATCAGTGATTTGGGCGTATGGAGCACTGCCCGTCAGGTTGTGCCTGATATGCCGCTGCACGTGAGCACGCAGGCTAATACCACCAACTATGCCACGGTGCAGGCGTGGGAGCAGCTGGGCGCTGAACGCGTGGTGCTGGCACGCGAGCTGTCCTTGGCAGAAATAAGCGAAATCAGCGAAAAAACCTCGGTAGAGCTGGAAACCTTCGTGCATGGCGCAATGTGTATTTCCTACAGCGGACGCTGCCTTTTGAGCGCCTATCTGACTGGGCGCGACGGCAACCGCGGTGCCTGCACTCAGGCCTGCCGTTGGGAATATAATATGTATAAGCTGGGTGAGCAAAAGCGCCCGGGCGAATACTTCGACCTCGAAGAGGACGAGCGCGGTACTTATGTGATGAACTCCAAGGACCTGTGCCTGATTGAATATCTGCCGGAGCTGATGCGTGCCGGTGTGTGCAGCCTGAAGATTGAAGGCCGCATGAAGAGCGTGCATTATGTAGCTACGGTAGTTAGCGTTTACCGCAAGGCTATCGACCAATGCTGGGCAGACATGGAGCATTACAGCGTGCCGGAAGCGTGGATTACCGAGCTGAACAAGGTTTCCCACCGCCAGTACACTACAGGCTTTGCTGTGTCCAAGCCTGACAGAAATGCGCAGGTTTATACCAGCTCGAAGTATGAGCAGACACACGATTTTGTCGGTATCGTCACAGGTTACGATGCCGAGAAAAAGCGCGCTTATTTTGAGCAGCGCAATAATGTAAAGGCAGGCGAGCCGCTGGAGCTTTTGATGCCCGACGGCAGCACAATGCCCTTTGTTTTGACAGAAATGCTGGATGAAGCAGGTACGCCGATTGACTGCGCGCCGCATGCCCAGCAGAAATTTTCCGCAGCCAGCGATAAGCCGCTGCTGCAATTCAGCTTATTACGCAGAAAGGTTGTAAAAGAATGAGTGACAATGACCCCGGACCCCACAGTATGATCTACGCGCAGGTTGAGCCTGAGCGTATTGCAGATGTTAACTGGATTATGGAAGGCTATGAGCATCTGGCCATGGTGAGCACCGTAGACGGCACCAGCGGACTGATTAAGTTTTATGCTACGCCGGATACGTATTTTGATACACTGGATATTATTGAAAATATGCCGTTTAAGGTAGATGTAATCGATAATATGGAAAACGGAGTGTATCACAGACTTTGGCAGATTTAAACTGCAGGGAAAGGATTGCCGCAGGCAGCTTTCGTTTTTTCTACAATCGCATATCGTAAATAGTAAAAGGCCGGGAGTATTGCTCCCGGTCTTTTTTTGTATGCTTCGCTGACTGATACGGCTTATCTTTTTTCATTTTACCTAAATTTAACAGGAAAAAATTCGGCTTTGCGTATATAATAATGCATAAGAGTATTGATTGGTGGTGTTTTGCATGATTTTCTGCGTGGAGGATGAACAAAATATTTGCGAGCTGGAGGTTTACACCCTGCAGTCCGTTGGCATGGAGGCACAGGGCTGCGGCAGCGGCAGAGAGCTTTTCGCTTTGTTGGAAAAGCAGGTGCCGGAGCTGATTGTTTTGGATATAATGCTGCCGGATGAGGATGGCGTGAGCATATTAAGACGTTTGCGTGCTGATAAACGTTATGCGAATATACCTGTGATTATGGCTACGGCCAAGGGCTCGGAGTTCGATAAGGTCAAGGGCCTGGACAGCGGTGCCGATGACTATATCGCCAAGCCTTTCGGTATGCTGGAAATGGTGGCGCGCATCAAGGCTGTGCTGCGCCGCTGCGCAGCACCACGCCCCACTGAGGACGAGAAAGAAATCATCCGCATCGGTTGCCTGGAGGTCAACCAGCTGGAGCATAAGGTGAGCGTAGGCGGCAGTGAGGTTGTACTGACGCTGAAGGAATACGAGCTGCTACGCAAGTTTTTGCAGCATCCAGGTATTGTCTTTTCGCGCGACAAGCTGCTTAACGATATCTGGGGCTATGAATTCAGCGGTGAAACCCGTACCGTTGATGTACATATCCGTACTCTGCGCCAGAAGCTTGGTGAGGCAGGCGAGCTGATTGAAACTATCCGTGGCGTTGGCTACAGAATGGCGGCTGTAAAATGAAGCAGAGGCTTTTTCGCAGCATACTGCTGCTGACAGGGGCAGCGGTATGCCTTGTACTGGCGCTTTTCTTTTGGTTTTCCTGCAGGTATATTACGCAGGACAGCTTCGCCAGCCTTAAGCGTGAGGCGAATCTGCTGATTGTGGCCGACGGAGAGGGCAATGTGCCGGTGAGCGAGCTGCAGCGCTTGCAGCTTGCCGATCGCGTAACGCTGATTACACCGGACGGTCACGCCTTGTATGACAATTATGCTGATGCCGAATCAATGGAGAACCATCTGCAGCGCGAGGAGGTCCAGGAGGCACTGAAAGGCGGTGAGGGCCGCAGCCAGCGTGCGTCCGAAACCTTGGGCAAAAACATTCTGTACTATGCTGTGCGCTTGCCGGACGGCAATGTGTTACGCCTGTCGCGCACGAATGACGCTGTTTTTCAGCAGTATAAAATAATTCTTGGTTACTTTGTGCTGTTGGCGCTGGTAGTTTTGTGCGGTGCCTTTTGGGCAGCCAAAACAATTACCGCCAGAATACTGCAGCCCTTGGAAAAGCTCAATCTGGAGCAGCCTGATTCGGAAGCTGTAGTTTATCCTGAGCTGAAGCCGATTGTGGAGTATTTTGAGCTGCAGCAGGAAAAGCTGCAGAAGGAAATGCGCCGCTATAAAAATAAAAAACAGGAGCTGAAGGCCGTAACCAATAATATGGATGAAGGCCTGCTGTTCCTCAATCCGGTTTGGGAAATCGAATCGATTAATAAAAGTGCCGTAAAATTCTTCGGCAAGGAAAAGCAGGAGCTTTTGGGAACGAGCTTTTTTATGCTTGATGACAGCGAAGAAATCCGTCAGCTTTTGGCAAAAATTGAGCAGGAGGGCAAGGGGCGCTTGGTAATCAACCGCGGCAGCAGCTATTATCAGCTCAACGGCAGCAGAATTACCGATAAGGGTTTTGTGCTGCTGATTATGGATGTGACGGCGCGTACTGCTTCGGAGAAAATCCGCCGTGAGTTTTCAGCTAACGTGTCGCATGAGCTGAAGACACCGCTGCAGTCGGTGCTGGGCTATTCGGAAATTATGCTCAGCGGTCTGGTGAAGCCGGAGGATACCAAGCGCTTTCTGCAGAAAATCAACGACGAGGCGCACAATCTGCTGCGTCTGATTGATGACATCATGCAGCTGTCGAAGCTGGATGAGCTGACGCACGATATGATGGAGGAATTTACCCTGCAGGATGTGGCGCAGAGTGCGCTGGCACGCCTGAAGGACAAGGCAGGCAGATTGCAGGTCAGCCTGCAGCTTGTTGACAGCACCGGCGGCAACAGCAAGCTGCTGGGAATTTCTTCGCTGATGGAGGAAATTTTCTTCAATCTGTTGGATAACGGTCTGAAGTATAATCATCCCGGCGGTGAGGTTACGCTGCGCCTGAGCGAAGGAGAAAATAAGTATACGGTGAGCGTTGCCGATACCGGTATGGGCATTCCCGGCAGTGAGCTGCCGCATATTTTCGAACGCTTTTACCGTGTCGACCGCAGCCGTCATAAGGCGATTGAGGGTACAGGCTTAGGCCTTTCCATCGTCAAGCACGGCGTAGGCTTCCATGGCGGCAGCATACGTGTGGTGAGCACTGTGGGGCAGGGGACGGAGTTCATCATGAAGTTTCCCAAGCCAAAGTATGAGGCGGAAAAATAAGCGCTTTATTTATGTATACAACACAGAGCTCCCAAGATGTGATACAATAGGAGCAGTACTATGAGTGCTGCTCTTAATTTATTTTGAAGGAGGACGCAGATATGCGAGTTGTTTTAACTATCGTAGGCAAGGATAAGGTAGGTATTACCGCTAAGGTGAGCAATGCTTTAGCAGAAATGAATATTAACATTATCAACATCAACCAAAACATTATGCAAGGCTTTTTCAATATGGTGCTGATTGCTGATATGGCAGAGGCTAACGTGCCCATTGCCGAAGCACGCGACAAAATGGCTGCGCTGGGTGTAGAAATCGGCGTAGAAATCCGTCTGCAGAGCGAAGAAATTTTCAGCGCAATGCATCGTATATAGGAGGCTGTCATGTTATTCAATACTGACGATATTTTAGAAACTACGCGCATGATTACCCAAAACAAGCTGGACGTGCGTACTATCACCATGGGCATCAGCCTGCGTGATTGCGGCCATCCGGATATCAAGGTAACAGCGCAGAAAATTTATGATAAGATTTGCCGTAAGGCAGAGCATCTGGTAAAAACCGGTGAGGATATCGAGGTTGAGTTGGGCGTGCCCATCATCAACAAGCGTATTTCCGTAACGCCGATTTCCATGGTGGGCGAAAGCTGCGACAGCAACGATTATGTACCGCTGGCACAGGCTTTGGATAACGCAGGCAAGCAGGTTGGCGTTAACTTCATCGGCGGCTTTTCCGCCCTCGTTGACAAGGGCTATACCAAGGGCGACCGCAATCTGATTGCATCTATTCCGGAAGCATTGGCAGTTACCGATATTGTTTGCTCCTCCGTAAGCGTTGGCTCTACCAAATGCGGTATTAACATGGATGCTGTAAAACAAATGGGCGAAGTTGTGAAGGCTGCTGCCGAGCGTACTGCTGACCGCGATGCAATCGGCTGCGCTAAGCTGGTTGTATTCTGCAACGCTGTGCCCGATAACCCGTTCATGGCAGGCGCCTTCCACGGCGTAACCGAACCGGAAAGCGTTATCAATGTTGGTGTCAGCGGTCCCGGCGTTGTTAAATATGCATTGGAGCAGGTGCGTGACGGCGACATCGGTATGGTAGCCGAAACGATTAAAAAGACTGCCTTCAAGATTACCCGCGTTGGACAATTGGTAGCACAGGAGGCTGCACGCCGTCTGAATACCCAGTTCGGCATTATCGATCTGTCCTTGGCTCCGACTCCGGCAATCGGCGACAGTGTTGCGCATATTCTGGAGGAAATCGGTCTGGAAAGCTGCGGCGGCCCCGGCACTACCGCTACCCTGGCTATGCTGAACGACGCAGTAAAAAAGGGTGGCCTGATGGCTTCCAGCTATGTTGGCGGTCTGAGCGGTGCGTTTATTCCCGTAAGTGAGGATGCAGGCATGATTGCTGCGGTAGAACGCGGCGCTCTGTCTTTGGAAAAATTAGAGGCTATGACCTGTGTATGCTCCGTTGGCCTTGATATGATTGCCATTCCCGGTGATACCACGGCAGCTACTATTTCCGCAATTATTGCCGATGAGGCTGCTATCGGTATGATTAACAATAAAACTACCGCTGTACGTCTGATTCCTGTTCCGGGCAAGGACGTAGGCGACCGCGTTGAATTTGGCGGTCTGCTGGGTTATGCGCCTGTTCTTGGCGTGAAGAAGTTCAGCGCTGAAAAATTCATCAACCGTGGCGGACGTATTCCTGCACCGGTAAGGAGCCTGACCAACTGATGCGTAAGGCTCAAAGAGAAGCTATTCTGGCCAAGCTGGAGGAAACCTACAAGGGCAGCAAAACGGCGCTGAATTATAATTCGCCGTTTGAGCTATTGGTAGCGGTAATTCTTTCGGCCCAATGTACGGATGAACGCGTAAATGTGATTACGGCGCGTATGTTTCCGCGTCTGAACACGCCGGAAAAAATGGGCGCCCTGACGCAGGAGGAAATGGAAGCGGAAATCCGCGACTGCGGCTTATATCATGCCAAGGCTAAAAACCTGCTGGGAATGTGCCATATGCTGACGCAGCGCTTCAACAGTGTGATTCCGGATGACATCAAAACATTGATGGAATTGCCGGGCGTGGGGCAGAAAACGGCAAACGTTATCGCTAGCATTATATATAACATTCCGGCGCTGGCGGTAGATACGCATGTTTTCCGTGTGTCGCACCGTCTGGGGCTAGCGAAGGGCAAGGACCCGCTGGCTACGGAAAAGGAGCTGGAAAAAATTATTCCGCGTGAAAAGTGGAGTGACGCGCATCATTGGTTTATCTGGCATGGGCGCAAAATCTGCAAGGCACGCAAGCCGCTGTGCCGCGGTTGTGTGGTTGTAGAGGAATGCCCGTTCAAAGAGAAAAACTTTGAGTAAGTCTGCCTGGTGCTAAACGCGAAAGCGTTTACAGGCGGTGCTTGCGGTAGAAGTGCTGACATAAGTTATAAGTAAAAAGCGAAGCAAAAAAATAAGGCCTGCAACCCGTGAGGGTGGCAGGCCTTTTTGCGGTGCGCTGATTTGCTTTTTCAGTGTCTATCTGTGGTGAACTTTTTTGCGCTGTCTTTTTATGACGCACACGGTTAGCAATGGCTTCGCTGTGCTATGAGCGCAGTTCACATTTTTGTCAAGAAATTGTCTACTGTGACAAAAATCTTTCACATAATTTTGTTCATGATTATCGTTAAAATAAAGAGTATATTAAAGAAAGGGAATGGCAATTTCTCTTAATTTAAAAAGTTACAAATTAATTATTCTTAACGTGTGAATTTTGATTTTAATGTCTTTTTCAAAAATACGAAAGTTTGACTAAAGGAGATAATTAGCTTACAATAAAAGTAGGTAAAGGAGATGAACTGCTAAACTTTCAAGGCCTTGAATTTTAGTACCACCTTATCTGAGTTATATGGAGATGTTGAAGTTTTATAACGAGGATTAGTCCGGCGTAGGTTGGGCGCATTACGAAAAGGGGGGCTGAAAATGAAAAAGACTTTAGCGAAAGCGATTACGTTAAGCGTATTGACGATGGCTGTAACCAGCGGTATTGCGTATGCTGAACAAGATACTATATTGGGTCATTCCCACAAAAATGAGAAGATGGAATTTACTAACGGGAATATCACTGAGAACGGCATTACGCTGAATGATCCCAACATTATGCATAATGCTCCTGGTACGACTGTTCATGGTCATACTGATGAATGTGGAGAGCAGGTAGATGATACAAGCTTGACTATCGGTGATCTCAATAAAGTAACTGATAAATTAGTTGAAAATGATAAAAATTTAAATAAAAGAATCAATGATATTCAGAATACGATAGATAGTGGAGGTTTACAGGATACAGTGACAACAGCTGAATCCAAGCATGATATCCTTAGAGTTGAAGATGTTCGTAGGGAAATGGGCGATAAGCATTATGAAATTGATATAAATGTAGATGCTTTGAAAGATTTCGTCCAAAATAGCGCTACCAACACCATTACTACCGTAGCAGATGACAACAATGGTTATGTAACTGTTGACGGCGGTGAAGATGGCAATTACAATTACACTGTAAGCTTCAACGAAGAAAAGCTTATCCAAACTATCAACGACAATGATAAAAACACTATTACTACCGTGCACCATGACAACAATGGTTATGTAACTGTTAAGGATATGCCTGATGACAAAGGAAACCATAACTATACTGTAGCATTTGATGAAGGAAAACTGATTCAGACCATTGAAGCGACGGACAAATATATTACCGGCGGCAGCATCAGCAATGACGGCAAAATCAGCCTGAACCTGCGTAATGCCGAAGTGCCTATTGAGCTGGAAGGCCAACTGAAGGATGCATAGCTGACTGAAATTGCGAGAGATACGGAAGCCGGAACCGCTACGTTGGTAGTAAAAGACGGCTACAATAATGAAGAAGTACGCAGACTGACGATTGACGATATCGCCGGCAAGGAACAAAATGATAGGGACCATGCTGAATTCAGAGAGCATTTCAGCGAACTTGATCATCGTGTTGACAGCCTCGACAGCCGCGTTGACAAGGTTGGTGCCGGTGCTGCCGCTCTCGCAGCGCTGCACCCGATGGATTTCAATCCCGATGATAAGCTGACCTTTGCAGCAGGCTACGGCAACTACAAGGGCAAAAACGCTGCTGCGGTAGGTGCGTTCTACCGTCCGGATGAAAAGGTTATGCTGAGTGTAGGCGGAACCTTCGGCAACGGCGAGAACATGGTGAATGCAGGCATCTCCTTCTCCCTGGACCGTACCGCACGCGTAAGCAATTCCCGTACAGCGATGGCTAAGGAAATCGTAGACCTGAGAGCGAATGTAGCTAACCTCACCGCATTGGTAGGTCAGCTTACCGCAGGCATGGGCGGCACGATTGAGATGGACAGAATGAAGCTCTTCCCGGATGTTCCTGAAAACCACTGGGCTTACGAGTACATCGGACGTCTGGCAGCAGCAGGCATCATCGAGGGCTATCCCGATGGCATGTTCAACGGCAACCGCATGATGAGCCGCTACGAATTTGCAGCAATGCTGTACAGAGCACTGGAAAAAGGCGTGAAGCTGGACCACAAGCTGGTACGCGAATTTGAGCCTGAAATGGGACGTATCCATGTTGCTCGCATTTCCGGTGCGGATGGCGACAGAGGTAAGATTGAGCGTGTACGCGTATATGGCGGCGACAACCGTGACCATTACGGCAGCAAGCTGAAATAAGGCTGGCTGTATAGCTTGAGCTTTACATAACACTCCCTTTTCTATACTAAAAAGAGGAGAGCACCCAATCCCCTATAGGATTTCAGGTGTTCTCCTCTTGCTTTTGTTTTACATAGTGTTTGGCTTAATCCCAGCGCTTGAGCATGTCCTCAATAATTTCCTTATTGGTTTTGCGGCGCTTCTTCTCGTAGTTACGGAAGTTGTTGTCTCTGTGGTCGGTGGAGTAGTCGGCGTAGTCAAAATCATCGTCGCTGCGTTCGTAGCTGCGGTTGTAGTCGCCGTGGCCATCGTCCAGGGAGAGAGGGATTTGTTTTGTGTAGGTATAGGATTGTGTGTACATGATTGACCTCATAGATTTTGGAAGAACTGGCTTTGCAATTAATAAATCCTTACGCTTGGCTTTCGAGAGAGCCTCTCCTTGGGGAGAGGTGGCATCGCAAAGCGATGACGGAGAGGGGATTTCTCTAAAGCAACGTTGCTGGCTTTCCCCTCTCAGTCACCCTATCGGGTGACTGCTCCCCCCTAGGGGAGCCTTCTCTTGCCCTATTGGTAATGCATCTTGCCTCTCTAATGAAGACATTGCAGTTTGCGAGTCGTTTTCTTCTTCCCGTTTTCTATTACATATAATTATGCTCTTTTACATGGTCGGAGTGCAGCAGCTGCTCTGCTTTTTCACTCAGCGGTTTTCCCAGGAAGTCCTTGTAAAGCTCCTGTACATCCGGATTGTTGTGGGACTGGTGCAGAGGACGGTTGCTGTCGATGGCATAGAGCTTATTGCCCAGTACATCGGCACGCTCTTCACCGTCATGAATCGGCTGACCGCCGCCGCCAACGCAGCCGCCGGGGCAGGCCATAACTTCCACGAAGTCATAATGAACCTTGCAGGCCTTCAGCTCGTCGAGCAGCTTGCCTGCATTGCCCAGACCGCTTACTGTGCAGGTGCGCAGTGTTGCGCCGCCAAGGGTAAATTCACGTACCTTGCGGCCTTCTGTGCCGCGAACGTCGGTGAAGGCATCTTCGGGAGCTTCCTTGCCTTCGATTACATGGTAGGCAGTACGCAATGCTGCTTCCATTACGCCGCCGCTGGCACCGAAGATAACTGCGGCGCCGGTGCTCTGACCCAGCGGATTATCAAAGGGCTGTTCGTCCAGCATTGCGGGGTTGATGTGCTCAGCACGCAGCAGGCGGATAAACTCGCGCGTGGTGAGTACGATATCTACATCATGGGTGCCGCTGCTGCGCATAGAGAAGAGGGCAGCTTCGCGTTTTTTGGAAACGCAGGGCATGATGGAAACGGAGCAGATTTCCTTCGGCTTCAGGCCCTTCTTCTGTGCAAAATAGGATTTTGCCAGCGCACCGAAAATCTGTTGCGGAGATTTAGTGGTAGAAAGGTTAGGCACGAAGTACGGATGAGTTTTGTTGACATAGCTTACCCAGCCGGGGCAGCAGGAGGTGAACATCGGCCAGCTGTGGTCCTGCGGATTTTGCAGGTGCTCCAGAAGCTCGCTTGCTTCCTCCATGATGGTAACGTCGGCAGCGTAGCAGGTGTCGAAGACATAGTCGAAGCCGATTTTCTTCAGTGCTGCAACCATGCGGCCTTCGGTTGCCAGCTCGGGCGGCAGGTTGAAGGCTTCGGCCCAGGCAGTGCGTACCGCGGGGGCAACCTGTACTACGGTTACCTTATTGGGATCGGCCAATACGTCATAAATTTTGGGAACGTCGTTACGCTCCTTCAGCGCGCCAACGGGGCAGTGGGTGATACACTGACCACAGAGGCTGCAGTCACTGTCCTCAATGGAAACATTGCCGGCAACGTCTACGGTAGTACGGGCGCCGGTGTTCTGTACGTCCCAGATATGCAGCTTCTGCACCTTGTCACAAATCTGGACGCAGCGCATGCATTTGATGCATTTTTTGGAATCGCGGATGAGCGGGAACTCCTGGTTCCAGGGAGTGTCGACAACATCACGCTCATAGGGAATATCGTAAATGCCAAGGTCATTGGCCAAAGTCTGCAGGCTGCAGTTGCCGCTGCGCACGCAGGTAGCGCACATGCAGTCATGCTGGGATAAAATCAGCTCCACGTTGGTGCGGCGGATGCTGCGGGCCTTGGGGGAGTTGGTATAAACTACAAGTCCTTCCTGTACCGGAGTGGTGCAGGCGGTAACTACACGGTTCTGTCCTTGGATTTCAACTACGCAGACCTTGCAGGCACTGATTTCGTTGATGCCTTTGAGATAACACAGGCGCGGGATTTCGATGCCGACGGTGGTAGCAGCCTGCATGATTGTTGTTCCTTGAGGAACGGAAACTTTTTGTCCGTCGATTGTGAGGTTTACCATTTTAAGGTTCTGCCTCCTTTCAGTGTGCTGAAGCCGAATTTGTCGCAGCGCAGGCAGCGTCCTGCTTCCTGGCAGGCCTCCTGCTTGGTCATGCCGCATTCAATAGGCTCAAAGGTATGTTTACGTTCGCCTGCTTCGGTTTCGTGCATCTGGATACGGCCGCAGGGACGTTTATCGTCAATAGACGGGTCGGGAATAACTACATCACAGGAAATGGTGTGGTTATAGCCCAGATATTCATCAATATTAGCGGCAGCAACCTTACCGGCAGCAATAGCGCGGATTACAGTTGCAGGACCGGTTACGCAGTCGCCGCCGGCGAAGACGCCTTCATTGTTGGCAAGCTCACTGCTGGAGAGTGCGGAAATAGTACCGCGTTTGATTTTGATGCCGGCCTCCTCGAACGGACGCAGCTCAATGCCTTGGCCGATAGCTACAACGATAACGTCGCAGGGAATGCGCTCCAGCTCTACGTCAGCGTGAATCGGACGTGCACGTCCCCAGGCATCGATAGGACCGATGATTTGCGGTTCAGCCCAGAGAGCGGCCACCTTACCGTCGGCATCCGCCTCAATGTGGTGCGGAGCTTTTAAGCCGTACAGCTCAGCGCCCTCGGCAATAGCACCTTCGATTTCCTCGGGCAGCGCGGTCATGTCGTCCTGACGACGGCGGTAGGCAATGATAACTTTTTTGGCACCGAGACGAATAGAGCTGCGGGTGCAGTCCATAGCAACGTTGCCGCCGCCGATAACGACAACGGTTTTATCCTTAAAGTCAGGCATTTTTTCCTCACCGATATTGCGCAGCATTTCTACCGCACTGATAACACCGTGGGAATCCTCGCCTTCAATACCGATTTTCTTGTCGGTGTGAGCACCGATGGCAATATAAACTGCGTCAAATTCCTCACGCAGCTTTTCAAAGGGAATATCACCCTCCTCGTTGCCGATTCTGGTGTTGAGGTGTACTTCTACGCCGGTGGACAAAATGGCGTCCAAATCCTCCTGCAGACGTTCACGCGGGAAGCGGTAAGCAGGAATGCCGTAGCGCAGCATGCCGCCGAGCTTGCTCTTTTCTTCAAACACAACAGCATGGTGTCCCATCAGCTCCAGATAGTAGGCCGCAGACATACCGCTGGGGCCGCCGCCGATGATGGCGATACGTTTGTTGGTAGCAGGCTGTTTTTCGGGCAGCGGCACAGTGTTGCTGGGCGCGTTGTCGACAGCCATACGCTTCAGGCCGCGGATATTGATAGGAGCATCAATCATGCTGCGGCGGCAGCGTGCTTCACAGGGATGCTCGCAGATAAGACCGCAGGCAGTCGGGAAGGGGTTATCCTTGCGGATGAGCTTAACAGCGTCGGCATAACGGCCTGCGCCGACCAATGCAATGTAGCCGGGGATATCAACCTGTGCCGGGCACAGAGCAACGCAGGGGATAGAATGATGGACGTTGACAGAGCATTTGCCCTTCTTTATGTGGTTAATGTAATCTTCACGGAAGCCTTCAAGACCGGCCAAAACCATTTTGGCTGCTTCGAAGCCGATGGCGCAGTCAGCGCTGTTGGCAACGTTTTGCGCGGTGCTTTCGATTAAATCCAGAGTGCGCATGTCAGCCTTGCCGGCGAGCACGTCTTCCATGAGATTCTGCAGCTGCGCGAGACCTACACGGCAGGGGACGCATTTGCCACATGTTTGTGCGTGGCAGACTTTGAGGAACGACAGCTGCAGATCAACAGGGCACAGTCCCGGGGGGCTGGCGATGATGTGTCGTTCCAGGTCCTTGTACAAGCGCTCGACCGTAAGCTGGGCCTGGTCGGGTGTTTCGATTCTTAAACGGCTCATAATTTTCCTCCAAAAAGCATACACTAAATATATAAAGGTATAAACTATATTATACAGAAAAAAGCTGAATTTCGCAATAATAAAGAAGATAGTTTTTGTGTAACAATCTGAGCAAAACAAGCTTGCAAGCGCTTTTTTCGTCTGCTGCCGCAGCAAAGCATTCTTGCGGGGGCTATGCTTTTTTTGCCGTATTTTTTGTGTTATACTAATACTGAGCTTTTTAGCATTAATGCTGTCGGCAGAACGTTTGCATCCGGCAGCTTAAAATATTGGAGGGTTGGATATGCAGCTTACTGCTACACATTATATAAGCCTGGCTGTGACGCTTCTGGTGACGCTTTTGCCGGGAATTTGGGCAGCCCGGAGGGTGAAGTCTGCCGATGATTATAACGTAGGAGGCCGCAGCTCGGGCGCAGGGCTTGTCGCGGGCACGATTATCGGTACGATTGTCGGCGGCGCTGCTACCGTCGGTACGGCGCAGCTTGGCTTCAAGCTGGGGCTGACGGCCTGGTGGTTTACGCTTGGCAGCGGCATTGCGCTTTTGCTGATGGCGGCGTTTTATGCTGTGCCCTTGCGCCGCAGCTCACTGACCACAGTAGCGGAGTATCTCGTTACGGATTACGGCAAGCCTGCGGGGTGGTTGGCGACCTTCAGCGCCTGCGCCGGCATTTTTTTCAGTATTGTAGCGAGCACGCTTACAGCGCTGCATCTGATTGCCGGCTTGTTCGGTGTACCGCTTTTGGCTGCAGCGGCAATTGTTATCGCTGTTACTTTGCTGCTGGTGTTTTTCGGCGGCCTCAGCAGCAGCGGTATGGCCGGCATTTTTAAGATTGTGCTGATTTTCGCCAGCATTTTCGTCGGCGGCTTTCTGGCCTACGCCGATATGGGACATTGGCAGGGCCTGACGCAGAGCTTCGCAGCATATCCATGGTTCAGCCTTTTCGGACGCGGCGTTGAGGACGGTCTTGTCAGCCTCGGCTCGATGATTGTGGGCGTTATTTCTACGCAGACCTATGTGCAGGCGCTGTTTTCGGCGCGCGATACCAAAACTGCAGCTGTCGGCTGCTGTGCTGCCGCGCTGATAGTAATTCCTGTGGGATTGCCGTCAGTAATGATCGGTATGTTCATGCATCTGCATCATCCGGAGATAAATTCTATTGATGCACTGCCATTGTATCTCGTTACCTATCTGCCGCAATGGCTCGGCGGTATCGGCCTGGGCGCCGTGCTGCTTTCGGCCCTGGGCTCAATCGCCGGTCTGGCGCTGGGCGTAGGTACGATGATTTCGCGTGACATCGTCAGCAAAATCTGGCTTAAGGCTACGGCTGCAGGCCAGCTGTGGGCAAGCCGCCTGAGCGTGCTGGCCGTTTCTGTCGCTGCGATGGTGTTTGTTTTTATGCACCTTGATTCGTCGGTGCTGGAGTGGAATTACCTGTCCATGGCGCTGCGAGGCAGCGGTATCTTTCTGCCGCTGACGTTCTGCATCTTCTTCCCGGGCAGGGTGCGCGCTTCGATGGGCGTGGCTGCTATGGGTGCAGGTATTTTTGCGGCACTTTTCTGGAAGCATATCAGTCCTTGGGAAATCAACAGCCTGTTGCCGGCGCTCGTGTATAATCTGTTCTTTTTGCTCATCGGTTTAGCATGGGGAAAAAAAGGGGAGTAGAAAAGAAATATTTACATACATTTGCCGCAGATTTGCGCGGCAGCGGTCTTTTAATTTAAGGAGCAAGAGATGACAAAACGCTTTACTCATTTACATGTACATACGGAATACAGCCTGCTGGACGGCGCTTCAAAAATCCCTGAGCTGGTGGCCTATGCCAAGGAGCTGGGGATGGACAGCCTGGCGATTACCGACCACGGCGCAATGTACGGCGCAGTGGAATTTTATCAGGAGTGTACCAAGGCAGGCATCAAGCCGATTATCGGCTGCGAGGTTTACCTGTCCAAGGGTTCGCATCTGGAAAAGAATAACCGTGGCATGTATCATTTGATTCTGCTGGCGGAGAACGATACAGGCTACCATAATCTGATGAAAATCGTCAGCATCGGTCAGCTGGAGGGCTTTTATTATAAACCACGCGTAGACAAGGACGTACTGCGCACCTATCACGAGGGCATTATCTGCCTCAGTGCCTGCGTTGCCGGCGAGGTGCCGCAGATGATTCTGCAGGATAACCTAGAGGGAGCACGCCGCTGCATTCAGGAATATATAGACATTTTCGGCAAGGAAAATTATTTTTTGGAAATTCAGGACCACGACCTTGATGAGGAGCACAAGGTCAGCGCGGAACTGAAGCAGATGGCGCAGGAGTTCGGTCTTGGCCTGGTAGCGACAAACGATTTGCATTATGTGCAGCAAAAGGATGCCGCAGCGCAGGATATTCTGCTGTGCATTCAGACGACGAGTACGGTTGATGAGCCTGACCGTATGCGCTTTAATAACGACAGCTATTATCTGAAAAGCTATGATGAGATGGAGGCACTGTTCGGCGATTGTCCGGAGGCTTTGAGCAATACCAATATAATTGCTGACCGCTGCAACGTGAAGATGGAGTTCGGCCATCTGCTGCTGCCGGAGTTCCCGGTGCCGGAGGGCTTTGACGCTGTGAGCTATTTGCGTCACCTGTGCGAGGAAGCTTTGCCTAAGCGCTATGAGGTTGTGGATGAGAAGGTCCGCAAGCGTCTGGATTTTGAGCTGGACATCATCAATACGATGGGCTACGCCTGCTACTTCCTCATTGTCTGGGACTTTATCAATTATTGCCGCAGCCATGATATTCCGGTCGGTCCGGGACGCGGCAGTGCCGCAGGCAGTATTGTGGCCTATCTGCTGCGCATAACGAATATCGAACCTTTGCGTTACCATCTGCTGTTCGAACGCTTTTTAAATCCTGAACGCGTCAGCATGCCTGATATTGATACCGACTTCTGCTATGTGAAGCGTAATCAGGTGCTGGATTACGTGGTGCGTCGTTACGGACAGGAGCGTGTGGCGCAGATTATTACCTTCGGCACACTGCAGGCGCGCGCGGCGGTGCGCGACGTGGGCAAGGCACTGGGCATGAGCTACGGCGAGGTAGACGAAATCGCCAAGCTGATTCCGCGTGAGCTGGGCATTACGTTGGAGAAGGCGCTGAACGGCAGCAAGGACTTCCGTCAGGCATATGACTCGCGCCCGGAGGTCAAAAAGCTGATTGACCTTGCGCAAAGCGTGGAGGGCCTGCCGCGTAACGCAGGCACGCATGCCGCCGGTGTTATTATCGCGCCGCATAATATGAAAAATTACGTGCCGCTGCAGCAGGGCAGTGAGGGTGGCGTCATCACCCAGTACGATAAAAATAAGGTAGAAGAGCTTGGTCTGCTGAAGATGGACTTTTTAGGCCTGCGCACGCTGACAGTTATCGGTGACTGCATTCGCTTTATCCGCGAAACTACGGGTGAAGAAGTTGATATTGATAACATTCCGCTGGCAGATGAGGCAACCTGCGCTATGCTGCGCCGAGGTGAAACGTCCTGCGTTTTCCAGCTGGAGTCGGCAGGCATCACCAAGCTGGTTATGGATTTGGCTCCCGAAAGCTTTGAGGATCTGATTCCGTTGGTGGCTCTGTACCGTCCGGGTCCTTTGGGCACCGGTATGGCGGAGGACTTTATCGCCGGCCGTCACGGACAGCGCACAGCCAAGGTGCTGCATCCGCTGATGGAGCCTATTTTGAAGGATACCTACGGCGTTATCCTGTATCAGGAGCAGGTTATGCAGATAACCTCCGCACTGGCAGGCTTTACGCTCGGTCAGGCAGATATTCTGCGCCGTGCGATGGGCAAGAAGAAGGCCAAGGAGCTGGATTCTATGCGCCAGTCCTTTATCGACGGTGCCAAAAAGCTGCATGATATCCCCGAAGAGCTCAGCGACCAGATTTTCTCGCTCTTGCAGCACTTCGCCGGTTACGGCTTCAACAAATCCCACTCCGTAGCCTATGCGCTGGTAGCCTATGAAACCGCTTATCTGAAGGCGCACTGGCGTCCGCAGTTCTATGCGGCCTTCCTCAACAGCATTATCGGTGATGCGGATAAGGTGAGCTGGTATATCAACGTCTGCCGTAATGATAATGTCAAAATCCTGCCGCCGGATGTCAACGAAAGCGGTCACAACTTTACGGTACATCAAAATTCGTCTATCCGCTTCGGCCTGGCAGGCATCAAAAATACCGGTGATGCCGCAGTCGATGCAATTATCAGCGCCCGTAACGAGGGCGGTCCGTTCAAGAGTCTGACGGATTTCTGCTGCCGTGTGAATATGCGCGTGGTCAACAAGCGTGTTATCGAAAATATGATTAAATGCGGCGCAATGGATTCCTTCGGCGCCAGACGCTCGCAGATGCTGGCTATTATGGACCAGGCGATTGATTTGGGCGCTGCCTGCCAGAGGGACAAAGCTAACGGCCAGCTGGGACTGTTCGGAGATGACAGCTTCGGCGTGACGGAAATCAAGCTGCCGCCGCTGCCGGAAATCCCCAAGCAGCTTATTCTGCAGAACGAAAAGGAAATCATCGGCTTTTACGTTACCGACCATCCGCTGAGCGATTACAAGCAAATGCTGCAGCGCTTCATGCCGCTGCACCAGTTCGGCGGCGAAACGCAGGTGCAGGATGGACAGTTTGTGCGTGTGGCCGGTATTATTACGGATTGTGTGATAAAAAATACCAAGCGCGGCGATACGATGGCTCTTCTGACGCTGGAGGATTTCAGCGGACGCTTCCCGATTATCGTGTTCCCGCAGGCTTATCATACAAATGTCAAGGATATCTATGAGGACAGCATTGTGGCGATTGAAGGACGCTTCAGCGTGGATGAGCGTGAAAGCAAGATTATTGCCAACAGCGTGCGCGCTCTGCCGTCTAAGCCGCCTACGGAAATCCGCCTGCGCATCGAAGCGCATCTGGAAAATCCGCTGGTGCAGCGTGAGCTGATGCAGCTGTTTCAAAAATACAAGGGCGATGACTGCGTATACCTGCAGCTGATGGGCTCGCGTAAGCTTATCAAGACAACGCCCAACTTCTGGGTAAACAGCGAAGCGCCGGGTTTCGCCGAGGATGTCGTCAAAATACTGGGCGAAAACTGCGTAGTAAAGAAAGGCTGATTTAATTATTTGAGCTGTTTTTCATAAACTTTCATGATTGACTTGCAAGTTTAAGTACAAAAATGCTAAAATAAAGAGAAGAATGTAAAAAAGCCGGAGCAGCAGCTCCTGTAATAAGCTTAAGGAGGCAGCAAATGAATATTCTCGTTTGTTTAAAACAAGTGCCGGATACGGCAAAAGTAAAATTTAACCGCGAAACCAATACCTTGGACCGTACGGGTGTAGAAAATATTATGAATCCCTATGACCGTCAGGCATTGGAGGTAGCACTGTGCCTGAAGGACAAAGAAGGCGCTAAGGTAACTGTACTGACCATGGGCCTGCCCCAGGCAACCGATATTCTGAAGGAAGCAATCGCTATGGGCGCTGATGACGGCGTTCTGCTGAGCGACCGCGTTCTGGGCGGCAGTGATACTCTGGCAACCAGCCTTGCTCTGGCTGCTGCTGTAAAACATCTGGGCGAGTTCGACCTTGTACTCTGCGGCAAGCAGGCAGTAGACGGCGATACCGCACAGGTTGGCCCGGAAATGGCCGAGCATCTGGGAATTCCGCAGATTACCGGCGCTCTGAGCCTGAATTATGCTGACGGTAAATTTGTTGTTGTCCGTGAAAACGAAAACTACCAGCTGACTCTGGCTTGTGCTGCACCGCTGCTGGTTACCGTAACCAAATCCGAAAAAGAGCCGCGTTTTGCCAGCATTAAGGGCAAAATGAAAGCACGTAAGGCACAGATTCCTACTCTGACTGTTGCTGACCTGGATCTTGATCCTGCAACCGTAGGCCTGAAGGGCTCTCCGACTAAGGTTAAAAAAGCCTTCACCCCGACCCCGCCTGAAATCAACGGCGAAATCATTACCGAAGAAGATGCTGATGCAGCAGTAGATATGCTGTTTGAAAAGCTGGTTAAGGCAGAGGTTATTACCCGCTAAGGTGAACCATGCTGATAAAAGTAAACAGGCAGCTCTGCTGTGGCTGTGAGGAATGTGTGGCAGTCTGCCCGATGGGCGCTGCGACGCTGCGTGAGGGCAAGGCGCAGATTGATATGCAGCAGTGTGTCTGCTGCGGTGCCTGCATCCGCGAATGTCCCATGGAGGCTATAGCTATTGCCGAAACTGACGATACTGAAGATAACGAATAGGAGTGTGTAAATATGTGGGTTATTGCTGAACAGGAAAATGGTCAGCTGATGAATGTTACCTTTGAGCTGTTGGGCGCTGCCAAAGAGCTGTGTGCCAAGCTGGAGGAAAAATGCTGTGCGGTACTGGTGACCGCTGCTGCAGGCGAGCTGCCGCAGCAGCTGATTGCTGCCGGCGCTGATGTTGTTTATGTTGTTGAGGATGCTAAATACGCAGATTATGATACCGAGTTATATACCGATGCTATCTGTCAGCTGTCCAAGAAATATGATCCGGCTTCCATTATGTTCGGTGCTACCGATGACGGCCGTGACCTGGCTCCGCGTGTTGCAGCACGTCTGCATACCGGCCTGTGCGCTGACTGCACCGCTCTGGATGTAACCGATGACAAGCTCGTTGCCTGGACTCGTCCCGCACTGGGCGGCAACATCTGTGCTACCATCATCTGCGACGTTAACCGTCCGCAAATGGGTACCGTTCGTCCTAAAGTATTCAAACCGGCTGAATTGGATAACACCCGTACCGGTGAGGTTATTGCCTTCACTCCGGAAGCAGGCGCTGTAAGCCGTGTTGAACTGGTCAAAAAAGAAGCTCTGAGCAGCGAAAACGCGGTTAAGATCGATGAAGCTGATATGATCGCAGCAGGCGGCCGTGGCTTTGGCAGCAAGGAAAAATTCGACGTGCTGGAACAGCTGGCTGCTCTCTTTGAAAATTCCGCAGTAGCAGGCACTCGTGCCGCTATCGACGAAGGCTGGCTGACTCACTCCCAACAGGTTGGCCAATCCGGCAAATCCGTTACTCCGCATATCTACTTTGCCTGCGGCATCAGCGGTGCTATCCAGCATCTGTCCGGCATGAAGGACAGCGATATCATCATCGCTATCAACAAGGATGCAGAGGCACCGATTTTCACCGTTGCTCATTATGGCATCGTAGGTGATGTAAATGTAATCCTGCCGAAGCTGATTGAAAAAATCAAAGCTTACAAGGCATAATCCAATTACCTGATTTACAGGAGGCATTCTAGTATGTGGAAAACAATTTATATTGCCCACACTGAGGAACAAGCCAAAAAAATAAAGCAAATGCTGACGGAAAACGGCTTTTTGGTACAGCTGAAAAGCGCCGGCGGCAAGCATAACAAGGCTTATGAAATCTGTCTGCCGGTTTCGGAGGCAGAGGATGCCTATGAGGTTTTGTGTGAGAATAAGTTTCAGTACTGAGGAGGCGCAGTCCTGATGAAGAAAACGAAGATTATCTGTACAGTAGGTCCCAGCACGGACAATGTAGAGCTGCTGCGTAAGATGATGCTTGCAGGCATGGACTTGGCACGCTTCAACTTTTCGCACGGTAATCATGAGGACCATGGCAAAAGGCTGCAGCTGGTGCGTCAGGCAGCAGAAGAGGCCGGTAAGGTAATTGCTACGATTGCCGATACCAAGGGCCCGGAAATGCGCCTGGGCATGTTTGCTGAAAGCAAAATCGAGCTGAACGAGGGCGATGATTTCTGCCTGACTACAGAAGAATACCTGGGCGACCGCCATATGGCACACGTTAATTATGCAGGTCTGCCGCAGGAGGTAGAAATCGGCAGCAATATTCTGCTGGCCGACGGACTGCTTTCCTTAAAGGTTGTACGCATTGACGGCTGCAGAATTTATACCAAGGTGGTCAACGGCGGTGAGCTGAGCTCGCGTAAGCGCGTGGCTTGCCCCGGCATTGAGCTGAAGCTGCCATTCTTGTCGGAGCAGGACAGGGCAGATATTCTTTTTGCTGTCGAGCATGATATGGATTATATTGCGGCATCTTTTGTGCAGAAGGCCGATGATGTTATCGCTATCCGTAAGGTGCTTGAGGAAGCAGGCTCTTCTATCGGGATTATTTCCAAAATCGAGAATGAGGCCGGTGTGCAGCATATCGATGAAATTATCGGCGTATCCGACGGCATTATGGTTGCCAGAGGCGATCTGGGCGTAGAGATTCCGACCGAGGATGTACCGCTGGTACAGAAGGATATCATTGCGCGCTGCAATAAGGCGGGCAAGCCTGTTATTACGGCTACGCAGATGCTGGAAAGCATGATTAACAGCTACCGTGCAACCCGTGCCGAAGCCAGCGACGTTGCCAACTCTATTTTCGACGGCAGCGACGTTATTATGCTGAGCGGCGAAACTGCCAGCGGCAAATATCCGCTGGAGGCGGTGCAGACGATGGCCAAGATTGCCGTTCGCACGGAAAATGCGCTTGATTATGTGCATATCTTCCAAAAGAAGGGCATCAGCGAGCGCATTCATTCTACCGACGCTATCAGCCATGCTACCGTACAGATTTCTCAGGAAATAAAGGCAGATACTATTCTTACGATTACCGAATCAGGCTTTACGGCACGTATGATTGCCAAATATAAGCCTCAATGTACTGTTGTTGCTGTATCACGCTTGCCTGAGCGTGTGCGTGCGATGCAGCTTTATTGGGGTGTGCTGCCGCTTTTGGGGCCATACTCCACAAATACTGATGAAATGATTGAGCTGTCTTTGCAGTGTGCTCTGCATCACTCCGTAATTAAGGACGGCGCATCTGTTGTTATAACTGCCGGCGTGCCTATCGGTACTCCGGGCAGTACAAATCTGATTAAGGTGGTTACAGTGGGTACCAAGCTGCTCAGCGGTACCGGTATCGGCAGCAAGACTGTCACCGGCCGTATCTGCGTAGGCAGAACTGCGGCAGACTTCAAGGACAAGCTCCAAAAGGGCGATATCCTTGTAGTTGATGTGCTGAATGACGAGTTTGTACCGCAGGCTGCTGCCAAGGCAGCAGCGATTATCGCTGAAGAGGGCGGCCTGACATCCTCCACTGCTATTGTTGCCGTAACCTGCGGCCTGCCTGTTATCGTAGGCGCGGAAAAAGCAACCTCTAAGCTGGCCGACGGCCTGCTGGTAACAGTGGATCCTGTTTCCGGTGACGTCTACGAAGGCGATATTAACCTGTAGAAATATGGTAACAGAACTTATTTTAGAAACATGTATTGCTCTGCGTGACGGCAGAGAACAAAACGCCTGCACAGCTTTTTCGGGTATTATTGCTGAAGCAGCAGATAATGAAGCATTACAAGCAATCAGCTGCTGTCTGCTGGTGGCCTTACGCCACCGGCAACGGCAGCTTTTTGCGGCTTGGATGCAGGCAAGCAGGCTGCGTCTGGAGCAGCTGCTGGTCAATCCGCAGCTGGCGCATCAGGGCGGCAGCGTTCTGCTGAGGCTGACGTTTGCCGTGTGCGACAGGCGTTTGGCTGAGGTGCGTCCTATGCTCGCACTGCTGGTGCGGCGCTGGCTGCGGACGCAAGCCGACAATACTGCAATGCTGCAGGAATTTATGGGCGAATGGCTCAGTTTGGCGGCGCGTATGGCACGCAGGCGGTGGCGCGAGGAGACGGCGTTTCTGCTGCGTGAGGCCGGGCGTTGGCTTTTAAAGCAGCAGGACCTGCAACGGTTGGCGTGGAGCCTGCAGCAGCTGCAGCTGCATTTCGTCGTGTACGCACGCTGGGATGGCTTTGACAAGGCCTGCAGGATTTACAGAGAACTGACGCTTTTGTATCGCCTGTTGCTGCGGCGTGTGCCTAAGGCACAGCCTACGTGGCAGACTGCGCTTTTGCAGCTGCTTTTGCGTCACCTGCGTGATGTAACCGCTAACGTATCGCGTTCGGCGATGCTGGATGATTCGGATATCTTCCGCCAATGGTACAGCTTTTTCTGGCAGCTGACTGCCGATGACAAGCGCGCCAGGGAGGAGCTGCTGCGTCTGCTGCAGCTTGCAATCACCTATTGGCATCAGACTATGCCCAAAACCAGCCGTAAGCAGGCAGCATTTCTTAAGGATTTGCTGCAGCCGAATCTGATTGAAGGGCAATATGCACTGGTATTACAAAAAATTATATAAATCCTGAAGACAGGAGGTAGAAAATATGTCAAAGATTGTCGTAGTAGGTAGCTGTAATATTGATATTACTGTTGAATGTGACCGCTGGGTGCATCCCGGAGAAACTATTTTCGGCAACCGCCTGACCGTTTCTCCCGGCGGCAAGGGTGCCAACCAGGCTGTTGCTGCAGCCCGCTTGGGAGCAGACGTTATGATGGTAGGCTGCATTGGTGATGATGTATACGGCCAGCTGGTATTGAAGGCATTAAAGGAAAACAATGTCGACTCCACCTATGTGAAGGTGCTGCCCGGCGAAAACAGCGGCACAGCGCACATCACCGTAGCGGAGGATGACAACACGATTATTGTTATCAAGGCTGCCAATGATTTGGTATCCCCGTCACTGATTGATGAAGCGTGGGAGGACATCAGCAAGGCAGATATGGTGCTCTTGCAGCACGAAATCCCTGCCGCTACTAATGCCTATGTCATTGAAAAATGCGCAGCGCACGGTGTACCTGTGCTGCTGAACCCCGCACCTGTTGCTCCGGTGCCGCAGGCTCTGCTGGATAAGATTACTTACCTGACTCCCAACGAGCACGAGGCAGCAACATTGTTTGCCGGTAAGGGCAAGGCGGATATCCTTGATCAGAACCAGGGCAAGGTAATCATGACGCTGGGCAGCAAGGGTGTTGCCTATGCGGAAAAGGGCCAGGTTATTACTGTTCCCGGCTTTAAGGTAAAGCCGGTTGATACTACGGGTGCAGGCGACACCTTTAACGGTGCCTTTGCCGTTGCCCGTGCAAATGGCAAATCCATGCAGGAAAGCATCAGCTTTGCCAATGCTGCCGCAGCTCTGTCGGTACAAAAGCTGGGAGCGCAGGGCGGTATGCCTTATTTACATGAAGTAGAGGAGATGCTTAAATAATGCAAAAGGGTGGAATGTTGAACAGCTCTATTGCAAAGGTGCTGGCTGATTTGGGCCACACCGACACCATCGTTATCGGTGACTGCGGTCTGCCTGTGCCTGCAGGCGTGCAGAAAATCGACCTGGCTCTGAAGCCGGGAACTCCTTCCTTCCTGGAGGTTGTTGAGGAAGTAGCCAAGAATATGGTTATCGAAAAGGTAGAAATTGCAGCGGAAATGGAAGGCAGAAATCCTGCTGTCTACGGCGCTATGAAGCAGCTCTTCACTGAAGAGCAGTGGATTATTGATGCAGACCACGAAGCCTTCAAGGAGGCAACCAAGCATGCAAAATGCATTATCCGCACCGGCGAAATTACTCCTTTTGCCAATGTGATTCTGCACAGCAATGTTTTCTTTTAAAAATTAGCGTAAGGTAGGAATAAGGAAAAGTATGGAGATTGAATTAAGAAATATCCATAAGGCCTTTGGTTCTAATGAGGTGCTCAAGGGTGTTGACCTGAAGCTTAAAAGCGGTGAGGTACACGCTCTGATGGGTGAAAACGGTGCCGGCAAATCAACACTGATGAATATCCTGACGGGTATTCACAAGCAGGATAAGGGACAGATTTTTGTCGACGGCAAGGAAATCAGCTTCAAAAATCCTCTGGAGGCAGAAGCTTACGGCATCGCCTTCATCCATCAGGAGCTGAATATCTGGCCGAACCTGAGCATTCTGGAAAACCTGTTTTTGATGCACAGCGTAACCAATGGCATGGGTATCCTGAATTTTAAGGCTATGCGTGCTATGGCAGAGCAGAAATGCCGTGAAATTGAAATTGAGCTGCCACTGGATATGGAAGCTGGCGAATGTTCGGTAGGACAGCAGCAGATGACGGAAATCGTCCGTAACCTTCTGCTGGATGCCAAGGTTGTTATTATGGACGAGCCTACGGCGGCGCTGACCGAAAGAGAAACAGAAAAGCTCTTTGAGGTTATGCGCTCCCTGAAAAAACGCGGTGTAGCAATGGTGTATATTTCGCACCGTATGGAAGAGGTTACACAGAACTGCGACACGATTACCGTTATGCGTGACGGCGTATCCGTTGCAACCAAGCCTGTTAAGGAATACAGTATGGAGCAGATTGTCCGCGATATGGTAGGACGCTCCATTACGGAATTTTATCCCGACCGCCGCAATAAGCCGGGCGAGGTGCTGTTGGAGGTTAAAAACTTTGAGCAGCCGGGAGTTTTCCATGATATTAACTTTAATCTGCGTAAGGGCGAGATTTTGGGCTTCGCCGGCCTCATGGGCAGCGGCCGTACCGAAATCATGCGCGCCGTTTTCGGCGTTGATCCTCATGCAGGCGGCGAGCTGGTTTTCAAGGGCGAGCCTTTGAAGATTACCAAGCCTGAGGATGCTATTAAGGCAGGATTGGGCTTCGTAACCGAAAACCGCAAAACCGAGGGCCTGATTCTGGACTTCTCAATTTTGCGCAACATTGCTCTGCCGAGTGTTGACAGCTTTGCCAAAAGCGGTGTCATCAATTTTAATGTTCTTAATAATTTTGCCGATAAAATGGCAAAAAAGCTGGGCGTAAAGACCAGCAGCCTGGACCTTGAGGCCGGTGCGTTGTCCGGCGGTAATCAGCAGAAGGTGGTTATTGCCAAATGGGTTGGCATGCACCCGGAGGTCATTATTATGGATGAGCCTACCCGTGGTATCGACGTAGGTGCAAAACGCGATATATATGAGCTGATGAACGAGCTTACTGCAAGTGGCGTTTCGATTATTATGGTTTCTTCGGAGCTGCCGGAGGTATTGGGCATGAGCGACCGCATCGTCGTTGTCCACGAAGGCCGCATTGCCGGCGAGCTGCTGCACGATGAAGCAGATCAGGAAAAAATCATGACACTTGCAACGGGAGGGCAATAAAAATAATGGATGTAAAAGCAATCTTAAAAAAATCCGGTTCCATAATCGGACTCATTGTGTTGTTTGTGGTCATTTCCTGCCTTAACAGCAGCTTTATCGACCCCAGCAACCTGAAAAACCTGCTGCGTCAGGTTTCTATCAATGCCTTAATTTCCTTTGGCATGACCTTTGTTATCTTAACCGGCGGCATTGATTTGTCTGTCGGCAGTATTCTGGCGCTTTCCAGCGCACTCATGGGCAGCTTTATCAAGGGCGGTATGGATCCTGTATTCGGTATCGTGCTGGCCTGCCTCATCGGGGCTGCACTGGGCAGTGTCAACGGCCTGGTAATTACCTACGGCAAGGTGGCGCCCTTTATCGCAACCTTGGCTACTATGACCATTTTCCGTGGTCTGACTTTGGTATATACCAACGGCAACCCTATCAGCAGCCTGTCCGAGGATGACCGCTTTCTTGAATTCGGCCAGGGCTATGTTGCCGGTCTGCCGGTTCCTGCCATTATGATGCTGATTATGTTTTTCATTTTGTGGTTCATCCTGCACAAAACTCCGCTGGGACGCAAAACCTATGCTGTCGGCGGTAATGAGAAGGTTTCCTTCATTGCAGGTATCAAAATCAACCGCATTAAAATATTTGCTTATACCGTAACAGGTTTCCTCTGCGGTATGGCAGGCGCTATTCTTACCAGCCGTCTGAACAGTGCTCAGCCTACTGCCGGCACCGGCTATGAGCTGGATGCTATCGCAGCTGTAGTATTGGGCGGCACCAGTCTTTCCGGCGGTAAGGGCCGCATCTTCGGTACCATTATCGGTGCGCTGATTATCGGCACTCTGAACAATGGTCTGAATATCTTAAACGTATCCAGCTTTTACCAACAAGTTGTCAAAGGTATTGTAATTTTGCTGGCTGTGCTGATGGACAGAAAGAAAAACTAAGCGTGATGCGGACGTAAAGCACCATCCAGTGCTTTTCAGCTGCAGCCTGCTTAATTCAAGTTTTTGTCCGCATAGTAATTTCTAATTCCGGGAGGTATTTTCTCACATGAAAAAAATTTTATTGGTATTAACCTGCATTGTAGCAATGGCTATGATGATTGTCGGCTGCGGCGGCAGCGACAAGAAGGATGCTGCAAAAGGCAACGACAAGAAAATCACCGTTGGCTTCTCCGTATCCACTCAAAACAATCCGTTCTTCGTTTCCCTGGCTAAAGGCGTAGAAGCTAAGGCTAAGGAGCTGGGCGTAACTGTAAAGGTTGTTGACGCTCAGAACGATCCTGCAAAGCAGGCTAATGATATTGCTGACCTGCTGCAGCAAAACATCAGCGTTCTGCTGGTTAACCCTGTTGACTCTGATGCAATTTCTACATCCGTAAAGGCTGCCAACAAGGCTAACATCCCTGTTATCTGCCTCGACCGCAGTGCTAACCAGGGTGATGTAGCATGCCTGGTTGCTTCCGATAACGTAAAAGGCGGCGAAATGGCTGCTGATTACATTATCAAAAAGCTGGGCGAAAAGGTTAAGGTTGCTGAGCTGGAGGGTATCCCCGGTGCCAGCGCTTCTCGTGAACGCGGCGAAGGCTTCCACAAGCTGGCTGACAGCAAGCTGACCGTTGTTGCTAAACAGACTGCTGAATTTGACCGCAGCAAGGGCCTGACTGTAGCAGAAAACATGCTGCAGGCTAACCCGGACATCAAAGCTATTTTCGCTCAGAACGACGAAATGGCTTTGGGTGCAATCGAAGCTGCTAAGAGTGCTGGCAAGCAAATCTTCATCGTTGGCTTTGACGGTACTGCTGACGGCGTAAAGGCTGTAGAAAGCGGCGCTATGAGCGCTACTATCGCTCAACAGCCGGAAATCATGGGCCAGCAAGGTCTGGAAGTAGCTGTTAAGGCTGCTAAAGGCGAAAAAGTAGAAGCTAAGATTTCTGCTCCGCTGAAGCTCATCGAAAAGAAATAATAGCCGCTGAATTTATATTAACCTGACAACTTGAAGCAATAATGCCTCTGCGCGTTCGCGTGGGGGCATTTTGTTATGTTGAAAGCTAATAGTAACGATATATTTTTGTGAGTGGTATTTACAAAATTATTTGCCGCACTTGACAAACAGCGCTGCATTTTATATACTAACAGTTAAGCTAAGAAGAAGAGTAGTAATCTGCAAACTCAGCGAGCCGTGACAGTGTAAGGCGGCAAAGGCGGATGAAGGCGCTTTGGAGCTGTAATAGTATATTGATTGAGGCGGGCTGCAGTTATTGCAGTCAAGCAGGGTGGAACCGCGGAGTTTGAGCTGTATGCACTCCGTCCCTGTAACATTTAAGTTACGGGGACGCGGGTGCTTTTTTGTTTTTTCGGACAAAGCTGCTGCCATTGCCGTCTTTGTAACAAATATAGGAGGTAAAACATGGATTTTCAGACAATTATTTTGAAGCTGCAAAAATTCTGGGCAGGCCAAAACTGCATTATGGCACAGCCCTATGACATCGAAAAAGGCGCAGGCACTATGAACCCGTCTACCTTTTTACGCGTACTCGGACCTGAGCCCTGGCGTGTGGCTTACGTAGAGCCTTCCCGCCGCCCGGCAGACGGCCGTTACGGTGATAACCCGAACCGTCTGTTCCAGCATCATCAGTTCCAGGTTATCGTAAAGCCCTCTCCGGAAAACATTCAGGAGCTGTACCTGCAGAGCCTGGCTGAGCTCGGCATTCATCAGGAGGAGCATGATATCCGCTTTGTAGAGGATAACTGGGAATCTCCGACTCTGGGCGCTTGGGGCCTTGGCTGGGAGGTTTGGCTGGATGGTATGGAAATCACTCAGTTCACCTACTTCCAACAGGTAGGCAGCATTGACGTTAAGCCTGTAACCGTTGAAATCACGTACGGCCTGGAGCGTCTGGCTATGTACATCCAGGGTGTAGAAAACGTATTCGATATCCAATGGGTTGGTGACATCACCTATGGTGACGTTTTCCACACCAACGAGGTAGAGCAATCCTTCTACAACTTCCAGGTAGCAGACACCGCGCTGCTGTTTGACCTGTTCGACAAATATGAAGCAGAAGCTAAGCGCGTTATCGAGCTTGGTTATATCCGTCCTGCTTATGATTACGTTCTGAAATGCTCCCATGCATTCAACCTGCTGGATTCCCGCGGAGCAATCAGCGTAAGTGAACGTACTGCCTACATCGGCCGTGTACGTGCGATGGCCCGCCTGTGTGCAAAGGCTTATGTAGCACAACGTGAAGAAATGGGCTTCCCGCTGCTCAAGAAAGGGGAGAATAAATAATGGAAAAATTACTTTTTGAAATCGGTACAGAAGAGATTCCTGCGAAATTTATGCCTGCCATTCTGGAACAATTAAAGGATTTGGCAGAAAAGAAAATGACTGAGCTGCGCATTCCCTTCGAAGCAGTTAAAACCTATGGCACTCCCCGTCGCATGACCTTCATTGCCAGCGGTGTTGCCGAGGCTCAGGAGGACAGCACTGTTGAGGCTAAAGGTCCTTCCGCAAAAATCGCTTTCGTAAGCGGTGCTCCTTCCAAAGCAGCTATCGGCTTTGCTCGCGGCCAAGGCGTTGACGTAAAAGAGCTCGTTGTCCGCGATGATTATGTATATGCTGTTAAGCATCTGGCAGGCCAACCGGTTAAAGATTTGCTGCCGGGCCTGCTGACTGATATCCTCACCAGCCTGAACTTCCCGAAAAACATGCGTTGGGCAGATCATGAATTCAAATTCGTCCGTCCTATCCGCTGGCTGGTTGCACTGTTCGGCGATGAAGTTATCCCTGTTGAAATTACCGGTGTAAAATCCGGCAAATTCAGCCGCGGTCACCGCTTCCTGCGTCCTTCCGCACTGGATAACGCTAAAGCTCATGAGTCCATCGGCGATGTTGCCAAGGCTTTGTTCGACACTGTAAAGAGTAAGGCTAAGAACGCAGTAGCTTCCGTTGCTATCGGCACCATCGGCGCTGTAGAAATCCCTGATGCTGATTCCTATGAAAAGGTTATGTATGACAACTATGTAATGGTTGACCAGGACGCTCGCCGTGAGCTGATTCGTCAACAGGTTACCGACTTGGCAATTGCCGAAGGTGGTCATGCAGAAATCAACGAGGACCTGCTGGAGGAAGTAAACTATCTGGTAGAATGGCCGACTGCTCTGTGCGGCAAATTCGAAGAAAAATTCCTTGCTCTGCCGAAGGAATGCATCATCACCCCGATGCGCGAGCATCAGCGTTATTTCCCGGTTCTGGCAGAGGACGGCTCCCTGCTGAACAAGTTTATCACCGTCCGCAACGGCGGCAAGGAGCATTTGGAAATTGTTGCTCACGGTAACGAGCGCGTACTGCGTGCACGTCTGAGCGACGCTGAATTCTTCTTCAACGAGGATAGAAAACAAACTTTGGCTGACCGTCTGGAAAAACTCAAAACCGTTTCCTTCCAGGAAGGCCTGGGCAATATGAACGATAAGAGCAAACGTCTGGTACAGGCTGTTGATATGCTGGCTATGGCTATTAATGCCAAGGTTGATAAAGAAAAGCTGGAGCGCACCGCTCTGCTGTGCAAATGCGACCTGGTAACCGGCATGGTTATCGAATTCACCGAGCTGCAAGGCGTTATGGGCCGCGAATATGCTAAGCTCGACGGTGAAGCTCCTGAGGTTGCACTGGGCATTTACGAGCATTATCTGCCGCGCTTTGCCGGTGACGAGCTGCCGACTACTGATATCGGCCGTCTGACCGGTATTGCCGACAAGCTGGACAACATCTGCGCTACCTTCAGCCGCGGTCTGGCTCCGACCGGCTCTCAGGATCCGTATGCATTGCGCCGTCAGGCTCTGGGCATCATCAACATTCTTCTGGACGGCAACTACCATGTATCTCTGTACAAGGTTATCGCCGGCGCTCTGTACCTGCTGAATATTCCGGCAGAGGACACCAAAAAGCTCGTACCGCAGATTGCTGAGTTCATGAAACAGCGCCTGCGCAATATGCTGATGGATCAGGGCATCCGTTATGACGTAGTTGACGCAGTTCTGGCTGACCAGATGAATGACGACTTTACCGACATTGTTGCCCGTGCTAAGGCTCTGAACAGCTTTGTTGCTTCCGCAGAGGCTCCGGCACTGATTCAGGCTGCAACCCGTGTTGCTAACCTGTGCAAGAAGATTGAAGAAGAATCCGCTATCAACCCGCAGCTCTTTGCAGTTGAAGCTGAAGGCGCTCTGCACAATGCTGCTATGGCAGCTAGCAAGGAAGTGCTGGTTGCAGCAACCAAGTATGACTATGCTGCAGTTATGGCTGAAGCAGTTAAGCTGGTTGACCCGATCAACAAATTCTTCGAAGACGTTATGGTTATGGACGAGGACGTTCGCGTGAAGAACAACCGTCTGGCACTCTTGGCAGCAGTTAAGGATATTACCCATGCTGTAGGTGACCTGAGCGTTATCGTACAATAATAAAAACTAAGGAGATTAGTCTAATGGAACAATTTAATGCAGAAGCAAAAGCACTTGTAGAAATGCAGAACGAATACGTTTTGCTCACCAGCAAAAACCCCAGCGAAATGTGCCACGATGATTTCATCCGCGCAGAAGAGCTGAACGTACAGATCAAAGACGCAACCAAGGTTATGGCTGCGTTGGCAATCGAATTTGCCGGCTACAAAAAAGACGAAAAAGGCCTGTGGGTAGAAAAATAATTCTCTCGCTGTGCTTTTTAACAGCCTTTGGGGCTTAAGACCATAAGCCTCGCGTGATTGTTTTTGTAATTTAACCGGTCTCTGATATGCTATTACATATAGCTGTCGGAGGCCGGTTTTATTTTTTAGCTTTTTGAGTAATAAAAAAGTATCGGAGCCCCTGACCGTTATCGGTCGGGACTCCGACACTGAGAAAAGAAGTGTTTTATGAATGTAAGGCGACAGATGTTACAGCTTTGCCGTCCACAATCCGTGCAGATTGCAATAAGCATAAGCGGCGAGCGGAGCTGCACCCTCGGCAAGAGCGAAAACAGCCTCCGGCTTGTCACCAGGCTTTAAGATATAGCGCTGACCGCCATGAGTTGTCTGCAGATAAATCCATTGGATGTAGTGCTTTTCAATCATGGGATGCTCCACGCTGCCTACAGCTACACGAACCGTGCTGCCATCAACAGTAATAACCGGCACATGCTTTTCCTGCGCTGCGTCTTCGGTGTTGGCAACAAGCTCCTGCATGGGCTTGCCGCAGCAGACAAGCTCGCCGCCGCCGTCCTGAATCAGGCCGACGATATTACCGCAAATACTGCATTTCAAAAATTTTACTGTCATTGTGCATCGCTCCTTTCGCAAAATAAAACCTTTATAGACCAGGAAACTCAATGTCCCTAACTCAATTATAGCTTATGTTATATGCAAAGTATATAGCTTTACAGAAAATGTTGCACACTTCTCACAATTACAGGAAAGATGCAAAGTGATATTTTGGCGTTATGTAGGCTGCGGAATTGATGTAAAGCATTATCTTAGCGTGCTGCTGTTTCTTTGCAGGCTGTTTTTGTGATATAATTAGATATATATACAATAAAATCGAAAAGGTCAGGTGGAAATATATGAAGCAGATAATTCCTGTAAAACAGGGGGATAATATTACGTTAAATGTCAATGGTCTTGGCAGCAGCGGCGAGGGCGTTGGCAAGTACGAGGGCTTTACGGTCTTTGTCAAAGGTGCGCTGCCTGAGGAAGAGGTACGCGTAACTATTACGCTGGTGAAGAAAAGCTACGCTGTAGGTGCGCTGGAGGAGATTGTCAAAGCATCTGCCGAGCGTGTGGAGCCTGCGTGCCCGGTGTACAAGGAATGCGGCGGCTGCCAGCTGCAGCATTTGAGCTATAAGGGACAGCTGGATTGCAAGCGTCAGCAGGTGCAGGATGCGCTCACCAGAATCGGACATCTGGACTTAGAGGCATTGCCGGTGTTGGGGGCGGCGGAGCCGTGGAGCTACCGCAATAAGATGCAGTTCCCGGCGGCAGCGGACGCTGAAGGAGTGCTGCATATAGGCTGTTATGCGACGGCAACGCACAGCGTTGTAGATACGGATGCCTGCATGATTTCCAAAGAGGCGAACAATGCGATTATGAAAACGGTGCGCACCTGGATGCAGCATTATAACATCAGAGCCTATGACGAAAAGACAGGCAAGGGACTTGTGCGCCATATTATGGGACGCGTGGGCGTGCACAGCGGCGAGGTGATGGCGGTTATCATTACCTCCGGCTATGACATTCCGCACCGTGGCGTGCTCATTGAATGGCTGAAACGCTATGTTCCGGGACTTGTGAGCGTGGTGCAGAATATCAACAAAAAGCAGACGAACGTGGTCATGGGCAGTAAAACACGCGTGCTGTACGGACCGGAATCGATTAAGGACAGTCTGGGAAGCCTGAGCTTTCATATTTCCGCACAGGCCTTCTTCCAGGTAAACAGCGAGCAGGCCGAAAAGCTGTATAACAAGGCGTTGGAGTTTGCGGCGCTGAGCGGTAAGGAAACCGTAGTGGACGTTTACTGTGGTACCGGTACGATTTCCCTGTATCTTGCGCGCCACTCCAAACAGGTTTATGGTATCGAGATTGTGGCGCCTGCGATTGAAAACGCCAAGAAAAACGCTGAGGAAAATAAATGCGCTAATGCGGAATTTATCTGCGGTGATGCTGCGGTAGAGCTGCCGAAGCTGCTGGCCGGCGGTGTGCGTCCGGACGTGGTTGTGGTAGATCCTCCGCGTGCGGGCTGCGAGCAGAAGGTGCTGGCGGCGATTGCCGAGGTGCAGCCTGAGCGCGTTGTTTATGTGTCCTGCAATCCTGCGTCCTTGGCGCGTGATTTGGCGTTTATGGAGCAGCACGGGTATAAGGCGATTGTGGCACAGCCGGTGGATATGTTCCCGATGACGAGCCACGTCGAGTCAGTAGTATTGATGACTAAGGTACAGAAGTAAATCTAAAAAAGGCTTAAAATAAAGCATTTTCGGGTATTCGATAACTTCATGCGAGTTGTACGGATGCCCGATTTTTACTTTGTAGGAAAATAACAAGTGCAGAAATCCGAGGTTTGAGTTGACAGATGGCAATGTAGTCCATTACGGATACATTGAGAAATTCATTGAGTCCCTAGGTGAGAAATATAACATCCGTGAAATTGCCTATGACCATTGGGGTGCTGTGCAGATAGTACAAATTCCTGTGCATATTAAATGGGGGAACATTTCAATGCGATTTGGTAAGAAAATGTTCCCTAATTCATATTGAGTATTGGGGAGTATTATGCTATAATAATTATACGATTTGTTCCCCAAAGGAGGAAATGCTATGGCAGTTCAATATCAAGATATACAGGAATTACTAAGAAGTCGAGCAGACCTTCATGTAAGATTGAATCTGATGCCTTATGATGGGACACCTGAAATCAAAGAGCGTGGAGGTGGAAAATATCTCTATGTCAGAAAGCGGGTGGCAGGTAAACAGACATCGACTTATGTAGGCGCATATACAGAAGAATTATATAATCTGCTTCTTCGTAACGCGAGAGAAGCCAGAGAAATCAGAAAAGAACTTCGTGGTATAGAAAAGCAGCTTGCTGCCGCCGGATATTCGGAAGATGAACTTTCTGCTGATGTGATAAACAATATTGCATTTGCACGAGCAAATATGAAAATGAATATCTATGATCAGGCTGTTTTGGAGGGTGTTGCTACATCATTCCCACAGACAGAAGAAATCATAGAAAACGGAAAAGTATCTGGTATGACAGCTACTGATGTTCAAAAGATTTTGAACTTAAAACACGCATGGGAGTTTATCCTTGACCGTGATGTGGTTGCCAGTCTTTCCGACTACTATATGCTCAGTCACATTGCAAGGCTTGTTAATGAAGGTTTCTTTGCCGAGGGTGGCCGTATTCGTGGCGTGCCAGTCACGATTGGTGGTTCATCCTATGTTCCGCCGTTGCCTAATGAGTTGGAAGTAAAAGACAGGATCCGCGAGATTGCCGAAGAAAATGATGAGGCTATCAATGTTGCTATCAAACTGTGTTTATATTGTATGAAAACACAAATATTCCTGGATGGTAATAAACGAGCATCTGTAATTTTCGCAAATCATTATCTGATTGCACACGGTGGCGGTTTTCTGGTAATTCCCGAAAAGGAAGTGCCGCAGTTCAAGCAGTTGCTTGTAAAATATTATGAGGGTGAAGATATTTCTGTTATCGCCAGTTTCATGAAAGAACGCTGTTGGAAAACAATTTAAATCAAATACGAATCCTATCTTGGGGAGCATATTCTGTTATTTGTGATGAAATTTATTCCCCATATTAGGGTTGACGGATTGAAAGAGGGTTTAATGCCTGTCACACAACACATTCTTATGACGCAAGGAAGATGTAGTGAAGATGCCGATAAGTATTTTCTTTCACATATTTCAGATGA
>ENA-UERK01000162-UERK01000162.1-human-gut-metagenome-genome-assembly--contig:-NODE-162-length-63644-cov-7.938364_pt1 | contig 63644 bp, 56 predicted proteins | sample MGYA00242957_ERZ507957 | MGnify/ENA primary metagenome ERZ507957 (study PRJEB26167, sample SAMN06115538) | human gut metagenome | host: Homo sapiens | place: China:Heilongjiang | collected 2015-11-06...
ATATCCGACCTGCCCGCCCGGAGGAGGCGGGCTTATTTTATACCCCACACCCCGAAGAAGATAAGCGGCTGGGTACCATCGGCCATGTCCGCATGGACTTCGGGCGCAGCGGCAATGAGTTCTGGCATACCTGGTGGCCCCGCGGCCCGGAAGAGCTGAACAGCCCCGCGTTCAAGGCGGAGCTGCAGGAGGTCGTGGACACGCTGCGGGAGAGCGTGCTGAAAAACCGCTTCGCCATGGAGCGTTTCTGCTATGAACACGGCGGGAAAATCAGCGGCGGCTGGACACAAAACTACGGTTACATCGTTGAAACGGAGCGTTACCGCTACTGCCTCACTGTGCGTCCTGTTGCGCTTTGCCCTGCGCTGTGGTATACTGCACATAGCTATCCCCACATCGCCTTCATAAAGGAGGACTGCCTGTGTCTACAATGTTGGAGCGCCGCTACCGGCGGCAGCACCTGAACTGTGTGCGGCACATCACCCTGGACCCCAAGGGCCGGGGCGTGGTGCGTATCCACATGATCCCACCCCGTGAGGACGCGGAAAACGCGCCCTTTCTGTTGCTGCTCAACGGCAGCAAGCTGGTGCCCCTGAACCTGAGCTGGGCCATCCTGCTCTCCGGCTTCATGGATCGGCTGGAGCCCTTCGCCGGGCTGGAGATCACCGAGAGCGACTGGAACGCCATGGCTGCCGGCGCGGTGGCCCGGACCCATAAGGTCTACCCCTTCACGCCCAAGGAGCGTCTGGCGGAGGACCTGCAGATCATGATAGAGTCCCTGGTGGCCATCGCCCGGGGGCAGGAGCCGGAGGCGGAGGTCGCGCCGCTGACGCTGGGCGAGTACGCCCCCGAGATGACCGCGCCCCACCGTATGGACCTGATGGTCAGCGCCATGACCCGTGACGGCGCGTGGCACTGCAACCAGAAATGTCTGCACTGCTATGCGGCGGGACAGCCCCTGTCCGACACACCGGAGCTGACCACCGCCCAGTGGAAAGAGATTTTGACGAAACTGCGCGCGGCCAATATCCCCCAGGTGACGTTCACCGGCGGCGAGCCCACCCTGCGCGCCGACCTGGTGGAGCTGGTGGATGCCGCCCAGTGGTTCGTCACCCGGCTGAACACCAACGGTCGCCTGCTGACGCCGGCGCTGTGCCAAAAGCTGTATGACGCCAGTCTGGACAGTGTGCAGGTGACGCTCTACAGCCATGATAAGGACATTCACAACGCCCTGGTGGGTGCCGACGGCTTTGATGACACCGTGGCGGGCATCCGTGCCGCTGTGGCGGCGGGGCTGTCCGTGTCCGTGAACACGCCCCTGTGCAGCCTGAATACCGCCTATGACGAGATGCTGCGCTTCGTCCACGGTCTGGGCGTCCGCTACGTGACCTGCTCCGGGCTGATCCCCTCCGGCGGCGCGGAGGGCGACGAAAGCCGGGCCACGGCGCTGACCGAGCAGCAGCTCACCGACGTACTGACAAAGGCCGTGGCGGTGACGGAGGAGCTGGAAATGGAACTGGACTTCACCAGCCCCGGCTGGCTGAAGGAGGAGACGCTGCGCGCCCTGGGCCTGACCCTGGTGCCCAGCTGCGGCGCCTGCCTCAGCAATATGGCCATCGCCCCGGACGGCGGCGTGATCCCCTGCCAGAGCTGGCTCAGCAGCCGACCCTTGGGCAATATCCTCGCCGACGACTGGGACAAGATCTGGCAGAGTGAGCGCTGCGCGGCCATCCGGGCCAAGAGCGCCAAAATGGAGCAGCTGTGCCAACTGCGTGAAAGCAACCGGGAGGAGGGCACCCTATGCTGAAGAAACTGCACGTTCTGCTGCTTGTCTTACTGGCGGCGGTTTGCTTTACCGCCACCGCATGGGCAGATTACGACTACATCGAGCAGTACGGCGTTATGGTGACGCCCAACACGGAGGATGGCAGCCTGCTTATCACCGTGAAGCTGGAGTGGACGCCGCTGGAGGAGCTGCCCTACGGTCAGGAGCTGAAGATCGGCGTACCCAACGGCTCCATCCGGGATGTGGCGGCGCAGACGGACAACATCGAGCGCCTGGACTTCGACAACAGCTATATGTACGTCTACCTGACCCGGGGCTACGACAAGGACGAGACCTTTACCTTCGCCTACTCCTGGGTGCAGGAGTATATGTACCAACTGGACGGCAGTGCTGTGACCTACGACTACACCGCCGGCTGGTTCGACGAGGCCAGGATCGGCCAGATGACCCTCGTCTGGAACGACCCCGCCGGGCTGACCGGCGATTTCACCGAGGGCACGGTCAGCGGCGCTGACAGCGTGACGGTGCAAAACGGCATGACCATCACCGCCTTCGATCTGGACTACGGCTACAAAATGAACGTACAGGTGCGCTACACCGACTGGCCCACCCAGCTGTCGGAGGAATACAGCGCCGACAACGTCCCCGACGACAGCTGGAACGGCAGCGATGACTATTACTACGACGATGACGACGCCGAGGACGCCATCATCGGCATGATGGTGACGATATTCGTGGTGATATTCATCCTCGTGCTGATCTCCGCCGCCCGCAGGGGCGACGGCTACGCCGGCGGCTTCGGCACCCGGTATGTGTTCGTCAACCACCTGTGGTACCCCGCCGGGCCGGACGGCAGGCCCCGTCCCGGCAGCGTGGGCACCAAAACAAAGCCCAGACCGCCCAGAAGAGGTGGCGGCGGCTTCGGCGGCGGAAGCCGTGGCGGCGGCTTTGGCGGCGGTGGATTTGGCGGAGGCAGCCACTGTGCCTGCGCCAGCAGCTGCGCCTGTGCGTGCGCCTGCGCCTGTGCCGGCGGCGGGCGCGCCGGCTGCTCGGCCAAGAACCTCTACGGCGTGGGCCTGGACGAGACACTGTCCGAAAAGCTCTGATACAAAAAACATCCCCCGACCGGGGGATGTTTTTTTGCTTACGAGTATTGGAAACCTCTGCCTGGCTCCTTGAACTCCGCCACACGCTTGTTAAAGCTGGCGAAGGCCGCGTCCTCGAAGGCCAGCGTGTCCTCGGCGCCCATCTGCCGCAGCAGCCACTTGCACAGCGGAGGATTTAGGATCAGCAGCGGACCGATCAGCGCCGTGGCGTACAGCCCGCCCCGGCGGAAGCCCTCCGGCTTCGACTCCGGCGTGCGGCCCACGCCCCGCACGGTGTCAAACCAGCCCTCCGTCTCCGCTGCGTCGTAGTGGAAGCCGAACAGGCTCTTGAAGCCGACGACTTCCATGTTGTCAAAGGTGCCCAGGAAGAAGCTGTTGTGCCGCTTCATCATGGTGTACCGCACCCGTCCGGGCAGAATGCCCAGCCCCTCTATGGTGTCGGCGCTGTCACTTTCTATGGCGGCGGAAAACACGTCCGGCGCGTTGCCGGTCAGCAGGATCAGCTGTCCCGCGTCCGCCTTTGCGGCGATGTCCGCGGCATAGGGCCGCAGGGCGTCCGCCGCCAGACGCAGCCCCTGCTCCGTGGTGCTGCCCATATAGACCAGCGCCACATCCTCCGTGAGGAACCGGGGTTTGCTGTGCAGGTCCGTCTCTATGATCTCCAGCGCCGGGCAGCAGCGCTTCAGATAGTAGATGTTCTGTAGATCGCCGTACAGGTTGCAGACCTCCGGAAACAGAATTTCCGCCTTCATTGCGCGCCCTCCTTTGCCAGCAGCTTTTCCTTCAGCTTTTCCCTGACCCGGAAGGCCAGGGGCGTGCCGTCCACGCCGTAGAGCAGATACACGTCGTCGCCGGGGGTCAGCGGCAGTAGCTCCAGGGCGGCGAATTCGTCCTCCGCCAGCCGTATCTTCTCCTCCGGGATGCCCGCCAGCAGCAGCCGCAGCTGGTAGTCATAGGCCCGCGGCCCGGCGCAGACCAGGCACGTCACATCGTCACTGTTCAGGAATTCAAAATCCGTGTCGTACATCCAGCTGGGGTTCTCCGACCAGTTTTTGGCCACGCCCAGGCAGTTCATCATCAGCAGCAGTTCCTTCTTCCCCGGCTTGGACCGGATATAGTCGAAGTTGCGGGAGCAGGCCAGAGCGTTCTTGTCCTTGGACATCTGCATAATGACCTTCACGCCGCCGATCTCCTCCTCGGACAGCCGGCTGGCGGGGATCTTCACCTCCACCATGCGGCGGGCGATGGTGCCGTGGTCATAGCCCAGCTGCCGCAGGGCGGCGATCACCGTCACCGTGTTGTAGATGTTGTGCAGGCTGTCGGTGATAAGGGTGTACGGGTATTCCTGCCCCGCCTCCCGTATACACATGGTGTGGGCGGCGGCGTCCACCTTTGTGGCCAGATAGTCGCAGTCGGGGGAGTGGAAGCCGCAGCTCTCGCACACGGCCCGGCCGATGTGGTGGTAGCGGCGGTATTCATACCGCAGCTTCCCGGCGCATCGGGGGCAGATACGCATATCGTTCAGCAGGTTCTCGCATTCCGTCACGTCGGTGGGCAGCCGGTCGATGCCAAAATATACCCGCTGGTTCTCCGGCGCCACCGTGCAGGAGATCAGGTCGTCGGCGTTGAGGATCAGCCTGCTCTCCTTAGGCAGGGACCGGGTCAGGATGTCCGCGATGTAGCCCGGATGGGCGTTCCGCATGATGGAGTCCCGGAACAGGTTGGTGATGACGATGTGCTCCGGCTTCACATAGGGATAGATCCTGGGCGCGGAGCGCTCGTCGATCTCCAGGATCGCCAGGTCGTACTCCGGCCTGATCCGGCCCAGCAGGCCGCAGCCCTTCAGCAGCGCCGTGCTGACGCCGGAGATGATGTTGCTGCCCGCCCGGTTGCTGAGTACGGTCTTGCCCTCGGCGGTGAGCACGTCGTTCAGCATATTGGCCACGGTGGTCTTGCCGTTGGTGCCGGTGACGGCTATGATGTGCTCCGGCTTGCCGATATACTTCAAAAAGTCCGGACACAGCTTCACCGCCAGACTGCCGGGGAAGTCCGTGCCGTTGTGGCGGGTGATCTTCAGCGCCGGGATGGACAGCTTTGCCATCCACAGCGCAAACAGGAACCGCAGTTTACCCATTGTCATTCCTCCAGAGCGATGGCGCGGCAGGAGCAGCCATCGGCATTCTCAAATTTCAGGGGCAGCGTAACGAACGTGAAGCGTCGGCCCAGCAGCTTGTCCAGCCCCTTGAGGTTCTCGGTGTTCACAAAGTCCGCGCCCAGCAGTGTCATGTGGTTGGGAAAATCCACGCTGTCGCAGGGGTCCAGCGAGATGGTGTCCTCGCCCACGCCCTTCAGCGGCAGGCCGGCCAGATATGCCGCCGCCTCCGCCGTCAGGCAGGGAAAGCCCTCATAGTAGCCCGGCGTACCCCACTTCTTGTCCCAGCCGGTGCAGAACAGCACGAAGTCCGCGCCGTTCAGGTCATAGCCCTGCAGCAGGGACAGGGTAATGGCGCGCTGCCCCCGGCAGTCCACCACCACGGCGGGACCGGCGAACTTCGCCGCGTCATAGCAGTCCAGCGCCGTACCGTCACGGAGCATATGGGCCGGGGCGTCCATGTGGGTGCCGGTGTGGGAGAACATATGCAGCAGCGTCTCCCGGTAGCCGCACTGGTCAATCGTGCAGGCGGTGGTCAGCCGGGGCTGTTCCGTGCCGGGATACACCGGCATATCGTTCCGTATGGTGTGGGTCAACTCGTGTACCGTCACGTGTCATCCTCCTCCTTGCCGTGTGTCTGCAGCCAGATCAGCAGTGCCGCCACGTCTGCCGGCGACACGCCGGACACCCGCCCGGCCTGCCCCACGTTCAGGGGCCGCAGCGCGCTGAGCTTCTCCCGCGCCTCCAGCCGCAGACCCTGAATGTGGTCGTAGTCCATATCCGGCGGCAGCTTCCGGCGCTCCAGCCTCTCAAACTCCGCCACCTGCCGCTGCTGGCGCTGGATATAGCCCTCGTACTTCACGGTGATCTCCACCTGCTCCCGCACCTCCGCGGGCAGGTCGGGTCGATTTGTGTCGAATTCTGTCAGGTCCGCATAGGCCAGCTGGGGCCGCCGCAGCAGATCGATCAGGCGGCAGCCGCTGTCCACGGCGGCGGTGCCCCGTTCTGCCAGCAGGGCGTTCAGCTCCGGCGTGCCGGGTATGCCCGTGCGCTCCAGCCGCCGTATCTCCTTTGCCACGGCCTCGTACTTGGTCTCCACCGCCGCCAGCCGTTCGTCGCTGACCAGCCCCAGCTCGTGCCCGATAGGGCACAGCCGCGCGTCGGCGTTGTCCTGCCGCAGCAGCAGCCGGTATTCCGACCGGCTGGTCATCATGCGGTATGGCTCCTCGGTGCCCTTGGTCACCAGGTCGTCGATCAGCGTGCCGATATAGCTCTCGCTCCGCTTGAGCACCAGCGGCTCCCGGCCCTGCAGCTTCAGCGCTGCGTTCACGCCGGCCACAAAGCCCTGCACCGCCGCCTCCTCATAGCCGGAGGAGCCGTTGAACTGCCCTGCACCGTACAGGCCGGGCACTGCCTTTACCTCCAGTGTGGGCAGCAGCACCAGCGGGTCGATGCAGTCGTACTCGATGGCGTAGGCCGGCCGCATCATCACTGCGTGCTCCAGTCCCGGCACCGTGTGCAGCATCTCCAGCTGCACCTCCTCCGGCATAGAGGACGAAAAGCCCTGCACATACAGCTCCTCGGTGTCCAGCCCCATAGGCTCGATAAACAGCTGGTGCCGGGGCTTGTCCGCAAAGCGCACCACCTTCGTCTCGATGGACGGGCAGTACCGGGGGCCAATGCCTTCGATGACTCCGGAATAGATGGGGCTGCGGTCCAGATTTTCCCGTATGATCCGGTGCGTCTCCTCGTTGGTGTAGGTCAGGTAGCACACCGCCCGGTTTTCCGGCACGTTCTTTGTCTCAAAGCTGAAGGGCAGCGGATCCGGGTCGCCCTCCTGCAGCTCCATTTTGCTGAAGTCCACGCTGCCCCGGTGTATCCGCGGCGGCGTGCCGGTCTTGAACCGCCGCAGGGGCAGTCCCAGTGCCCGCAGGCTGTCCGTCAGGGCGTTGGCCGGGTGCAGGCCGTCCGGCCCGGAGGCCTCGATGCACTCGCCCACGATGGTCTGTCCGGTCAGGTAGGTGCCCGTGCACAGAATGACCGCCCGGGCGCCCAGCACCGCGCCGGTGCGGAGCACCACAGCGGCAGCATGGCCGTTCCCGTCGCAGCGTATCTCCGTCACCTCCGCCTGCCGCAGCGTCAGCCCCGGCTGCAATTCCAGCGTGTGCTTCATCACCTGCTGGTATTTCCGCCGGTCCGCCTGGGCCCGCAGGGACCACACGGCGGGGCCCTTGCCCCGGTTCAGCATTCGGTACTGGATGCAGGCCCTGTCCGCCGCCCGGGCCATCTCGCCCCCCAGTGCGTCCAGCTCCCGGACCAGGTGACCCTTGCCGGTGCCGCCGATGGCCGGGTTGCAGGGCATATTCCCCACCGCGTCCAGGCTCACCGTCAGGCAGACGGTCTTCATGCCCATCCGGGCCGCCGCTAGGGCGGCCTCGATGCCCGCGTGCCCCGCGCCGATGACGGCCACATCATAGTCGCCGCCGTGAAACTCTCTCATCAGGTGCTCACCTCACCACATAAGACTGCTTGAACACTTCATTATACTATACAGCACACAACAGCGCAAGAGTGTTACACAGAAATAACCCATAGGTATTGTGCAATGTGCAATAAAAGTTTACAAAAGCTTTATACATAATATCCAATTTTGCGCTTGTTATCCGGGCTGCCGCGGCATATAATAACACTGTAAAACGGAAGAAAGGAGCGTGATATCACCATGACGACAACTTGGATCTGGGGTGACCTGGATGACATGATCTTTGCCGACAGCGACTGGGAAGTGAGCCAGCGGTAAGGCATACCGATGAGGAAACCACGCGAAAGCGTGGTGATTTGCTTTTTTATGGGTGTTTTTCGACAGAAAACGCCTCCTGCACATAGATCGCAAAGCCTGATCCCCGCGCAGCAAAGATGAAAAGAGACGGCCAACGCCGTCTCTTATTTGTTATTTTCGGTTGCTCTTAATGAGATATTCGTGATACCTTAACGATATTTTAGCGTTACCTTAGCGATAATGTATGTTATAATAACGTCATCAAAAGGAGGGGAGGGCGGCTATGACCGGTAAACAAGCCCGCCGGAGACAGTTGCTGCGGACCATTGGTCTGCACTTTTCCGGCATGGATGTGCTGAAGGCGCTGGGACTCTACCTGGTAGCCGTTATGTGCTGTCTGCTGCTGCGCAGCTTCGATATGCACAATGACACCAGCTACGTTGCCATGATCTTTCTGCTGGATGTGTTCCTTACCGCCTACTGGACGGACGGCTATCTGCTGGGCATCATCATGGCAGTGGTGGGGATGTTCAGCGTGGACATCATCTTTACCTACCCCTTCTGGCATATCAGCTTTACGCTGACGGGCTTTCCGCTGACGTTCCTGGTGATGATGACCATCTCCATCCTGACCGCCACCGTTACCAGCCGGGCCAAGCAGACCGAGCAGGTGCGCCGGGAGGCCGACCGCGAAAAGATGTATGCCGACCTGCTGCGCGCCGTGTCCCACGACATCCGCACGCCGCTGACCGGTATCGTGGGCGCCACCAACGTTCTGCTGGAGCAGGACGGCGGACTGACGCAGGAGCAGCGCCAGCAGCTGCTGCGATCCACCAACGAGGACGCCCAGTGGCTCATCCGCATTGTAGAGAATTTGCTGTCCATCACACGCATAAGCTCTGAGGAGGCTAAGGTCAAGAAAGAGCCGGAGCCGGCGGAGGAGGTCATCGAGTCCGCCGTGGCCAAGACCCATAAGCACTACCCGGAGGTGGATATCCGTGTCCATCTGCCGGATGAACTGATGATGGTGCCCATGGATCCCCTGCTGATGGAGCAGGTACTGGTGAACCTGATGGAGAACGCCGTCATCCACGGCGAGACCCACAATATCGACGTGACCCTGTCCAGCGAGGGCAACTGCGCGGTGTTCACTGTGGCGGACGACGGCCGCGGCATTCCCCAGCACCTGCTGCCCCGGCTGTTCGACGGCTCTGCCCGCAGCGACCGCAGCAGTGACGGCAAGCGCAGCATGGGAATTGGTCTGTCCGTGTGCCGCACCATTGTGCTGGCCCACGGCGGTGTGATACGGGGAGACAACAGACAAGAGGGCGGCGCGGTCTTCACCGTGACCCTGCCCATGAAAGGAGAAAACGATGAAGATTAAAGACAAAGTCCTGATCGTGGAGGATGAGCAGTCCATCAGCAACTTTATCTCCATGATCCTCACCGCCAACGGCTTCGACACCATCATTGTCCGCACCGGCGAGGAGGCCCTGACCATGATCGCCTCCCATTGCCCGGACATGATCGTCCTGGACCTGGGCCTGCCCGACATGGACGGCATGGAGGTGCTGAAATCTGTCCGCAAGTGGTCCAATCTGCCGGTGGTGGTGGTTTCCGCCCGCAACCACGAGCACGACAAGGTGGAGGCCCTGGATTACGGCGCCGACGACTATCTGGTCAAGCCCTTCGGCACCTCCGAACTGCTGGCCCGCATCCGCACCGCCATCCGCCACACCCGCACCACCCTTTCCAACACCCAGATCGCCCAGTCCGGCAAGTTCGTCACCGGCGATCTGACCATCGACTATGATAAGCACCAGGTGCTGATGAACGGCGAGAACGCCGGATTGACCGTCAATGAGTACAAGATCGTGGCCCTGCTGGGCAAGTACGCCGGCAAGGTCCTGACCTACGACTTCATTATCCGGGAGCTGTGGGGGCCCAAGGCCAAGACCGACAATCAGATCCTCCGGGTGAATATGGCCAACATCCGCCGCAAGATCGAGCCTACCCCCGGCAACCCCCAGTATATTTTCACCGAGGTGGGCGTCGGCTACCGTATGCGCGAGGGAGACTGATGCATACCGAGAAGAAAAGACCGCCTGCGGGCGGTCTTTTTCATATGCGGTGTGTTTCTTTTGGAGAAAATATCTGCCGACACGAACCGGCGCTTTACGGAAATTTTATAATGTACGGATAAAGAAAAACTGCATTTCCGCTGTCACTGTGTTAAGAAACGCCAGCCCGTATTTACAGGATGATTTTTTCGCGGTAAGATACAAACACGCCCGCCGCGGCGCGGCGGGGGAAACATGTAAGGAGAGAAAACAATGGAAGAAAGAAAAGGCTTTGGATCCAATTTCGGATTCCTGATGGCCGCGGTCGGCTCGGCGGTCGGCCTGGGCAACATCTGGGGCTTCCCCAATAAGATGGGCGCCTGCGGCGGCTTCACGTTCCTCATCATTTACCTCATTTTGGCTGTTTGCTGCGGCTTCATCGTCATGGTGGGCGAGCTGGCCATTGGTCGTAAGACAGGCAAGGGCGCTGTGGCGGCATATAAGGCCCTTAGCAAGAAGTTCAGCTGGATGGGCTGGATGGGCATCCTGTCCGCGTTCTTCATCCTGTTCTTCTACTGCGCTCTGGGCGGCTACTGCATCAAGTATGTGGTGCTCAATGTAGGCGACCTGTTCGGCGCGGGCTTTGGCGCCAGTGCCATCGCCGCCGCGTCGGCGGACGCGGCCAGCGCCTCTCTGGGCGACGCGGTGTTCGGCGCTTTCATGTCCAGCACCACCGAGGCCATTATCTATGGCTTGATCTTCGTGGTGCTGACTATGCTTATCGTTCTCGGCGGCGTCGGCGGCGGCATCGAGAAGGTCTGCTCCGTGGGTATGCCCGCCCTGTTCGTGGCTCTGCTGATCTGCATCATCCGCGCCTGCACGCTGGACGGTGTGGACACCACCGTGCAGGTGCTCCAGGCGGACGGTTCCCTGGTGGAGCACGTGATCCACGGCAGCGCCCTGGATGGCCTGAAGTACATGTTTGCCCCCGGCTGGGCTACTGAAAATGGATACTATGTTCCCGCCTCCGCCGTCATCGATGGTGTGAAAATGTCCGCGGTGGAGATCAACGGCGTCATGCAGCGCATCGTGACCTTCAAGCAGGAGACACCCGACGTCCTGACCGTGCTGGCTACCGCCGGCGGCCAGATGTTCTTCTCCCTGTCCCTGGGTATGGGCGCCATGATCACCTACGGCTCCTATCTGCAGAAGAAGGAGAACATCCAGAAGAACGCGCTGCTGATCGTGGTCATGGATACGATGGTGGCCCTGATGGCCGGCCTGTGCGTGCTGCCCGGTCGCTTCGCTCTGGATCCCTCCGGCGCAGTGGGTGGCCCGTCCCTGCTGTTCGTCACCATGCAGAACGTGTTTAGCCGCATGGGTGGCCTCGGCCCCATCTTCGGCATCCTGTTCTATCTGTTGGTGGTCTTTGCCGCCATCTCCTCCTCTATCTCCCTGCTGGAGGTCATCGTGGCTCACTTTGTGGATAAGGCCCGCGACGAGGGCAAGGGCGACAAGCGCAAGAGCTATACCCTCATCGCCGCCGCCTGTGTGGGCCTGGGCTGCATCCTGGTCTGCGCTGACCGTCTGGGCGCCAGCAGCTTCTCGCCTGCGGAATTGCTGAACATTGCAAATCCCAAGACCTGGGCTGCCGACTGGCTGGACTTCTGGGATGCGCTGTCCGAGGGCGTTATGATGCCGCTGGGCGCGCTGCTGATGTCCCTGATGATCGGCTGGGAGATCGGCCCCGATGTGGTCAAGGAGGAGGCCGAGGCCTCTGGCCACGCTATGGGCAGCTACGGCTTCTTCAAGGTCTGCGTCAAGTTCATCACGCCGCTGATCATGGTCCTCATCCTGTACGGTCAGATAAAGGAATTCTTCCTGTAAAGTCTCTTGACGAATTGTTAATAAACAAACTCTTACTTAACAGAGGGGACGCCGGTGCCGCCGCACCGGCGTCTCTTTTTGCGTCCGCGGACCCGGAAAGACTTGTGCCGCCTGCCGTAAAAAGCACACGATGCTGTGTTTGCCGCCCAGTTTCTCTTGTAAAAACGACGAAAACGGAGTTCACAATTTGTTAAAATAATGGAATATGACGTTAAGAACTTGACAATATCTTGGCGTGACGGTATGATACAGGAGGTTGGCGGGGCAGATACGCTGTTTCGCCGGCTGATGGTATTCACCACCAATTTGTGAGGAGGTAAATCACACACATGGAAAAGAAAAGCACTAAAATAGCGTATTTCGTAGCGCTGGGTGTTTTCATTGTCCTGCTGGTCATCCTGGGGATCCAGTTTAAGGGCAAGGAAAACCCCGTCTTCGTCGGCGACGGCGCGTTCTACACCACCGGCGACGGCGTGTTCCTGGATGGCATCCAGCGGACCGTGGATGACAGCGAGGGCTCTAAGTATGCGCTGGACGGCTCCTACTATGTGAGCCCCGAGGCCGGCACCTACTTCGAGCTGTCTGAGGATGGCAACACCATCGTCGGCGCTGACGGTACCGAGTACGTCAAGTCCGAGACCCCCAGCAAGGACGTCAACGGCGTGGAGTACACCACCTATGAGGAGCAGGTCTACTCCGAGACTCCGTTTGCCGGCACCTTCTGGTCCCTGCTGCCCCCCATCGTGGCCATCGTGCTGGCCCTGATCAGCAAGGAAGTGTATTCTTCCCTGTTCCTGGGCTGCCTGGTCGGCGCGCTGCTGTACACCCAGTTCGCTCCCTGGGATACCATCGTGACCCTGGTGGGTGCCGATTACGGTATCATCTCCGTGCTGGCTGACAGCGGCAACATGGGTATCATCGTGTTCCTGGTCACCTTGGGCATCATGGTGGACCTGATGAACAAGGGCGGCGGCTCCGAGGCCTTCGGCCGCTGGGCCAAGAAGACCGTTCACACCCGCTGCGGCGCGCAGCTGCTGACCATGCTGTTGGGCGTGCTGATCTTCGTGGACGACTACTTCAACTGCCTGACCGTGGGCGCCGTTATGCGTCCCGTCACCGAGTCCCACAAGATCTCCCGTGCCAAGCTTGCCTATGTCATCGACTCCACTGCGGCTCCCGTCTGCATGATCGCCCCGGTGTCCTCCTGGGCCGCCGCCGTTTCCGGCTACGTGCAGTCCCCCAGCATCAACGGCATTGAGCTGTTCCTGAAGCAGATTCCCTGGAACTACTACTGCCTGCTGACTCTGCTGATGATCGTGGTCATCTCCGTGCTGAACATCGACTACGGTTCCATGCTGACCCATGAGTACAACGCCCAGGTCAAGGACGACCTGTTCACCACCCCCGAGCGTCCCTTCGCCGGTGCCGACGACTATGAGGCTCCCAGCAAGGGCAAGTCCTCCGTGCTGGACCTGCTGGTGCCCGTGATCGTCCTGATCGCTGTCTGCATCATCTCTCTGGTCTACTCCGGCGGTTACTTCGATGGCGGCATGACCTTCATGGAGGCTTTCTCCGCTGCCGAGGCCGGTCCGGCGCTGGCCATCGGCGGTCTGATCGGCTGCGTGTTCACCTTCGTTTACTTCTGGCTGCGCGGCGCCATCGGCTTCGAGAAGTCCATGGAATCCGTTCCCCAGGGCTTCATCCAGATGATCGCCCCCATCCTGATCCTGACCTTCGCCTGGACCCTGTGCTCCTTCACCCGCAATGCCATGTACTCCGCTGACTTCGTCAGCAACGCCATGGCCAACGTTGGCGACCTGCGTATGTTCCTGCCCGCCATCATCTTCATCATCGGCGCGGCTATCGGCTTCGCCACCGGTACCTCTTGGGGCACCATCGGCATCATGGCACCCATCGTTGTCTCCGTGTTCAACTACGACGCGGAGCCCATACTGTGCACCATCGGTCTGGCGGCTGCCTGCTCCGGCGGCGTTATGGGCGACCACTGCTCCCCCATCTCCGACACCACCATCATGGCTTCCGCCGGTGCCCACTGCTACCACCTGAACCACGTGTTCACCCAGCTGCCCTATGCGCTGACCGTGGCCGCAGTGTCCTTCGTCAGCTTCATCCTGGCCGGCCTGATCCAGAACGTGTTTGTCAACCTGCTGATCGCTGTGGCCCTGATGGTCGGTACGCTGTTGGTCATCCGCGCCATCGTTGCCAAGAAGCACGCTGGTATTTTCCAGGAAATGGCCGAGGCCGACAAGGCTCTTGCCAAGTAAGCTATACCCCACCTAATAAAAAGAAAGCCCTCCGTTGGGGGCTTTCTTTTTTTGCGTATACTATGTCGGTATATCGCTATAAATGCCGGTAATATTGGCTAAAATAAACATATATTTCCAAAAGAGGAGGGGAGAAGCGCGCTAAGAAACTGTAAAGGTTTATAATAATGTCATAAATATTCCGAAAAATGGCCGCTAAATTGGATAAAAGGGAGAAAAACCGGTTCATAATTTGTTAAAAATTACCCGCCTCCGGCTTTGCTGAAATGTTGACAATCTGCCAGGAAAACGTTAGGATGGTGGCACCAATTTGTGAGGAGGTAAATCACACACATGGAAAAGAAAAGCACCAAAATAGCGTATTTCGTAGCGCTGGGTATCTTTATTGTCCTGCTGGTCGTCCTGGGCCTGCAGTTCAAGGGCAAGGAGAACCCTGTCTTCGTCGGCGACGGCGCGTTCTACACCACCGGTGACGGCGTGTTCCTGGATGGCATCCTGAAGACCGCGGACGACAGCGAGGGCTCTAAGTATGCGCTGGACGGCTCCTACTATGTGAGCCCCGAGGCCGGCACCTACTTCGAGCTGTCTGAGGATGGCAACACCATCGTCGGCGCTGACGGTACCGAGTACGTCAAGTCCGAGACCCCCAGCAAGGACGTCAACGGCGTGGAGTACACCACCTATGAGGAGCAGGTCTACTCCGAGACTCCGTTTGCCGGCACCTTCTGGTCCCTGCTGCCCCCCATCGTGGCCATCGTGCTGGCCCTGATCAGCAAGGAGGTATATTCCTCTCTGTTCCTGGGCTGCCTGGTCGGCGCACTGCTGTACACCCAGTTCGCTCCCTGGGACACCATCGTGACCCTGGTGGGTGCCGATTACGGTATCATCTCCGTGCTGGCTGACGGCGGCAACATGGGTATTATCGTGTTCCTGGTCACCCTGGGCATCATGGTGGACCTGATGAACAAGGGCGGCGGCTCCGAGGCCTTCGGCCGCTGGGCCAAGAAGACCGTTCACACCCGCTGCGGCGCGCAGCTGCTGACCATGCTGTTGGGCGTGCTGATCTTCGTGGACGACTACTTCAACTGCCTGACCGTGGGCGCCGTTATGCGTCCCGTCACCGAGTCCCACAAGATCTCCCGTGCCAAGCTGGCGTACCTGATCGATGCCACCGCGGCACCCGTCTGCATGATCGCCCCGGTGTCCTCCTGGGCCGCCGCCGTTTCCGGCTATGTGCAGTCCCCCAGCATCAACGGCATTGAGCTGTTCCTGAAGCAGATCCCCTGGAACTACTACTGCCTGCTGACCCTGCTGATGATCGTCATCATCTCCGTGCTGAACATCGACTATGGCTCCATGCTGACCCATGAGTACAACGCCCAGGTCAAGGACGATCTGTTCACCACCCCCGAGCGTCCCTTCGCCGGCGACGATGAGTACGAGACCGGCTCCAAGGGCAAGTCCTCCGTGCTGGATCTGCTGGTGCCCGTGATCGTCCTGATCATCATCTGCATCGTCTCTCTGATCTACTCCGGCGGTTACTTCGATGGCGGCATGACCTTTATGGCGGCTTTCTCCGCTGCCGAGGCCGGTCCGGCGCTGGCCATCGGCGGTCTGATCGGCTGCGTGTTCACGTTCATCTACTTCTGGCTGCGCGGCGCCATCGGCTTCGAGAAGTCCTTTGAGTCCGTGCCCCAGGGCTTCATCCAGATGATCGCCCCCATCCTGATCCTGACCTTCGCCTGGACCCTGTGCTCCTTCACCCGCTTTGCCATGTACTCCGCTGACTTCGTCAGTAATGCTATGGCCAACGTTGGTGATCTGCGTATGTTCCTGCCCGCCATCATCTTCATCATCGGCGCGGCTATCGGCTTCGCCACCGGTACCTCTTGGGGCACCATCGGCATCATGGCACCCATCGTTGTCTCCGTGTTCAACTACGACGCGGAGCCCATACTGTGCACCATCGGTCTGGCGGCTGCCTGCTCCGGCGGCGTTATGGGCGACCACTGCTCCCCCATCTCCGACACCACCATCATGGCTTCCGCCGGTGCCCACTGCTACCACCTGAACCACGTGTTCACCCAGCTGCCCTATGCGCTGACCGTGGCCGCAGTGTCCTTCGTCAGCTTCATCCTGGCCGGCCTGATCCAGAACGTGTTTGTCAACCTGCTGATCGCTGTGGCCCTGATGGTCGGTACGCTGTTGGTCATCCGCGCCATCGTTGCCAAGAAGCACGCCGGCATCTTCGCCGAAATGGCCGAAGCCAACAAGGCTCTTGCCAAGTAAGTACATACTCCAGCAAAAAAAGAGACCGCTTCGGCGGTCTCTTTTTTGCGTGCAGGGCAGGGGAGGGCACCTCGCATCGGCGGCGGGACAGCAAAAGCTGTCCGCCGCGGGAATTTTGCGAAAAGATGTGACAAACCGCAACGAATGTGGTACAATGTCTCTATTGAGTATATAGGAGGTGTCGCTGTGCGGCAATATCCCCAATTAGAGATCGATCTTTCTCTGCTGCAAAGCAATGCCAGGGCGGTGATCTCCCGCTGCAATGCCGCGGGTATCTGTGTCTGCGGCGTTATCAAGGGCGCGGATGGCCTGCCGGAGATCGCCCGGACGCTGCGTGCTGCCGGCGCCGCAGAGTTGGGCACCAGCCGCCTGGAGCAGGTGGCCAAATGCCGTGCCGCCGGTGTGCCCGGCCCCTGGCTCCTGATCCGCATCCCCGGCCTGACGGAGCTGCCGGACGTGGTCGCCCTGTGCGACACGTCCCTGCAAAGCGAGTGGGCCACCCTGCTGGCGCTGGAGGAGGAGTGTCTCCGCCAGAACAGGACCCACCGCGTCATCGTGATGGCCGACCTGGGCGACCTGCGTGAGGGCTTCTGGGACAAGGACGAGCTGGTGGACGTCTGCCAGCGGGTGGAGCAGGACCTGCCCCATGTACACTTGGCCGGTATCGGTGTTAACCTGTCCTGCTACGGCTCCACTAAGCCTACCCCGGACAAGATGAACGAGCTGGTCGCTTTGGCTCACCGGGTGGAGGCGCGTATCGGCCGATCGCTGGAGGTCGTCTCCGGCGGCGCTACCAGCTCCTTTACACTGGTCCATTGGGGCACCATGCCCGCCGGTATCAACCACCTCCGAATCGGCGAGGGCATCCTGCTGGGCAAGGATCTGCAGGTGGACTGGGGCATCCGCGACATGGATTACCTCCGCATGGACACCTTTACCCTCCGGGCCGAGGTGGTGGAGGTCAAGGACAAGCCCACCTATCCCATCGGCGAGCTGGCCATCGATGCCTTCGGCCGCAAGCCTACCTATGTGGATCGCGGTGTCCGCCGCCGCGCCCTCCTGGCCCTGGGCCGGGCCGATGTGGGCGACCTGGAGAGCCTGCTCCCCCGTGAGCCGGGGCTGACGGTGATCGGCGGATCCTCCGATCACTGCATCGTGGACGTGGAGGACTGCCCCCGCCGTCTGCAAGTGGGCGACATCGTGGAATTCTCGCTGTGCTACAGTCATATGCTGTATGCCACATCACGGAGCGATATGCGGCTCCTATTCAAACATCAACAGGAGGAAGCGTAAGACAATGGGAGATTTCGGGATTTTGATCATCGGCGTCGTGGACACGTTTTTTGCCTTTTTTGTGGTGGCGCCCATGATGCTGCAGGCGGCCAGCCTGTTTGGCGTACAGAAGCAGTTTGCTAAGGCCATGGTCCAGGAGGGCGTCGTCAAGCAGGAGGACGTGGACCGCATCCACCCCAAGAAGCAGATCGCCGGCGTGGTGATCTCACTGATCATGCTGGCGGTGCTGGCGTTTACCTGTGCCAAGGCCTCCCCTTGGGGCTATATCTGCGGCGGCGTGGGCCTGGTGGTGGGCCTGCTGAAGTACCGCGCCATCGTTCAGTACAACAGTGAAACGGTCAAACGCTTCAAGAACACCTATAAGGACGAGATGGATGTGGCCAAGTTCAACAAGTTTGTGGAGACGCATTTCTGATAAGTTCAAGTGAATAAAAACCTCTCCGGCGCCATGCGCCGGAGAGGTTTTTATTCACTTTTTTCGATGGTGCCGCCGCCCAGTACCTCGTCGCCGTCATACAGCACCACCGCCTGCCCGGCAGTGATGGCCCGCTGGGGCAGATCGAACACCACCCGCAGTTCGTCGCCCGGCAGGGGATAGGCGATGCAGGGGGTCTCCACCTGGCTGTATCGCGTCTTGGCGGCGCACCGCACCGGCGGCGGCGGTATCTGGCCGCTGATCCAGTTTACGTGGGAAGCCAGCAGGGAGGAGGCATACAGCGCCGCGTCGTCTCCCAGCACGATAGCGTTGCGGTCCCGGTCCTTTTCCAGCACATATACGTGCCGCCCCACCGCCACGCCAAGGCCCTTTCCCTGGCCGATGGTATAGCAGGGCAGGCCCCGGTGCCGTCCCAGCACGCGGCCCGCTTCGTCCAGGAAGTCTCCCGGCGTCAGTGTCAGCCCCTGCCGCTGCAGAAAGGTCACATAGTCTCCGTCCGGCACGAAGCAGATGTCCTGGCTGTCGCCCTTGTCGGCGTTGTCCAGCCCTGCCTCCCGCGCCTTGTCACGGATAGCCGGCTTGTCATAGTCTCCCACCGGCAGCAGCAGATGGGCCAGCTGGTGCTGCGTCAGCTGATACAGCACGTAGCTCTGGTCCTTCCGCCGTTCCGCACCCCGCAGCAGGCGGTATCTGCCGCTTTCCGCGTCATAGGCCACCCGGGCGTAGTGTCCCGTGGCGATATAGTCATACCCCAGCGTCAGTGCCCGGTCCAGCAGGGCACCGAATTTCAGCTCCCGGTTGCAGTCGATGCACGGATTGGGCGTCCGCCCGGCGGCGTATTCCGCCGTGAACCTGTCCATCACGCACCGGCGGAAGCGGTCTGTCTCGTTGAATACATAGAACCGCATCCCCAGCCGTGTGGCCGCCTGCCGTGCGTCCTCAGCGTCATCGGCGGAGCAGCAGCGGCTGTCCTCGTTAGGGGCCAGCTTCAGCATGGCACCGTCGCAGTCGTAGCCCTGCTGCACCAGCAGTGCCGCCGCAGCGGAGCTGTCCACGCCGCCGGACATGGCCACCAGAACCTTTTTCTTGCGCATACGATCGTTCTCCGTAGTCTATGTCTCCCGCGCCCGCATGGGGCGTATGCACCGCCGTTCAGCGGCGGCGCATACTTTCGGGAAAATGTGGAAAGCTATCGGGCGAAGAGCGCCATAGCAGGCAGGGGCGCGTCCCTGCCGTGCCGCGGCGGCCCTCCGCCCGACAGCGTGTTCTTATTCGTCCAGATGCTTTGCCAGGAATGCCTCGTCGGGCAGCGCGTCCGCCAGCTCCAACAGTACCCGCTGGAAGCCGCCGGTGTAGTCCTCGATGTTCTCGCCCAGCGTCCCCAAAGCCCGTACCATCGGCAGCGCGATGGTGGCAGTGGTGCCCTGGCCCTCCCGGCTGTTCAGCAGCAGCTGCCCGCCGTGCAGCCGCGCGATCTGATGCGCCAGGGGCAGTCCCAGCCCCACGCCGCCGGCGACATAGTCCAGGGTCATGGGCCGCATATGCCAGCGAAACAGCATTTCCTGCCGGTCGGCAGGAATGCCGCAGCCGGTATCTTTCACCTTGATGAGCACATGGGGCTTCTGCACGGCCAGCGTCACCGTCACCTTCCCACCGGCGGAGCAGGCCTTCAGCGCGTTGGACAGCAGCTGCCACAGGGCCTGACTCAGCCACGGCTCATTGACGGCGGTGATGGCATAGCGTTCCTCGCACACCATCTCCAGCTGCACGCCCTTCAGCTCAAAGGGGACCTCCGCCTCCCGGATGATCTCGTCCAGCCACACCTTCAGGTCCGTGTTTTCAGTGGGCAGCAGCTCCTTGCGGTTCAGCATAGAGGCGGACTCCAGGTTCTTTGCCAGCCGCAGCAGCCGGAAATAGCCATGGTAGAGCATGGCGGCGTTCGCGTCCAGTATCGGATCCTCGTCCCGTTCATCGGCGGGGGCCAGCTTCTGCATCCCATAGTAGATATTGCCCAGTGCGGACCGTATCTGCATCGCAACCAGCGGCAGCCGCTCCATGTATACCTTTTCCTGCTGTGCCTGTTCCATGAGACCAGCCTCCTTCTGTTGTCAGCATACCAGTTTCCCGGCGCCATCAACCGTGCCAACTTCTGTCAGCTTGTTCACATCATATCAAATGCGGTGCAAGAATACAAGATTTTTATCAAATTTCCGCGAAACGAAAAAAAGTTTCAAAAAAGGCTTGCATTTTGCGGAACAACTGCATATAATTCTAAACATACCATACATTTAGGATATTCCATCAGAGAGGAAGATGTTTTATGAGCATTAAAGTCGGTATCAATGGTTTTGGCCGTATCGGCCGTATGGTCATGCGCTGCTGCATGGATCACCCCAACATCGAGATCGTGGGCGTTAACGACCTGTGCCCCGCCGATTACCTGGCCTATATGCTGAAGTTTGACACCATGCATGGCAAGTTCAAGGGTGAAGTTTCCTCCGAGGGCAACAACATCGTTGTCAACGGCAAGGCCATCCCCGTGTTTGCTGAGCGTGACCCCGCCAACCTGCCCTGGGCCAAGGTCGGCGCCGAGTACGTTATCGAGTCCACCGGCCTGTTCCTGACCAAGGAGAAGGCCGCCGGCCACATCGCCGCGGGTGCCAAGCACGTGGTCATGTCCGCCCCCTCCAAGGACGACACCCCCATGTTCGTCTGCGGCGTCAACCTGGACAAATACACCAGCGATATGCAGTTTGTCTCCAACGCCAGCTGCACCACCAACTGCCTGGCCCCCATCGCCAAGGTCCTGCACGATAATTTCGGTATCACCGACGGCCTGATGACCACCGTGCACTCCACCACCGCCACCCAGAAGACCGTTGACGGCGTCTCCCTGAAGGATTGGCGCGGCGGCCGTGCCGCCTCCGGCAACATTATCCCCAGCTCCACCGGCGCTGCCAAGGCCGTGGGCAAGGTCATCCCCAGCCTGAACGGCAAGCTGACCGGTATGTCCATGCGCGTTCCCACCCTGGATGTCTCCGTGGTGGACCTGACCGTCAACCTGGCCAAGCCTGCCAAGTATGAGGATATCTGCGCCGCCATGAAGAAGGCCAGCGAGAACGAGCTGAAGGGCATTCTGGCCTACACCGATGAGGACGTTGTTTCCTCCGACTTCCTGGGCGACACCCATACCTCCATCTTCGACGCCAAGGCCGGCATCGCACTGACCGATACCTTTGTCAAGGTCGTCAGCTGGTACGACAACGAGATGGGCTACTCTGACAAGGTCCTCTGCCTCATCGAGCATATGTACAGCGTGGACCACAAGTAAATCGCTTACTACCGAAAGGTTTTCCTTCTTTTTGTTCCGCAGACAGCGCCGCGTCACGCGGCGCTGTCTGCATACAGAGACGCTGCGCGCCGCCTGTACAGAGGGGGAAAGCGCTTCCGGCGGTTTTTGAAAGAAAATCGACAGCGTGACAAAATTTTTTCATTTACCCCCTACCATTCCACTGGATTGTATGGTACAATAGGTACAACCTACCTAAGGGTAACGCAAGGGAAAGGAACCCCGTCATGGAACAGAACTCCATTCTGCATACTACGCTGTCGCTGGACAGCGATATCCCCCTCTACGCCCAACTGGTGGGCATCATCAAGCGCAGTATCTCCACCGGCGCCCTGCCGGTGGGCGCCCTGCTCCCCAGCGAGGCCGAGCTCTGCCGCTGCCTGAGCATCAGCCGCAACACCGTCCGTCAGGCCATCGGAGAGCTGGAGGACGAGGGTCTGGTGGTCCGCAAGCGCGGCCGCGGCACCTTCGTGGCCGACCCCGCCACCAACCGCCGGGGTGTTCGCTATTCCTTCACCACCGAGGTCTCCTCTATGGGCAAGGTCCCCTCATCTACGCTGGTGGACTTCGCTGTAGAGGTCCCCAAGCCCACCGTCTGCGAGAAGATGGAGCTGCGGGAGGGAACGCCGGTCTACTGCTTCACCCGTGTCCGCAACGTGGACGGCGAGCCCCTGATCCTGGAGACCAGCTACTACCCGCAGTACATCTACCCCAATCTGACCCGCGATATGCTCCAGACCCACAGCTTTTACAGCCTGCTTTACCATGTGGGCATCGTCCCCTTCGCTGCGGACGAGAGCTATGAGGCCGTTATTCTGGATGACAGCTGCGCCGCCCTGCTGGGTGTGCCCTCCGGCAGCTGTGCCTTTTTCCACCAGCGGCTCACCCGTACGGAGGATGGCCGTATCTACGAGTATACCCGCAGCTACATACGCGGCGACCGGGTCCGCCTGGACGTACATATGCAGAAAAGCGGCATGAACTTCGTCCGCACCATCGACTGAATAGAAAAGCACCCCCGACAGGGGGTGCTTTTTCCGCATAAAGCCCCGCCCAAAGGGCGGGGCAGCGCTATTTACGACAGCAGCAGGCGTATCAGCACCCGGGCGATGGCATAGCCCAGCACGCCGCCGCCGATGCCGGCGGCCGTAGCCCACACCCGTTTCCGCTTGGCGTGGGGTACCTGCTGGCTGTACAGCCGCTGGTTTTCCCGGTTCAGACCCACCAGCGCCTCCGGGTTACGGGCCGCGACCGCCTGCACGATAGCGTCCGCCGTCCGGCGGCTGCCGCCCCTTTTGAGCTGCAGCGTGATGCTGCGCCCGTCATAGGTCAGCAGCTCCACCACCGTGCTTTTGGCCCACAGCAGCTTTAGGTCGTGACGATAGACCCACAGCACATCCGCCAGAGGCAGCACGATGTTCTGCCGCCGCCCGTACAGGAACGCCGTGCTCACCAGTGCGTCAGAGCGCCGGTCACCCTCCAGATAGTGGAATTCGCTCTCCGCCCGTTCCAGCAGCTTTGCCTTTTTCAGCTGCTTCAGCGTGCTGTTCAGCTGCGCGGTGTACGAGGCGGCGCTTACCAGCAGCACAAAGGCGGCCAGCCCGAGGAAGCTGGCTATGAGGGACCAAAAGCTGCTCCCCGTGTCCGGTGTCAGCTCGCTGTCGATGTAATAGTCGCCGTAGGTGTACACAAAGTCCTCGGCGGTCATGCCGACGGCGGCGGCAATATCGTCGATATATGCCTCCGGCGTCTCACAGATCACGCCCACCAGACGTACCGGTGCCGGCGCGGTGGTCTCCGTCAGCGGGATATAGACGGCCAGCTCCGAGGGCGCGGCCGTATCGTCCGGCACTGCGCCGTCACCGCTGTCGTCAGCATAGGTATAGTCCACAATGTCCGCATACCGTGCGTATTCGGCGTCGTTCAGCTGCACCAGATAGCCGTATCCCTCCGTGTCCTCCGCCAGATAGAAGACCAGCTTGCGCCCGTCGCCCAGCGTCACCCGATAGGCCCAGGTGGTCATGTACTGCACGTCGATGTAGTTGTAGTCGCCCAGATAGATCTCGTCCCCGATGGGCACGGCCTCCGCTGCCGCACTGTCCCGCTGCGCCAGCAGCCCCAGCACGATACACCCCGCCGTCAGCAGGGCCAGTATGCCGCCCACGATCCACCAGGCAGGGGAGTGTCTTACGTATCGGCGCATTTCCATATGTTGCCCCTCCAAATTTGTTGTGGTACGACATATTGTACCATATATTGTCGGAATGTGCAATATTATTCCCCATAAACGGCATAAAAAACGCACCCCGGGTCTGACCCAAGGTGCGTTTTTACTCACAGTGCCGCTGCGCCGATGATGCCCGCCTCATTGCCCAGCCGGGCACATTCAATGGCCGGCGGTGTCCGGTCGTGCCCGCCGAAGCAGTTGGCCGCCACATACGCCCGTATGGGGGCCAGCAGTCTCTCGCCCTGGCGGCTGATGCCGCCGCCGATGAGCACCTTTTCCGGCCCCAGAATGTTCACCAGGTCCGTGATGCCCGCCGCCACGTACACGCAGTACCGGTCCACCACAGCCTGCGCCGCCGCGTCTCCGGCGGCCGCCGCGTCGAATACGTCCTTACCGGTCAGCCTCTCGCCGTACCCGGCCAGCAGGGACTCCGGCTGCGCCGCGGCCGCCCGCTTTCCCTGCCGTATCAGTGCTGTGGCGGAGGCATACGCCTCCCAGCAGCCCTTCCGCCCGCAGGTGCAGTCCTCGCCGTCCAGCACCAGCACGGTGTGGCCCACCTCCGCGCCGGTGCCGCCCACGCCCTCCAGCAGTTGGCCATCGGCCACGATGCCGCCGCCTACGCCGGTGCCCAGCGTGATGAGTATCATGTTCCGGCAACCCACGGCCCCGCCGGCCACCGTCTCCGCCAGCGCGGCGCAGTTGGCGTCGTTGCTCAGATGACAGGGGAGCCCCAGCCGCGCCGTCACCATGCTGCATACCGGCACATTGAACCAGCCCAGGTTATAGGCCCGCACCACCACGCCGTTGGCGCTGTCGCAGGTCCCCGGCGAGCCGATGCCGACGGACGCGCAGTGCGCCGCCGTGATGCCGGCCTTCTCCATGGCCTTCTCCGCCGCGCGGCAGATATCCGCGACAACGGCCTCCGCCGGGCGTTCCGCACCGGTGGGCAGGCTGACCTCCGCCACGATGTGCTGGCCCTCGTCCACCACGGCGGCGGCGATGTTGGTGCCGCCCAGATCAATGCCAATACGATACATATGCTGCCTCCTTGCGCTTTCTGTCCCCGCGTTCCGGGGAAATAAACGGGGCGGGCGTATCGCCCGCCCCAAGTGCGTCTCTGTCTCAGATATGGGTCACAAAATCGGTGTTCACCGCCACCGGCCGTGCGATGTCGGAGGACCGGATGCTGCCGAAGATGGTCCGCATGGTGGTCAGAGCCTCCTTGCCGGACACCTCCGGCTCCCGGTCATGGACCAGCGCGTCCACAAACTCGTCGATGACGCCGGAGTTGTGGGACGTTGTCTCGAAGGCGAAGCTGGTGCGGTTGCCCTCCAGGTCATTGATGATGATGGGGGCCGACGGCTCGCTGTAGATCATCATCAGGCCCTTGGTGCCGTACAGCACCGTGGACTGGCACTCGTGGCCATACACCGTCCAACTGGCCGCCATGGTACCCAGTGCGCCGCCGGACATCTTCAGGATGCACAGGGCGTTGTCATCCACGCTGATGAGCTTGCCGTTGTCGTCACGCTTGTTCAGGGTGACTACCTTGGCGGTGGTCTCGATGACCTTCTGCCCCAGCAGGTACTGGATCAGGTCCACCTTGTGGATGCCCATGTCGGACAGGGCGCCCATGGCCGCCTTGTTCTTGTCAAAGAACCACGTACCCTCCAGAGACCAGCCCTCGGGGCCGGAGTTGCCCAGAATGGTGCGGAAGGTGATCACATCGCCGATGATGCCGCTGTCCAGCATCTGCTTGGCCTTGCGGTGCACCGGGTCAAAACGCATGTTGTGGCCCACCATCAGGTGTCTGCCATTGCGCTCAGCGGCGGCCACCATGGACTCGCACTCCGCCAGCGTTACCGCCATGGGCTTCTCCACCAGCACGTGCTTGCCGGCATACAGCGCAGCCGTGCAGATCTCCGCATGGCTGCGGTTTTCCACGCATATGGACACGGCGTCCACGTTGGGATCATCCACCAGCTCATAGAAGCTGTTGTAAACCTTGCCGCCGTACTGCGCCGCCATCTCCTGCGCGCGCTCCATGTTCTTGTCGTAGAATGCGACGATCTCCGCATTGGGGTTGGCTGCATACTCAGGCAGATGGCGCACCTGTGCGATCTTGCCGCAGCCGATAATGCCGACTCGGATCATAAAAAGCGAACCTCCTCTGTCCGTCCTCAAACCGCCGGGCGCCCTGCGCTCCGACGTATGTTTCTGCCCCTATTGTACCAAAAGAAAACGGGAAAGAAAAGCCTTTTTTGCCAACTTTGCAAAATTTTTCACAAAATCTGCGCCGCGATGGTGAGGGCGCAGCCCTTTTGTGCCGTATAGTCCAGCGTTACGCCTGCCGGGAGGCTGAAGCGGCTCAGCGCCAGCAGCGGACCCTTGCCCGTCAGCTTGAACAGCGCCTCCTTGGCCGTCCATATCTCCCAGAACCGCTGGCAGTCGCCGTCGTCCCCGGACCGTATGTACGCCATCTCCTGCTCGCTGCATACCCGGCGCATGAACTTCTCCTGGGCCGAGCGTACCACCTCCACGTCCACGCCTACCGGCGCGTCCGCCGTTACGCATACCGCCCACGGGCCGGAGTGGCTCACGGACACATACACGCCATCCTTTTCCACGCTGGGCTTGCCCAGCTCGTCCCACTGAAGCGGCACGTCCTTCTCCGCGCAGCCCATCGTCTGCGCAAGCATCCGCCGCGCCAGCAGCTCCCCGGCGATGGTGCGCTTCCGGTCGTCCTCACCGGCGATGTCGGCCACACGCCGCCGCCGCGTCTCATCCATCATGCCTATCACGGTCTGGGCCGCGTCCTCCGTCAGCTCCCGGATGTCAAACCACTGCAATTCCATATCCCGCGCCTCCCGCGTCATATTTTTCGCACCCATTGTATCACATCCTGCCGCGCCGCGCTACTGCTTTTTCGCCGCCGCAGGCTTTTCTCTGTACTTTCCGGTACTTCCACCCCTTGCCCAGGGGACGCGGCGGTGGTATACTATCCCCGTATCTGTAGTTTTCCATGAAAGGAGATGACGCCATGACCCGTGATGAGCTCCGCGCCAAGGCCAACGACCTGCCCCTGCTGCCCGGCGTCTATCTGATGATGGACAAGACCGGCCAGGTCATCTATGTGGGCAAGGCCAAAAAACTGAAAAACCGCGTCAGCCAATACTTTCAGGACACCGCCAGCCATAATGAGAAAACGAAGATGATGGTGGCCCATGTGGACCGGTTCGACACCATTATCGTCCGATCGGAGTTCGAGGCCTTGGTGCTGGAGAATTCCCTCATCAAGCGCCATCAGCCCCGCTACAACATCCTGCTGAAGGACGACAAGGGCTATCCCTTCGTGCGGCTGGACAGCGGCGACTATCCCCGCTTCACCCTGGTGAACCGCACCGCCGACGACGGCGCGAAATACTACGGTCCCTTCGGCGGCCGGCACGAAACGCGCCTGGCGCTGGACGCCGTGTGCGCCGCCCTGCGCCTGCCCACCTGTTCCCGAAGGTTCCCCCGCGACATCGGCAAAGAGCGCCCCTGCCTGAACTTCCACATGGGCCGGTGTGACGGCTTCTGCCGCCCGGACGGCCCGGACGCGGCGGAATACCGCCGCCGCATGGCCCAGGCCACCGCCCTGCTGGAGGGCAAGCTGCGCGCCGTCACGACCCAGCTGACGGAACAGATGAACGCTGCGGCGGCGGACCTGGACTTCGAGACGGCTGCCGCCCTCCGCGACCGTGTACGGGCCCTGTCCGTGCTGACCAAGGACCAGCAGGTCATCGCTGGTATCTGCGCCGACACCGATGTCTGGGGCGCGTATACCAGCCCCGCCCGGTCCGGCTGCGCCATTCTCCACATTGAAGACGGCGATCTCCTGGCCCGGCAGACCGAGGTGTTCCCCGACGCTGCCGACAGCGAGAGCACCCTGCTTTCCGCTGTGGTGCCCCAGTACTATCTGACCCGCCAGTCTCTGCCCCGTGAGATCCTGCTCCCAGCCGCCATCGATGACGCTGACGCGCTCTCCGCCCTGCTGACGGAGCGCAGCGGCCACGCCGTGGCCCTCCGGGTCCCCCAGCGAGGTCAGCGCCGCGCGCTGCTGGACATCGCCCACCGCAACGCCCGGGAGGAGGTGGAGCGCGTTACCGACGCCGTACAGCGCATTAATGGCACCCTGCGCCTTTTGCAGGAAACGGCTCAGCTGCCGGTCCTGCCCCGGCGCATGGAGAGCTATGATATCTCCCACACCGGCGGCGCGGACCAGGTGGGCGGCATGGTGGTCTTTCAGGACGGCAAGCCGCTGAAGTCCGCCTACCGCCGCTTCCGCATCGAGTCCTGTCCCAGCGCCGACGACTACGGTGCCATGCGCGAGGTGCTCACCCGCCGGTTCCGGCGCTATCTGGACGGCGATGAAAAGTTCGCCCCTCTGCCGGACCTGCTGCTGATCGACGGCGGTCAGGAGCACGCCCGTGTGGCCGAGCAGGTGCTGGCAGAGACCGGGCTGGATGTGCCCGTGCTGGGCATGGTCAAGGACGACCGCCACCGCACCCGTGCCCTCATCACCGCCCGGGGCCATGAGCTGGGCATACAGCAGACACCCGCCCTGTTTGCCCTTATCGGCACAGTGCAGGAGGAGGTACACCGGTTCGCTATCGCCTACCACCACCAGAAGCACACCCGTTCCGCCAAGCGCTCGCAGCTGGACGGTATCCCCGGTGTGGGAGAGGCGCGGAAGAAGCGGCTCCTGCAGCACTTCGGTACCGTCACCGCGGTAAAAAACGCCACGCTCGAGCAGCTCTCCGCCGTGGTGCCGGAGGCGGCCGCCCGGGCGGTATATGGGAAGTTCCACGGATAAAAAGCGGTACCCCCGCAGCGCCGGAGGTACGTCGTACGCAAAAGAAAAGAGAGACGGCGAAGCCGTCTCTCTTTCATTGTGTTTACTCGTCCAGGTTCTCGATCAGCTCAGCCAGCGCATCCACAGCTTCCTTCTCATCGCTGCCGTCCGCGATCAGTGTCACTGTGGTGTCCTTCATAATGCCCAGGCTCAGCACGCCCAGCAGGCTCTTCGCGTTGACGCGGCGTTCTTCTTTTTCTACCCAGATGCCGCTTTTGAACTCGTTGGCTTTCTGAATGAAATAGGTCGCGGGTCTGGCGTGCAGACCGACCTCATTTTTCACCGTGATCTCCCGTGTATACATGAACCAGCACTCCTTACGCACATTTTTACTCTCGCGCCAGAGGGTGCAGCGCGCAGAAACTAACCCTCACCATTTCCTATTATACTGGATTATGGCAGGATTGCAATGGGCATTGATACGAAAATCCCGCGATTTGCTCTATAATTCCCACTGCAATTTGTGAAAAATGATGTATCTTGCAGACAAATTCCGGTATTTGTCCAATCGAAAGCTCACATCCTGGCCTCTGCCCAGTCGCTGAGCTGCTCCAAAATGGGCAGCAGTGCCAGGCAGCTGTCCGTGGGGCCGTATTCCACCCGCACCGGCACCTCCAGATACTCCCGCCGTGTCACCAGCCCATCGCGCTCCAGCTCCCGCAGGGCCGAGGCCAGCACCGTGTTGGAGATGCCGTCCAGCTTGCTCCGCAGGGCGTTGTAGCGGATGGTCCCGGCGTTGGCCACGGCGCACAGGATCTGCACCTTCCACTTGCCGCCGATCAGCTGCATGGCGTGGTGCAGCGGACATTTCTCCATACAGGGACAGTCGTAGTGGCTTTGCGGCATGGTCTGTGACATGGTAAGCCCCTCCTTACTTGCCCATAAAAATCTGCGCTCTTGCATTTCTCCAAAGCTATGGTATCATTATAGCAGGTAAGAAAACCGGAGTAAATAGCATGAGGAGAAAATCACAGCCATGAATATCTATCTTCAGGGGCTGACCATGGGTCTGGCCTACGTGGCGCCCATCGGCCTGCAAAACCTGTTCGTCATCAACAGTGCCCTGACGCAGAAGCGCAGCCGCGTCTACATCACCGCGCTCATCGTCATTTTCTGGGACATCTCTTTGGGTGTGGCCTGCTTCCTGGGCGCCGGCGCACTGATGCAGGCGCTGCCCTGGCTGCAAAAGGTCATCCTGGGGCTGGGCAGTCTGATCGTCATCTATATCGGCATCGGTCTGCTGCGGTCCAAGGCCAGTCTGGAGGGCGGCCGGGACGTGAACGTCCCCATCTGGAAGCTGGCAGGATCCGCCTTCGTGGTCACCTGGCTGAACCCCCAGGCCATCATCGACGGCACCATGATGCTGGGCGCCTTCCGGGCCACCCTGACCAACGGCGGTGACCTGTTCTTCATCTGCGGCTTCGGCTCCGCCTCGGTGATCTGGTTCCTGACGCTGTCCACCGTTGTCTCCCTGCTGGGCAGTAAGTTCAACGAGAAGGTGCTGAACATCATCAACAAGGTCTGCGGCGCCGTCATCATCTTCTACGGCCTGAAGCTGCTGTACAGCTTCCTCCAGATGATGGGCTGGCTGTAAAACACTTCACAAATCACGCTCTTTCTGTTACAATAAGGCAGAAAGGGCGTGATCTTTTTATGGAACAGAACTACCGGCTCACCATCGCCTACGACGGCTCCCGCTTCTTCGGCTGGGAGCGCCAGCCGGACAAGGATACCATCCAGGGCAAGCTGGAGGCCGTGCTGGGCACGCTGCAGGGCTATCCGGTGAACGTCATCGGCGCGGGCCGCACCGACGCCGGTGTCCACGCCCGGGCCATGACCGCCAGTGTGGTGCTGGACGTGACGGAGACGCCCGACGCCCTCCGTGACTATCTGAACCGCTACCTCCCCGACGCCATCGCTGTCCGGGAGGTCAAGGAGGCCGCGCCCCGTTTCCACGCCCGCTATAACGCCCTGGGCAAGACCTACCGCTACACCTGCCACACCGGGCCGGTGAAGCCGGTGTTTGACCGGAAGTACGTCACCCTGCTGGACTACGACCCGGATGTGGAGAAAATGCGTCAGGCGGCGGCCTATCTGCTGGGTGAAAACGACTTCGCCAGCTTCTGCGGCAATCCGCGCATGAAGAAGTCCACCGTCCGTCTGGTGGACCACATCGCTATCGAGCGCCGGAAGGACCGGGTGGTATTCACCTTCCATGGCACCGGCTTTTTGCAGAACATGGTCCGCATCATGGTGGGCACGCTGCTGGAGGTGGGCCGTGGCTACTGGACGCCGGAGCAGGTGCGTGACATCCTGGCCGCCAGGGACCGCAAGCAGGCGGGCCCCACCGCGCCGCCGGAGGGTCTGTGCCTGATGAAGGTGGATTATTGAGCAAAAAGCATCCGGGCGCTATCCCGGATGCTTTTGCTGCGTAAAAATGACCTAAGCCAAGGCTTAGGTCATTTTTATTACATATTGTGGATATCGTCCAGCAGATCGTCCAGCGACATGGTCCGCACCTCGTCCTCGTCGGCCTGGGTGGGCTCGTCCTGGGCGGAGCGCTCTGCGGTCGCCGGCTCCTCCGCCGGCGCGGCGGGCGTCATAGGCGCCGCCGGGGTCTTGTCGGGGATGGCGGCAGGCTCGCTGTCGCTGCTCTCCTCGCGGGGCACCAGACGGGGCACCCGTGCCGTGTGCCGTTCCTCGGGGATCAGGGGCTTCGCCGGGGTCCGCGGCGGTTCGTCGTCGTATTCCTCGTCATCGCCGCCGCCCGTGTGGCCGCGGCCGATCAGGAAGCCCAGCAGGAACAGCACCACCACCAGCAGCACCGCCGCCGCGATGGCCACATACACGGTCTTGACCTCGCCGATCAGCGGCATCGCAATGGTCCCGGGGATCTCCAGCGGCGGTACCTCGGGGATGGTGGCCGGGTCGATGACCTCCACCGTGGGGACAATACCGGTATAGGCCGGCATCCGCAGCACATGGATGGTATAGTTCTGCTTGGTCTTGCCGTCCTCGGCGGTTCCGGTAACGGTGAGCACCGTCTCCGCCTCGGTGGCGGACAGCCGCACCTCGCCGGTGCCGGTGATGCCCTGGGCCTTTTCGTCCTTTGCCGTGGCGGCGATGGTCACCTGCTTCGTCTCATAGGGGACGTAGGCGATGTAATCCGTCACCGTGGGCGTGAACGCCGGAGACAGCGTGGCCCCCTCCAGCGTCAGGGCGGCGATGGACGCGTCGGTGGAGGGTTTGTAGTTGGGGTCCTGCTGGCGTGTGGCATCAATGGTATAGCTCTTGGTGGCGCCGTTGGCCGCCGTGACCTTGATAGTCACGGTGTTGACGCCCACCGCCAGCTCATTGCCGCTGACAGACACCGTGGCGCTGTTGTCGGCCTTTTTGTAGTTCAGGTCCAGTTTTTCCACTGCGAAAGGCACCGTGCAGGTGTAGTACGTGGTGCTGCTGGAGAAGGAGGGGCTCAGCGTGGCATTGGAGCAGCTCAGCGAACTGAGGTTGCAGTTGCCGCTGGGTGCCGCGCCCACCTTGCCGGACCAGCTGGCGCTGTCCAGACTGGTGTCGCTGTTGCCGTCGGACACCACGATGTTGGAGAACGTGGCGGTCAGGGCGTCGCCCTCCTTGGCGCTGCCGGATACCTTCATTTTGATGGTGACCAGTCCGCCGCTGGAGCTGGACGTGCCGTAAACGCTGAACTTGTTGTTGTTGACCACGATGCTCCATCCGCTGACGGAGCAGTTGTAGTTGGTAAAGGACAAATTGCCGCTGTAGCTCAGGTCGGCGGTCAGACCGTAGACCTTGCTGGGCACGGACAGCGTCAGTGTGACGGTGTCGCCTGCCTGCGGGGCGGCGGTGCCGGTCAGCGTCGCTCCGGCGGCGTGGGCCTGCACGGGCAGCAGCGTGACCACCAGCAGCAGCGTCAGCAGCGCGGAGGCCGCGGCGCGGAACAGTTTGTTTTTCATAGGATGTTTCCTCCTCAGCCGATGGTGCGCTGGCCCACGGTGACCTGAGCGGCCTGCACCACGTCGGTGATGGTGACCTTGCCGTCACCGTTGATATCGGCCGCCTTGGCGTAGGCGCCGGACAGGCTGCCGGAGCCCACCACGGACTTCTGCAGCTTGACCACGTCGGTGATGGTGATCTTGCCGTCGCCGCTGACGTCGCCGGTGACCACGATGGTCACGGTGGCGGAGCTGCTGACAGCGGTCATGCCGGTACCCACGAGGCCGGAGGTCACCTTGGCGCTGCCGTTATAGATGGTGTAGCCCGCGCTGTTCATTGCGGAGACAGACGTGCTGGGTGATACGCCGGTCAGATAGTTGCCGGAGGGCGTGGGCGTGTTCGTACCGGTGTTTCCGCCGGTACTGCCGCCGGTGCCGCCGCCGCTGTTGGCCGTCTTGGTAAACACGGCGGTGTAGGTGACGTCGCCCGCGGGCATGTAGGTTCTGCCCTCCACGAACCGCTTACCGCTGCCGTCCACCCAGTGACTGAAGCTGTACACATAGTTCTTGTCCGCCGCCTTGAAGGGATTGGAGGGGGCAACGATGGGGCTGTCCTTGGCCAGCTGGCGGCTGCGGTACACGCTGCCGTCCACCTTGAAGGTGACAGTATACAGGGTGCCGAACTTGGCCGTGATGGTGTGGTCCTCAGCCGCCACAATGGAGTTCTCGAAGATCTGCTCGCCGTCGTCGGTAAACCAGCCCTGGAAGCCTTCGCCACTTGCCGTAGGCAGCGTGCCGTAGGTGTCGCCCAGCTTGTAAGTCCTGGTTACGGTATTGCTGCCGTTTTTAAAGGTAACCGTATAGGTATCGTCCTTGGCGGCGGGTGCGCTGCTGTCCTTGGCACCTATGGTGAAGCCGTCGGACCAGATGGGGACCTCGCCGCTGGCGTTTCTGCCATAGATGGTCAATTTGTAGGTGCCCTGCTTCAGAGAACTGAAGGTCGCGTATTCATCCAACTCCCACAGGTCAAACCAATTACCCTTGCCACTGCCCGTGACGGTAAAACCCGGTTCGCCGGAGGTGCCTTTCACCTCCACAGTCACAGAACTGATGCTTTTGGTGCAGGAGATGACACCGCGCAGGGGGAAAGAGGAATTACCCTCGGTGAGATGGTGGGTGACCGTGCCGCCGATGGCATCGGAGTCATCGCAGCCGGGGTAAAACAGACCAGTCAGGGTCCAATCGTCGGTGCCGCCAAGCTTGTTCAGCGACCAGCGGGCGGCCTTGGCACTCTCGTCAGTCAGACCCACGGTGTAGGTAGTGACAGTGGTGGAGGGCTTCGGTGCCTCCGCTTCAGCGGCCATCTGCTCGTCCACCAGCTTACCGGCTACGATGGCGATGATTTCGTCAAGCGTTTTGCCGGTAAAGTTCTTAATGGATTCGAGATACGCATTCTCAAGCTCAGAGTATTGCTTCTGATGCTCTTCCGTGATTTTGTCTTCATCTTCCGGGAGAGAAACGATGAAGTCATACATAGCCTTTTCGGCGGCTTCGAGCTTATCGAGGTCAGCTTTGATCTCATCCTCACTTTTGTCCTTCAGATGTTCCTCAGTCAGGGCGGTGACCTCTGCAGTCGTCAGCTCTTCAAACCGCGCCTGAGTGGTCTCATCCAGCGTGTCCTCGTCAACAGCGGTGATCATGGCGGCCACGCGCTCATCACGGGTCAGCACGTCGCTGCCGTCCTCCGTGACCTCCTTGCTGGTCACCGTCACGGTCACATACTGCTTGGTGCCCACATTTTGCAGGGTATAGCCGCTGCTGGTGCTGCCGTAGATCACCCAGAACTGGTTGTTGTCAGCGGCGGGGGACGCCAGCACCGGCTTGCCGCCGGAGATAGTCAGGCGCTGACTTCCGTCCGTGGTAGCGATGGTGTATTTTTCACCGCTGTAATAGGTGATCTGCAGCTTGACGGCCTTGTTGGCCGTTACAAGGGTAGACTGGCTGGGGTCGAGCCCGTGGGTCTGCTCGTTGTTGTTGATATAAAGCAGGGTGTACTTGCCTTCGGCAATATCAGGGGTAGAGTTGACATAGCGCATCACCAGCGCGTCCGACGGCTCATTGACATGGAGACGGCTGTACACAGAGGTCTGAACGCCGCCGCTGTTGACGTTGAAATACGCCATGGAACGACCGTACACGCCGTACTTCTGGGCGGTGTAGGTGTCCATGTTATCTTCTTTATATTTGCCGACGGGGTCCAGACGGCTGCACTCGGCGTAAATAGCGGCGATCAGCTCTGCCTCACTCTGGTTCTTGAAGCCGCCCAGTGAACGGAACGCCCGGGCAATAACGCCGGTGGCGCCACTCATTTTGTCATCACTGTTGGCGCCATAGGTAACGCCTACGCCGTGGTGGACGCTGCGGCTCCAAAAGACGTTCTTCAGGGCGATGGAGTAGTTGTCGATGTCAAAGCCGCTGAACAAGCGCTCAATATTGCTGACAAGCTGGGTGTACTGGGTGCTGCCCCAGAACTCCGTCTGTGCCTGACCGAACTCATTAGAGTTTTTGCCATGGCCGATGGACTGCCACACCGTCTTGAAATTAGTGCCATAGCCGGGGTTTTCATTGCCGTTTACATCGAAGTTATAGGCTCTCCACAGCGTGTCACCGAAGTCGTAGTATGTACTGCCCTTGGGCTGCTGCTTCAGCCAATTGATGAAATTTGTCACCGTGCCCTCCACGAACATATACAGTCCGTAGGAGGTACCGCCGCTGTCACCCTTTACATTGGAGACACGGCCTGGGTCCGCGTTGTTGCCGGTCTCGTAGTACTGGCTCAGTTCACCGATACCCACGCCGGTCCACGGCTTGCTGGCAGCCAGCAGTATGGTGGTCGCGCAGCTCACCGCCATCACCGCCGCCAGGATCAATGCCATTCCCCGTTTCGTCCTTTTCATGTCGATACACCCTGCCTTATCTCTAAGTTGTATGGGAAGCACCGGCGGTGGGAAAGCCCCTCCGCCGATTTACATAACAATAGTCATGTGTAGTATACCATCGGTCTGCGTCGTTGTCTACCAAAAAAACGAGAAAAACACAAAAAATATGAAAATTTTGTCACCGGTGCCACAAGATTTGGGTGGATTTATGGCGCGAAATGGCGTATAATGGCCGCAGGCTGACAAAAATACGCAAGGAGAAATCAATTTATGTCAACGAATACGAAAAAGAAACACGGCACCGGCGCGGCGGTGGTACTCATCGTGCTGTGCCTGCTGGCGCTGGGCGCGCTGGGATATATCATCTGGCGGCAGTTTAATCCCGTGGTGCCGGAGACGGCGGCGGGCTATGTGGCCGCCGCCGGGACCACCGCCCCTGTGTATGACGAAGACGGGACTCAGCTGGGTTCCCTGGTCCGCGGCGCGGAGGTACAGTACGTTGCTGAGGACGCCGAGGGCGGCGCGGACCGCGTCCGCGTGGTCAACGGCGAGGGCTATGCCTATCTGGACGCGGCCAACCTGACCGCGGACTACAGCAGCGCGGTGCTGACGGAGACGGTGTACGCCCTGCGGGGCATGAGCCTGACGGATGAGACGGGCGCGGTCCCCGGCTGCGCGGTGGAAAAGGGCATGGCGCTGACCGTCACCGGCTTTGACGGCCTGGACGAGAACGGCGAGGTCCTGCGCTGGGCCGTCAGCTGTGACCGGGGCGAGGGGTACATCGACGGAGAGAACGTCCGCATGACGGAGGAGGAAGCGCTGGCGCAGTATGACGAGGCGCTGTATCAGCGCCACGCCGCGCGGGGCGACGCCTGGGGCGGCGGCGACGCGGCCGGCCTGGACTACTACCCCACGGAGAAGCCGGCCTTCACGGACAATGTGATGCCCGACGAAGTGCGGGCCCTGTACCTGAATGGCAGCGCCATTCAGTACGCGGACAGCTATATCCGGCTGGCCCAGGGGACGGGCATCAACGCCTTTGTGGTGGACATCGTGGACGGCACGGCGGTGTCCTACGCCTCCCCGGTCATGCAGCAGTACAGCCCGTCCGCCTATGCTGCGGCTCAGGACACCATGGAGGGCTTCAAGGCCAACGTGCAGAAGCTCCGCGACGCCGGCTACTACGTCATCGGCCGTATCACGGTGTTCAATGACGCCCACCTGGCCGCCGACCACCCGGAGTACGTCATCTCCGACCTGAACGGCACGCCCCTGAAGATCAGCTCCATGTACTGGCCCAGCGCCTACAACCGCACCGTGTGGCAGTACAAGGTGGAGCTGGCGTTGGAGGCCGCCGCTCTGGGCTTCAACGAGATCCAGTTTGACTACATCCGCTTCCCCGACGGCGCGTATAAGTACGAGCAGGCCGGTACCATCGATTACAAAAACACCTACGGTGAGAGCAAGGCACAGGCGGTCCAGCGGTTTCTGATCTACGCCGCGCAGCGGCTGCATGACGCCGGGTACTACATCTCCGGCGATGTGTTCGGCGAGTGCGCCAACGCCTACGTCACCGCCTGCGGCCAGTACTGGCCGGCCATCAGCTCCGTGGTGGACGCCATCTCCGGTATGCCCTACCCGGACCATTACAGCGCCCAGGGGGACTATAAGCCGTGGGAGCACCCCTATACCACCGTCCACAACTTCGGCGAGAGCGCCATGGCCCGCCAGAGCGAGACAGCCTCTCCCGGCGCGGTACGCACATGGATACAGTGCTACAACGCCATCCGCGAGCCGTATAACCACTACGGCGCGGCGGAGCTGGCCGACGAGGTCCGGGCCCTCCGCGACGCCGGGTGCACCGGCGGCTTTATGACCTGGAACGGCGCGTCCGACATCGACAAATACGCCGAGGTCATCTCCGCCCTGAGCTGATATGAACGCAAAAAAGAAAGCCCGCATGGGCTTTCTTTTTTGCTTATTGCGCTTCCATGGCCTTCTGGGCAAAGCTGTTGTCCACCAGCTTGTCGAAGTCCACCCACTGGTCCTTCTCCAGCTCGCCGGCCTCGGTCATCACCGTCTCCAGCCGTTCCAGCGCCGACCGCGCCATCATGGGCCCCGCGTTCCATGCATCGATCTGCCGGTGCCGGGCGGTAACGGCCTCCAGGGTATCCAGGTCCGTATCCGGGAACTGGTCGATGATGGCCTCTGCCACCTCCCGGTCCGTGTGGTCCACGATCCACTGCTGCGCCCGGGCAATGGCGTTGGCAAAGCTCTGAATGACCTCCGGATGCGCCGTCATATAGCTCTGGCTGGCGAAATAGGCGGTGTAGGGTATCTCCCCGGACTCCTCGCCGATGGAGCAGAGGATATACCCGTGTCCGGCGCGCTCTACCTCCGTGGCGGTGGGCTCAAACAGCGTCACATAGTCCCCCTGCCCACCGGTGAAGGCCCCCGCCATCATGTTGAACTGCACCGAGGTGTCCACCACCGCGTCCTCCTGGGGCACGATGCCGTGCTGCTTGAGGACGTATTCCAGCGTCATCTCCGGCACGCCGCCCTTGCGCCCGCCGATGATGGTCTTGCCCTTCAGGTCGTTCCAGTCGAAGGCCTCGTCACTGCGGCCCACCAGGAACGAGCCGTCCCGCTTGGTCAGCTGGGCGAAGATCACCGGCAGATCATCCTTGCCCTGCGCGTGGATATAGATGCAGCTCTCCGGCCCGGCCAGGCCGATGTCCGCGCCGCCGGATACCACGGCGGTCATCACCTTGTCGGCGCCGCCGCCGTTGCTCAGTTCAATGTCCAGCCCCTCATCGGCGAAGAACCCCTGGCTCATAGCCACGTACTGCGGCGCGTAGAACACCGAGTGCGTCACCTCGCTGAGCCGGACCGTGACATTTTTCGCCTCCGTGCCGGCGGTATCGCCGGTATCGGTCCCCGCGCCGCAGCCGGTCAGCAGGCTGAGCGACAGCAGCGCGGCCATACAAATGCAGATAAGTTGCTTTTTCATGCACGTACCCCCCATAGATGATTTAAGAATGCTTCCGCCCGCAGCACCAGCAGGTACATTCCCACCGCCGCCAGCCCCAGCACCAGCACGCTGGCCATGACCAGGTCCATGTTGAACACCTGGGAGCCGTAGACGATGAGATACCCCAGCCCGGCCCGGGATACCAGGAACTCGCCCATGATGACCCCCACCCACGAGAGGCCCACATTCACCTTCAGCGTGGAGAACAGCGTGGGGCAGTTGGCCGGGAACACCAGCAGCCACAGGATCTGGCGCTTGTCAGCGCCCAGCGTCCGCATCAGCCGCAGCTTCTCCGGGTCGGTGGTGCGGAAGCCGGTGTACATACTCAGGATGGTGACGATGAGTGAAATGGCCAGCGTCATGGTGACGATGGCCCCCATGCCCGCGCCCATCCACACGATGAAGATGGGCCCCAGGGCTGTTTTCGGCAGTGCGTTCAGCACCACCAGGTACGGGTCCAGAATGCGGGCGGCGGTGTCCGACCACCACATGGCCACGGCGATGGCCGTGCCCAGCACCGTCCCGGCGGTAAAGCCCAGCACCGTCTCACCGATGGACACCGCCGCGTGGTGCCACAGCTCGCCGGAGGCGCACAGCCGCCACAGGGTCTGCACCATGCGGCTGGGACTGCTGACCAGAAAGCCGTCGGACAGCCCCAGCCGGCAGCTGAGCTCCCATACGGCAAACAGCCCCGCCACCAGCGCGATCTGCCAGATACGCACCCGGCGCTTTTCGCGGCGCACGGTCCTCAGGTACGCCGCACGGCGGGGCGAAGGCGCTTTCTCAGGCATGAACGTCCAGCTCCTTCCATATGGCGTTGAAGTACCGGTGAAATTCCGGCGTGTCCCGGCGCTCCAGCGGCGGCAGACCACGCAGCGCACCCATGTCCATCTCCGCCTTCACCACGGCGGGGCGGCGGGACAGCACCACCACCCGGTCGGACATACTCACCGCCTCAGCGATGTCATGGGTGACCAGCAGGGCCGTTTTGCCCTCCTGCTGCAATATGCGCCAGATATCCGCCGATACCGCCAGCCGTGTCTGGTAGTCCAGGGCGGAAAAGGGCTCATCCAGCAGCAATATCTCCGGCTCAGTGGCCAGGGTCCGGATCAGGGCGCAGCGCTGGCGCATACCGCCGGAGAGCTGGCAGGGCCGCTTTTTGGCAAAGGACGCCAGCCCGTAGCGCTCCAGCAGCCGGGACACGTGTGCATAGGCCGCCGGGTCCTTCTCACCACGGACCGTCAGCCCCAGCGTCACGTTGTCCCATATATTCCGCCACTCGAAAAGCTGGTCCCGCTGGGGCATAAAGCCGATTTTTGGCGACGTGCCCTGTACCGTCCGGCCGTCGATCTCGATAGCGCCGCCGCTGAGGGGCTCCAAACCGGCAATGGCGCTGAGCAGGGTGGATTTGCCGCAGCCGGAGGGCCCCACTAAACTGACGAACGCGCCCTCCTCCACCGTGAAGGACACGTCCCGTACCGCCTCCACCTCGCCGTCCGGGGCTTGATAGCAGGCGGCGGCATGACGGAGCGTAATGCTCATATCCTATGTGACCTCCTGTCGGGAATGATGGGAGACTTCTCTCCGTGGTCATTCTACGCAGGAGGGACCCTCGGGGTGCCCTACGGCAGCAGGTATGGCGCCAGCAGTGCCGCCAGTCCTGCTGACAACGCCGCCTGCACCGCCTTGGCCGGCACATACAGCCGCAGGGAGATACCGCTGCCCGCCGTCACCGCCGCCGTCTGGCAGTGGACGCTGAGCCCGCCCCAGCCCAGCAGCGCCGCCGCGGTGACGAAGCCCCGGCGGTCCGGCGTCAGGCGCAGGATGCCGTTGGTCAGCTCCAGCACCCCCGCCGCCAGCGGCGGCAGGGGACCGATGAGCCCCTCCGCCAGACGCAGCAGCACCAGAAAGAACACCACGAACCCGCACACCCGGGCCATGGCGGACACCGCCCTCTCCACCGCCCGGAGAAACTGCCCCGTCAGTCCGGTTTGCGGCGGCACAGGCCGTTTCGGCATGGCGGTGACGGGCAGCGGGCGGCGGCAGAACAGCAGGCCCGTCAGCAGCGCGGCGGCGCAGTGCAGCAGATACAGCCAGGCTCCCGTCCGGGCGCTGCCGAATACCGACACCCCGGCCACGCCGATGGCAAAGGCCGGGCCGGCGTTGTTACAGAACGTCAGCAGCCGCGCCCCCTCGGCGGGGGACAGCTCCCCCCGGCGCACCAGCTCCGCCGCCGTCCGCGCCCCCACGGGATAGCCGCCCACCAGCCCCAGCAGCAGGGCGGCGCACCCCGCACCGCCGCAGCGGAACAGCCGCCTGAAGGGGTGGGCCAGCACCCGGCCCGCCGCCTCCGCTGCCCCCAGCGCCACCAGCAGGGACGAGACGGCGAAAAACGGGAACAGCGCCGGCACCACCGACGTCAAACACAGCTGTACGCCGTCCCGCACCGCCTGGGCCGCCGTCTCCGCCTGCCGCAGCAGCAGTATCGCCAGCGCCCCGCTGCCCAGCAGTGCCAACACGCGCTTTATCATCACCATCACCGGTCCCCAGCCTATGCGCGCCGCCGCCGGGAAATACCCCGCCCCGGACAGGCAAGTTCCGGTGCGTCCGCGCATAGCGTTCTGTATCATCCGCAGGGAGGTGACGGTGTGGCGGGACTGAAAAAGAAGCTGGCCCAGGTGGGCCAGGAGGCGCTGGAGCGCCTGGAGCTGCCGGTGAACATCGCCGCCGGCGTGGCCCGGATCGAGCTGCTGGGCAACCGGGAGCTGTATATGGACCGGCACCGTGGCGTGCTGGCCTACACCACCGAGGCGGTGGACGTCAACGGCGGCGGCGTGGTGGTCCGCGTCCGGGGCCAGGGCCTGCAGCTGCTGGTGATGACGGGGCAGGAGCTGCGGATCACCGGAAAAATATCCGGCATCGATCTGGTGGAGTAAGGGGGGGCGCCGTGTACCGTAAAGCAGTGAATTATCTCCGCGGTCAGGCGGTGGCTGAGGTGGTCTGCACCGCGCCGGAGCGCGTGGTGAACCTGTGCGCCGCCCACGGCATTCCCTTCTGGGACCTGACTTGGCTGACGGAGACATCCTTCCGCGTGACCACCACCCTGTCCGGCGCTCGGCGCCTGGCCGAGGTGACGGCGGACATCGGCGCACAGGTGACCGTGTGCCGAAAGTCCGGCGCGCCGGAGCTGTGGCGGCGGTGCAGGCACCGGTATGTGCTGCTGGCGGCAGCGCTGGTGCTGCCGCTGCTGCTGGCGGTGGGCAGCGCCTTCATCTGGGACTTTGAGGTCACCGGCAACGACACCGTCCCCACGGAAAGCGTATTGCAGGCACTGGAACGATGCGGCGTGCGCGTGGGCACGCGTGGTGTAGGCCTGGACCAGGACGAGCTGCGGAACCGGGTGCTGCCGCTGCTGCCGGACGTGGTGTATCTGGCGGTGAACGTCAGGGGCTGCACCGCCCACGTGCAGGTGGTGGAGCGCGTCCGCCCGCCGCATCTGTACCGGGACAGCGACGTGCAGAACATCGTGGCGGCCAGAGACGGGCTCATCACGAAGATCGAGGCGCTGGACGGGGTGACCTGCGCGGCGGTGGGCGAAACGGTGCAGGCGGGGCAGGTGCTGCTGTCCGGGGTGGCTGACTCGCCCCGGGGCTGCCGGTATATGCGGGCCACCGGGCGGATCTGGGCCCGGACATGGTACGAGTGGACGGTGCCCGTACCTCTGGAGACGGTGCTGAAAGACGGCACGGAGCCCGTGAAGACCCGCACCCATACCGCGCTGGACCTCGGACGGCACCGAATTGCGCTGCCTGCGGGGGACAGCATATTGCAGGGCCGGGAAAACTGTGATAAAATAATACGATACCGTGGCGTGCAGCTGCCCTTCGGGCTGCGTCTGCCGGTAACGCTGGTAACAGAGACGGTGGCCGAGCGTGCGGTGTACGACGGTGAACGTCCGGAGGATGAGGCCCGCGCCGAGGGACAGAAGCAGCTGGAGGCCCAGTTGGCGCAGACCATCGGAGACGATGGCCGTGTTCTGAAAGCGGACGTATCCGCCCGGCGGCAGGGCGCGTACCTTATGGTGACGCTGCGGGCGGAGTGCGAGGAACAGATCGGCGTGGACGCGCCGCTGACTATAACAAGCGATACAGGGAGGTAAACCCGGAATATGGAACAACGTATCGGTATTGAACGCATGGAGGAGGCCGTCAATCTTTTCGGCTCCTTCGACGAGAATATCCGCCTTTTAGAGGCGGAATTTCAGGTGCAGGCGGTGAACCGGGGCGGCGAGATCGTCGTGTCCGGCGAGCCGGAAAACGTGATGCTGGCGGTGAAGGCCGTGCAGGCGCTGTTGACCCTGTCCAATAAGGGCGAGACGATCACCGACCAGCACGTGCGCTACGTCATCGGGCTGGTGCGCTCCGGTCAGGCCGAGCGCATCAGCGAGCTGACCCAGGATGTGATCTGCATCACCAGCAAGGGCCGGCCCGTCAAGCCCAAGACCATCGGCCAGAAGGAGTACGTCAACGCCATCCTGAAGCAGACCGTCACCATCGGCGTGGGCCCTGCCGGCACCGGCAAGACGTACCTGGCAGTGGCGGCGGCGGTGGCCGCCTTCCGGGACAAGCAGGTGAACCGCATCATCCTCACCCGTCCGGCGGTGGAGGCCGGCGAACGGCTGGGCTTCCTGCCCGGCGACCTGCAGTCGAAGGTGGATCCCTATCTGCGCCCGCTGTACGACGCGCTGTTCGATATGCTGGGGGCGGAGACATACCAGAAGTATCTGGAGCGGGGCAACATCGAGGTGGCGCCCCTGGCCTATATGCGCGGGCGGACGCTGGACGACAGCTTTATCATTCTGGACGAGGCCCAGAACACCAGCCGCGAGCAGATGAAGATGTTTCTCACCCGCATGGGCTTCGGCTCCAAGGTGGTCATCACCGGCGACGTGACCCAGATCGACCTGCCCACCGACAAGGTCAGCGGCCTGAAGGAGGCCATGAAGGTGCTGCGGGACGTGGAGGGCGTGGCCATATGCAGGCTCACCAAGGAGGACGTGGTGCGCCATGTGATGGTGCAGCGCATCATCGAGGCCTACGCCAAATTTGAGGAGAAAAAGAAATGAAACGACACTATATCCCGGTGACCGCCGATGTCCCCGGTGTCAGCGAGGGCACACGCAGCTTTCTCCGCAGGGTCATCCGCACAGCGCTGGCCGAGCAAGGGGTGGACTTCCCCTGCGAGGTGGATGTGCTGGTGACCGGCGACGCGGGCATCCACACCATCAACCTGGAGATGCGTGGGGTGGACCGCCCTACGGACGTGCTGAGTTTTCCGGAGTTTGAACTGACTCCCGGCGAGCTGCCCGGCGCGGAGGACGCCGACCCCGGCACCGGCTATGTGCCCCTGGGGGACATGGTCATCTCTCTGGAGCGCGTGAAGGCGCAGGCGAAGGAATACGGCCACGCCAACCGCCGGGAGCTGGCCTATCTGGCGGTACACTCCGTGCTGCACCTGCTGGGCTACGACCACCTGGACGAGGGTCCCATGAAGGCGCAGATGCGTTCGCGCGAAGAGGCCATCATGTCCGTGCTGGGCCTGGAACGAAAATAACGCTGCACGAAAATTGCTCAAACGAAAGAAAGTTGAGGATCACCTATGAACATCACAAAAACCGCAATGATCACCGTGTGCGGACGGCCCAACGTGGGCAAGTCCAGCCTGACCAACGCCCTGGTGGGCGAGAAGATCGCCATTGTTTCGGACAAGCCCCAGACCACCCGCAACCGCATTTACGGCGTGGTGAACCGGGGCGATACCCAGTATGTGCTGCTGGATACGCCGGGCCTGCACAAGCCCCGTTCCCGGCTGGGGGACTATATGGTCAAGGTGGTGCGGGAGAGCCTCAGCGACGTGGAGTGCGCGCTGCTGCTGGTGGAGCCCATCCCCCATGTGGGCGAGCCGGAGAAGGTCCTTTTGCAGCGCATCCGGGAGGAGCACCTGCCCTGTGTGTTGTGCATCAACAAGATCGACACGGTAGAGAAAAAGGAGGCCCTGCTGGAGGTCATCGCGGCGTACAGCGCGGCCTATGACGGCTTTGATGCCATCATTCCCATCTCCGCCCGGACCGGCGACGGCCTGGATGAGCTGATGCGGCAGCTGTCCCAATACGCCCAGGAGGGCCCCCAGCTGTTCCCTGACGGCATGACCACCGACCAGGCGGACAGCCAGGTGTGCGCGGAGATCGTCCGGGAGAAGATGCTGCGCTGCCTTGACAAGGAGATCCCCCACGGCACGGCGGTGGAGGTGACGAAGTTCTCCGAACGGGAGGACACGGGCATCATCGACCTGGACGTGACCATCTACTGCGAGAAGGCCAGCCACAAGGGCATCATCATCGGCAGAGGCGGCGAAATGCTCAAGCGCATCAGCTCCGCGGCCCGTCGGGATATTGAGAAATTCATGGGTACGAAGGTGTACATGGAGACGTGGGTGAAGGTCAAGGAAAATTGGCGGGATAATCCCAACTTCATCAGAAGTCAGGGCTATAACGAGGAGTAAGGCTGCGGTCGCAGCATGCACTCCGGCCAGTTTTCCTGCGAGCGGAGCGAGCCGCCGCGTATGCGGCGTGAATTCGAAGAATTCCGTAGGCGGAATTCATTTCCGCCGTAAAGCGATAAAATGCGGGGTCCCCGCTCGATGGGACATCGAGTGGGGCGAATTGGCGGGATAATCCCAGCTTCATCAGAAGTCAGGGCTACAACGAGGAGTAACATCAACAAATTTCCAGCCATAAAACCGGCGAAAGCTCCCATGCTAACGACATGGAGGTGTTCGCGTGGACTACTGGGAATTATTTTTGGACACCGGCGCGCCGGAGGCGTATCTGCTGTACCGCGGGGCCCAGGAGGCTGTATGCAAAGTGGAAAGACCGTGACCGGCGGCGTGGTGCTGCGGGTCACAGACACAAAGGAGACAGATCGGATATTGACGGTGCTGACGGCGGACCGGGGGAAGATACCCCTGATCGCCCGGGGTGCGCGGCGAAAGAACAGCCGCCTGGCGGCGGCCTGCCAGATGCCAGCCTATTCCGAGCTGACCATTTTCAAGCGGGGCAGCTGGTATATGCTGGATGAGGCGTCGCCCATCGAGCTGTTCGACGGGCTGGGCCGGGACATCGAGCTGCTGGCGCTGGCGGCGTGGTTCTGTGAGCTGACGGAGGCGGTGTGCGCCGAGGAGACGCCCTGCCCTGAGATACTGTCGCTGCTGCTGAACGCCCTGTACGCCCTGTGCCGCACGGGGAAGGACCCGCGGCTGGTGAAGGCGGCGTTCCAGTTCCGACTGATGGCGCTCTCGGGCTTTGAGCCGCTGGCGGAGGAATGCGCCGTGTGCGGAACGGCACAGCCGGAGGGACCGGTGCTGGACATCTCCGGCGGATTTGTGGCGTGCGGAACGTGCAGGGGCCCGGAGCGCAGCTTCCGGCTGCCGCTGACCGAGGCTGGCCTGGCGGCGCTGCGGCACGTGCTGTACGCGGACCCCAGGCGGCTGTACAGCTTTACGCTGGAGCCGGGCGCCCTGCAGGCGTTGGATCAGGCGGGCGAGGCGTTTATCGCCGCCCAGCTGGAGCGCGGGTTCCGGACGCTGGACTATTACAAGGCCCTGTTGGGATAACAGGAGGACATACATACATGAGCGAGTTATTTGAAAAATCTATCCGCACACTGGAGCTGCCGGCGGTGCTGGAGCTGCTGGCGCGCCATGCGGTCAGCGACGAGGCCAAGGCCCGGTGCCTGCGGCTGCGCCCGGCCACGGACGCGGCGGCGGTGGAGCACCTGCTGGATGAGACGGACGCGGCCAAGACGCGGCTGGGCCTGCACGGCAGTCCGTCCTTTGCGGGCGTGAAGGACGTATCCCAGGCACTGGACCGGGCGGACCACGGCGGTGTGCTGAACACCCGGGAGCTGCTGGATGTGGCCGGCGTGCTGACCGCCGCACGGCGGGTCAGCGACTATGACGCGGAGCGTCAGGGGGAGGCCACGGCCATCGACCGGCTATTCTCTGCCCTCCATGTGAACCGCTATCTGGAGGATAAAATACGCGGCGCCATACTGGACGAAGAGACCATTGCCGACACCGCCAGCCCGGAGCTGGCGGACATACGGCGGAATATGCGCGCTGCGGCCAGCAAGGGACGGCAGATCCTGCAGCGGATCATCTCGTCGCCCTCCTACGCCAAGGTGCTGCAGGAGGCGCTGATCACCCAGCGGGACGGGCGGTTCGTGGTGCCGGTAAAGGCGGAGTGCAAGGGCAGTCTGCCGGGTCTGGTACACGACATCTCATCCTCCGGGGCCACGCTGTTCGTGGAGCCCATGGGCGTGGTGCAGGCCAATAATGAATTGAAGGAATTGCAGGCCCGTGAGGAAAAGGAGATCGACCGGGTGCTGCGTATACTGTCCGGCGAGTGCGCGGCGCAGCGGGAGAACATCCTGTACGACTACGACCTGCTGGTGCAGCTGGACACCATTTTCGCCCGGGCACAGCTGAGCTATGCCATGGACGCGGGGCGTCCGCTGGTGCGGAAGCGGGGCGGCATCGACCTGAAGCGGGCACGGCATCCCCTGCTGGACCCGGCCAAGGCGGTGCCGGTGACGGTGGCGCTGGGCGGCGCGTATGACACGCTGGTCATCACCGGCCCCAACACCGGCGGCAAGACCGTGACGCTGAAAACCCTGGGGCTGCTGTGCCTGATGGCCCAGTGCGGCCTGCACATCCCCGCCGGAGACCAGAGCGCCGTGCAGGTGTTCGACCGGGTGCTGGCGGACGTGGGCGACGAGCAGAGCATCGAGCAGAGCCTGTCCACGTTTTCGGCGCACATGGCCAACACGGTGGAGATACTGAAGCTGGCGGATGAGAAGAGCCTGATCCTGTTCGATGAATTGGGGGCGGGCACCGACCCGGTGGAGGGCGCGGCGCTGGCCATCGCCATCATCCAGGACGTGCGGCGCAAGGGCGCGCTGACGGCGGCCACCACCCATTACGCGGAGCTGAAGACCTTTGCCATGACCACGGCGGGGGTGGAGAACGCCAGCTGTGAGTTTGATGTGCAGACGCTGCGGCCCACCTACCGGCTGCTCATCGGCATACCGGGCAAGTCCAACGCCTTTGCCATCTCCCGGCGGCTGGGGCTGGACGAGAGCGTCATCGAGGACGCCAAGGCCCAGATGGACAGTGAATCCGTGCGGTTCGAGGACGTGCTGACCCAACTGGAGGAGAAGCGCCAGCGGCTGGAGAAGGCCCAGGGCGAGGCGGATCGGCTGTGGCGCCAGCGTGAGGAGGACGCGCGGAAGGCGCGGACCTTCCGTGAGCAGATGGAGAAGGCCAAGGACAACGCCCGGACCAAGGGCGAGGCCGAGGCGCGGCGCATCGTGCAGCAGGCCCAGCGGCAGGCGGATCAGGTGTTCGCCGAGCTGGACGAGCTGCGGAAACAGCAGCAGCGGTCGGACTATCAGGCCGTGAATGACCGGAAAAGCGATATACGCCGCCGCCTGAACGAGGCGGAGACGGCGCTGCACCAACAGGACGAGGATACAGAGCCGGTCCCCGCGCCTACGCGGCCCATCGCCGTGGGCGACACGGTGGAGCTGGCCGGTGTGCGTACCGGCGCCGCGGTGCTGGCGGTCAACGGCGACGGCACGCTGCTCCTGCAGGCGGGCAAGATGAAGATGACCGTCAAGGCCGCGCAGGTGCGCCTGCTGGAAACGGCGGAGGAGATCGAGAAGAAGAAAAAGCAGTCCGCCGCCGCGCAGCAGCGCAGCGGACCGGCGGTGTCCATCAACACCGGGGCGCGGGCGTCCGCCGAGCTGGACATCCGGGGCCTGGAGACGCTGGAGGCCGAAAGCGTGGTGGAGAACTACCTGGACGCGGCATCCCGGTCCAAGCTGGGCACCGTGACCATCATCCACGGCAAGGGCACCGGCGCGCTGCGCGCCGCCGTGCACCAGCTGCTGAAGAAAAACAAACAGGTCAAGTCCTTCCGCCTGGGCCGATACGGCGAGGGCGAGGCCGGCGTGACCGTGGTAGAGCTGAAATGAACAACACCCTCCTGCGCCGGCAGGAGGGTGCTGCTTTTTCAGCGGGAGATAAAAAGGGCCGGCCGAGCCGGTCCCTTTTATGTATCACAGCTGCTTGATGAAGCAGCGGCGGCGCTTATGCTGTTCGGTCTGAAAATCCTTCCACTGGGACTGGACCTTGTCGTTCAGCTCCAGCATGGGGCCGGTCTCGGCCTGCTTGATGCCCAGCTTGTGGCAGCCTTTCATGGCCTTGCTGAGGATAATGGCGTTGACACCCTTTTTCTGGTAGTCCGGGTGGACGGCGATGAGCAGCAGGTCCACGGTGTCGTTCCTGTGGAAGGCCTTGAGAACGTCGATCCAGCCGGTGGGCATGAGGCGGCCCCGGTGCTTCTGCAGGGCGGAGGCCAGGCTTGGCGCACCTACGCCGAAGGCCACCATGCGGTCGTTTTCATCCATGACGAAGCAGGTGGTGTTGGGATTGATGAGGGGCGCGAACTTGGCGGAGTACTTTTTGATCTGGCGGTCAGAGAGCTCCACAGTGCCGTACAGCGGCGCGTAGGCCAGGTTCACCAGCTCGAAAAACGGCTTGAGCAGGGGCAGATAGGACAGGCGGTTCCTGGCCTCGTGAATGTGCAGACGGTGGCGCTTGAGAACGAAGTCGGAGATCTTCTCCCAGCGCTGTATGGTGGCCTCGTCCTCCGGGACGGTGATAAGCTCCTCGATCCAGTCCACGTCCTTCACATAGCCCAGGGCGGCCATGTGGTCGATGTAGTAGGGATAGTTGTAGTATGTGAAAAAGCAGCTGCGGCGGTCAAAGCCCTCCACCAGCATACCCTCGCGGTCCATGTCGGTGAAGCCGAGGGGACCGTGAACGGCGGTGCAGTCCAGCTCCTTCGCCCAGGCCTCCACCGTGCGGAACAGGGCGGAGGAGACCTCCGGGTCGTCAATGAAATCCACCTGGGTAAAGCGCAGGCGGTTGGCACCCCACTTGTCGTTGGCCTTGCGGGAGTGGATGGCACCGATGCGGCCCACGATCTCCCCGTCGCGCATGGCCAGCCAGCAGCGGGCGTCGCAGTATTCAAAGGCGGGGTTCTTGCTGCGGTCCCAATCGGAGAGATCGTCGCCATAGGTGGCGGGGACGAACTGAGGCACGTCTTTATACAGCTCATTTGGGTAGTCCACGAACTGGCGCAGCTGGGCTTTGTCAGTTACTTCTATAATGGAGACCATTTAGTATACCTCCTGTATCATGCAAACACACATATAGTGTACGACATTATTTCACAAAAAGCAAGGATAGTGACATTAAGAACACATTAACTTTACCCCAATGTTACCCACTGCAAAAAATCAGAAAAAACGTTTGACAAACCGGACAGGCAGGTGTACAATACAGTTGAGCACGAATAGAGTCACCCCCCTCTGTCCGTGCCACCCCCCTGTCGGGTATTCCCCCTTTTACCCGACAACACACCACCACAGGGAGCGCTACGGCGCTCCTTGTGGCCGTCTTGGGGAGGGAGAAAGAGCAGCCGAAAGGCTGCTCTTTCTTCATTTCCGGGGGAATATCTGCCCCATGCCGCCGGGCAAACGGCGCGGAGACAGCAGAGAGCAGCCGCGCCGGAACATCGTTCCGGCGCCGCTGCTTATTGCCGGCATTTCAAGCGCAGAGAGGGTGCCCTGCTTCAGTTCAGGGAGCCGTCCTTTTGCCGGAACAGGGCCTGCACCCGGCGGCGGAGCACGGCATGCTCCGGCCGGGTCAGCAGCGGGTCGCCGGCCAGCAGCTGCTGCGCGGCATCCCGGGCCTCGGCCAGCAGGGGCATATCGCAGCTGAGGTCGGCGGCCTTCAGCGTGGGCAGGCCGTGCTGGCGGCTGCCGAAGAAGTCGCCGGGGCCCCGCAGCTTCAGGTCCTCCTCGGCGATGCGGAAGCCGTCGCTGGTCTGGGTCAGGGCCTTCAGCCGCCGTTTCGTGTCGTCATTCTGCACGTCGCTGAGCAGAACACAGTAGCTCTTGGCGCGGCCGCGGCCCACCCGGCCGCGCAGCTGGTGCAGCTGGCTCAGGCCGAAGCGGTCGGCGTTCTCCACCACCATCAGCGTGGCGTTGGGCACATCCACGCCCACCTCCACCACGGTGGTGGAGACCAGAATGTCGCTCTCACCGGCGGCGAAGGCGGCCATGACCTTTTCCTTCTCCTTTGGCTTCATACGACCGTGGAGTACGGCTATCCGCAGCTCGGGGAAGGTATCCTCCTGCAGGGTCTTGGCGTAGGCCGTCACGGCCTTGCGCTCGTCGGGCAGAGCGTCATCCTCGCCCACCAGCGGGCAGACGATGAACACCTGATGGCCCGCCTGCACCTGCTTGCGGATAAAGCCGTTGAGCCGCGCCCGGTATTTCTCGCCCAGAGCGAAGGTCTCCACTGTCTGCCGTCCCGGCGGCAGCTCATCAATGACGGACACATCCAGATCACCGTAGATGATAAGGGCCAGCGTCCGGGGGATCGGGGTGGCGGACAGCACCAACGTGTGTGGGGCGGCGCCCTTATGGGACAGGGCGGAGCGCTGTTCTACGCCGAAGCGATGCTGTTCATCGGTGATCACCAGACCCAGGCGCGCATACTGCACGTCCGCCGTCAGCAGGGCGTGTGTACCGATGCACAGTGTGATATCCCCGCTTTGCAGGCCGGCCAGAATGGCGCGGCGCTCCCTGGCGGGGGTGGAGCCGGTGAGCAGAGCGCACGGCAGGCCGAAGCGGGCGAACAGCGGGGCCAGATTTTCGTAATGCTGGCGTGCCAGTATTTCCGTGGGGGCCATCAGGGCCGACTGCCAGCCGCTTTGGGCGGCGAACCACACGCAGGCGGCGGCCACCATGGTCTTGCCGCTGCCCACATCGCCCTGGCACAGGCGGTTCATGGGCCGGCCGGAGGTCATATCGCCCACGGCGTCCGCGATAGCCCGCCGCTGGGCGGCGGTGAGGGCAAAGGGCAGGGCGGCATAGAAGGGCGCCATGTCCGCCGCTTGACAGGGCAGGCCGGCCACCGTCTCCCGCCGCTGCCGCAGCAGGGACAGACCGCAGCTCAGAAGGAACAGCTCCTCAAATACCAGACGCCGCCGCGCGGTATCCAGCGCCTCCTCCGAGGCGGGGAAGTGGATGTTCTCATAGGCAAACCCGGCATAGCACAGATGGTGCGCCTGCCGGATCCCGTCCGGCAGCACATCTTCCGGCAGGTCGCGGCACTGGTCCAGTCCCTGGCGCACGGCCTTGGCCACCATAGTCTGTGTCAGCCCCGCCGTCAGGGGATAAACGGGCATGATGCGGCCGGTGAGCAGCTGCTTCCCCTCCGTCTCCAGCAGGGGATTGACCATGCGGCGGCGCACACCGCCGCCCTCGACCTTTCCGTAGAAGATGTATGTCTCTCCCGGATGCAGGACATTTTTGCGGTATTCCTGGTGGAAGAAGGATACATCCAGCACGCCGCCCTCGTCCACAGCCCGTACCTGCACCAGTGTCTGACCACCGCGGATACGGGCGGTAGTGGGGGGCTGGGCGATCATGGCCTTGCAGCAGGCGTACTCCCCCTCCGGCAGGTCCCGGATAGGGTAGAGCTGCGAACGGTCTTCCCACCGGCGGGGATAGTAGGCGATCAGGTCGCCCAGTGTGAAAACGCCCAGCTTTTCAAAGGCCTTGGCCCGGGCCTCGCCCACGCCTTTGATATAGCGGATATCGGTATTGAGATCGGCCATGGGTGCCCCTCCTTTGCGGTTTTGTACATTGTACCACAGCCGCACGGCAAAGACAAACGAAAAACCGGGGCGGCAGCGCCGTCCCGGTTTTGTATCTCATTCGTGCTCGGCCAGATAGCGGGCCACGTACACGCCGCTGGCGCTGGCGTGGGACAGGGAGTGGGTGACGCCGCTGCCGTCGCCGATGACGAACAGGCCCTTGTGCGGCGTCTCCAGATTTTTATCCAGGGCCACCTCCATGTTGTAGAACTTCACCTCCACGCCGTAGAGCAGCGTATCGTCGCTGGCGGTGCCGGGGGCGATCTTGTCCAGGGCGTAGAGCATTTCGATGATGCCGTCCAGGATGCGCTTGGGCATCACCAGGCTCAAATCGCCGGGTGTGGCGGCCAGCGTGGGGGTCATGAAGCCCTTTTCGATGCGCTTGGGGGTGCTGCGCTGGCCGCGGATCAGGTCGCCGAACCGCTGGACCATCACGCCGCCGCCCAGCATATTGCTCAGGCGCGCGATGCTCTCGCCGTAGCCGTTGCTGTCCCGGAACGGCTCGGTGAAGTGTTTGGATACCAGCAGGGCGAAGTTGGTGTTCTCCGTGTGCATGGCGGGGTCCTCATAGCTGTGGCCGTTGACGGTGACGATGCCGTTGGTGTTCTCGTTGACCACCGCGCCCCTGGGGTTCATGCAGAACGTGCGCACCTTGTCCTGATACTTCTCGGTCTTATAGACGATCTTGCTCTCATAGAGCTCATCGGTGATGGGGGCGAACACCTCGGCGGGCAGCTCCACCCGCACGCCGATATCCACACGGTTGGACTTGGTGGGGATATCCAGCGACTGGCAGACGGACTCCATCCATTTGCTGCCGCTGCGGCCCACAGAGATGATGCACTTGCGTCCCGTGAACACGCCCTTGTCCGTCTCGGCCGCATAGCCGCCGTCGGCGGTGACAGTCAGCGCTCTTACCGGGGTGAGGAAGTGGAAGTCCACATGGTCCTTCAGCTTGGCGTACAGGTTCTCGAGGACCTTATAGTTGATGTCCGTGCCCAGGTGCCGCACGGAGGCGTCCAGCAGGTGCAGATTGTTTTGCAGGCACAAGCGCTTGAAGCCGCTGTCGGCGGTGGAGTAGAGCTTTGTTCCCGCGCCGCCGCAGGCCACGTTGATGTCGTCTACGTAGTGCATCAGCTCCATGGCCTTCTGCTTGCCGATGTATTCGTACAGTGTGCCTCCGAACTCGTTGGTCAGGTTATATTTGCCGTCGGAAAATGCGCCGGCGCCGCCGAAGCCGTTCATAATGGCGCAGGTCTTGCAGTGAATGCAGGACTTCACCTTGTCGCCGTCGATGGGACAGTGCCGTTTTTCCAGCGGGTTGCCAGCCTCCAGTACGGCCACCTTCCACTCCGGCCTGCGCTGCATCAATTCATAGGCGGAAAAAATACCGCCGGGGCCGGCGCCGATAATGATCACATCATAAGTCATGGAGATACCTCCTTATATTTTATCCGCAGAATATTATAACAAGGAAACGGAAACTTGCAACCCGTAATTTCTTATGGCAGGTATATCAAAATGTAATTTCACTTTTCTTATCGTAAAGCGCTGGTGTTTCGGTTTATCCTGTGCTACAATAGAAAAAATCACACAGGAGGGCGCCGCCATGAGCTACGCAGACCGTATATTCAAGGACAATTGCCGGGAGATCCTTACCCACGGCGTATGGGATACCGACCAGAACGTGCGCCCCCACTGGGAGGACGGTACGCCCGCCCACACCGTCAAAAAATTCGGCATCGTAAATCGTTACAACCTGCGCCAGGAGTTTCCCATCCTCACCATCCGCCGAACGTACTTCAAGACCTGTATCGACGAGCTGCTGTGGATATGGCAGCAGAAGTCCAACAACATCCATGATCTCCGCGGGCATATCTGGGACAGCTGGGCCGATGAGAACGGCTCCATCGGCAAGGCCTACGGCTATCAGCTGGCGGTGAAGCATCAGTATCCCGAGGGGGAGATGGACCAGGTGGACCGGGTGCTGTACGACCTGAAGCACAACCCTGCCAGCCGCCGCATCCTGACGAATATCTACAATTTTCAGGATCTGCACGAGATGGCACTGTACCCCTGCGCCTACTCCATGACCTTCAACGTCTCCGGCAACACCCTCAACGCTATTTTGAACCAGCGCAGCCAGGATATGCTGGCGGCCAACAACTGGAACGTGGTGCAGTACAGCGTGCTGGTACACATGATGGCGCAGGTGTCTGGGCTGCAAGCGGGCGAGCTGGTCCATGTTATCGCCGACGCTCATATCTACGACCGCCATGTGCCCATCATCGAAAAGCTGCTGGAAAAGGACGAGCGTTCCGCGCCTGAGTTTATCATCGACAGATCGGTGACGGATTTCTACCGGTTCACCCGCGACAGCTTCTCGTTGGAGGGGTACGACCCCCAGCCCTTCGAGGACAAGATCCCTGTGGCCATTTAAGGAGGGGACGCCATGTATGCCATCGTCGCCGTGGATGAGAAGTGGGGAATCGGCAGGGACAACGCCCTGCTGTTCCACCTGCCCGCCGACCTCAAGCGGTTCAAGGAGTTGACCTCCGGGCATACGGTCCTCATGGGCCGCAGGACGCTCCAGTCCCTGCCGGGCGGGAGGGGCCTGCCGAACCGGCGCAATATTGTCCTGACCGGGCAGCGGGGCTTCACGGCAGAACGGGCTGAGATCGTCCACTCTCCGGCGGAGGCACTGCTGACTGCCGATGAGGACAGCTGGGTCATTGGCGGCGAGAGCGTCTATCGGATGTTCCTGCCGCTGTGCGATCGGGTCTATGTGACACGAATTGCCGCCGATGGCAGCGCGGACGCCTTCTTCCCTGATTTGGAGCACGATCCCGGGTGGAGACTGGACAAGCGCTCGGCGGATATGGAGGAAAACGGCCTGCGGTTTCGTTATGAGGAGTATGTTCCGGTAAAAGGTGAATAAAATGACCCCCCGATACCGTCGGGGGGTCATTTTATTCTTCCATGTCCACGGTGATGTTGTCGGTGCCGTGCTGTTCAAACTCACCTAAGTACGTCTCCATCCGGGCCATGATCTCATCGTAGTTCTCCGGCGTGATGGGGGGATCGTCCATGTCCCGCAGGGCCAGCTCCTGGGCCAGTATCTCAAAGAACGTGGCGTCCTCATAGGCCATGATGGCCTCATGGATACCGCCGTCGGCAAAGGCGCGGGAGGGGATCAGCTCTCCCTGGTACAGCTCCGTCAGGGGCGCCATGCCGTGGTCCAGGCAGTGGGCAAACACCAGGCTCTCCACCTGGTCGTACTCCTTGATGCGGTCGTCGCCCCGGGTGGAGTTCAGCACCCAGTTGCCGATATACACCAGATCCAGCAGACGCCGGAATTGCTTTTCCGTCATGTTCAGTTCCATCATACCACCTCCATCACGGGCAGAACTTCATTTTCACGATTATAGCACGTTCCCGCAGGGATTGCCACAGAAAAAAATGAACAGGTGCGCCAATTTTTAGCTTGTAACGATAGGGGAAACATAGTACAATATATGAGTTAAACTATGCACTGCCGCCGCGGCGGCAGGAAAAAGGAGGGCGCATATGGATCAGCGGCCTATCGGGGTGTTCGACTCCGGCTCCGGCGGATTGACCGCCGTGCGGGAGATACGCAGCATCCTCCCCTCTGAGAACATTATATACTTCGGCGACACGTCCCGTGTGCCCTACGGCGGGCGCTCGGCGGAAATATTGCTGCGCTACGCCCGGCAGGATGTACATTTCCTGCGGAGCTTTGATGTGAAAGCGCTGCTGGTGGCCTGCGGCACCGTATCTACCAACGCGCTGCCGGTGCTGGCGGCCGAGAACGATATCCCCGTTCTCGGTGTGGTGAAGCCCTCCTGCGCGGCGGCCGCCGCGGCGACCCGAAATAAGCGGGTGGGCCTGATCGCCACGGCGGCATCCGTGCGCTCCGGGGCCTATGAGCGCTGTCTGGCGGCGCTGGACGGCGCCATTCAGGTGTATGTCAAGGCCTGCCCTCTGTTTGTGCCGCTGGTGGAGAACGGGCGCTTCCGCCCCGGTGATCCGGTCATCGAGACGGTGGCCCGGGAGTATCTGGAGCCGCTGCGTGCCACGGGGATCGACACCCTCATCCTGGGCTGCACCCACTATCCGCTGCTGACGGAGATCATCGCGGACATCATGAGCCCTGGCGTGACGCTCATCGACTCCGGCGCTGCGGCGGCGCGGGTCCTGCGGCAGACGCTGTCAGACCGGGGTGCGCTGGCCCAACGTGACCACGGCACACTGACACTGTATGCCAGCGACCAGCCGGAGGACTTCGGTGCGCTGGCAGGGCAGTTTCTGCGGCGGCCGCTGGAGAGCGCGGTACAGCACGTGGACATTGAGAGGTACTGACATGGAGAAGGTACAGCTACTGGTCCGCAGCCACAGTGATTTCGCCGGCGGCGTGGACGAATTGACCTTCCGGGGCACAGGGACGCTGGAAAAGACCGACTATGGCTATCGCCTGCGCTATACGGCGCAGAACGAACTGGACGGAAGCGCCGTGGCCTCGGAGGTGCGGCTGGAGACGCAGCAGCGTCGGGCCGTGGTCATCACCGAGTCCAAGGACGGCGGCTACGGCCTGCTGCTGGATCCCCGGCGCACCACGGTGACGCAGATCGCCGGCGGCGACGGCGGTGCGCTGACGCTGCACGTGGACACGAAGGAGGTGTCCTGGCACCTGCCCCGAAAGGGCGATGGCCATATCACATTGACGTATACATTGCTGCTGGGCACGCAGGCGCTGTCCGCCCTGCACCTGGCACTGACTTTGACAAAAGAGGAGAAGGACGCATGAATATGATCGAAAGCGCCAAGGCGCAGGTACGGCAGCTGACAGTGGCTGCATATGAAAAGGCTGCGGCCGCAGGGCTGCTGCCTGCCGGTATCACCGCCGAGCCGGCGGTGGAGATCCCTAAGGACACCGCCAACGGCGACTATACCACCACCTTCTGCCTGGCGGCGGCCAAGGCTATGAAGATGAACCCCCGTCAGGTGGCGCAGACCCTTATCGACAACATGACGCTGGAGGGCAGCTACTTCACCTCCGTGGAGATCGCCGGCCCCGGCTTTATGAACTTCCGTCTGGGCGGAAAGTGGTACGCCGACACCATCTCCGGCATTGAGACGGCAGGGGAGAAGTACGGCGAGAACGACACGCTGGCTGGCAGGAAGTACATGGTGGAGTTTGTCTCCGCCAATCCCACCGGCCCCATGCACATGGGCAACGCCCGGGGCGGCGTGCTGGGAGACACTTTGGCCAGCGTGCTGCAAAAGTCCGGTGCGGACGTGTGGCGTGAGTTCTACGTCAACGACGCGGGCAACCAGATCGAAAAGTTCGCCAAGAGTCTGGAGGCCCGGTACTTCCAGATCATCAAGGGCGAGGACGCGGTGGAATTCCCCGAGGACGGCTACCACGGCGACGATATCCGGGAGTTGGCCCAGGCTTTCTACGAGAATGAGGGCGATAAGTATCTGGACTGCGACGAAAAGACCCGCCATGACGCCCTGGCCCAGTTCGGTCTCAGCGTCAATATCCCCAAGATGAAGGCCGATCTGGCCCGGTACGGCATTCAGTACGACCAGTGGTTCTTCGAGTCTTCCCTTCACGACAGCGGCTATGTGGCCGACACCGTGGCGGCGCTGACGGACAGGGGCTATACCTATGAGAAGGACGGCGCGCTGTGGCTGAAGACCTCCGATATCCTGGCCGCCCAGCTGCGGCAGGAGGGCAAGAGCGACGAGGCTATCGAAAAGCTTGGCCTGAAGGACGACGTGCTGCGCCGCGCCAACGGGTTCTATACCTACTTCGCTGCCGATATCGCCTATCACCGCAACAAATTCGCCGTCCGCGGCTTTGACAAGGTCATCAACATCTGGGGCGCCGACCACCACGGCCATGTGGCCCGGCTGAAGGGTGCTATGGACGCTCTGGGCCTGGATGGCCAGCACCGGCTGGACATCGTGCTGATGCAGCTGGTGAAGCTGGTTCGCGACGGCGAGACCGTCCGTATGTCCAAGCGCACCGGCAAGGCCATCAGTCTCACCGACCTGCTGGACGAGATCCCCGTGGATGCCTGCCGCTGGTTTTTCAACGCCAAGCCGGAGACGCAGATGGAGTTCGACCTGGGCCTGGCCGTCCGGGAGGACAGCGAGAACCCGGTCTACTATGTCCAGTATGCCTACGCCCGTATCTGCACGCTGGTGAAGGCGCTGGCGGCGGAGGGCTATACCGTTCCCGCCGCAGCGGAGGCTGATCTGTCCGCCCTGACCGCCGACGAGGAGAAGGCCCTCATCAAGCAGCTGGCCCAATACCCTGCCGTGGTGCAGTTGGCCGCCCGGGACTACGACCCCAGCTTCATCAACCGCTATCTGGTGGAGCTGGCTGCCGCGTTCCACAAATTCTACAACGCCTGTCGCATCAAGGGCGAAGCGGAGAACGTGCTGCTGGCACGGCTGAAGCTGGCGGACACCGCCCGCGCCGTGCTGAAAAACGGCATGACGCTCATTGGCTGCTCTGCACCGGAGAAGATGTAAACTATGAAAAAGCCACCCCGTGAGGGGTGGCTTTTTCACGTGCCGAAGAACAGCCGGACGGACCAGGCCGCGGCCAGGTAGGCAGCCAGGTCCGCCGTCAGGGCGGCGGGAATGGTGTAGCGTGTCCGCTTGATCCCCGCCGCGCCGAAATAGACGGCGACGGTGTAGAACGTTGTCTCGGTGCAGCCCAGCATCACGGCGGCGCAGCGCCCGATGTAGCTGTCCGGCCCGTATTGGCGCATGATATCGCCGCCGGCAGCCAGCGCGCCGGAGCCGGACAGCGGGCGTATTACCAGCAGCGGGGCCGTCTCCGGCGGTACACCCAGAACGGTGAGCGCCGGGGCGAGCAGAGCCGTCAGGGCATCCAATGCGCCGGAGGCCCGCAGCATATACACCGCCGTCAGCAGGGCGGCCAACGCCGGCAGGATGGATACCGCCACCTGCAGGCCGTTTTTCCCACCGGCAACAAGAGCGTCGTAGACATCCACCTGCCGCCGGGTGCCCCACAGAGCGGCGCCGGACAGCAGCAGCGGCAGTATCCAGGCGGAAAATGGCTCCATTTCACGCCCTCCATACCCGGCTCAGTACCCGGGCGCAGGCCAGACCCGCTGTTACCGACAGCGCCGAGGACAGCCATACCGCCGGCAGGATATCCAGCGGCGCGGCGCTGCCCAGTCCGCCCCGCAGGGCGGCCACGGTGGAGGGCAGCAGCTGCACCGAGGCGGTGTTCAGCACCACCAGACGGCACAATTCGTCGCTTGCGGTGCCGCTGCAGCCCGCCGCCATACGCCTGGCGGCCTGTATACCCGCCGGCGTGGCGGCGTTGCCCAGCCCCAGCAGATTGGCGCTGACGTTAGCACTGAGGGCAGCCAGAGTCTCCTCGTCCCGCCCTGCCTGGGGCAGCAGACGCCGCAGGACCGGGCGCAGCAGGCGGCTCAGTCCCGCCGCCATGCCGCTGCGCCGCATCAGCTCCAGTACACCGGACCACAGGCACAGTGCCCCGGCCATGACCAGTACCAGCTCCACCGCAGCAGCGGCGCCCTCCAGTGCCGCCGCTGTCACCGCCGACAGACGGCCGCTGACCGCACCGTACACCAGGGACACCGTTACCATCAGCGTCCAGAATATCCCCATCACCACACCGCGCACCTCCTTACGGGAGAAGTCTACGCGGCGGTCTGTGCGGTTATTTGCAAAAATTCTCGACACGTTTCGAATTGTTGTTGACATGCTTCGTTGAATATGTTAAAATACAGGTATAAAATTTGCGGGGATTTTGTTATTACTGCATAGAGGGGGAGAGGACATGAAATCTACCGGTATTGTCCGCCGCATCGACGAGCTTGGCCGGATCGTGGTCCCGATCGAAATGCGCCGCGCGCTGGATATCGGCGAGCGTGAGACAATGGAGATCAGCGTGGAGGGCGACGGCATCGTGCTGCGCCGCGCCCATATGGGCTGTGTGTTCTGCGACGGCAACAAGGACATATCCACGTTCCACGGTAAGAGCGTCTGTGCCAAGTGCAGGCGCGAGCTGCAAAAGACCTGAAAACAAGAAAAAACAGTGCCGCCCACTGGGGCGGCACTGTTTTTTTCGTCTTATGCTTTCAGCGCGGTATCGTACAGGGCGTTGCGGGGCAGGCCGGTGTCGTCCGCTACCCGACGTACGGCCTCTTTCAGCTTCATACCGCCGTCCCGCAGGGCCAGCACCCGTGCTGCGCCCTCTTCCAGCGTCAGGGCCGGCAGGTTCTGCTTCTCCCGGCCCGCTACCACCAGAACGTACTCCCCCCGTGGCTCGTTGTCCCGGTAGAAGTCCGCGGCCTGGGCCAGTGTGGTGCGGACAGTGTCTTCATGGAGCTTTGTCAGCTCACGGCACAGGGCGGCGGGCCTGTCTCCCAGCAGCTCCACCATGTCGGCGAGGGTTTGACGCAGGCGGTGGGGTGCCTCGTGAAACACCATGGTGCGCGCCTCACCGGTCAGCTCCTCCAGGGCAGCGCGGCGCTCTTTTTTACCGGAGGGCAGAAAGCCCTCGAAGGTGAAGCGCCGGGTGTCCAGCCCGGACACGGCCAGGGCGGCGATGGCGGCGCAGCAGCCGGGAATGGCCTGTACCGTCACGCCGTTTTCGGCGCACAGGGCCACCAGCTCCTGCCCCGGATCGCTGATGGCCGGGGTGCCGGCATCGGTGATCAGCGCGCACGTTTCGCCGGAGAGCAGACGTTCCAAAATGGCCTGTCCCGCCGCAGCGCGGTTGTGCTCGTGGTAGCTGACAAGCGGCTTTTTGATGTCAAAATGGTTCAGCAGCTTCACGCTGACGCGGGTGTCCTCCGCTGCGATGAAGTCTGCCTGGGCCAGCGTTTCTGCGGCGCGGGGCGAGAAGTCGCCCAGGTTGCCGATGGGCGTGGCCACCAGATACAGGATACCTGCCATTGGGAATTACCCCCTGTCCTTGAAATAGATGCGGCGCAGCTCGCCGCTTTCGCCACCGTCTGCTTGCAGCAGCAGCGGCGTGTGCACCGCCAGTCCGGCCCCGCCGTGACGGCGGCAGGACAGCAGCACCAGCCGCGGCGGCGTCTGTGCGTCCTTCTGCACGAAGCGCAGCACCTTCGGCTCCAGCCGGTGGCGGCGCAGGACGTCCATCAGCTCCGCCGTTCGTTCCGCCCGGTGGACCAGGCAGAACCGTCCGCCGCTGCGGAGCAGATACGCTGCCGCAGCACACAACTGGTCAAAGGTGCAGGCGGTTTCGGACCGGGCCGTGCCCCGGCTTCCCTCCGCCACCCGTCCTGTGTGGGGCGGGAAATAGGGCGGATTGGCCACGCACAGGTCGAAACTCCCGGCTTTTGGCAGAGCTGTCCGATCCCGCAGGTCGGCCCGCAGCACGGCAACGCGGTCCTCCAGACCATTGACGGCGGCGTTTTCTTCCGCCAGCGCACAGGCAGCACTGTCGATATCAATGTTGGTGATGTGCAGCTGCTGCTGCCGCGCCAGCAGCAGGAGGCCCAGCAGGCCGATCCCGGCGCCCAGGTCACAGACGCGCTCGCCACGCCGCGCTTCGGCGAAGTCCCCCAGCAGGAACGTGTCGGTGGAGGGCTTGAACACGTTGTCGTCAAAGCGGAAGCGAAAACCGCCCGGCCACAGCTCATCCCAGTGCTCCATGCCGCTTCCTCCTCTGCACATAGCTGTACTATCCGTTGACAAAGGGGTGTCTGCCCTTATCGGCGGATGATATCATGGTGACACTGCGTTGATACCATGTTGGTACCATGATGACACCATTGTAATACAAAACCCGGGGGGATACAACAAAAAAGTGACCGGCGGTGCCGGTCACTTTTCCTCATCGTTGTGCTTGGTTCAATTACTCAGCGGGGCTGATAGCGCCGTTGGGACAGGTGTCAGCGCAGGAACCGCAGTCCAGGCAAGCGCCGGCGTCGATGACGTAACGATCATCACCCTGAGAGATAGCGCCCACGGGGCAAGCATCAGCGCAAGCGCCGCAGCTCACGCAAGCAGAACCGATCTGATAAGCCATAGTAAGTACCTCCATTAAGATTGTAAACACATTGTACCATGAAAAATGAAAAAATCAACCCCATTTTCCGTGGAAATTCAAGGTTTTTAGTTAGCATACACTAACTCGCGAAATCCCGGGAAACGCCCGTTCATCCACCGGTGACCACCATGTACAGCAGTGCCGCTGTCTCCCGCGCCCAGTAGCCGGCTGTCAGGAACCAGGGGCTGGCGCAGCCGGCGGAATGGGGTGTCAGTCCGCTGCGCTGCGCCCAGATGGCGGCGCGGAGCTGGTGGAAGTTGTCCGAGGCGATGGCCACATCCGTGGACAGGCCCTTCTCCCGCAGCAGCGCGGCGGAGAAGGCCAGGTTCTCTTCGGTGGAGGCGGACTGGTCTTCCAGCAGGATACGCTCCGGCGCGATACCCATGGACACCAGCGTGTCACGGATACATTGGGCCTCGCTGATGGGCTCGCTGCCGTTCTGCCCGCCGGAGGCGACGCACAGGGCGTCCGGGTGTGCGGTCAGATAGTCATAGGCTGCGTTGATGCGGCCCCGCAGCATCAAGCTGGGGTGGCCGTCCGGGAACACCTGGCAGCCCAGCACCACCACGGTGCAGTCCTGTCCGTCGGCGGGCCGGTCCGCGGCGGCCATGGCCATTTTGCCCAGCGTTACCAGAATGGCCGTCATACACACGGCGATCACACAGCCCGCCAGCGCGCGAAGCCATTTTGGCCGCAGCAAGCGGCGGAAGAAGTCCGGCCATGTGAGCCACGCGGCGCACAGCAATAGCAGCGCCGCCGGCCAGACCATGCCGAAGTGCAGGATACCTATGCCCAGCGGCAGCAGGAAAAACACCGCCGCCAGCAGGCAGAGGACAGCCAATATACGCCGAGGGGTCTTTGTCATGTCAGTTCTCCTTGATATGTCCGGCGATGCGCTGCATGATCATATCCAGCGCCACCAGGTTGTGTCCGCCCTCCAGCACGATGATGTCCGCAAACTTCCGCGTGGGCTCTACGAACTGCTCGTGCATGGGCTTCACGGTGGTCAGGTACTGATTTACCACGGACTCCAGCGACCGTCCGCGTTCCTCCACGTCCCGCAGGGCGCGGCGCAGGATACGCACGTCGGCGTCTGTTTCCACAAAGATCTTGATGTCCAACAGGTCACGCAGCGCCTTGTTCTGGAAGATCAGGATGCCCTCCACGATGACCACCTTGGTGGGCTTGATCTCCACCGTCTCGTCGGTACGGTTGTGG
>ENA-UERK01000163-UERK01000163.1-human-gut-metagenome-genome-assembly--contig:-NODE-163-length-63644-cov-7.605566_pt1 | contig 63644 bp, 44 predicted proteins | sample MGYA00242957_ERZ507957 | MGnify/ENA primary metagenome ERZ507957 (study PRJEB26167, sample SAMN06115538) | human gut metagenome | host: Homo sapiens | place: China:Heilongjiang | collected 2015-11-06...
CCCCACTGCTGCCTCCCGTAGGAGTCTGGGCCGTATCTCAGTCCCAATGTGGCCGTTCAACCTCTCAGTCCGGCTACCGATCGTCGTCATGGTAGGCCGTTACCCCACCATCTAACTAATCGGACGCGAGCCCATCTTACAGCGGATTGCTCCTTTGATATTCAAAAGATGCCTTTCGAATATGTCATGCGGTATTAGCATCGGTTTCCCAATGTTGTCCCCCTCTGTAAGGCAGGTTGCTCACGCGTTACTCACCAGTCCGCCACTAAGTGTTACAAGAATATTCCTTTAGCAAGCTAATCTCATATTCAGCGCAACACTCCGTTCGACTTGCATGTGTTAGGCACGCCGCCAGCGTTCGTCCTGAGCCAGGATCAAACTCTCTAAAATATCTTATCTAAACAACCTCTCGGCTGCCTAAATCTACTTTAGAGCTTTTGTTTAGCTCTTGCTGACTTTCGTCTTTACTCGTTCTTTCACAAGCTCTCGCTTGTGGAATTTTCGGGTTTCCTTTTTCGTCATCGTTGTTTAATTTTCAAGGTTCGCCGCGCCTCGTTTTTAGAGCGCCCAATTATAATACCACATCTGTTCCCCCTTGTCAAGAACTTTTTTTGCGTTTTTTTAAAATTTCTTTAAAAAGTTTTATATTTGCTGTTTTTGCGACAAATTGAGGCCAAATTACGCGTTACTAAAGCCAGGCGGGCACCAAAAAAGGCCGCCGAACGGCGACCCGAAAAAAACAAAGCGACATTTTTTAAATAGTTTTTCTGTTCTTCTGCTTTACATTAACATTCTGCACCCGGCAGCTACTCGGCAATGGCAAAGCGTTTATCGTACTCGTTATAATAGCGGTCAAAGCTTTCGGTGTGGGCCTGTTTTAAAGAGTTTAGGTAGGCGTGGGTATCAAATTCATCCTGCGCCAGCTCGATCATTGCAACGGCAATGTTAGAGCAATGGTCTGCCACACGCTCGCAGTTATTTAGCAGGTCGTTAAACGCAAAGCCGTGATCCAGCGTACATTCGCCCCCCTGCACCCGCCGAATGTGCCGCAGCTTAATGCGGTCGCACATATTATCAATAACCTCCTCCAGCGGTTCTACCCGCTTGGCTTTAGCAAGGTCATTTTCGGTAAAGGCGTCGGTTGTAATAATTACAACCTCTGAAACGGCCGAAAGCAGTACGGCTAAATCGTCCTGCGCAAATTTTGAAAACACAAGCTTTTTTTCGTACAGCTCGCGCGCGGTGTTGGCAATATTAACGGCGTGGTCGCCAATGCGTTCAAAATCGCCAATGGTATGTAAAAAACGGGAGATCATTCGGCTTTGGGCCGGCGTTAGCTCGGCACCGGTAAGCTTTACTAAGTAAGTGCCAAGCTTGTCCTCATATCGGTCAATAATCTGCTCTTTATTTTGCACCTTTTTGTAGCCGTCCTCGCTAAAATTGCTTAGCAACGCAAAGGAGCGGGCCAAGTTTTTACGCGCTTTGCGCGCCATAGAACATACTGCGTGGTTGCTTTGCTCAATAGCAATGGCCGGATGCTGCAAAAAGCGTTCCTCCAACCGGTCAATCTCAGCCACCTCGGCGGCATCCTCGGGGTCCTCTTTAAAAATAAAACAAACTGTTTTTTCTAAAAGGCCAATAAACGGCATAAGCAGCAGCACCGTTAAAAAGCGGAAAAGCGTATTGAGCAGTGCGATGCCCACGCTGTTTAAAACCGTAGAAGTAAACGAAAAGTGAAAAATGCCGTTAACCGCGTAAAACACGGTTGCAATAATCACAACGCCTAAAACATCTATTAACAAATACACAAATGCGGTTCGCTTGCCGTTTACGCTGGCCCCAATTGCCGAAAGCAGCACCGGCACCGCCGCGCCGATTGCAATACCCATGATGATAGGCAGCGCAACCTGAAAGCTGACCGCCCCGGTTACGGCCAGCGCCTGCAAAATGCCAACGGCGGCCGAGGCGCTTTGCAGCACACAGGTAAACAGCAGGCCCACTAAAATGCCCAAAAACGGGTTAGAAAAGGAGGTTAGCACGCTAATGAAGGTTGCGCTCTCCCGCAGGGGGGCAACCGAGCCGCTCATGGCGGTAATGCCCGTCATTAAAACTGCAAAGCCCATTAAAATGTTGCCAACCTGCTGCGTGGTACGGTTTTTGCAAAACATTCGCAAAATAATGCCAACCACCGCAATAGCACCGGTAAGGGTGGCGGTGGAAAACAGCTCGACCCAGCCGCTGCCGCCCGAAAGCTCGGAAAGACAAATAATCCACCCCGTAATACTGGTACCCAAAATTGCCCCCAGCACAATGCCAATGGCTTGCTTTACCTTCATCATACCCGAATTTACAAAGCCAACCACCATTACCGAGGTGGCCGAGGAGGATTGGATAACCGCGGTAACCCCGGTGCCAAGCAGCACGCCCTTTAACGGCGTGCTGGTAAGCTTGTACAAAATAAGCTCCAGCTTACTGCCGGCCACATTTTTTAATCCATCCCCCATTAGGGACATACCAAACAAAAACAACGCGATGCCGCTTAATAGCTCTATAACATTTGAAATAGACATGAGATCACCGTTTGCAAGTTTTTTATAGACCGGCAGGCGCCAAACGCTAATGAGCCCGCTCGCAAGATTCACAAAATCTACCTTTTAAGTATAACACAACGGCACCGGCAATGCAACAACCAAAAGCAAGAAACCCGTTGAACGGTTTTAGAAGCAACAGCATTGCTGCGCCAACAAAAATTGCGGTGGCCGATTGCAGAAGTTACCTGCAACCAACCACCGCACATTACGCCCAGTAGGTTAATTACCTTTTTCGGGGTTTCGGCACTGCGCAATTAGCAGCACAAAAAACGGATAGAGCATGAAAATAGGCAAAATATATCTAAAGTTGCTTACCGGGCCTAACAAGTAGGTTGCCCAAAGCAAAAAGGGCAGCACAAGATTTAACAGCCCGCGATAACGCTTTTTAAAAATAAGCCAAAACGCGGTAAATAAAATAGCCCAAATTGGCGTAGAAATTGAAAAAAGATTAGAAATAACCGGGAGCTTTTGGAACGCACTGTAATTGGCAACCTTTTCGTACCGGCTGTACAAAAACGGCAGCTTAGAATTTCGCCGCACACTGTAATACTCGTTAGAGCCGGCTAAGGTTTCTATGTAAATTCTTTTTGCGTACGGATCTACAGAGTCGGCGTCCATATACCAGTACGGAATGTTCAGTTCCAAAAACGCGGTAATATACTCCTTTGGATATTTTAAACCCAGCTTTAACCAAAACTTTATAAAATCCTTTTCCTTGCCAATGTTTTCATTAAATTTATAGGAGCATTTAACCGGGTCGGCAAAACGGGGATTATAAAGCTTTTTTAATTTGCGATAATCTAAAAACTGATTGATTTTGCCAACCTCCTTCGGGGTCAGTTTTTTTTCGTTCCGAACAACAACCAAAGCAATTTGCTGAACCGGCACGCTAAACATTTCACGGCTGTTCCCTTTTTTTACCTTAAGGGCGGCAAAAACCGGGCCGTTTATAAGCAAAAACGCGGCAAGTGCACCGGCCAGTACGGCCGTAAGGCGCAGGCGGCAGCCTTTAAAAAACAGCAAAAACACCAAAGCGGCAACCACAAAAACATAAATTGCGTTGTTGCGAAATAAGCAGCTAAGCAACGCACTGAACAACAACGCCGTTACCTTGAGCGGGCTTTTAAAAAAAGCTTTTCCAACACAAAAAGCGTGGTGCAGCAACAAAGCGGTGCACCCAAAAAACACCGAAAATAAAACATCTTTGGTTGGAATGATTGAAAAAATTGCCAAAACGGGGTTTAGCGCAAACCAAACAACACAACAAAGAAACGCCTTTTGGCTTTTGCCTTTAACATAGCAGCAAAAAAAGGCAAAAAAGGCCGAAACCACCAGCATTTGCAGCAATGCGTACACCGTTACGGCCTGCAGGTGAAAAACGCCGCTAAGCTTTAAGCAAAGCTGCCACAAAAAGGTGTGCAGGGGCGGGTGAAATTTGGTAACTGCCGTTTTGCCCAGCGCCTGCTCGGTTTGCATTTTCATATCGTACGAATAAATGCCGGGGTAATACGCCGACAGGCAAGGGATGTAAAACAAAAAAATAACACCCCACAGGCTAAAAAACAACGCCGCGGGCTTTATTCCCCCTACTTGCCGGGCCGGGGCTTTTGGGCCCGCCAAAGGCCGGCTTAAAAAGTTTAAAAGCAACGCCAAAAAGGCGCCAATTACCACCCAAAGGCCAACCAGCATTAAAAGCGTTAGCAAAACACGGTTAAAATTTTTGTAAAGGGTGCTTAAACCGTGCGTTTCGTAAACCGCTTTGCCAACTACGGCAACCGCCGCGTAAACCGCCCCGCCGAGGCAGGAAAGCTTTTTTACGCGTTCTGGCAACAAAGCGGCCTTTTGCAGCGCCAAATAAACAAAGGCGCAAAAAACAACCGTTAAAAAGCTTTGCCGCACTAAGCTGCTGCCGGAAAAGTAGTAATTTGCAACTCCGGCGGCACCGCAGTAAGAAAGCGCAAGCCGGCAAAAAATAATACCGGCTTGCGGTGAAAACATTTTTTGAAATTTATTTTGCATTAGCATCTTGCTCTTTCTCCTCTAAAAACACCTTACGCGTTACAAAATTAAACAGCATTACAATTGCCGTTACCGCAAGCTTTGCAATTTGGTAAGGAATGTGGACCAGATCTACAAACAGCCACATAAACAGCTGGTTCAGCCCCAGGCCAATAACACTTAAAATAACAAAAATAACAAACTGGGTGCGCTTTTTCATGTTAGCCTTGGCCGCAAAAACAAAGTGCATACTAAGCAGGTAATTTACAATTACCGAAACCGAAAAGGAAATGCTGCAGGATATTAAATAATTTACCCCTGCAAGCTCGGTAAGCAGCAGCATAATGCCGTAATCAATTAAAAAGCACAAAAAGCCCACCGCGCCGAACTTTACCATTTGCAAAATTAGTTTTTTCATTACTTAGCCTTTTCTTCTTTCATTAGCTTGTTATAATCCTGCCTGGTGTGAATCAGCTGCATTTCAAAATCGTGCCGATTTTTTTGCGTAAGGGTAGAAAGTATTAAGCCGGAGAAAAACGCTTGGATAGCCGCTAAAATTACAAAGCAGCTAACAATTAGGGTAGGAATTTTTTCTACCAAGCCGGTTTTAATAAAGGTAACCAGTACGGGAATAAAAAAGGCCAGGCCAATAATGCAAAGCACCGCCGCCAAAGCGGAAAAGAACTTTAACGGCTTGTAGTTTTTGTACAGCTTGGTAATTGTTTTTAACACTTTAAAGCCGTCGGAGTAGGTGTTCAGCTTAGATTCGCTGCCCTGCGGACGGTCGCGGTATTCAATGACAACATTTTCTACCAGCATATTCTTATCAATGGCGTGAATGCTCATTTCGGTTTCAATCTCAAACCCTTTAGATAAAACCGGAAAGGTTTTTACAAACTGGTAGCTAAAGGCACGGTAGCCGGTCATAATGTCTTTAATATTGCTGTGGAACATTGAATTAATGCAGCCGCGCACCAGCGTGTTGCCAAAGTTGTGAAACGGGCGTTTATTCTCGGTAAAATAGGTGGAAGAAAGCCGATCCCCTACCACCATATCTACCTGGCGGTTTAAAACCTTGTCTACCATCTCGCGGGAGAATTCTGCCGGGTAGGTGTCGTCCCCGTCGGCCATAATGTAACACTCGGCGTCAATTTCGCGAAACATTCGGCGAATAACGTTGCCCTTGCCGGCTTTGTACTCGTAACGCACAACCGCGCCGGCCTCGCGGGCCAAATCGTCGGTATGGTCGGTAGAGTTATTGTCGTAAACATACACTACCGCCTCGGGCAGATATTTTTTAAAATCGGTTACAACCTTGGCAACCGTTTTGCTTTCGTTGTAGCAGGGAATTAACACCGCAATTTTATCCACAATAACACATCCTATTATTTTAAATACAGCATTGGCAAGCAGTTTGCAACGGCAGCAAGCGCCAAAAGCCGAACCCGCCGTTTTGGCATTTTTTGCGTGCAAATTTGCCCACTATTTGCTTACAAAATTTAGTATATCATATTGTTAAAGCTCTGTCAACAAGCCGGGCCAAAAATACCTTACGGTGTTTTGGGGCAAAGCAGATAGCAATTGCTTGCTTCAAAGCTTTTTTGGTAGGTAACGCCGTGCCATTCAAATTCGCCGTTTTCCGGCAGGTCGGCCACCCAAACAATACAATCCGGCACAAAGGCTTTGTCGTCGTACCGTTCGGTTTCGTTGTACCCGTTTCCGGCAACATCCTCTATTCTTTCTACCCCCGGGCACATAGGCCAAAACGGGTAGCTGTACTGACCGCGCGCAATGTAAAGCCCCAGGCTTTTGTAATTTTTTAAATTAATTTCGTTAATCAGCTCGCTGTAAACCGCGCATTGGCCGCCGTTGTTGGTAAAATAGCCGGCCAGCTGCCCGCTTTGCTTACGGGCTAAATTAGCGTGGTAATAGGCTTGGTCTATTCCGCTAAAAAGGCAGGCGACCGCCAAAGCGCCAACGGCTCCGTTTTTCAGTGCCGCCCGGTTTTGAAACATTTTTTGCAAAAAGCAAACAATAAACGGGCAAAGCAGGGTTAAAAAGCCAAGCTCGTACCGGGTCTCAAACCGCTCCCAGCGCAGCACTGTTAGCAGCCCTACAAAGGCCAAAAAGCTGCAAACTAAGTAGTAAACGCTGCCCCTTTGGGCCTTAGGGCCACGGTTTTTAAGCTTTTTAATTACAAAGTAAACCGCAACGGCGCACACCGCCAAAAACAGCCAAACAATTAGGGGATTTACGGCTGTGTCGTGCCCGTAATCCGGCATTTTGGGCAAAAGGTAGGGGTGCCCGTCCTCAGATATGGCAGGGTCGTTGAGCGGCACCTTTAACAGGGCGCTTACCTTGTTTACGCCCTTGTAAAGAAGGTTAGAAAGCCAGCCAAACTGCACCGTAGGCAAGGTAAAGGCCAGGTTTTTAAAAAAGTTGACCAATAAATAGGCCGGGTTTAGGGTGCCAACCAGCTGCCGGGCGCCGGTTGTGCCGGAGGCGTAAGCGTTAAAAGTTGCAAAATTACGCAAAAGCTCGGGCAGCACGGTTAAAACGGCCGGCACCACCGTAACTCCCAAAGAGCAGGCCAAAACCGAAAATTTATCCTTTGCTTTTAGGCGAACGGCAACCAGGCCCACCGCAAAAACAGCCATTGCAATACACACCGAAGGCTTTGTAAGGTAGCCAAACGCCCCGCTAAGCCCTACGCAAAGCAACCGCACATACAAAAGCGCTTCATTTTTCAGCCGATCGCAAGCCGCCAGCCTTAAACACTCGTAAACAAAAATCATTAGCCACAGCGTAGCCAAATGGTCTACCTGCGTGGTAAAAGCCTCGGCAAACGCAATAGGCATAGAAAAGTACAGCAGCACTGCAACAACGCGCCAGCTTTTTTGCAGCCCCAGCCGGTTGGCAATTTTGTAAACAAAATAGCCGTTTAGCAGGTAAGAGGCCGCCTGCAGCAGGTTAAACAGCCGGTCGCTGCCGGTTAATAAATACTCGTGCAAATTAAAAAATTCGGCAAGCGGCGGGCTGCTGATCCGCCGCACATCATTGGTAAAATAGTGGGCAACGCTTTTGTTTTGCGCCCAGCTCATAATCCGCGGCAGGTGGTAACGCATAGAATCCCAATTATAGGTAACCGTGTAAATGCTAAGGGCCACCACGCAAAGCGCAAAAATTGCGGCCAAAACCCCGCCGGCCGTAACCCGGCCGGGGCAAACCGCCCGCAGCAGCCCCGGATATTCGCCAAGCCGCTTACAGCGCCGGGCCGCAAAAACGGTGCCCAAAAGGCCGGCCGCCGCAAAAACAACCCAGCTGCCTAAAACGCCCCAAAAGCCAAGCGCCAAAAAAGCCGATAACACCTCGGTTACCGCGTACAAATAAAAGGTAGTGCCGCAAAGCGAAAAAATTAGCGCCTGCACGGTACTCTCCTGCCCAAATGCCGCCAAGGGCCGCAGCAGCAGCTTAAAAAACACAAAATACAAGAGCACGGCTAAAATAATAAAAAGCACAAAACGCTCCCCTTCCTAAAAATAATAAAGCCAATGTATTGTAACATAATTTCAAAAAATTGTCAAATGTCAACGAACTTAATCTACCCGAATTTCGCGCCCGGTGTAAAGGGCGTACAGGTAACACTCCTTTACCGGGGTCTCGTACATTTTTTCTACCGCGCGGCAGTAAAGCTGCAGCTGCTCACGGTAGTGGCTAAGCAAAACGGAGTCGTCTTTAATGCGGTCGGTTTTAAAATCCAGCACCACAATGCCGTCCGGCTCAAAAAACATACAGTCAATTGCACCCTGCACCATAACCGGCACGCTTTGCAGCTCGGGCGGCAGACCCTCTTGCAGCTCCCCTGCCGGAATTTCTAACATAAAGCGTTTTTCCCGCAATACGGTTTTGGCTTTAAAAATGCGGCCAAACAGCGCGCTTTTAAAAAATTGCTGCGCCTTAGCGGGTTCAATGCTTTCGGCCTCGGCCAGGGTTAAAAATTCCTGCTCGTACAGACGCTGCACCTCCCCCAAAACATTTTGCGGGGCGGTTTTAAAGTTTGCAAATTGCAAAAATTTGTGAAAAGCGGTGCCCCGTTCGGCGGGGGTAAGCCCCCCGGCCGAAAGAAAAGCCGGCCGTGCCGTGGCGCAGTAGCTGCGCGCCGCCTTTTGGTGCGTTAGCTGCGAAACCGAGGTTTTAACCGAAAGGCTGTGCAGCGCGGTAAAGGGATATTGGTAAGAAATTGCCTGCTGCAGCGCCGCTAAGTATTCTGGGTTTGGCGGCACCTCGGCGGCCGGCGGCAGCTCTGCCAGCTCGGTGGGCTGGTAGCCAAACTGGCGGTAGCGGTAAAGCTCGCCGGGCGGGCAAAGTGCCGTAAAGGCAAGCACCCAGCTGCCAAAGCTGTTGCCCTCTAACACCTTTTCGGCGGGCAGGCGGCCACAAACAGCTGTTTGAGCCAGCTCCTCGGCCTTTTGCTTTTTCTTTTCAAAGGCGGTGTCGCAAAGCTGCAAAACCAGCAGCTCCTCGGCGCGCGTCATGGCAACATACAAAAGGCGCATTTCCTCGCTGTTTTCCTGCAGCTGTTTTTCCCGCTTTAATTTAAGGTAATCAAACGGCTCCTCGGCCTTATTTTTTTCGGGGTTGATGGGCTTAAAGCTAAAACCCAAGGCTGCGTCCCCCAAAAAAGCGGGGTTTTTGTCGTGATTAAAATGGTTCATGCCGTTTGCCAAAATGCAAACGGGGTACTGAAGCCCCTTAGAGCCGTGCATGGTAACAATGGTCACGCCGCCGGCCGCCCCCTGCTCCACCGCCGAAACAGCTTCGGTATTAATATTTTCTAAATACTGCAAAAAGGCGTTTAAATCGTTCCCCGGTTCGGCCGAAAACTCCTGCGCCAGGCCTTGAAAATAAAGCAGGTTGCCCGCGGCTGCCCGGCCGTAATTGCCGGCGGCCAGCTCCTCAAAATTTTCTAACCGAATCATTTCCTCCACCAGCGCCCCAACCGAAAGGCAGGCGGCGCGGCGGCGGTAGCTTTCCAGCTTTTGCAGCGCCTGCTCGCAGTGCGGCTGCGCCCGGTTTTGCAAAAGCAAAGTAAACAGCCGGCCGCTGCGGTTTTGCGCCCGCAGCTGCGCCAGCTCATTTGCCGTAAAGCCAAACAACGGTGACATTAAAACCGCCAGCAGGCTATTATCCAGCAGGGGGTTATTTACAGCCTGCAGCAGCGCTTGTAGCAAAACAATTTCGGGCTTTAAAAACAAGCTCCCCTCGCTTAAACGGGCGGTAATTCCCCGCTGCTTTAAGGCGCGAACCAGCTCGCCGTTGCCGGTTTTGGCGCGCACTAAAATAGCAATATCCTCCGGCTCGGCTTTGCGCAGCGTTCCATTTGGCCCGCGCAAAAACGGCTCGCGACCCAAAATTTCGGTTACCGCCTCGGCAATTTGGCCCGCTACAGCCTGCTGCCGGGTGCAGCTTTCACTGCTGTAGGTAACCTCGTGAATTTCGCAGCACGGACCCTCGGCTACCGGGAACTCGGCCTTGGGGTTTAGCTGCTCGCCGGCGTAGTCTACCCCGCCGGCCTCCTCGCTCATAAAAGCGGCAAAAAAGGCGTTAATAAACCGGCAAACGCCCGCCCGACTGCGAAAATTGCTGTTTAACCGAACGCATTTTAGCGTGTTGGCCGAAAGCCCCTCTGCAAACGGTAGCGCGTTTTTAGCTAATTTTTTAAAGTTTTTAGGGTTAGCGTGCCGGAAGCCGTAGATACTCTGCTTTACATCGCCAACCGCAAACAAGCGCTGTCCGCCGCCGGAAAGGGCGTTAAAAATGGCGCTTTGCAGGTCGTTAACATCCTGAAATTCGTCTACCATAACCTCGCTGTACCGGCGGGCAAGCAACTCGGCCCCGGCGGCCGGTTGGCCGTTTTCGCCGGTTTGGCAAAGCAGCTCCAACGCCATTTGCTCGCAAAGGCTAAAGGTTAGCCCGCCCAGCCGGCGCAGTTCAAACAGCAGCTTGTTTTTGTAAGCAAGGCAAAGCTCAGCGGCCACCAAAGCCATGTTTAAAGCGTCGCTCCGCTCCTGCTCCAGCTCTTGCAGCGGTGCGTAAAAGTTGTTTTTTTGCTGCTGCTTGGCCCATTTTTCTACCGCCGAAACAAACTGCCTTATTTTGGCTTTTAGTTCGGCATTGCACTTTTTGCTAAGGGTATTTACCTTGGCAAACGCCCCGCTAAAAAGCAGACTGCGGCAGGCCTCAAAGTTGCTCTGGTCCGCGGCGGCGGCAAGGGCGTTAAAGGCGGCAATTTTGCCCTCAAGGGCAGCGCCGTAATGCTCTTGCAGCGGTTTATCGTCGGTCAGCTCCCGCAAAAGCGCGGCGCACTGAGCCGCAAATTCGGCTGCTGCTTTTTGCAGCTGTAAAAAAATCTTTTGGGCAAAGCTTGTTTGCGGCAACGGGGCTTTTAGCTTATTTAAGCTGCTTTGCAAAAATTGCTCCGGGTGGGGCAGCGTCATGCAAAAATCAAAAAGCTCGCGCACCAGGCGCATGGCGTTTTCGTCGCCCTTTTCGCTGCCGGTTGCCTGCACAAAGCGCTCAAACGCGGGGTCTTGCGCGGCGTAGCGCTCCTCAAAAAGGGCTTGCACCGTTTTTTGGCAAAGGTTCTCCAACCGCGGGCCCTCTAGCATTTTAAAATCGGGCGAAAGGGCAATTTCGGGGCTGTTAAAATGCTCCCGCACCAGCTTAATGCAAAAGGAATCTATGGTGCAAATATCGGCCATTGGCAACAGCAACAGCTGATTTTGCAGGTAGGCGTTTTCCGGCTCGGCAGCCGCCCGCTCGTTCATGGCCTTTTCAATTCGCTCTTTCATTTCGGCGGCGGCGGCGTTGGTAAAGGTAACAATTAACAGCCGGTCGGCCGGGGTGGGCTGCTGCTCGTTGCTTAAAATTTGCACTACGCGCTGTACCAAAACCGCCGTTTTGCCGCTGCCGGCCGCAGCGCTTACCAGGGTAGCGCCTTGGGAAAATATTGCCTGCTGCTGCGTTTTTGTTGGTTTAAAGGCCACGCTTTAGTTCCTCCTCCATTTTAACAATTGTTTGCGCGGTGCTAAGCTGCGGCGCCTTGGTGTGCGGCAGCTGGCTGCCCGCCCGGCAAACCGCAGCGTAATCGCAATACTGGCAAATACTGCCCGGGCTGTTACATTCCTCGGCCGGTGCAATGTTAAACTGCCCGGCTCGAATTTGCCCGGCCGCCTGCCGAACCTTTTGGGCTACAAAGGAAAAAACCGTTTCAAAATCGGTTTTAGAAATAAACGAATCGTTTTTTCGTTTGCCGTTGGTCGGCGCCGGTACATAGCGGTTGCTCTGCTCGTCATCCATGGCCTGCAGCACCGCGCTGTTATTATTTAAAAGGCCGTTCATGCAAAGGTTTCCGGTCTCGCCGTCCGGCTTTATAAGGCTGCGCTTTGCCGGCAGGTACAAAATGCCGGCAACCTGGTCGGCCCGGTTGGGCGAAAGCCCCTGGCGCACCGCGTAAAGGTACAGCAGCATTTGCATATTAAAACCGTTTAACACGTTGCACAGGGCAAACTCCTTACCGCCGGTTTTGTAATCTACAATTCTAATGTAACGCTCATTTTCCAAAACCGCAGCGTCCAGCCGGTCTACCTGCCCCACCACGCTTACCGTGCCGCCGCCCGGCAGCTGCAGCCGCAAGGCGGGCACGCCGTTTTCTTTTCCAATGCTAAGCTCAAACCGCTCCGGCAAAAATTTGCTGTGCAAAAATTCCTGCTGCAGCCGCGTTAACACCTGCACAACTGTTTGCCCCAGCTCGCGGTAAATAAACAAAAACCGGCCGGTATTGAGCTGCTCGCCGCCCGGAACCAATTGTAAATATTGCTGCATAAGGGCTAAAACACCCTGCAGCAGCTGCTCCCGGCTAAGGGTTTTAAAATCGGTTTTATGCTGCCGCAGCATATTTTCCAGCACATAATGCACAATGGTGCCGCGCTGCATAGAATTTAAATTGGCGCGCTGCGGCCGGGTTGCCCCTAAAACATACTGGCAAAAATAAGCAAACGGGCAGTGGTAATACCGCTCTATCCGCGTAGCCGAAAGCCGTGCCTCGCTGCCAAAAAGCTTGGCCGCCACCGCCTGCTGCACCTGCTGCTCGGCGGCGTTTGTTAGGCAGCCGGCCCCGTTTAAAGCCGGCCCGCCGGCGCTTTGCAGCCACTGTTTTAGCGCGCTGCGATTGCTTTCGTTTGGCTCGGCACCGCTTAAATAGGCGTAGCGTGCCGCCCCGGGCGTTTGAGGCGGCAGGGCCTCGGGCTGCAAAATAACCCGCAGGTTTTTAAAAACCGCCGTAATTTTTTCAAGAATAGAGGAGGGCAGGCAGGCCTCCCCTTTTGTGCCAAAACTGTGACGGCAAAGGTAAACCTGCTGGTCGGCGCAGGTAAGGGCCGAATAGGCCAAAAAGTTTTCATCTATCGTAAAGCGGCGGTAACAGTCGCTTAATTGCAGGCCGGCTTTTTCCAGCGCCATACGGTCGTTTTTCAGCAATAATCCGCCCTCGCTGCACGGCGCCGGGAACTCGCCTTGATTCAGCCCCAGCACAAACGCCACCTTGGGGCGGGAGGGGCGTATTCTGTCGGCGCTGCCGGCGCTGACCTCATCCAGCATGTGCGGAATGTTGCCAACCGTGATGCCGGCCACGCAGGCTTCAAAGGTGTTTAGGTACTGCTGCGCCGTTTGGGGCTGCTCTTTTAGGCAAAGCACAATGCTGTCCAGCACCTGCATCAGCTTATCCCACGAGGCGGCAATAAAATCGGCGGTTTCAGCGTCATTTTTTTCCTCGGCCTGCAAAACCGTTTTTTGCACGGCCTTGTTGGCCTCTAAGCTTAAAAGCAGGCGGTACAGTGCCTTAGAAACCTTCTCTGCCGTGCCGCCGAAAGCCCGGTTTAACGGCTCTAAGGCCTGCACAACGGCCGTCCGTATTTCGTTAAGCTCCAAAAGCCGCTTTTCGTTTTGCACGCGTTGCTCGTCTGCTTCGGCCGTTAGGCCCTCCGGGCTTAGGGTAAAGGGCTTTAGCCAAGCCTTACCGGTTAGGTTCCAAATAAATAAATATTCCTCCAACTCGCCAATCTGCTTGGCCGAAAAGGGCATAAAGCCGGTTTTTAGCATAGAAAGCACCGCGCTGCTGTTATAATCCTGCGCGGCACGCAGCGCGTAAAGCGCAAAGCGCACCAAGGGTGAAACGGCCAGCGGGCGGCGGCGGTCAAAATAACAGGGAACAGCGTCTTGCCGGGCAAGCCCGCTTAAATAGGGCTCATAGGGGGTAAGGTCCCGCGCAATAATCACAAAATCGCCAAAACGGTAGCCCTTTTCACGCACTAAGCGCCGCACCGTTTGCAGCACAAAAGCAACCTCCTGCTTGGCGTTTTTGGCTACCGCCAGCGTAATTTGCCGGGTGGGCTCTAAATACGGCTCGGTGCCCGAAAAAGCAAGGGCGCGTTCTAAAACGCTTAACTCCCGACTGCGGGCCGCCGGCGCCGGCAACACCACCGGCTGCGCAACCTCAACCCCGTTTTGCCGGGCAAAGGCGGTAAGTTCGGCCGCCAAAGCGCTAATATTTTCAAACGCGCCGGCCTTGCCGGGCTGCTCCCCCTCCCCGCACAGGGTTAGGTAGCATTTTTTACTTTGGCGCAAAATAAGGTGCAAAATTTTAAGCTGCTGGCCGGTAAAGCCCTTAAAAGCGTCTAAGTAAACGGTTTTGTTTTTAAAATACCCGTTCTCGCGTGCTTTTTTATAAAAACGCTCCGGGTCGTCTAACGGGTCTAAAAAAACGCTCTGCAGCATTTGGTTGTATTCGGCGTACAGCAACGCCAGCTCCTGCAGCTTTTGCTGCAGCAGCCCGTTTTGCACCCGGGCAGCCGAGCTTAGCGCCTCGGCCGAAACATCGGCCATTTTAAGCTCGGCAACCGTACCCAGCATTTGCCGCACAAAGGCCGAAAGGCTGCCAACCCTGCCAAATGCCTTTAAAGCGGGTTTGTTTTTGTTAATGGCGTTATTCATTAAAATAAACCGCTCGGCGTCGGTTACGCGCCGGCCGGCAATGCCGCCGTACAGCCGCCCGGCGCTTTCGGCCATGCGGGTAAAGCTTAAAACCTCGGCCTTTGCGGCAAAGCCGCCCCCTAAACGGTGCAGCAGTGCGCGCTCGGTTTCAAAGGTAAATTGCTCCGGCACAATAAAAAGAATATTGCCGTGCTCAGCCTTGTTTTGAGCAATGTGGTTGTAAATATAAGTGGATTTACCGGCCGCGGCCCGGCCGAAAATTAAATGTAACAAGCTACTGCTCCCCCTTTTGGCTGCCGGGCGCAACGCCAAAATGCTTTTTGTACGCCCGGTAAAACGCCGAATAATCGTGAAATCCGCAATCGGCCGCAGCTGCGGTTGCCGCCGCGCCGCCGGCAATACGCCAGTGGGCCTCCAGCAGCCGCTTTAGGCGAATATACTCCCAAACCGTACTGCCCGAAGCCTCCTTAAACAAACGATTTAAATGATTTTTGCTTAAATAAAACTTTTCAGCCAAAATTTCTAACGAAAGCTCCTCAAACAAATGGCTGTTAATGTATTCCACAATGCTGCTGCCCAGCAGCTGAACGCCCGGCTCCTGCGCAGTTTTAACGCCGCGCCGCAAAAAAGCGCTTTGCAGCTCGTACAAAACGGTGTAAAGGGCGCACTGCACCGCCAAACGGCGTTGCTCGGGGGCCTGCGGGGCGCGGTCTACCCCTTTTAGGCACTCTTGAATATAGGCCGACCGGACCTCCCTTGCGGTAAACAAATTTCCGGTGCCAAGCGGGCGGTTTACCAGCGGGGCCAGCAGCAAAGCCGCCACGCCCTCGGGCTGCAAAACCGATTCCTCAAACGAAAGCACAATACGCTCGTATGGGCTGTTGTTGCGCACCGAAACCTTGTGAAACTCCCCCCGCCGCATAACCATAACGCTGCCCGGCTCTAACGGGTACAGCCGGCCCTCTACCAAATAATCGGCGCTGCCGGCCACAAAAAAATAAAGCTCATGCTGCGTGTGGGTGTGCGGTGCCGCCGATTTTGGAAATTCCTCCAACGGGTGCAGCGAAAAGGAATGGTGAAAGCTAAGCTCGGCGTCCCGGTATAAAAACATGGTAAAGCTCCTCCCATTTTTGGCTTGGGCACCCGCCGAGCAAACCGCAGCGCGCGCCGTTAACCCCACCTTACAAGGGCACCAAAACAGCCAAATTTTGCTTTTTCCTTGTAGGGCGCCGGCCAATACGCCGCATTTTGCGTTATTGTTTATAAATGGCTGCGGCTGCCGGCTTGGTTTTAAAAATATTGTAACACAGAATGTTTCTATTTGCAATACAATTTGTAACTTAATGCAATCGACTTGCAAATAAAACCAGAGTATAATGAACCTATTCAATAAATTAAAAAAACGGGGGTATTTTGTTTTGAAAATGACCTTTCGCTGGTATGGGGAGTCCGACCCGGTCGCGCTGACCCAGATCCGGCAAATTCCAACCGTTAGCGGTGTTGTTAGCGCGGTGTACGATGTGCCGGTTGGCGAAGTTTGGCCGCAGGAAAAAATTAACGCCCTAAAACAAACGGCAAACCAAAACGGCTTAGCGTTTGAGGTGGTAGAAAGCGTGCCGGTGCACGAGGATATTAAGCTTGGCGCCCCAAAGGCCGACGAGTACATAGCCGCCTACTGCGAAAACATTCGCCGCTTAGGCGCCGCCGGTGTGCGCTGCATTTGCTACAACTTTATGCCGGTGTTTGATTGGCTGCGCAGCAACCTAGCCATGCCCCACCCGGACGGCTCGAACGGCTTGGCCTATGTAAACAAAACCGTTTTGGCCATGAACCCGCAAAAAAGCGAGCTTTCACTTCCGGGGTGGGACGAAAGCTACACCAAAGAGCAGCTTGGCGCCCTGCTGGAGGCCTACCGCACCGTTGGCGAGGAGCAGCTTTGGCAAAATTTAGAACACTTTTTAAACCGCATTATTCCGGTGGCGGAACAGGCCGGCGTTTTAATGGCCATTCACCCGGACGACCCGCCGTGGGGCATTTTTGGCCTGCCGCGGATTATTACCGGGGAGGAAAACATTGCCCGCTTTTTAAAGCTTTACAACAGTAAGGCCAACGGGTTAACCTTTTGCACCGGCTCTTTGGGCTGCACGCCCGAAAATAACCTGATCTCCATGATCCATCGGTTTAAAGGCCGTATTCATTTTGCGCATTTGCGTAATGTAAAATGGGACGGCGTGCGAGATTTTCACGAAACGGCGCACCCCTCGGCCTGCGGCTCGTTAGATCTGTTTGAAATTGTAAACGCCTTAGTAAGCATCGGCTTTAACGGTTATGTTCGGCCGGACCACGGCCGCATGATCTGGGGTGAAAGCGGCCGCCCGGGCTACGGCCTTTACGACCGTGCCTTAGGCGCCACCTACCTTGCCGGGTTATTTGAAGCGGTAGAAAAGCAAAACAGGAGGAACACCAAATGTCCTTGTTAAAACTTTGCGCCTTTGCCGATGAAAGCAGCCCCACCGTTGCCGGACAGGTAGAAGCCCTGCAGCGCAACCACATTCAATTGTTAGAGGTTAGGAATGTAGACGGTGTTAACATTTCAAAATTAACGCCCAATGAGGCCAAAGCGCTAAAAAACACGCTGGATAAAAACGGTCTGGCGGTTTGGAGCTTAGGCTCCCCCTTAGGCAAAATAGACCTAACGGACGACTTTGCCCCCCACCTGGAGCTGTTTAAACAAAGCCTGGAGACCGCCCGAATTTTAAACGCCAAATGTATTCGCCTATTCAGCTTTTTCACCAAGGATTACAGCTCTGCCGCGCTGGATGAGGTTTGCCGCCGGTTAAATTTGTTTTTAGAGGCGGCCGAGGGCAGCGGCGTGCTTGTTTGCCACGAAAACGAAAAAGGCATTTACGGCGATGTTGCCGCGCGCTGCCTGCAGCTACACCGGGCGCTGCCAAAACTAAAGGCTGTTTTTGACCCGGCTAACTTTGTGCAGTGTGGGCAAGACTCCAAAGAGGCCTGGCAGCTGTTAGAACCGTATGTTTACTATTTTCATCTTAAAGACGCACTGCCAAACGGCCAAGTGGTTCCGGCCGGCTGCGGGGCGGGCAATTTGCCTTGGCTTATTCGGCAATACCGCAGTAAAGCCAACGCCTCGGGCGTTATGACCTTAGAACCGCATTTAAAAATTTTTGGCGGGTTAGCAGGCTTAGAGCAGCAGGGCGAACAAAGCAAAATAGACGATTTTGCCTACCCCACGAACGAGGCCGCTTTTGACGCCGCCGTAACCGCCGTAAAAAAAAATTATAAACGGTTTAGATTGCTGAAAACAGGAGGCTTTTATGAACAGCCTAAATATTGCCGTTATTGGCATTGGAAACATGGGGCATTTTCACGCCAAAGCAATTTACGAAAAGCAGGTTACCGGGCTGCGGCTTACCGCCGTTTGCGACAATGATCCGGCCGTGCTAAACGCCGCCAAGGCCGAGTTTAGCGGGGTAGATTGTTATTTAGATTACCGGCAGCTGCTGCAAAGTCCAAAGGTGCAGGCGGTTATTATTGCCACCCCGCACTATTTGCACCCGGTTATTGCCTGCGCCGCGTTTCAAAGCGGGCTGCATGTGCTAACCGAAAAGCCCGCCGGCGTGCGCGTTAGCGATGCCGAGGAAATGAATGCCGCCGCCAAACAAAGCGGCAAGGTGTTTGGTATTATGTGGAACCAGCGCACCAACAAGCTGTTTCAAAAAGCGCGCGAAATTTTAAAAACCGGCCAGCTCGGCACCCCTAAGCGCCTGGTTTGGATTATAACCAACTGGTACCGCACGCAGGGGTATTACAACTCCGGCAGCTGGCGAGCCACCTGGGCCGGCGAGGGCGGCGGCGTTTTGTTAAACCAGGCGCCGCACAATTTAGACCTTTGGCAGTGGATTTTTGGGATGCCGCAAAGCATTTACGCCAGCTGCGATGTTGGCAAGTACCACCAAATTGAGGTAGAAGACGATGTGACCCTGCTGGCTAAATACCAAAACGGCGCCACTGCAACCTTTATTACCTCTACCGGGGAGTACCCCGGCACCAACCGACTGGAAATTAGCGGCAGCTTAGGCAAAATGGTGCTGGAAAACGGCACCTTAACGCTAACCAAAACGGCCGAGGATGAGCGGGAGTTTTGCAACAGCCGGCAGGCCAGCCCTAAAATTCCGGTTACCACTACCGTTTTTAAAGATGAACCCGGAAAAGAGCCTCACCTGCAAATTTTAGAGGATTTTGCAAAGGCCGTTTTAACCGGCAGCCCTCTGCTTGCCCCGGGGGAGCAGGGCGTTTTAGAGCTAACCCTTTCAAACGCGGCGTACCTTTCGGCCTGGACGGGCAAGCCCGTTACCCTACCGCTGAACAACGCCGAATTTAACGCCCACTTGGCAAAGCGCATTGCCCATTCCTGCAAAAAGCAATCGGCTGACCCCAATGTATATTCCGGGGATCTTGCACGCTGGCAGGTAAAATGGTAAAAGCATTTGTAAAAATACAACCGGCCAAAACAAGCCGGCCAAATAAACTTTGTTTTATTTAACTGAATGGAGAATCTTTATGAAAATTGGCGCACAGCTTTACACTGTGCACGAGCACACCAAAACGCTGCCCGGCCTTGCCGAAGCCTTAAAAAAGGTGGCCGATATTGGCTACCGCTATGTACAGGTTTCGGGCACCTGCGATTACGAGCCGGCTTGGCTAAAAGAGCAGCTTGAAAAAAACGGCCTTTGCTGCGTGTTAACGCACACCAAGCCCGAAAAAATGTTGGCCGACCCGCAAAAGGTTGCCGAGGAGCACAGCGTTTTTGGCTGCAGCTACATTGGCCTTGGCGGCATGCCGGGGCTTTGGAACTTTGAGGAAAAGTCGGACGAGGAACTTGTAACAGGCTTTTTAAAAAATTACCGGCCGGTTATGCAAACCTTTCAAAAAAACGGCAAAAAGCTTATGTACCATAATCACCATTACGAATTTGTTCGGCTGCCAAACGGGCAGGATATGATCCACTACTTAGCTGAGCGCACCGGCGAGGAGCTGGGCTTTACGCTGGACACTTACTGGGTGCAGTACGGCGGGCTTGACCCGGCCGAGCTGATTTGCGATTTAAAAGGCCGCGTACCCTGCGTGCATTTTAAAGATTTAGCCGTTACCCGCAAGCCGGTTCAGGAAACCCGCGGCGTTATTATGGCACCGGTTGGGGGCGGCAACCTAAACTGGCAAAAAATTATTAAGGCCTGCGAATTTGCCGGCACCGAATACGCGCTGGTAGAGCAGGATAACAGCTACGGTGCAGACCCGTTTGGCAACCTAAAGCAAAGCTTTGAATTTTTAAAGGCCCAAGGTCTTGAGGTTGAATAATAAGGAGAGGGAACCGTGCAACAGGTTAGAATTGGTATTATCGGAATTGGGAACATGGGCAGCAGCCCCTAAAAAACTTGCAGGAGGGCAAAGTGCCGGAAATGGTTGTTGGCGCCGTTTGCGATGTAAAGCCCGAGCGCCTGCAATTTGCAAAAGAAACCTACGGCGACATACCCTGCTTTGAAAGCGCCGAGGAGCTCATGAACAGCGGCTTGGTAGACGCCGTTTTAATTGCAGTACCGCATTATTCTCACCCCCCGCTGGCAATGATGGCTATGAAAAAGGGGCTGCATGTCATGTGCGAAAAGCCGGCCGGCGTTTACACCAAACAGGTGAAGGAAATGAACGCCGTTGCCAAAACCTGCAATGTTAAATTTGGCATGATGTTTAACCAGCGCACCAACTGCGTTTACCGCAAAATGCACGAGCTGGTTCACAGCGGAAAATACGGTGAAATTCGCCGCACCAATTGGATTATTACCAACTGGTACCGCACCCAAAGCTATTACGATTCCGGCGAATGGCGCGCTACCTGGTCGGGCGAGGGCGGCGGCGTTTTGCTAAACCAGTGCCCCCACCAGTTAGACCTTTGGCAGTGGATTTGCGGTATGCCCGAAAAAATACTGGCAAAAATGCAGTTTGGCCATTGGCATGATATTGAAGTGGAGGACGATGTGACCTGCTTTGCCACCTACAAAAACGGCGCTACCGGCGTTTTTGTAACCAGCACGGGCGACGCCCCCGGCACCAACCGGTTTGAAATTACCTTAGACAAGGCCAAGCTGGTTTGCGAAAACGGCGAACTTACTCTTTATGAAAATGATGTTCCTTGCTCTGTTCACATTAAAACCGAAAAAAGCGGCTTTAAAAAGCCGGAGCTGACCGAAACAAAGGTTGAAACCGACGGCGAGAATTTGCAGCATATTGGCGTGCTGCGCGCCTTTGCGGCAGCCATTTCACGCAACGAGCCCATGGTGGCCGACGGCAGCGAGGGCATTAACGGCCTAATTATTTCTAACGCCATGCACCTTTCGGCCTTTTTAAACCGCGAGGTTACCCTGCCAATTGACGACGATTTGTATTACAGCGAACTGCAAAAGCGTGTGGCCACCTCCCGCCGCAAAACCGGCGTGGTAGAGCAGGTTGCCAACACCGAGGGCACCTATTAATTTATTTGTTTTGCAGGCAAGGGCCCTTGCCTGCCAAGCAATAAAGCCTTGGCCCGTACCGGGCCTTTGTTTAAAGGAGTTTATTTGAATGAAAAATATTGTAATTACCGGGGCAGGCGGCGTTTTGTGCGGCGCCTTTGCCAAGCATTTAGCAAATAAAGGGAACACCGTTGCCCTTTTAGACCTTAACCTAAAGGCAGCCGAGGCCGTAGCGGCCGAAATTACCGCCGCCGGCGGCAAGGCCAAAGCCTACCAAACCAATGTGCTGGAAAAAGAGGCCTTAGAGCAGGTGCACACCCAAGTTTTAAACGATTTTGGCCCCTGCGACATTTTAATTAACGGGGCGGGCGGCAACAGCCCAAAATGCACCACCGCGCACGAAACCTTTACCCCGGGCGATGAGACCGAAACCGAACTTTCTACCTTTTTTAATTTAGATAAAGAGGGCTTTCGCTTTGTGTTTGATTTAAACCTTTTAGGCACCCTGCTGCCAACGCAGGTTTTTGCTAAGGATATGATTGGCCGCAGCGGCTGCAGCATTTTAAACATTTCTTCTATGAACGCGTTTCGCCCGCTTACTAAAATTCCGGCTTACAGCGCGGCAAAATCGGCCGTTTCTAACTTTACGCAGTGGCTGGCGGTGCATTTTGCCGGGCAAAATATTCGGGTAAACGCTATTGCACCCGGCTTTTTTGTAACCGGGCAAAACAAGGCCCTGCTGTTTAATGAGAACGGCAGCCCCACCCCCCGCACCAAAAAGATTTTGCAGGCCACGCCAATGGGCCGCTTTGGCAAGCCGGAGGAGCTTTTGGGCTGCCTAAGCTTTTTGCTGGATGACGCAGCCGCCGGGTTTGTTACCGGCGTTGTAATTCCGGTAGACGGCGGATTTTCGGCCTATTCCGGCGTTTAAAACGCCCCTTACAAGGCAGCAGCCCTAAAAGGTTATATCGCCTTTTTTGGGCAATACCGGCCCAAAGCATTTTTTGCCTTTAGGGGATATTAGCCCCGCCATTTTGTGTGCAGTCGTTTTATAAAAGCATTATAACGCGGTATTATAGCGGCACAAAAGCGGCGCTTTTTAAGGGCTGTTAAAAAAATCTTTTACCTTTAGCAAATTTAGGGCTAAAGCAGCTTCAATAGCCAAACGCAAAGGCAACCAAGCGCAAAAACAACCAACTACAAAAACACAGCCGGGCAGTTTAAAAGCCGCCCGGCTGCGTTTTGCTTTTAACCGGCGGGGCTTTTTCCCGCCGGTGCTATTTTGTTTTTACCCGGCCGCAGCCTAAAAGGCAGCAGCTAAAGCTTTGGCGAAATTTTTTCGCTTTAAAGCTTGTTTTCAACTTCTTGCACCTTTTGCAGCCAACCCAAATAGCGGTTTAAATCAAAGGCCGGCGCGCCGTACAGGTAGGTGTTTACAAACGGCTTACCGTCTACCGTGTATTCAATTAGCAGCATGCCTTTGTCAGAATACATCATGGGCAAAAACCCAACCTCGGTGTTGGCGTTCGGCGCCGCCGTGCAGCTGCCGCTAAACAGCTCGCTGCCGGTTTCAAGGTCGGTTAGCTTTACGGTAACCTTTGCCGGCTTTAGGGTGCTGTTGGCAACTAAAACGGGGCGCCCCCAGCTTTTCATTTCGCCAACCAGGGCAAGCACCGGGCGGCTGGAGCGTTTAATGTAAGAATAGGCCAGCTTTTTCTCGTAATAATAATCCACCACCGCGTCCGACATCTGCGGCCAACCGTCAATTAGGTTCCACCAAATAACGCCGCCCATGCTGCTCATTTTCGCACGCACCCGCTCAATAAAAAACTTTTTGGCTTCGGCCTGCGAAATTTGCGAGGCTTTAATGTAAAGCTCCATCTCCTCCGGTACGGTGCCAAACAGCTGCTGTACCTGCCGGTGCATGAGCATCGTCCGGCTGGGAGAATTGTTTTGGTCGGTAGAATGTAGGTTCCACTGCTCGTTTTCGATGTACGGCCAAACTCGGTCGGCGTCAATAAACTTTTCAATGCTTTGTTTTGCCGGGCAGCCGTGGTAGCCGGTTTCGCTAACAAAATAAGCGTTCGAGCTGGTGTAAAAATTGCTTTTAAAATAATCGCGCGGGCCCCAAAGGTGATCCTCCGGGTAGTAGTCGTTCCCCAAAGCCCAGGCTTCGTCCGAAATATAAGGCGAGGAGGCAATGTACGGGCGGTACGGGTCTACCCGCTGCAGCACGCGGGGAATTACCTCGCGCGTTATGTAGTTTACCGAGGGCTTGGCTTTCGACGCCATCATACAATCAATCTCATTATCGCCGCACCAAAGCACTAAACAGGCGTAGTGGCGTAATTTTTTCGCCACGGCTGTAACCTCCTGCTCTATTTGCTCGGCAAACTCCTTGGTTTGGGGGTAGTAGGCGCAGGCCATGGCAAAATCCTGCCAAACCATAATGCCGTGCGCGTCGCAGTATTCAAAAAATGCGTCGTCCTCGTACACATTCCCGCCCCAGCAGCGCAAAATGTTGCAGCCAACATTGTTCGCCAGTTCCAAGGCCTTTTGGTAACGCTTGGCGTCGCGGCTGTGGTATACATCCATTGGCACCCAGTTAGAGCCAACCGCCATTATCTTAACCCCGTTTACCACAAACTCAAAGCAGCCGCCTTTTTCCACCTTGTTGGTACGGCGCAGCTTTAGCGTGCGAAAGCCCTGCGTTTGCTCGGTTTTGGCTAAAACGCTGCCGTCCTCGCCAAAAAGCTCTACCGTAATGCGGTACAGGTTCGGTTCGCCGTAATTCTTGGGCCACCAAAGCTGAATGTCGGGAATATCGAAATAACAAAAGCCGCCATCGCTGTGCAGGTAACACTCGTGCAAAAAGCTGTGGCTGCCGCAGCTGCCTTTAATTACGGCGCGGTGCTTTTTAAAGGCCTGCTGCGGGGGCAGCTGCACCTGGTAATACAGCGCGGCCTTGCCGCAATTGCCCTCTATGCGCTGCAGCTCAAACTGCGTAAATTTAAAATAGGTCGGCTCGCGGTAAACTAGATCTACCCCGCGCCACAGCCCGGCGCTTAACGCCCGGGGCATAATATCCCACCCGTAGGCGTGCGGCGCTTTGCGCATATAGCCGCTAAGCGGGTGATTGTGCCAGGAGTAGGCAATCATGTCTAAATCGTAATCCTTACCCTGCACGGCCGCTAACGGCGAGGTAATGTGTACCATTAAGGTGTTTTTTTGCCCGTAGTTTAAAAAGCTTGTTACCTCAAACTCGTGCGCAATTAGCATATTGTTGCTTTTACCAATGCTTTGCCCGTTTAAAAAGTATTCGGCAGTGCAATCTACCCCACCAAAATGCAGCAGCACCGTTTGCCCGGCTGCCGGCGCCTGCGGGGTAAAGTCCGTTTCGTACCACCAGTCGTAGCTTTCTACCTGCTCGGCCGTTTCAATATTCATGCCCTTAAATAAATCCCCCGGCAGCACCCCCGCCGCCGAAAGATCCAATTCTACATTTCCCGGCACCGCACACGGCACCGAGGCCACCTTGGCGGCGGCCAGCTCGGCCGGCGTGTTTGCCGTAACGCTGCCGTTTTCGTAATAATACAGCTTCCAGGTTCCGTTTAAATTCATTCAAATACCTCCCGTAGAGTCCGTTCTTAACGGTTGCAATTTTACTGCTACCATTGTAACACTTTTGGCTTTAATTTGTTCTTATATCTTTGCATAAAATTACAGTTTTTTTGGTTTTAGTATTGAAATATAAAAATAATTGTGTTAAAATGCCTTTGGAAATTTTAAAAAGCAAATATTTTTAAAAATAACACAATTGGCTGGGTGGGGTTTTATGCCAAAAAAAGTAGATTTTTTTTCGCTGCCGGAAAAGCTGACGCAAGAGGTTGGAATTCGGGTAGAGCAGCGCTACTGCACGCCGCAAACTTACTCTCAAATACATCGCCACGATTATTTGGAAATTGAGCTGATTATGCAAGGCGGCGGTGTTCAACAGCTAAACGGCAGCCTTTACAAGCTGCAAAACGGCAGCATCTCTATTCTGCGGCCGGCCGATTTGCACGGCGTTACCCTAAACAAGCCAACCCACTATTACAACATTAGCTTTTCGGAGCATTTGTTAGACCACGCGCTGCTGCAATCTATTGCCGCTTTTCGCGGGAACCTTTATGCCGTTTTAACGGGTGAGGAATTTTCTATGGCCGGGTTATTGTGCCAAGCCCTTTTGTTAGAGGCCGGGCGCCCAAAAGCCAATAAGCTGATTTTGCACCGTTTGTTAGAGTGCCTAATGCTAACCGTGCAAAAAAGGCTGGCGTTAACGCTGCCGCCCCCCAGCGAGCAGCAAGAGCCGCTGCAGGCCGCTTTAACCTATTTGCAAATGCATTTTATGGAAAATCCAACCCTGCAGCAGGTTGCCAAGGTTGCCCACTACAACGCCAGCCATTTTAGCACCTGCTTTCACCGAGAAATGAAACAAACCTACTCGCAATATTTAAACCACTTAAAAATTAGCTACGCCAAAAATTTGCTAATTACAACCGATTTAAAAATTGATCGCATTGGCAGCGAGTGCGGCTTTTGTTCGGAATCTAACTTTTTAAGGGTGTTTAAGCAGGTTACCGGAACCTCGCCCCTGGCGTATCGCCGCGAAGTGCACAATTAACGCTCCGTTTGCCGCTAAAGGGGCAGCGCAAAAGCAAAAGCCCAAAAAAGCAAACGCCAAAACCAAATGCACACAGCAGGTACAACGCCGAAAAGGCAGTGCAAAAAGCGGGGCAAAAAACGCCGCCCGTATTTGCCAAACCGCATTAAAAAACAACCCTGTTGCCGGTTTTTAAGCACGGCGGCAGGGTTGTTTGATTTTTAGCTTACATTTTGCAGCAAAGCCTTAGGCAGTGTCCCAAAGAAAAAGCCAAGCGCCAAAAAGTTGAAAGTTCCTTTTTAGGCTGGACTTTTCTTTTTTAAACAATTTGGCGGCGCCAACAGCATTGCCAAACTACTGTTTTTTTAAATCAACGCCAAAAAAGTACCCAAAAGCGGTTTAAACCTTTTACGGTCTGCCTTTTCAACCGTTTACCGGCCAATGTACTTTTTAAACTCGGCGTAGGCGGCGTCGGTGTTTAGGTCTGCCTGCGGCTGGTACTGCTTTAAGGGAAAGCTGTTTGCAATAATACTGCGGGCTTCGTTTAAATCTTTAATTAGCCCAAACGCCATAAACTGAATAGCAACATTGCCGGTAACCGTAGCCTCCACCGGCCCGGCCACTACCGGCCGGCCGCAGTAATCGGCCGCCATAGAGCACAACAGCTGGTCTTTAATTCCGCCGCCGATCATGTGAATAACGGGGTACTTTTTGCCGGTAAGCTGCTCCATAACCTCAATTGCGTATTTGTACTTAAACGCCAGGCTTTGGTAAATGCAGCGCAAAATTTCGCCCATTCCCTGTGGAACATATTGTCCGGTACGGCGGCAAAATTCGGCTACGCGGGCCGGCATATTCCCAGGGGCAACAAAATCTTTGGCATCGGGGTCAATAAAGCACAAAAACGGCTTGGCCGCCCGTGCGGCGCGCTCCATCTCGTCAAACGAAACATCTAACCCCTGGCGTTTAAACTCCTGCCGGGATTGCTGAATAAGCCAAAGGCCCATAATATTTTTTAAATAACGCACCTTGCCGTCGCTGGCGCCCTCGTTGGTAAAATCGGCGTCGCTGGAATTTTTAGTTAAAACCGGTTTTTCCAGCACCGTGCCCAAAAGCGACCAGGTGCCGCAGCTAATGTAGGCGTAATCGGCCTGCTGCGTAGGCACCGAGGCTACAGCTGAGGCGGTATCGTGCGAGGCAACGGCAATTACCGGCACGCTGTTACAGTGCAGCTCCTCACAAATTTCGGGTAATAAGTTTCCGTAAACCTCACCGGGCATAATAATTTTGCCAAAAAGCTCTTTAGAAAGGCCCAGCTTTGAAAGCACCTTTTCGCTCCAATCATGCGTGCGGGGGTCTAACAGGTTGGTGGTAGAGGCGTTGGTGTACTCTATCCGTTTGGCACCGGTTAAAAAGTAAGCAAACAGATCCGGCATCATTAAAAGGGTTTTGGTCTGCTTTAAAACCTCCGGCCGCTCACTTAACAGGTATTGCAGCTGGTACAAGGTGTTAAAGGAAACGCACTGAATCCCCGTTTCGGCGTAAACCTCATCCTTGCTCATTTTTTTAAAAAATTCAGCCGGAATGTTATCGGTTCGGGTATCGCGGTAGTGGGACGGGTTGCCAATCAGCTCGCCCTGCTCGTTTAAAAGGCCAAAATCAACGCCCCAGGTATCAATACCAATAGCGCTAAAGCCGCCGGCAGCGTTAGCCTTTAAAATGCCCTGCTTAATTTCGTGAAACAGGCGCAGCACATCCCAATAAAGGCGCGGGCCTATTTGAACCGGGTCGTTTGAAAAACGGTGAATTTCGGTAATTTCAAGCTTGCCGTCTACTAATTTTGAAAGCATGGCACGGCCGCTGGAAGCACCGAAATCAAAAGCTAAAATTGTTTTTTGTGACATAAAAAAATGTTCCTCCCAAAAAATATTTTAATGTATATTTTTAAAAACCGCACCCATAATAAAGGTACGGGCGAGCTTTGCCGCCTTTTGGGCCGGCAAAAACAAAGGGCAGCCAAAACCGTAATGTTTGGCTTTTGCCGGTTTTCGGCGGCCCGCAAAGCTCAACCTGCCAAAACAGCGGGGCGTTTTACCGCCGCGCAGTTTGCAGAATTTTTAAAAACGAGGTGTTAGAATGAATGTTTTTGACCGCATTTGCCTAATTTTAGTTATTATTGGCGGCATTAACTGGGGCAGCATTGGCCTGTTTAGCTTTGACATTGTTGCCTGGATCTTTGGCGGGCAAACAGCTGTGTTCAGCCGAATTATTTACACGCTGGTAGCGTTGGCGGCAATTTGGTGCATTTCGCTGTTATTTAGGAACGAGGACGCCCCGGTAACCGAAACCACACGCAACTAAACACGGCCGCAAGGCCGTACATATTCGCCAACTTTTTTAACCGGGCAAGGTATTATTGAATTTAAAAAAATTATAGCGGTTTTAAGGGCTTTTGTCAACCCCCGGTGCCAAAACAGCCCGCACAAAACAGCTATTTATTTTTGCCCCAAAACACTTGGCCACTGCCAGGCGCTTTTTAATTGCGGGGGCGGACCCACTGGCGCAAAGCTGCCCGCCAAAAGCCGTTTGCAGCACTAAAATACCGTTTAAAAAAATTGCTGTTTTTTAAAGCTGCCAAATTTTTAAAAGCCGCTAAGTTGGCAAAACGCCCTATTACAAAAGGGGCCTAATTTAACGGCCTAATTGATAAATAAACATTAATAAAAAGCTAAAATTACAAAAGCGCGAACCACGCTAAAAAGCCACCCGTTTTTTAAACAGGTGGCTTAAAAAGCTTTACAGCACGCAGCTTAAAAAGTCTTTGGTGCGCTGCTGCTTGGGGCTTGCAAAAATTTCTTGCGGGGTGCCCTCCTCGCAAATAACGCCGTCGGCCATGAATAAAATGCGGTCGGCAACATCCCGCGCAAAGCCCATCTCGTGTGTTACTACCACCATGGTCATGCCCTCGGCGGCCAGCTGCTTCATTACCTGCAGCACCTCGCCTACCATTTCCGGGTCTAAGGCAGAGGTTGGTTCGTCAAACAGCATAATATCGGGGTTCATGCACAGCGCGCGGGCAATGGCAACCCGCTGCTTTTGCCCGCCCGAAAGCTGCGAGGGGTACGCCTCGGCTTTGTTTGAAAGGCCAACCTTTTCCAGCATTTGCAGGGCGTGCACCCGGGCTTTGTCCTTGGTTTCTTTTTTTAGATCTACCGGGGCCAGCATTAAATTCTCCAACACATTTAGGTTGTTAAACAAATTAAAGTGCTGAAACACCATGCCAACATTTTCCCGCATTTTGTTAATGTTGGTTTTTTTGCTCGAAACATCGTACCCGTCTACCGTAACGGTGCCGGAGGTAATATCCTCCAGCCGGTTTAAGCAACGCAAAAAGGTAGATTTACCGCTGCCCGAGGGGCCAATAACAACCACAACCTCACCCTCGTAAATGTTGGTGGAAATGCCCTGTAAAACCTTAAGACTGTGAAAAGACTTGCAAAGGTCCTCTACATGAATTTTAATGTTATTTTTATTTGCGGCCAACATTCAGTCTCCTTTCCACCAGCTTAGCAATTTTTGAAAGAATGGTAATTACAACCAGGTACATAAAGCCTACCAGCGCCCAGGTCTCAAACGATTTAAAGGTGTTTGCCACCACATTTTGGGCGCTGTTAACCAGCTCCGGAAAACCGATTACCGAAAGAATAGAGGTATCTTTTAAAGTAATAATAAACTGGTTAATAATGCTGGGGATCATGGTGCGAATGGCCTGCGGCAGCACCACCCGGTGCATGGAGCGCCAATAGGGCAGCCCTAAGCTGCGGGCGGCTTCCATTTGGCCTTTATCTACCGACTGAATACCGGCGCGAATAATTTCGGCCATGTAGGCGCCGCAGTTTAGCGCCAAACAAATGGTACCGGCCGTTAGGGCCGAAAGCGTTATATTAACCCCTACAATGTTTTGAAAAAAGTACGGTACGCCGAAAAACACAAAAAAGGCCAAAACAATCATAGGTACGCCGCGAACAATATCTACAAAAATTTGTGCAATAATGTTGCACACGCGGCTTTTTACAACGCTTAACATACCAAACAGCAAGCCTAAAATGCAAGCAAAAAGCAAGCCGCACAGTGCCAAAAGCAGGGTTTGACCCATTGCGCGCAACAACAGGTGCCCGTACTCGGTAATAATTCTAACCATTGGCAGCTCCTTTCACAACAAAACGGAACACCGCGTTACGGTGTTCCGTAAAAATATTTTAACAAACCGTAAAAGCCTAACGCTTAGCCAAGGTATTTCTTTAAAATTTCGTCGTACTTACCGTTGGCTTTAATGTTTTTTAAACCCTTGTTAAACAGGTCTAAAAATTCTTGACGGTCGGCTTTGTGAATAGCCAGGCCGTAAGGGGAACCGGCGTTTTCGGTGCCCTCTACAATTTTAAGGCCTAAATTGGCGTTATCTTTAATGGTGGCGGCCATAATCGGTGTGTCCTCAAAGCAGGCAACGGCCTGTTTGCCGGTTACAGCCTGATACATGGTTGGGGAATCTTTAAAATAGTTAATTTTAAAGCCGTATTTATCTTTTAAGCTTTCGGCGTAGCTTGCGCCCTCGGTGCCGGTTTTAACCGCAACGGTTTTGCCCTTTAGGCTGTCAAACCCGGTAATGTCAGAATCCTTTGCTACGGTCATGCTCTGGGTGGCGGTGTAATAACCGTCCGAGAAAATCCAGCCCTCGTTCTTGCGCTTTTCGGTAATCGAGGCACCGGCAATCATGGCGTCGGCCTGGCCGGCCTGGCATGCGGCAATAGAGGCGTCCCAGCCTAAGCTTTTCAGCTCATATTTAAAGCCCTGGTCTTCAGCAATGGCTTTTAAAATGTCAACATCAATACCAACAAAGGCGCCGGTGCTGTCGGTGTATTCAAAGGGTTTAAAGGTGGTGTCGGTGGCAACTACCCAAACCTTAGCGTCGGTTTTGCCGGAAGCTTCGGAACTTGTTTTTTCGCTGCCGCAGCCCGCAAAGCTAAGCGCTGCTAAAACCGCTGCCAAACCAACGCACGCGGTACGAATAAGTTTTTTCATAAAAATTCCTCCTAAATTAATATTCTCTATTGTACCATATTTTTGTGAAGTTGTAAAGTTTAAATGTAAGGTTTCTAACAAAATTTACTTAACTTTTTAAAGCTTTAACGCGTTTTTACCAAATCAACCGCCTCTAAATAATAAATCGGCAGCTGCTGCGCCAAAAACCGCGCCTCGTATTCTGTTACAATGTTCCCCTTGGGGTTGGTGGCGTGGTAATTCAGCGAAACGGCCTTTAGCGCATACCCGTTTTGCGAAAATTGCAGCAGCGAATACTCAAACAACTGGGCGTTATCGGTTTTTTGAAAAATAACGGCCCCAGGCGTTAAAAGCTCACGGTAAATTTTTAAAAAGCGCGGGGCGGTAAGGCGGTGATCGGCGTAACTGTTTTTTTGAAAAGGGGTAGAAAAATTTAAGTACAGCGCCGTTACTTTACCGGCCGGCAGCAGCCGACCCAAATACTCGGCCGCGCAGCACAAATATTTTAAATTGCCAATTTTTTGCGCCTTGGTTTTTTCGCAGGCCTCTACCAGCACATTGCGGCATTTTTCAACCCCTAATACATTAACCTTAGGGTTTTGGCGGGCAAATTCGCGGGCAAAATGCCCACGCCCGCTGCCAATTTCCAGCACCAGCGGCGCGGCGCGGCCAAACAGAGCGTTTAAATCTACCGGCTCGGTAGCGTCCGGCAGGTCGTAGTGCAATTGCTCGCAGCGCGGGACCAAAAAAATGTCGCCGCAGGCGGCCAGTCGTTCGTCCAAATTCTTTTTACAGCGCATCCTCATGCCGGTTTCATCCTTTAATCCTGCCCTTTTGCCGTGGCAATTAATCCTTCGTTATTTGTGGCAATTAGCCCGGTGTATTTAAAATCGTCCGGCTCTTTGCGAATGTAGTAATCAATGTACGCCATAACCATTTCGGCCGTTAAGCGGTAGCCGGTTGGGGTTAGATGCCCGTTTAAGTAAAACACGCGGCGAAACGCTTCGTCATACGGCGGGGCAAAGGTTCTAAAATCCAGCACATAAGTATCTTCGTTTTGTGCCGCCAGATCCCGCAGCAATGCAGCGTGCTCATTATAAAGCCGCTCACCCTCGTCACTTTCGTTTTCCTTTTTAGGGCAGGTTATTAAAAAGAACTTGGCAAAGGGCGAGATTTGGCGGTATTTAGCTAAAATTTTGGTGTAATAGCCCGTAAAGCTGTTGGCGCAGGGGGCGTTAGGGTCGGTTACAATATCTTGCTTGGTGCCAAAGGCTAGGTCGCCATTTTTCATAGCGCTAACATCATTTACACCCAGCGCAAAAATGTAGGCCTGGGCCTTTTTAGCCGGGTCAAAAAAACCGTTTTCATCGGCGTAGGAATTTAGGTACCATTTGGCCGACATTCCCCCGCGGGAAAAGTTGTAAACCTTGCTGCCCAGCGTTCGGGCCATAAACTGCCCCCAGGAGTATTCGTACTGGTCAAAGTAATAATACCCCTCCTCCTGCGGCTTTTTAATTTGAAATTCGCCGGAAGAAAGGCTATCCCCCACGCAGGCAATGGTGCGGAAAATTGCCGCAAAACCCCCGTTTTGCGGAATACGGTCCAGCGGCTTTTCGCCCGCGTTAAAGTAATAATCTTGCAGGTTCATGTTTTATCCCTCCAAAAAATAGACAAAAATAAGCAATATAATAATAGTAAGAGAAAAAGCCGTTAAAACGGCGCTCAACCAATAAAATCGGCGCCCAACCCCAAGCGCCAAACGCCGTAAGGGTTTTGCGCGGCGCTGCTCTTTGCAACGAACGCCAGGCGCCCAAAACGCCAAATGCCACGCCCTAAAGCCACAGTGCTTTTGCCTTTGGGCGTTTAGTTCAATGTAAGCTTTAAAATTCGTTAAGCCTTGCCGGCAAAGCTGTTAGCCGGTTGTTTTTCGGCCTCGGCAGCCCGCCGCTCGGCCCCGGCGGCAGGGTTTAAAAACTGCGGCTTGCGGCTGTGGCTAAAATCCTGCCCTAAGGGCAAAATTTTGTTAAACACGCAGGTGTGCTTGGGGGTCACGGTGCGGTCCTCGTGCATACTGCCAAAATACCAATGCTTAAAGCTGCAGTAGCTTTCAATTTCCCCTAAAAAGCCGTTTAATTTGTCTACATGGTCCGGCTGGCCGTTGCGCAGCAGCATGGCGCTTTTAACCAGCGCGGGCGGCTCGTGGGTCAAAATGTAATCTACCTTGCCGCCAAGTTCATCCAGCGTTTCGGCACAATGCGCCAGCTCTGTCGGCGAGGGCAGCTCGTTTTTAAACCAGCTTCCCTGCTCAATGCGAATGTCTTTATCCGGGCTTTCACCACCGCCGCAAACAAAAAGCGTTTGCCCCTCTAAGTAAAAAACCTCGCCCCGCATTAGGTGAAACAAATTGCCGCTAATGCGGTGCACGCGGCCGCCCTTCCAAACCGTTTGACGATAGCTCTCCAATAAATCAAAATTTTCGTGCGCGCCGTCTAAAAAACAAACGGTAAACTTGCGGGAGCCTAAATATTTTAAAATGCTTTTTTCCAGCGGCGTGTTTTGCCAAACAAAGCCAAAATCGCCGCAAACAATTAAAATGTCGCCGGCCTTTAGCTTGCGCCACTGGCTGTCGTACAAGCGGGATTCGTCGCCATGCATATCCCCGGTAATGTAAACCATGCCCGTTCTCCTGTTTAAAATAATTTGTTTGCCTGCACAGCCAAAGCAAAAAGGGTAAAAAACAAAATTCCTCTTTACCTTAGCGGCAAAATGTATTATAATAGAATGTACTGTTTAAAAAACGAAAAGCCTTGCTTTATTTTCTCATTATATTACATTATGGGGGAAAAATCAATATGCCTAAAAAAATAATCGCCGGCTTTTGCTGCGCCGTTGTGCTGCTTTGCAGCTGCTTTACCGCCGCCGCGTACGAGCCGGATACTTTTACCGTGCGCGCCGAGGGCTGCGTTTTAGCCAGTTTAGATACCGGCGAGCTTTTGTACCAAAAAAACGAGAATAAAAGGCTTTACCCCGCCTCGCTAACAAAAATTATGACGGCCACGGTGGTGCTGGATACCGCCAACGATTTAAACGAGGTTGTTACCGCCGGCGAAAGCGCCATTGCCATTTTGCAGGGCACCGATTCCTCCACCATGGGGCTGCAGGCGGGCGAGCAGCTTTCGGTTTTAAATTTGCTTTACACCCTGCTGGTTCACTCGGCGAACGACGCTGCCAACATTTTAGCCGAGCGCTTTGGCAACGGCAGCATTGCGGAATTTGTTGAAAAAATGAACCAAAAAGCGGCCGAGCTTGGTATGCAAAACACCCACTATGTTAACGCGCACGGCCTGCACGATGAAAACCACTACACCACCCCGTACGATATGTACCTGCTAACGCGCTACGCCCTAAAAAACGAGACCTTTAAAAAAATTGTTGAAACGGTTCGCTACACCCTTCCGGCCACCAACAAGCACGGGCAGCGCATTTTAGCAACCACCAACTTTTTGCAGGACGCCAACTCGGTAACGCCCGAATATTTTTATAAATACGCCGGCGGCGTTAAAACCGGCTACACCGACGAAGCCGGCCGCTGCCTGGTTTCTACCGCCACCAAAAACGGCGAAACCTACCTTTGCGTGCTAATGAAATCTCCGGTTACCAACGAAAAAGGAGTAAAGGTGCGGTACGAATTTCCCGACAGTAAAAATCTTTACGAATGGGCCTTTAAAAATTTTGAATACCGCCAAATTTACGATACTTCCACCCCGGTTGGGGAATGTCCCGTAGCCCTTTCGGCCGAAAATGACCATGTAGCCGTTTTGCTGGCCGAAAGCGTGAACGCCACCCTGCCCAAAAACGCCGATAATTCTACCGTAGAGGTAGAGCTGCATTTTAACGAGGGCGGCGTGCAGGCGCCGGTTGCCAAGGGGCAAAAGCTTGGCACTGCCACGGTAAAGTACGCCGGGCAGGAGCTTGCCACGGTAGATGTTGTTGCCATGAATGAGGTGCAGCGCAGCACCATGCTATACATTATACAGGTGCTAACCGATTTTTTACATTCCCCTACCTTAAAGCTGATCTTAACCGTTTTAGCCGTGTTTATTATTTTGCTGGTGGCCTACTGCCTGTGGCTGAACCGGCACCGCAAAAAGCGCCGCAGACGGCGCAGGTAACGCCTTTAGGTTTTAATTTTAACGAAACAGCCAAGCGCATTTTAAAGGAGCATTATTTTTATGAACATTGCAGTAGCACAATCCGGTGGCCCTACCTGTGCCATTAACGCCTCCCTTTTAGGGGTTATAAAGCAGGCGTTAAAATACCCCCAAATTAAAACGATTTACGGCTCGGTAAACGGCATTGAGGGCATTATTAACAACCATTTGGTAGATTTAAAAAACGCCATTCGCACCAATGAGGATATGGAGCTGCTGCGCCAGACCCCCTCTACCGTTTTAGGCTCCTGCCGCTATAAGCTGCCAGAGCCCAAAGCCGACCCGGCCGTGTACGAAAAAATTTTACAGTGCTTTATTCAGCGCGGTATTAAAATGTTTTTTTACATTGGCGGAAACGACTCTATGGACACCGTTCACAAGCTTTCGCTTTACTGCAAAGAGCATTTGGTAGATGTTAAAATTATTGGTATTCCCAAAACCATTGACAACGATTTAATGGAGACCGACCACACCCCCGGCTTTGGCTCGGCCGCAAAGTATGTTGCTACCTCTATTCAAGAAATAGTGCGCGACAGCTCGGTTTACAGCGTACAATCGGTAACGATTATTGAGGTTATGGGCCGCAGTGCCGGCTGGCTTGCGGCCTCCTCCTGCACACTGCGGGTAAACGGCGAAACCGCCCCGCACCTTATTTACCTGCCGGAGGCCACTTTTTGCCTAAAAAACTTTTTAACCGATGTAAAAAAAATGCTGGGGCGGTACAAAGCCGTTGTGGTAGTAGTTTCCGAAGGGGTTGAGGTAGACGAAATCGACGGCGGCGACTACCGCTCCGGCAAGGTAGATAATTTTGGCCACCAGTACCTTTCGGGCGTTGGCAAGGTGCTGGAAAACAAAGTGCGGGAGGAATTTGGCTGCAAGGTGCGCTCTATTGAGCTGAATGTTATGCAGCGCTGCTCCTCCCACATCAGCTCCCGCACCGATATTGACGAGGCCGAGGCCATTGGCGCCGAGGCGGTTCGTTACGCCGTAACCGGCGGCGAAAGCGGAAAAATGATGCGGTTTCACCGCACGCTGGATATGCCCTACACCGTTATTATTGAGCCGGTTGACGCCTCTTTGGTTGCAAACCGGGAGCGCTTTTTCCCAACCAAGTGGATCAATCCGGAGCAGAATAATGTATTAGACGCCGCCCTGCCTTACTTTTTGCCGCTTATTCAAGGCGAGCAGGTTATTCAAATTCGAAACGGGCTTCCTATTCATTACAAAGTTGGCAATATTTTAGATTAAACCCACTACCGGGACTTTTAACATTTTAAGATCGGCGCCTTTGGGCTGTTTGGAACATAGGCGCCGCTTAAAACCGGTAAAAAACTGCTGCAACGCGGCACGCAAAATTGGGACAATCACCACACTGTTAAAAAAATTACAAAAAAATTCAGTTCCTTAAAATTTTTTCTTGACTTTCGGCCTTAATTGTGTTATATTATTAAGGCACTCAATTTTGCTGGTGTAGCTCAGTTGGTAGAGCAGCTGCTTTGTAATCAGCAGGTCGGGGGTTCAAGTCCGTCCACCAGCTCCACCTACACGGGCTTGCAATAAATATATGGGAGAGTTCCCGAGTGGCCAAAGGGGACAGACTGTAAATCTGCTGCTTTTAGCTTCGGTGGTTCGAATCCACCCTCTCCCACCAAAGTCAAATAATCCGAACATTGTCATCAACGGTGACGCGTTCGGATTTTTGATTTTTATAAGCGACTCAATTTAACATCATAACACAAGGGCAGAGAGTAAAAACTCTCTGCCCTTGTGTGTTTTAAGCCGTTTTATTGGCTTTTTGTTTTAATATAACTTTGTTGGCCAAAGCCCCTCAATACTATTCTTCTAAAAAACCAATTTCGGCCATTATACTGGATAATTTTTTCATCTGTTCTGCATTACCCGAACATTTTTCAAGTGCTGCACGAGCATTATCCTTTAAAGGTTTCTTATTGGTTAAATCATCGTACATTTTACTGTAAAGTTCCAAAAGCTTTTGTAAACTTTCTTCTCGGTGATGAAAAACTTCGGTTAGTGCCGCAATTCTTTTGATTATGGCAATAATCAAATACCGATATTTAAAATATGATAAAAGATATTGTTAATCGGATAATGTGCAGTCTGCCGTTTTAAAGCCTTAATGGCGGATTTAAAGTAGGCTTACGCCGCCGTAGACGAAGAAACGGCGCTTTACGAATTAGAGCAGTTTGCAGCCAAATGGGACTCGAAATATCCTAAGGTTATTCTTCAAATTATGTGTGAAGCCCAAAATACGGTATAAAAGGCAAAAAAACTCATGGCATGCAAGCAGATTTTCGCCTTTTATGCCAGTCAACATTTTGCTTTTTTATACCGTATTTGGTTTTGAAGTCTATTTATTAGGAATTTCGTTATATTTTTTTCTATATTCGGTTGGGCTCATAGTGGTTCTTTGCTTAAATGCTCTGCTAAAATAATACGGATTACAAAAGCCAACGGCCGAGGAAATACTTTGCACACTTAGGGTGGTTTCAAGCAGCAGCTGTATGGCTCTATCAATTTGGCAGCGCAAAACCAATTGTTGCGGCGTTATGCCGAAATTTTGCTTAAACTTTCTAATAAAATACAGCTCGCTTAGCCCGCATTGGTCAGCGTAAACCTTTATGTGGTTATTTTGCGCGTAGGTTTGGCAAATAAAATCGTAAATAAAGTCCATATAATGTGGTTTGTAAAGTGCGTGGCAATTTGTTTGCTTGTGATGATAAATCGCTTTAGAAATATCGGTAAACAAAATTTGTAGCAGCGCAGCGCAAACATCATCGAAAAACTCATCCTTAATTTCAACCAATAATCGCTGTACGGTTGCCTCAAAACGCGGAAGTTCTTTTGGTAAATGAATAAGCTGCCGATTAATACGGTACTTTGTTAAGTATTCCTCTACCTTTCCGCCGGAAAAATGAATCCAAAAAGTATTTGTTTTCAAGTTGGCTGGATAAATGTGATCTTGTAAATTACCGGGTTTTAACAAAACAATGTTGTTTTTTTCAACCCTTTCTCTTTTTCCGTTTAATAAAAAGTCACCGTAGCCTTCTTTAATATAAATCATTAAGTAGTCGGAACGCGGCTGTGGGCGCTTAAAATGGAAAACCGTGTCGATTAAAATGCAATCTTCCCCGCAGGCGTTTACCCAAAGCGGGCGGTCGGCAACCCGTAAATCAGTTTCCGCAACACTGCCGTTTAAACATTTTTGCCTTAAAACCAGCATTTTAATTTCACCCCTAGTCTTTATGTTAAGTTGTTTGTTTTGTGCAAGTAAAAAAATCAACTTTTTAACACGAAACTTTATTTCATGATAACATGACGTTAATTATTTGTCAAGTTTACATAAAAATAACTTAAATTTACAACAATTTCAATAATTTGTGGAAACAAACGGCAGAAAGCTTATTTTGTGTATGTGCTATTATCTTTGTGCATTTACATTGTGACTTTTTAAGAGTAAAATACAAGTAAAATACACTTGAGATTAGGTAGATGAGGTGTTTTATGAATTTTTTACATATTAAAAACAGTGTACCAAAACAAACAGATTTTTGGGGGAACGGCGCTATTTACCACTGCTTTGCGGAGGAACCTGATGAGGATGGACGGCAGTATTCGGCAGATTTGGCCGAATTAGAAGCCGACAGGGCGGCAGCCCTTGGCCTAAAGGTTGTACGCAGCTTTTACAGCTGGTACGCTTACGAGCCGGAAACCGGCAACTGGAATTGGGAAAATGACCGTATGCAGGGGTTATATAAATGGCTGAAACGAATGAAGGACCGAGGCATTTCAGTTTTGCTGAATGTTGGTTGGTGCACTTATCATGATGTTTTTGCAACCTCGTGGAACGGGAAAAGCCCGTTTGCTGTGGCCGGTAACTGGCCAAAAAGCTGCGAGAATTACGGAGATTGGGTTAGCGAGAATGTGCACCAGCTTATTGAGCTAAGGGGATTTGATAACATTAAGGCGTTTGTGCTTTTTACCGAGCCACAACGCCTTAGCGGTTGCGAACAGGAGCAAATTTACCGTTATTGGTTAGATTGCGTAAAAGCCGCTCATAACGCCCTTGTAAGGGACGGCCGCCGAAACAAAATTATGCTTATGGGCCCGAACGAGGGCGGTACCCCGGTTTCAGATATGGTTGGTTGGGCAAGCAAAAATGGTGTTGAAAAATATATTGATATTTTTTCCAGCCACGAATACCAGCATTTTCAAAACATTCCGCAAAAATATGTTCAGTCCGGCCTTACGGCGGCGTGCGGCTATGTTGCCGGTTCGCGTATTTTTCAAGATTTACAGCTGCCGGTTGGATCCTACTGTGCCAAGATGACCCTGTTGCAGGAAAAAACGCAGGATATTTCGAGTGGAAAAATTTATTTTGGCCTGTTTGCTAAGGAATACAATAACATTATTACCAACGAAGGGCATCCGGCCCCGGCGGCCGTGCCGGGGAGCGTTTGCACACTTGATCAAAGGGAGCTTACCGCTTGCTACAAAACGGTTGACTTTTGCTTTACCGTGCCACAACAAACAAACGGCAAATTTGGCGTTTTTTTTGATGTTAAAAACCCGGGTGTGTTGATGGTTGAAAGCCTGCATTTAATAAACCTAAAAACCGGGCAGGAGCAATTGGAAAACCCTTGCTTTGGGGCGGATGATTTAGACCCGTACCGCGGTTGGGAAAACGTTTGGTGTTCCGGTACAACCGATTCTTATTACGATTTTTACCGCTGGGCGCGAAACGGCTTGCGTTATATGCCAAAGGGGAAAAAATATTGCTTTGATGAATACAATGTGATTTTTAGTTGCGATAATTCTAGAAAAGAGCATGGAGCTGAGATTATAACTGCCGCTGTTGCTTTAATGAACGCCGGGGTAAATTGTTCGTTACTTTGGACAGCCTTTGACCAGCAGTGGCCGAATAACCACACCTATAACGCTGATGCTTTTGTAAATGGCGATCACCGCTGCGGGTTAATGCCGCTTTTAACAAGAACAAAAGTGCCGCACCTTGCTTACTACGCCTTTGGGCTGTTAAGCAGGTTTACCGGCGGTCTTGGCAGCACCGTGTTTGAGGGGTTTGGCAAAAACAACCTGCATACCGTTATGAATGTGCAAAATAACGGCACGGCAACAGTGGTAGTGGTAAATTGTAAAGAAACGGCCGAGGAATTTGAAATCAGCTTTGAAAAAGAATTGCAGCAATCCTTTTACCGCTATTCATTTGACCCTAAGTTGGTGCAGCCAACGCAAGAGGCGGAATTATTAGCACCGGATGATAAAATGATTTTTGTGCAAAAGGTGTTACAGGATAAAATAGCGCCATACGCCGTAACGGTTTACACCACGGCTGAAAAACAGTAAAAACAGAAAGGGGGAAAATTAATGAAACGAATTTATAAGCTTTTTTCTTTATTGTTAGCTTTGACCATTTGCTTTTCGCTTTTGGGTTGTTCTGCAAAAAACAAAACAGCTAAAAAGAAAACAAAAAAGAATAACAGCAGCAGTCATTCTGATTTTTCAAGCGAGGTAGAAAGCTCTGATTTTTCAAGCGAAATGATTGACGAGGAACCGGTTGAGGAGGACTGGGACGATTCGGAGGACCCGGAAGAACCGATTGATGATGAAACGGTAGAAAATGATGTTACGGTTCAAAACGGCGCGGCTCCGGTTATAAAAAATTTTATGGGTTTGAACGCCATTTACCATTGCTACACCTATTTGCCGGATAAATTTAACCGCAACTATTCCGAAAAGGAAGCCGATTTAGAGTTTAAAAGAATTGCGCAAATGGGTATGCAGACCGTGCGGACTTACTATAGTCCAAGCTACGCTTATAATAAGCAAACCAACCGCTTTCAATGGGATTCAACCGAAATGAAGGCTGTTTACAAGTGGATGCACAAAATGCAGCAGTGCAATTTAGATATTTCTTTAAACGCCGCATGGACCTATCACCAAATTTACGAAAAAAACCATTGGGCGCCCTTAACCGGTTTGTATGCGGAGGGCAATGACAATAAAACTGCCGAGAATTACGGGAACTGGATGGTAGATTCGTTAAAAGCTATGAAGGCAAACGGCTGTAACAATGTAAAATACCTGATCATGTTTACCGAACCTAATAAATTTACCGACTGGCAAGCCAGCACCGACAAAAGCATTACAGAGGTGAGTGATCCGGCATTTGAAGGGTGGCTGCTTTTTACCAAAACCTTAGATTCCGCCTTAAAAAAAGCAGGATTACGCAGCCAATACAAAATGGTAGGTCCAAACGATTACGGCTCTTTGCAAACAAAGGAGGGCACTCAAATTCCGCCAATGTTTTACCAGGCTGTAACCCACGCAAACGATTATATAGATATATTCTCGGGGCACTATTATTTATTTATTAACAATGTAACGGATGATACGGTTGCAGATGTGGCAGATATGTATTGGAAAGACCGAATCAATTTGGTAAAAACAAAAACCGGTAAGCCGTTTTGGATTGATGAGTTTAACCTTAATGTGGCGAATAAGGCGGCGGAAACCCTCGGCAGCTACAAAGAGCTTCCATTGCAGCTGGGTGTTGCTTTAGCATACGGTATGAACCATGGAATACAAAATCTAATGCTGTGGACGGTGGCCGATCAGCAATGGCCGGATAATACTACGTATGATAATGCTGGCTTTGTGAACGGCGTGCAGCGGCACGGCGTACTGCCCAGCTTGTTTGAAAGCTCGTTGCCGCGTGTTTCTTACTACGGAACCGCGTTGCTTACCAAATATTTTGGTAACGGAAGCGTCTTTGAAACGGTTAGCGATTATCATGCCTCCTGCGAACAAAACAAAAACGGGAATTACAGTATTTTGGTTATAAACAGCGAGGTAAGCTCTATGAGGGTAAATTTAAACTTTGAAAAAAGCACCGGCAAAAAGGTTTATTACCGGCACTGCTATAATGAAGCTAAACAGGTTACTACCTTTGACGCTAAGCTGATTGGAATTGACAAGGCAATTCAAGCAAACGGCAGCGGCTTTACCGATGTAATACCGCCGCGCAGTGTGGTGATTTATACCACCGAAAAATATTAAGGGGAGGAATATTTTAATGAAAAAAATTCATTTTAAAGGCTATAAGGCTGTCCTTTCTCTATTACTTTCCGGTTGTTTAGTAGCCGGAACCGTTTTTGGATTTTGGCCAAGAACAAGTAACGCTCAGGCCGCTGGTGCTAAAATTGAAACCAGCGTTTCCTATTTATTTGAAACAGAAAATTGGCACTTTAACGCCTTAAATACAAACGCTTTGGGTAGTAGCGGCACTGCAGTTGAGGGCTGGTTTACTGCCAAAAACGGCTACGGCGTTACCTTAAAAAGCGGCGTGCCCGAAAAAGCGGAGCAAACCGCCCTGTGCTTTAAGGGCCAAAGTCATTTAGCTTCGGCAAAGTTAAAGCTGCAGCAGCAAACCAATTATACATTATCCTTTTCTTATTATGCCGATGGGGCGCTTTCCGGCAAAAATATTTTTGAAAAGGTCGGCCTGTTTACTACCAATGTAGAAAACGCCGGGGTAGCGTGGCAGGGTAATGGATTTATTGAATATGTAGACACCAATTCAGCGGCCTCCTATATCTCTGAAAATGCTGTTTTTTCCGAAAGAAAAGGCTCAGGTAAAACTTTAAAGGGCGCTGCCGAAAAAAGCTGGCACACCCTGTTTTTTACCTTTAACAGCAAAAGCTTTGAAAATATTTATTTGGTGTTGGGCTTTGGCTATGCCAACCTACCGGTATATATTACCGATTTTTCTGTGGCGCAGCAAGAAACCAACGGCGAAACCCTTTTAAAACCCGGCGCTTGGGGTTTTAATCACATTAACACCAATCTGCTTGGCGCTTCGGGCACTGCGGTTGAGGGTTGGTTTACGGCTGAAAACGGCTATGGTGTTACCGCCGTGCAGGAGGCACCGAACAAAACCGGTCAGGCCGCACTCCGTTTTTTGGGACAAAGCCATTTAACCTACACAAAGTTAAGTTTGCAGCCCAATACCCAGTACACCTTAAGCTTTAATTATTATGCTGATGGCGCGGTGTCGAACGGCAGTGTTTTTCAAAAGGCCGGCATATTTGCGGCAGACGCTGAAAACGCGGGTGTTTCTTGGGGCAAAAACGGATATCTGGTTTATTTAGATACCAATTCTGCGGCCTCTTACACCTCTGAAAACGCAGTTTTTGAAACGCGCACGCCCAGCGGAAAAACCTTAAAGAATGCTGCCGAAAAAGCCTGGCAAAGCTTAAGCCTTACCTTTAATACCGCCGAATTTAACGCACTTTATTTTGTGTTGGCCTTTAATTTTGAAAAAACCTCGGTGTATGTTACCGACATTAATTTGGTGCAGGGCGGCGAAAATACCGATGGCGATTTAAACAATCCGGTAAATTGGCTGTTTAATGGAATTAATACTGCCGCAATTGGCTCAAGTGGTACCGCGGTTGATTCTTGGTTTAAGTTGGAAGACGGCTACGGCGTTACTAGGGTTAGTAACGCTCCTGAAAAGGCTGGTCAAGAGGCAATGTACCTAAAAGGTCGCGGTCAATTGGCTTCGGTAAAGCTGCCAACGCTGCAAAAAAACACCGAATATACGCTTTCGTTTAACTATTATGTTAATGGCACAGCGCAAAAAAGTCTTTTTCAAAAAGCAGGCATTTTTACAACAGATGTTGAAAATTCTAAGCTTTCGTGGGAGCCGAACGGTTATTTAAATTATTTAGACAGCAATAAAAACGCTTCCTTCACATCAGAAAGCGCGCAGTTTAGCCAAAAAACTTTAACCGGAAAAACCTTTGATTCCCCCAAAACCGGCTCGTGGCAAACGCTAAGCCTTAATTTTAACAGCGGCAATTTTAAAGATTTGTATTTTGTTTTAGGCTTTACCTACGAGGACCTGGGCTTGTGGCTTACAGACCTTGCAGTTACCGTACGAGAAGTAGAGAAGTGGGATTCTTCCCCGCGCGCCAGCAAGACCATTGATTTTGAAAAGGATTGTTATATTGATTCTGAAAATCGCATTACGCAGGAAACAACCGGCGGTGTAAACAACAGCGGCTGCCTGCATGTGGCTAAAAGGGATGATAATGAATCGGGTGTAACCTTTTTAAACTGGAAAAGCGTTGCGCGTGATAAGAATGATATTGTGTTCCGCACGGCGGTAAAACCCAATACGGCCTATTATGTTTCGGTAAAATTAAAGTTTATGAACGCGCAAGATACCGGAAAAATGTACCTGTACTACGACTACTACACCAACCTTTTAGACCTCATTTCTTTCGACAGCGTTTCGGTAGGTGAGTGGACTACCTATAAGCGTATGTTTGTAACCGGGACAGGGCAAAATGAAATTGCTTTTACCTTTAACGCCACCAAGAAGCACCCGGAATTCTATGTAGATGATGTTGTTATTACCGAGTATGCAGCCCCAACCTGGAACAGCACTCCGGTAAAGCAAAAGGTTGTTGATTTTGAGCAGGATTGCTTTATTCGCTCGGAAAACCGTATTACGCAATTAGAAAACGGCGGTGTGAACAACAGCGGCTGCCTGTACATTCCAAAACGCCTTTCTACCGAAGGCTCTGTAACCGTGTTGAACTGGCAAAGCATTGACCATAACAAGGATGATACCGTATTCCGTACGGCGGTAAAGCCCAATACGGCTTACAATGTTTCGGTAAAGCTTAAGGTTACCCAAAACATGAAAACCGATTCTAAGCTGGTACTGTTTTACGATTATTACAGCAAATTCCAAAAACACAGCCAGATTAACTACGAAACCATAAAAACGGGCGAGTGGTTGACCTACCAATGCACCTTTGTAACGGCGGACGACCAAACGGTGACTGCTTTTTGCCTGAACGCCGGTAAACCGCACCCCGAAATGTATTTAGACGATTTGGTAATTACCGAAGTTGAAAAATCTCACCCCGCCGCGCAGGATAAAACGGTAATTGATTTTGAAAAGGAAAATATCTTTTTTGAACAGGGTACCCGCATGGGCGTGGAGGAAACTACCGGGTATAACGGTCAAACCACAAAAGCGCTTCATGTATACGAGGGGGATTACAGTAACGCCAGCACCACCTTTTTAAACTGGAATACGGTTGTAGATAATTCTGACGATATGTTTTGCGTGCCGGTAAAGCCTAATACCAATTACCATTTTTTCGCCTGGATAAAGGTTGATGACCCCAAAAATGTTATTTTAGCCAGTAATGTGCTGCGGCTTTACGCTGTTTACAATTCGGCCGACGACGCATTGTCCAGCCAGTTGCCAATTGTGTATAAATCGGCTAAGGGCAGCGGTTGGGTGAAGTACGAGTGGGATTTTTTAACCGGCGCCGACCAAAATTTTGCCCAATTTGCCTTTAATGCTAATACAATTCATCCAAGCTTTTGGGTAGACGACGTTTCTTTTACCGAGATCCCGCCGGGTTTTGTAGCAACTACCGAAAAAAGCTACTGCGAGGATTTTTACAATTTAGTTTCGGCCAACTTTAAAACTTCCGGAACGGTTGCAAGCAAAGCGGTAGTTAAAATACCGGTGCAGCCCAATTTGCGCTACACCTTTGGGGTAACCCTTTCGGGCAGCGGAAATTTGGCTTTGGCCTTTGATGAAAACGGCACACAGCCCATTCAAAAAATTGCGGCCAACGGCCAACGCACCGGTTTTGAGTTTATTACCGGTTCTACACACTGCGCGGTTTATTTAATTTTTGATTCAAGCGGAAAGTTAAATTACACAGACGCGTATCTTTTTAGATCTAAAGCGATTAGTTTAAATTACGATATGGGGCAACCCGAAAACCCCAACCGAACCAAAACTCCGGAATATTTTATGGAGGTTTCTAACGGTTTAGAGGCGGCCGAGTTTGAGAATTCGTCCTCCCCCGGAACCGGCGAGGTTCTTCCCGTAATTTTGTGGCTTATTCCGGCAGCTTTAATTGCATTGGCGCTTTCCGCAAAAGCTACTTGGCGGTTTTTGCGACGCAAATAAATAATGGAGGTTATTTTATGAAAAAGTTTGTCAGCATCTTACTGGCGCTTACCTTAGTACTTTCAAGTGTTAGTAGCGTTTTTAGCTTTAGCGCTGCCGCCGAAAGTACAGGGCAAACTGTTATGGATGACAGTTATTTTTTGTACGAGGATAATTGGCTTATTAATGGCCAAAGCTCTGCTAAATTCGGCAGCGAAGGGCAACAGCTGGATAGCGGCCATCTAATGTTTACCAATGCCGATTATGGTATTCATGCGGTAGACGCCCTGCCGGACGGCAGCGGAAGGGGCCTGTTTATGAACACGGCCTACTACCTTTGCGGTATTCCGCTTAGCTTGCAAAAAAACACAAATTACGATTTGCAGTTTTCCTACTATGTGCCTCAGGGCACAACGCTGAATTCCACGGCCAGCGTTTTAAGCCTTGCGGGCATTTTCGCGCAGGATGCACAGGATTCGGCTTTTGCCTGGGGCAATGAAAGCACCTTGGCCATGTTTGCAGATGTTGGAAAATATACCAATCGCACTTCAGATTACTCTTTAAAATACGATTATAACATTAAATCAACCGATATTTCCTGCGGCCAGTGGTATACGGTTACGCTGCCGTTTTATTCGGGGGAAAACGCCAAGCTTTACTTTGGAATTAAAACGCAGCAAAACGGCAAAATTTATTTTAAAAACTTTAAAGTAACCCAAAACTATTTTGAGGATCTTTCAAACTGGAAAATTTATAAAAATGACGGTACCGGCGATGAATCGGCTACGGCGCTTCAAATGAATTATGCTGCAGCTTCTCAAACCGGTGGAATCAGCCTAAAATCTTACAGTGCGGCCAATTTAAATAAAATTAAGCTGCAAGGTATTCAAAAAAACACCGACTACAAAGTTTCTTTTAAATACTATACTACCTTGTTAAAAACAGGTACCTTCAGCAGTCAAACCGCCTATTATGCCATTAGCAAGCTGGGTGTTTTTGCGCCAGCGGCAGCAACTGCGAACAAGTTTGATTTTAGCGCCAACGGTGCGTTGTTCTATGCCGATACAAACCCCTACGCCGGGCGGCGCAGCACCGACGCAACAACTGCTATTTCCGGGGGAGAAACAGTAACAAACCCAATTTCCACCTTTACCGAGGGCGAAATTACAGCAGATGCCTGGCTGAATGCAGAATTTTGCTTTAATTCCGGGAACTATGAGGATTTGTATTTAATGCTGTGCTGCGGTACCAGCAGCGAAATGCGGTTTGATGATTTTGAAATTACCCCCATTGAAACAAAGGTGCTGGGCGATTTAGCCGTTTACACCGGCAGTTCTACCCAAGTTGGCAGCCACGAGGGAGCAACGCTTATGGCAGCTTCATCTGGTATGCGTTTTAACGAAACTACCAATGCTGAGTATGTTGTTAGCGGCCTTTCGGCTTACGAGGTGCACGCCAACTGGCAATACGCCGCTGCACCTTTAACTGGTTTGGCTGAAAATACCGATTATATTTTTTCGTTTAAGTATATGGCTCCCGCTATAGCAGCTAACCAAACAAATCTGTTCCAGGAAATGGGTCTGTTTGCAGCTGACGCCGAAAATGCGCAGTTGGGTTGGGCTAATGACGGATATTTATATCGTTTATCCGACAATGCAACTGCCTCTTATCAATCAAAAGACGGCGTTTTTGCCAACAGAACTGCTGTTACAAATTACGAAACAGCCCCGCAGGCAAACACCTGGTATGAGGTGACATTCAAGTTTAATTCGGCCAATTTTAAAGAGATTTATTTTGTTTTAAAGGCAACGGCAGCAGATATGTATTTAGACGATTTTAAACTTCAACAGGTTTATAATATTCCTGTAACCTACGAGAATGAAAGCGTTAGAATAGAAGGTGCCAATGGCAGTGTATTGAGCGAAGAGGTAGTAGGCAACCCGGTTTCCTTTGCTTTAAAGTGCTCTGCCGGTGTAACGCCAGTTGTTGCTTACAACGGGAAGCAGCTTTTGCCCGGCCGAACCGGCAACTACTACATTCCCGCTGTTATTCGCGGGCAGGCCATTACGGTTACAACAACCGGCCAAACCGCTGCCCAAACCCACGCGCCGGGCAAAACACCCGAGGGGCTGGATTTAACCACCTACAACGCCGCCGTTTACGGGCAAAACTTTACTAAGGGCAACACCGTTTATCAGGAGGCCGTTATGTTCAGCCGTTCGGCTGATGACCCCACCCTTTACCCAGACTGGGACCAAACTACCAAAAAGCTTTTGTACCCGGTAGAGGATGTTATTTCAGTACGCAGCAACGATTTAAAAACCTTTTATGTAAAAGATGTAGATTACAAAATTAATGCCGACGGTACGCTTACCTGGTTAGAGGGCAGCCAAATTCCGCTTTACACCGGTCGCTTTATTCTTTCGGCAGAGGAAAAACAGCCCGATACGCCGGACGATATGTATTCCTCCGACACCTCTACAACCAAGTATTACGGGTTAGACACAAATAAAACTCAGGACGAGCAAACCTGGGGCTTAAATCTGATAAATGACGAACAGCATGAAAAGTTTACGGTTTATGTAACCTACCGTCACTCCAAAGAGTGGAGTGGCATTGATTACGGCACCGGGGTAGAAAAGCAGGGTGCCGACCTTACCCCGCTTTACCAAAAGGCCCAAAGCGGTGAGGAACTGAACATTTTGGTTTATGGTGCCTCTACTGCTACCGGCGCTGCTTCCTCCGGCCGCAATATGAATTACGAGCTGCTGAATGACACTGAAGTAGACGGCGAAACCGTTTACTCTTGGAAAGAAAAGGGGAACGGCATTGCGGCGCCTTTTGCACCGACCTTTTTTGAGCAGGCAACCCAAAGCTTTGTAGAGCAAAATGGAAATAATAACAAAATTAACTATTACAATATTGCCCGCGGCGGCCGCGATGCAGCTTGGGGCGCTAGAATGCTGCAAGAGCGGATCAACCAAATGAACGAGCACTATGGCACGATTACTCCCGACTTAATTTACATTAAGTTTGCCGGCAACGATTCGGCAACAACACCTTCCTCATACAAAGCTTCAATGACCAGCATGGTAGAGCAATTTAGAAAGCTTTATCCCAGCGCCTCTATTGTGTTGGTAAGCGGTAAAATTAACAATGAACGCAGTGGGCGTGTTTACGGTAAATGCCACGAAAATATGTTTGCCTTAGAGCAGGTTATGGAAACCATTGCCGCTGAAACCGAAAACTGCATTGTGGCAAAGACCACCAGCGTTTGGAACGAGATTGTAAAGGTAAAGGATTACACCGATTACCTTTCCAACAACATTAACCACGCCAACGATTTTTGGGCAAAAACCACCGCCGGTATTATTGCCGAAAGCATGCAAAAAGTTTCAACTGATGAGGTTGCAGCCCGCCAGGCCGAAATTAAAAACGCCTTTACCTTTAACGGCACAGCCATTCGTGCAGCCGGTACGAATATTAAACAGGCCTTGCGCTTTAAAACAACGGTAGATGAAAACATTTTAACCGAAAACGCTTTAACCGGCAATGTAACGGTTACCGAATACGGCTTTGTGGTATTGAACAAAGACTTGTTAAACGGTGCGGAGCTAACGCTAAATTCTACTTATGAGAAAAACGGCGCAACCGTAACCGCCCCGCAAAAGGCGGCTTATAATAAAGAAAACGGCACCGATATTGTATTTGAGCAAAACGGCACCTTAAAAACCTTTACCGCCGCTTTAACCGGCATTACTGAGGACCGTTACAGCACCGAGTACGCCGTAAGGGTTTATGTTAAGCTTTCTAACGGTGAAGTACACTACGCCGGCGAAACGCAGTATATGTCGGTTTACCAGTGCACCGCGCTGGCCTTTGACGCGGAAGGTGGCACCTACACCGACACGGCCGGCAACAGCTGGAAAGAAAGCTACGCCACCCGCAGCTATTTATTTGAGAGCATTTTAAACGGCAAAACGGTTAATGGAAAAACCTACAATACCGCACCGCTGCTGGAAAAACAGTAAGGAGGAGCACAATGAAAAAGTACGAACAGCCGGAATTGAATGTTCTGAAAACTGCAGTTGAACGCATTATGGATTCCTCCGCCGTAAACGAGGTTGAATTTGAGGTTGATTTTTAAAACTCAATTACAGCCGTTGAATTACTTGCAAACGGGAATTCTCCCTTTCCCATAAACTCCGAGTTGAACTTCAACTCCGCGAATAATCTCCCTAAAATACGCCCGCCTTTACGGCGGGTGTATTTTTAAAAGCTTGGTAAATTTGGCATAAATGTAAATAAAAAGGCAGCGGAACATCCACCGCGTAAAATCAATTATCACTGAAATCAAACGGCAATCATAACCACCCGTTTAACACGCCTTGCTCTTTCTGCTATTATGCAAATATGGCGTGCAAGGCAATTTTCGCCTTGCACGCCATTTATCACTTTGCTTTTTTATACCGTATTTTGGACTTTACACATAATTTGAAGAAGAACCATTTTTAAGGCTTTCATTCCTCATTTCGCATAACTTACTTTTTCAAAAATTCATCTATATCCACGGTTTTACCCATTAAGCGCGATTCCTCTGCGGCAAAAACAATCATATGGTTATAACATGATTCCTCAATATCCGGAATACAGTCGCCGTTATACTCACCGTTAAGATAAGAGTACAAAGTTTTGAGTATACCCTCATCACCGCCGCCGTGACCTCCGGCAATTCCGTCCTTGCCAACAAGCGGAATAACAGTTTCCTCATCAGTCAGGTAATTATAGCATTTAATCGGTGTGTCCCCTGCAAGCGCGGCATGAATTTCACCGCCTGTACCCATTATGTGAATATATCTGCCGCCTTTACCGAACGGGTTCATTGTAAAGCTTACGGTAATGTCATCTTCAAACAACATATTTACAACCTGATGATCAACCACATCATTATCGCACTTAAAGACACACTTTCCGTACTGCGTTTCAGAAATGGCTTTTTTCACATCCTCATCGGTAGGCCCTTGAAGCTTCGTGCAGGTTGTTCTGAACCATCCGTTTTTTTTATCGTCAAGATAAAGCTTTACTGCATTGTACGGGCAGGTATCGGCGTATTTACAACCCTCTATGCAGTATTCCGCCGCGCCTTCAGGTGCATTTTCTCTTGTGAAGAAGGTAAGTGATCCGTATGACTGTACGCTTATGCATTTTTTGCCTATAAGCCACTGTAAAATATCTATATCATGGCACGATTTTTGCAGGAGCATAGACGAGCTGCGTTCCGAATTTCCCCAATTTCCGCGAACAAAGCTATGCGTTTGATGAATATTGCCTACACATTCCTCGTGATTTATAGAAATCACCTTGCCTATTTTACCGCTGTCAATTATATCTTTAAGGGTAATAAAGAGCTGTGTGTAGCGGAGAACCGTGCATATTACAATTTTAATATTGTTTTTCTTTGCGGCTTTCGTTATTTTAAGACATTCCTCTTTTGTCGGTGCTATAGGCTTTTCAAGAAGAATATCGTATTTCAGGTCTATTGCCGTCATTGTAGATTCAAAATGCTGCCTATCCATTGTAGAAATGATAGCTATATCCGCAATTTTACCGAGTTTCAACAAATCCTTATAATCCGTAAAGCACAATTCTTTTGGGATATTATGCTTTTTTCTTACATACTCCCGTCTGCTTTCAATCGGTTCTGCAACAGCAACAACCTCGTAATTCTCAGGCATACGCGACATGATATTGGTATATGTAATACCGCGGTTACCCGCTCCTATTAAAACTGCTTTTATCTTTTTCATTTTAGTCACCTACTATTTTATCTCAAAATCCAAAATCAGCGGACAGTGATCAGAACTATTGAGCGCTTTCTGACTTGTTATTATATCAAACTTTTCTGCTTTCAATCCGTCACCGTAAGCAAATATATAATCTATCGTATACATCGGCATTGTACCGTTTATATATACATCATCATCGGTACGCACAGGATAATCTTCCCGGCAGGTAAATTCTTCGGTAGTATTTCGGGCAATGCCTCGAATATCACTGAATCCCAGCTCAAGCATTTTTTCATATCCGGCAGGTCCTTGCGTACATTCGGCATATCCGCTGTTAAAATCTCCGCTGACCAAAAATGGAGCATTATATTTTTCAGCAAGCTTTTTTGCGAGTTTTTTTAACTCAATGGCGTTTTCAATTCTCTGCTCATCTGACTCTTTTCCGAATTTCCACCAGAAATGCGTGGATGCTGCCGTAAACACCTTACCGCTTTTCTTTTCTCTTAAAACCGCATAGGTTACAGATTTTGAGTTTATGTCGTTTAAACCGGGATACGGTAAATATCCCTCCTCAATAACATCAAATGTATCTTTTCTTATAAAAACGGGAGTGAAATTAACATTTGCCTTGTCGATACATATTTCTATATACTTATCCGATAAGAGATTTTGTATACTGTCTTTGCCCGCACGCATTGTGCCGGGATTGCACTCCTGAAAACAACAAATATCCGCATCCTGCTCTCTCACCATCTCGTTCACAAGAAATTTTCTGTTCCCGACTGCATCATTTACTCCGAAATTTCCCCATATGTTCTGATCATAAAGTTTCATTAACAAATTCCCTTCGTAAAGTCGTATTACACTTTTATATTAGAAATTCCATAAATTAAGCTTATTCAGTATATATTTCTCCGGCTTATTGTTTACGGAATATCCTTGCAATGAACCCGTGTTTTTTGTAATTAAACTCAACATACACTTCGTTTGCTTCAATAACAAAATATTTGCCTATTTCCGGAGGGCCGGTAGTTTCATAAAATTTGTTTTCTGTTTCGCCCGGCAGAGCACCCTCAAGTCCCTCATCTGAGTTAAATGCAGTATTGGGATCTATATTAAGACCGAAAAAATCAATTCCGCAAACAATATAGTGAAATACAAGATGATAAAGTCCTGCTTGTTTTCCTTTAGATTTGGCATAAATACCGTAATACTCACCTTCCGAAAGCTCTCCGAGCGTGTCAATCCTCGGCCCGGAATAATAAAATTCACCTGTATTATATGGTAGGTTATCAGCCGCAGGTAAATCGCCGAGCATTAAATCATTATTTCCGTTGACATACAGCACTTTGCTGCCCTTTGCCGTCTTTTCAAAATTTTCCGTAATTTTTTTCTTTATATTAAGCCAATTTTTAAGAGCCAATGCACAGAATTTATTTCAATACGGATAATCGGATATGATATCTCCGCCTGTTACATATAACTCCGTTTCCCCAAATTCCGCAACAGTATTTTCGGCGGCAATAACAGCTGATTTTCTTAAAACAGCCAGATAATTTAACATCGCTTATTGATTGTGTATATCTGTATAACACGCAGTTTTCATAACACAGTCACGCCATTTTCAGCTTTATTTACAGCAAGCGTAGCAATTATACCTACAACTCCTATGCTTGCCCAAAGAAGAATTACTGTATTCCAGCCCGCTCTGCTCATAATACCTGCGAAAAGAATATTAGCTACTGCCGCAGCTATATAACCGGTGCAATCCAATATACCGTTTACGCTTGAAACTCTCCCAGTTTTTCCAAGTCCCGGTATATAAATACTCCATAACAATGCCGACGGGCAACTCATTGCCATTAGTGAAACAATCAGCAGCAAAAGCGTTATCCATCTGTTTTGTGAAAGCAACATACCAACAAATAAAACCGTTGACACTAAAAAAGATGCACGCAGCAGAGCTATATCCTTTTCTTTTATAAGTCGGAAAACGATAAGCGTTAAGAACGGCACTATAGAACGCATTACCGATATAAAAGTAAATATCATATTTGCCGCATCTTTTGAGAAAAGCAGATTTTCTGTCAGGAAAGTCGGTATCCAAAAGGATATTGATACTCCACCCATTTCGGCAAGTGCTGCTATTGCCATATAAAATACAAACTTATCTATTTTAAAAACCGCAAGCAATGACCCCAAGCTTTGACTTTTGCTTATTTTGTATGTTATTTTCCCGCTTTGCTCCATTTTTGTAAAGACCGCATATGCAACAGCCGAAACAATCGTTGACACACTGCCTGCGGCAACGAAAACCCACTGCCAGTTATTTACCATAGCAAACAGGCTTGCAATTAAGGGCCCTGCGAAACCGGCGAATGAGAAAAATATACAAATTGTTCTTGCTTGATTTGGACTTGTGTTTTCCGAAATAATCTTCATAAACGGTCCTCTGACCATTGAAAGCGCAAAGCCAAATACGGCAAATAAGGCTATATGTAATATTTCACTCCCGAAAAACGGGAAAATTATTGAAACAACACCCGAAATAAATACACCGGCAGAAGACAACTTCCGTGGCGATATATAATCACCGATAAATCCGTTTACAAGCTGCCCCGCCGCATAAAAAAACATATACACCGATGACAGCAGTCCTATATGCTCAACGGTAAATTTTCCGGTTTCCAACAGTCTTGGCGTCAAAACACTTAAAATATGACGCATATAATAATTCGTCAAATATGTTGCTATGCATACAACTCCTATAATTATTGCCTTATTGCTACTTTTTTGCTTCATTTTATTACCCTGCCTTTTCTGAATGTTCCGGCGTGTTTAGATAGTATTCTCCGACTGAAATCCTCGGTTTGCATATACCGTATGCTCCATTATATTTATTGTTGAGAAGCTTTGGCAAAGCTCAAAGAGCGTCTGCGCCACATTGACGAAATTCGCGCTCATAAACAAAATATTTCGCTTAAAATTCAACGCTTAACCGAACCGTATGCTTATGCTCTTGAATTACTGCAAACCGTTCCGGGCTTGAGTTTCAACCACATTACCGCAATTTCTGTCATTTCCGAAATCGGTACGGATATATAAACGCTCCGAATGCTTCGTCGATTGTATTACCTGCTTTAAGCCATTTTGCAAATGCCCTCTGCATTGAGGTTTCCTGCGGTAAGTCATCAATCTTTTCGGGCAATTTTTCAACATTAAAAATTCTCCATGCGTCGGTGCTTTTTTCGTCCTTAACCTGTTCTAAAACCTCATAATCACTTGCGAATTTCAAAATGTTCGATGTTTCAGGCAATACTTTTTTATTATCTGTTGATAGCAACCATGAATTACAGCCGAAAATAATCGGCGCGCCTTTAAAAGTATCTTTATAAAACTCTGCGGCACATTTATATGATAATTGGCATTCTTCATAATTCAGCGGTTTACCGGACGGAATATGCGTATCTATATAAACATCTCCCTTTTTAACGGTTTCGCCGGAAATATTATAGTCAGCATTAAATTTTCCCACATTAAATTGTAATCTGCCAAAAGCAAAACGCTTCAATTTAAAGAAATCTATTGTCCACCAACCCACAAAAATTCCCCAAACGCCGTAAACCTTTTTACATTCGGCGGATTTCCATTTAAGATCAGCTACTGAATCTCTTAAAACATCTTCCGAAATTCCGTTTTCGGTGTAAAGCTCTTTCAAATGAGGAACAAGCATTATCATATAAACCAAATCCAGTGTATATTTATGTAGACCCGCTTTTCCCGAAAGGGACTCTATCTTTTCAAATATCGGTTTGTGTTCAAAATCTGTATTCTGCTCATAAACCGCAACACAGGCTTTCATAACATCATAAACTTCTTTAATTTCGGCAACTTTCAAATAAGCTGCGCCGATTATCTCGCATTCTTCCTCGGGCATACCGATTTCTCTGCAAAACTTTTCTATGCTATTCATTAACTATTCTCCTATTTTTTCAGAAGATAATATTCTCCGCTTGAAATTCGCGGTTCGCATATACCGTATCCGTCGCCTTTGAACGGACCGCCGTACATTTCCGGTGCTACACCGTACATATAATCGGTTTCCATTCCTTCAATCTTTATATGGCCGTCATCCTCAACGGTAACTATTGCCGAAAGCGGGTCTTTAAATATAGAGCAGTTTGCCGCCATTGCATGACCCTCGGTAAATTCTTTCGGGAAAAGATTATGCTTTGTAGGACACCATTCACCGTTATATGTAGCGTTTATATTAAAATGCAGAACATCGTCAACAACAGCTATATGATTTCTGTGCTTGTCTCCGCTGAAATATATAAGTACCCTGCCGCGATTTTTCTCATTTGCCGCTTTTATTATCTTTAAAAATTCCTTGTGATCCGGCTTATCCGATAAATCAACCGGAGTGTGTCCCAACAAAATGCAGGGATACGGAGATTCATCAATAGTCTTTGATATCCATTCAAGCTGTTCTTTACCAAAGGCATTATCATCATAATCCCAGCCTTTTGGACTTCCCACCCCTCTGCCGGGATAATGGTAGAGCGTTCCGTCATCGTCATACCAAAAGTTGGTATCTACCGTTATAAACCTGAAACCGAACATATCCTTGTAAAAATAGCTGTTATTAACACCGTAAGCCTTATTTAAAAGCTCTAATGAATCGACCTGTTCAAGCTCGTGGTTGCCGTAGCAAAAAGCAGTTTTTATACCGTATTTATTATTGAGGAGCTTCTGCAAAAAGCCGTCATTTTTTGTTGCGTCAGCGGCAAAATCGCCGCACTCCAAAATAACATCAGCATCAGCCGTATGCGCTCTTTCTATTATTGTATCAAGTCCGCTTTGATCCTGCGGATACAAAGCCGGGCAGTAATGATAATCCGAAAATACACATAATTTTACTTTAGACATAATTTTTACTCTCCTTTAATAACATTTGCTAAAACTCCGCCTATTCTCTCTGCCATAAAATACATTCCCAAATCATTCGGGTGGCAGCCGTCTACCGTGCAATCGTGCCGTGCAATGTCAGGGAAAAGCGAATAGCCGTTATATAAAAATATCTTAAGCTTATTGTAGGTTAAAAATGCAACAATAGCAAGGCAATATTGTTTCAATACTATGTAAAATTGTTTCATTAAGGTGAAATAATGTTTCAAACACCGAGGAGCTATGTGTATTCCGGCAGGAAAAATGATTCGTTGATACTGCACTGGGGGCCGGGAGTTCGTACTTGCTACATTTTGCACTATGTAATAAAGGGTCAAGGCACTTTTGTGTGCAAAGGAAAAGCTTATTCCATATCGGTTGGAGAAAGTTTTTTGATTCGTCCGTTTGAAAAAATTGAATACTATGCGAATAAAAATGATCCTTGGTCTTATGTGTGGTTGAATTTTAACGGGGGTGAATGGCGTCCTACGAAGCATAATCTTTTCCCGAAAGAATTTACCGAGGTTCTTCTTCAAATTATGTGTAAAGTCCAAAATACGGTATAAAAAAGCAAAGTGATAAATGGCGTGAAAGACGGAAAACGGCTTGCACGCCATATTTGCATAATAGCGCATGTCAAGGGCGGCTGCCGGGGCAGCCGTTCATTTTACCCTTTACATAGCTGTGAATTTCTGCTACTGCGGCAGTCTGTCGGCAAAGAATATCTACAGACCTGTTTTTCAGCCCGTTAAGTATTGAAGGCCACTGCCGTTCAATTTCGTTTTTTCTGTCTCGCACAACGGCTATTTCCACTTCGCCCGCACTTGTTTTCACGATCTTTACGCTATGACCGTACCAAGAGGGACGAGAGGTTCTCAACTTTCGTTTAAGTTTAAAACACGAGCATTATTTTAAGGAGAGACCGATATAGCTTGGAGCCCGGAACAATACCTTAAATTTTCTGCCGAGCGCAATCAACCCTGTTTAGACCTTTTAACCCGCCTAAACGGCAATTTTAGCCGCCTTTCTGCCTTGGGAATTTTAAAACTCGTACAAATTACAAACAATAAAGCAGCTGCCGCCTAAAAAGCGCGACAGCTGCTTTATTGATAAAAACCCGTTTAACAAAAATTTACACAAGAAAAAAGGATTTAAAGGTTTGCGTTTTACTGTTACCGCCTATAAAAACCTGGAACTCTCCGGGCTCAGCAATGTAATCTAAATCTACACTATAAAATTTAAGCATATTAATGTTAATCTTAAAGGTTACCTCTTTTTGTTCACCCACTCGCAACTCAACCTTTTTAAATCCCTTTAGTTCTTTCAATGGGCGGGAAACGCTCGCATACCTATCGCGAATGTAAAGCTGTACCGTTTCGGTTCCGGCACGTTCCCCAATATTTTTAACCGTTACCCCTGCCGTAACTTCATCATCAGGTCCAATTTCACTTTTATCCAGTTCAATTTCTCCGTATTCAAACTCAGTGTATGTTAACCCTTCCCCACCTTGCGTCACGAACAAGGTCTACCATTGGTGAAAAGGTAACCTGCACGCCGCTCACGCACGATTCCCTTGCGGTGTTTTTTCAAATTTCATACACCACATCGGGGTCAAAGGAGCAGCCCTGCGCCAAAGGAATTGGAAAAATTGTGCTGTGGCCGTGAATAATATCCCCCATAAACAGGAGCGGGATATGATGAGGATGTTTTTCGATATGCTCTTTTTGTATTCGAACAACCTCTTGCGGATTATAAACTTTGATTACAGACCCGCAAAGTACAAGGTCTGTTTCTGTAAGATTTTCTTTTGACAAAACCCCGGTTATAAACGAGTCTTTGCTAAATAAATGACCGGAAAGCTGCTGCAGCTCCCCAATTTTTTCCTACAACGACATACTTTCAAGAAGTTTTTTCAGTTCAGATGTGTTTATAAACAGTTCTCCCTTATAAAAGTTGTTAAGCAAAGCTTAATAATACCGGCATCTCCCTATGCAAGTATCGTATATATTATAGCGTACTTCAAAAATATTACACGAAAAATTTTCATCATAGCAAGCTGGCAAAGGCCCGCCGGCACCCCTAACGGCGCGGTTGGTTTGGCCCGCCGCTAACGCCCCAAGGGGTTTTGGGCAACGCCTTAAAAGCTTAAATAAAACCGGCTGCCGGCCGGGCCAAGGTAGGTTTGCAGCAGCGTGGTTAAAGCGGTTTTGTTCTCTAACCCGCACTCCTGCAAAATTCGCTTAATACGGTACTTTACGCCGCTCCCGGTTAAAAAGCACTGCTGGGCGGTTTTTTCAATGGTGGCGCCGTTTACCAGCTGGTCTAAAATAATGCGGTCGGTCTTGCTGCTCATGCTTAAAATCTGCTCTACTAAAATCATCTCCCGCATTTCCCGGTCGGCGTAAAAAACATCCGTGGCATCAATTTTTCCCAACAAAACCGGAGCCGAAAGCGCGCTTTTATTCTCCTCCGTGTTCCAGTTAATCGTAATCGTCATGCCCGACATATACGGGTGGTTTTTCAGCTTTTCGTAAATAAAAACCGCAGCTTTGCCGTAATGCTCAAAGTTCATGTTCACGGTGGTAATTTCTTTTTGGTAGTAGGCTGAAAAATTGGTTTGCGAGCAGCTGAAAATTTTAAGGCGCGGCAAAATTTCGGGCGCTTTTTGCTTTAGGTTGCGAATAAGCGAGATCGCGGCAAAATCGTTGGTGCAAATAACGGCGTCGTACTCCTCCCGTACCGGGTAAAAGCTTTTAAAACACTCGTTTAACGAGCCCTCGTTTACAAAAACGCGCAGCGAATCTAACTGGCCCTGTTTTAGGGCAAACAGGCCGTCTACCCGCCCAATATCCGAAATCGATTCGGTGTTCACGCCGTACAACGCCACCTTGGTTTTGCCCTCGGCTTTTAGTTCCTGCAATAAAAACCGCATAGAGCCAACAATGTCAGAGCAAACGCAGCTGTAGCTGTAGCCGGTAATGTTTTCGGCCTGGTTGCAAAGCAAAATGGGCTTAATGCCCACGGCATTTAAGCAACAAAGCGTTTGTTTAATCCAATTGTAGTTTGCGGCAATAATAAAAACACAGTCGCACCCGGCAGGCAGCTCCTCAAACACCTCGCAAAAGGGAATACGCTTTTGTTTTAAGCAATCGGTTAGGCTGGCCAGCAGCGCCTTGCACCACATGCTGTTGCCGTAAGCCGGCTCTGTTAAAATTGAAACCAAATTTATTCCCCCTAAAACAGCCTTGGCGCAGGCCTTACAGCTAAAATTTTGGACTGCTAAAGCACCGGGCTTAAAAAGTGCCTAAAACACACCAAATTGCAAAGCACCGTGCCGCCTTGTACTTAATTTCTACTATTATTATACTATAATCTGCCCCCGCCGACAAGCAGAAAAACCTGTAACTTTTTACAGGTTTTTTTGTCTGTTATCTTGCGCCGTTTCCTGCTACAATATAAAAGGCAAAAGATTTTATAAGAAAGGCCGTTTTATTATGTCAGATGTTAGTTGTAAAAAGCACGGAATGAAAATTCCAACCTACATTCCCAAAAAAGCGCACGAGTTGCCCATGTTTTTTGAGAACAAGCCCTACCAGGGCGCTTCGGGCCGGGTGTACCCCATTCCCTACTGCGATGGGATCAGCGACGAAAAAAATGATGTGGAGTACGAAATTTACACTTTGGAGAACGAGTACATTAAAACGCAGGTTGCCCCGCAGCTGGGCGGCAAAATTTTGCGCGGGTTAGATAAAATTGGCCAGTACGATTTTATTTATTACAACGAGGTGGTAAAACCGGCACTGGTTGGCCTGGCAGGGCCGTGGATCTCGGGCGGGATTGAATTTAACTGGCCGCAGCACCACCGCCCCACAACCTTTATGCCGTTAGAGGCCACCGTGCAAGAGAATAAAGACGGCAGCAAAACGGTTTGGACGGGCGAGGTAGAGCCTTTTGGCCGCATGAAGGGCATGGCCGGCATTACGCTGGATAAGGGCCGCAGCTACATTAAAGCCAAAGTGCGCCTTTACAACCGCACCGCCCTGCCGCAGGTGTTTATGTGGTGGGCCAATTTGGCCGTTCCGGTAAACAACGGCTACCGCACGGTTTTTCCGCCGGATTGCGAATGGGTAAACGACCATGACCGCCGCGCCGTGCTGGAATGGCCCATTGCCAAGGGCGTTTACAAAACCGCGCGTCCCTACAATTTTGGCAAGGGCACCGACCTTTCGCATTACAGCGCCGTAAAGGTGCCGTCCTCTTACCTTATTTCGCAAGGGCAATCGGATATGGATTTTATTTCGGGCTACGATACCGGGCTGAAAAAAGGCATTGCAACGGTTGCCAACCACCACATTTCTCCGGGTAAAAAAATGTGGCACTGGGGCATTGGCGATTTTGGCGATATGTGGTGTTCAAATTTAACCGACAAAAACGGCCCGTACATTGAGCTGATGACCGGCGTTTACACCGACAACCAGCCCGATTTTACCTGGATTGCCCCGTACGAAACCCGCGAGTTTGAGCAATACTGGTACCCGGTGCGGGAAATTGGCGAAATTAAAAACGCCACCATTGACGCCGCCGTAAATGTAGAACCGCGCGAAAACGGGCTTTACATTGGTTTTAATGTTACCGGCACCTTTAAAGGCTGCACCGTAAGAGTAACCGAAAACGGTAAAGAACTGTTTGCCGAAACAACCAATTTAGACCCCACAACCGTTTACCAAAAAACCGTTGCGGCCAAAATAACCAATTTTCACAGCGTTAAGGTGGCGCTGCTAAGCGCCGAGGGCAAAGAGCTGGTTGCCTACACCCCCTACCGCCGCGGCCAAAAGCAACCCATTAAAGTGCGCCAGCCCGTAAAGCGCCCGGCCGAGTACCAAACCGTAGAGGAGCTTTACATAAACGGTTTTCACTTAGAGCAGTACAAGCAGCACAACTACAAGCCGCAGGATTATTACACCGAGGGCCTGCGCCGCGACCCGGGCGATATTCGCTGCAACACCTCTATGGCCCGGTTGGCGTTAAAAAACGGCCGTTTTAAAGAAAGCTTGGCTTACAGCAATAAAGCTATTGAGCGGTTGACCGACCGAAACGAACACCCGGCCGATACCGAGGCCTTTTACCTTAAGGGCTTAGCGTTAGAATTTTTAGGCCGTTACAACGAGGCGTACAACATTTTATACCGTGCCGCCTGGAACTACCCGCACCGCAGCGCCGCGCTGTTTGAATTAGCCTGCTTAGATTGCCGCAACGGTGATTACCCCGCCGCGCTGGAAAAATTAGAGGAATCTATTGGCTTAAACAAGGGGCACACCAAGGCGCACAACCTTAAAACCGCCGTTTTACGCAAATTAGGCAGCCCCAGCGCCGCCCAAAGCGCAAAGGATGGCGTAAACGACGATTTATTAGACCTTTTTGCCCTAATAGAGTACGCCCATTTTCAGGATGTTACCGCAAAAATTGCCCCGTTTGCCGCCAAGGCCGAAAATTTGCTGGATGTTGCGCGGGACTACATGAAGGCCGGTTTTTTAAAGGACGCCGAATTTGCCCTTTCGTTTGCCGAGCAAAGCCACCCGCTGGTAAACTACTATTTAGCCTACCTTACCGGCCGGGAGGATTATTTAACCAAAGCCGAACAGGCCGAAACGGGCTATTGTTTTCCGGCTGATTTGGCCGATATTGCCGTGTTGCAATACGCCGCCGAAAGACCAAACAGCGCCAACGCCAACTACTACTTAGGCTGCCTTTATTACGACCGTTTTTGCTACGAAAAAGCCGCCGCGTGCTGGCAAAGCTGCCTGCGACAAGCGCCTACGCACGGCAAGGCCTGGCGCAATTTGGCGCTTTATCGGTTTGACCGCGAGCATAACGGCCCCGAAGCCCTGCGCTGCATGCAAAACGCTTTAACCTACCGCCCAAACGACCCGCGCCTGCTGTTAGAGTACCAGCAGCTGTTAAAAAACACCAACGCCCCCATTGAAAAACGGTTGGCCGTTTACGAGCAGTACCCCGAACTTTTAGCCCAGCGGGACGACTGCTATTTAGACAAAATTACCCTGCTTTCTCAGCAAGGAAATTACGCCAAAGCCATTGAGCTGGCGGCAGCTAAACACTTTCACATTTACGAGGGCGGCGAGGGCAAATTAACCAAGCAGCACGCCTGGATGCATGTGCTTTACGGCAACCGGCTGGCCGAAAGCGGGCAGCTAAAAAAGGCAGAACAAATTTATTTAAACGGCATTAATATGCCAAAATCGTACGGCGAGGCCAAAACATTTTTTAACCAGGAGGCCCACATTTACTATTATTTGGGCAAGCTGTACGGCAAGGGCGAAAAGCAAACCGCCGCCTTTGAAAAGGCTGCCGAATACAAGGCCGCGGTTTCAGAAATTTCGCTGTTTCGGGCGCTGGCCCTGCAGGAGCTTGGAAAGGCCGACCAAGCGCAGCAGGTTTTAAACGAAATGCTGCAAACGGCGCAAGGCCTTATTAATAACAAAGACCTGCGCACCTACTACGGCGTTGGCTCCCCCAGCCCCATGCCCTTTGAGCTTAATATTGAAAAACACAATCTGCTGGCGGGCTACACGCTTAAAGCCTTTGCCCTTTGGGGGCTAAACCAATACAGCGAGGCCGAAATTTGTATTCGCAAAGCCGAGCAATTAGACCCGACCGATTTTGCCGTTTATACCTTTCGGCAAATTGCTAAAAATTAAAAATGAGCACGGTTATGAACTGCCCCAGATTGTGCAGACAGTACAAAGAAGACTACCTAAAGTAGAAAATAAAATTTTAAGCAACAAACTGA
>ENA-UERK01000165-UERK01000165.1-human-gut-metagenome-genome-assembly--contig:-NODE-165-length-63415-cov-16.573147_pt1 | contig 63415 bp, 62 predicted proteins | sample MGYA00242957_ERZ507957 | MGnify/ENA primary metagenome ERZ507957 (study PRJEB26167, sample SAMN06115538) | human gut metagenome | host: Homo sapiens | place: China:Heilongjiang | collected 2015-11-06...
ACGCAACTGTTCATCCAATCGCGACGAGGGTGTTCAGCCTCAAACGGCCAGGGTGTTCAACTGGGGCGCTATATTCATTTCGGCAATTTTTCCGCAATGTCGGCGGCTTCGCGCAGAGCATCCGCTTTTGAACCGTAAAATCTGCGCACAAAGGCAATACGGATTTCATCCGTTTCTCTGATAATAACATTAAACATATTTGACTCTCCTTTTGTAAGACTGTTTTTTATGGATTCGATTCTTTTCAGCTGTTTTTCGGTATTTTCGATGAGTAAATTCAATTCCGTAAGCTTGGCATTCAGTACCTCGGTGATTTTATCGCGGTTATCGACCGAAAGCTGTACTTTTATCTCATCGAGAGAAAAGCCGAGTTCCTTTAAGGCAATTATACGGTAGCAATCCACCAATTTTGAAGCGGAATAATACCGATATCCTGTGAATTTATCAATCTTATCCGGAATAAGAAGCCCTTGCGCATCATAATAGCGCAGAGCTTTTACAGATATATTGCACAGTTTTGATAATTCGCCTATCCTATACATAATCTTTTCCTTTCTTTCGGATTTTGCAATCGCAAAAACAGCGCTGTTTCTTTCTTGCAAGTCAAGTGTATCATTACAGTTAGGAGGAGAGTCAAGAGGTTTTTGAAAAATTTTTGAAATTATTTTAAATCAGCCGAAGGCAGGGAAGAGCGAGTCAATTTTTGCCGGGCTTGCTCTGCGAAAATTATATCATATTTTTTGAAATTTGTCCATTATAAATCCGTCGAGAGCGATTTTGAGACTACCTAACAAAAAATAAGGGCTGACCATGGCAGTCAGCCCCTGAAAATGTGCGATTTTATTCAGTCTTGCTTGAAATACGGTTCCGTTCTTCCTCCGCTATAATATGCAAAGATTTCAGGCTTATTGATGATTTCTCTTGCAAAAATCAGCAAGGCTACGAATGACGGTGTAGGCCAGAATTGGTATACTGTTTGCGCTCCGTCGTCCATTTCAATCTGTGAAGTGGAAACAAGATGATATTTTTTGAGCGTTTTCAGTATTTCATCTGCCTTTTGAGCATCTATGCCGAGATTTTTGACAAGCAGCATCGGCGTGAATGATTTTTTCGCATCACGCTGATTCAGAAAAACGCATGCATCGAAAAAAGCTTTATCTGCCATATCCTTAAAAAAGGTGTGGTAATCTACACCATTGAAATAAGCGTCGTTTGTGCTGTGAGGATTCGGAACAATCAAAAAGTATTGACTACAATTGGCGATTCCCATGCGGGTAAAGCCATCGTCGCGCATAACTGATGAATAGTGTTGAGCGCTACAATCGATTTCTTTTTCATAATCCTCAATACTGCCTTTATCGGTATATTTCGGATACGGCATAAGCGCGCGTTCTATATCATAGCAAAGATTGAAAGCGGCTTTTATCTTTTGCTCATCGGGAGTCTCAATTATCTTTTTCATCAGGGTCGATTGAAGATTGCTATCGGAAGTGTTTCTGGAAAAAAGACTGTCAATGGAAACGGCAAAGAAATCCGCGATTTTCGGAAGCAACTCGATATCGGGCACTCCGCCGTTTTCCCATTTTGATACAGCCTGCGTGCTGACACCGACATATTTTGCAAGTTCCTCCTGCTTTACGCCTTTTTCCTTGCGCAATGACGCGATTTGTTTTCCTATCGTTTCAATACCCATAAAAATTTCTCCTTTGATAATATTTTTTGAAAGCCGCTTTCGTTGCCTTAATTATAACACAAATCGCGGTTGATTTCAATGGAGACGGAATTTACAAAAATCAATCCGCAGTTGACTTTCGCCTGACCAAGGGCGGGGCAATTGCACAGCTTGACAGTTAAAATTCATATTCAATCATAGCGCGCCTGCGACAAAACAGTCGAAATTTATTGCTTTTATCCGGATTTTTCTTTATAATATATAATTACAGTCGAAAAAATTATTATCGCAACCCAACCTTTTCGCGCATTTTGCGCACTTATAGGCGAACCCCCACAAAATAAAGAAAGGACGCTTTATGAATAACCATTTTGACAAAACAGACGAAGCTCTCGTAGAGCTCACGCTCCTCGGAGACGAAACTGCATATGAAGAGCTTGTTACCCGTCATCAGCGCGCGGTGATGGGAACGGCTTACAAGGTGACGAAAAACAGATTTTCCGCGGAGGACGCTTCGCAGGATGCGTTTGTTTCCGCATGGATGAATCTCTGTGAGCTTCGCGACGCTTCAAAATTCGGCGCATGGGTCTGCTCGTTTGCCAAAAACTGCGCGAGAACACTCGAGCGGCATTATCGCGCGGCGATACCCGATATCAGCCTCGACACGCTCGAGGGCTTTGAGATCGCGGACGAGGATGAACCTTTTGCCGAAGATGACCTTGAAAATGTCCGTCGTTCGGTCGATTTGCTCAGCGAAAAGATAAGAGAAACCGTCCGCCTGCATTATTTCGAGGGAAAATCCGTTGCGGAAATAGCAAAAATACTGTCCGTTCCCGTGGGAACTGTCAAATGGCGCCTTTCTGAGGGGAGAAAACAACTGAGAAAGGGTTACGGTATTATGGAGAAAACATACGACGAAAACGAAAGCCTCGTTGCCCGCGTCATGCGTCAGGTCGAGGCGCTCAAGCTTTGGCAGCTCAAAAACGACAAGACCGGTTTTGAAGAAGAATATCGCGCCGTTCTTGCAAATGTCGAGGCGCTTGAAGATTCAAAGGAAAAAAGTTCTATGCTCGCCGATACTCTTCTGCGCGGCTATTGGTGGCTTCCGGGCGAAAAGAATAAAGAGGTTTTTGAGAGAATCAAAAAATCCGCCGAGGACGGTCATAACGATGACGTCATGATGACGGTCGCATACATGGAACATGAAAAATATTCCGGCGAGGAAAGAATCAGATTCATGCGTGAAACGCAGATACCTTATTACCGCGAGGGCGGCTATCCGAAAACGCTGGCTTATATATGGTTCTGGCTCGGATATGAATACCGCAAAAAGGGAGAATACGAGGAAGCTATACGTTGCTATGAGCAGGTGATGAATATCCTCACGCCCTCGGACGTATATTATGCAAATGCAAAATCTGCCATCGAGGGAGAAAAGCGCTCTATCGCTGCCGAAAAAAATCCTGAGGTCATCCGTTACAATCCCGATGTTTCGGGCGAGGTTTATAAAAAAATCGATGGCAAGTTATATTTGTGGCAGCTGCCCGGATACGGCTATTGCACAGACTCTGCCGAGCGCGCTCTTTTCTGGAATATGTCCCTCTGCGACGGTTTGATGCTTGATGAGAGCATGAAGACAGGCGACACGGTTACGTCGTCGGACGAAAAAATTACGCTCACATATCTGAAAAACGACGGCGTGTGCGATACTCCGGCAGGGCATTTTGAAAACTGCTCCGTATATATTATCGATGGCGAACGCTATGGACTTACTCATTGCGAAACTTGGCTTTGCGACGGAATCGGCATCGTCCGCCAGATCGTAACAAGACATGATAACCCATACGAATGGGTGCTTTCATCATATAAGACAGGCGGCAAAGGCGGACTTCTCCCCTTTGAAACGGGCAATCGCTGGGAATATGCGCTTGCCGAGCGCGAAGCTACAGGAATAACGGAAAGAGAAAACATTTTTGAAGTTACCGCATGCGATGCCGGCTCCGTGACGCTTTCGAGCATGAACTTTATGGCTGTGACAGGCTATTACGACACATGGGAGGGCAAAACGGCAGAAGCGAGGTACTGCTACTGCAAAAATATAACATCCGACGACGAAATTCTTTGCGATGTGAGCGGCGCGATGAAGCGTGCCGAAGAACTTGCCGTAACAAAGCGGCAGAAGCTGCACACTGCCATAGCAAACAAGGTAATGCGCCGCATTTTTGAAACCGATCCTGCGGAAAATCCGAATTATACGGAAAAAGGCAGATGGAATTTCTTTGAATACGATGCGATAAAAAAAGCCGACGGCAAAATCAGCTGTGACGACCTCCGCAAATACAGCTTTGAATGGAAGGATATGTCGGATTGCGGCAGGAAATGCGTCGGCTACAAGGTGCTTTACAGCTTCTTCTTTACAATTTTGCAGGATGCGGCAGGCTGTCTGTGGTCGGATAAATGGCAGGACGGCTATCATTTCGACGAAAGAAAATCGGGCAAATATGTCACAAAGAATTTCAATGTCAAGGGCGGCGAAACGGTCGTTACGCCTGCGGGCACATTTGAAAACTGCCTGCGTGTCAGCTTTGATTTTCAGGCGTGGGGATATTTCTCCGGCAGAAGCGAATATCTCTTTGCGGACGGCGTCGGCATCGTGCGCTTTGAGCATCCTTACGGAGAAGACAAATGCGCCGTATGGCAGCTGACTGAATATAAAGGTACGGGCGAGGGATTTTTCCCCACCGACGACGGACTTTTCCGCAGATATGAAGCAGATGCCCTTTCCGACGGTTGGCACGGCTCTGTCGAATACACATTCGACGAAGACGAAACCGGCACTGTCATGTTCAAAAACGCTCTCGGCAATCAGGACAGAGCGGACTACGAGAAAATGAAGAAAAAATAAAAAGGCGAAATTAAACCACAGGTTGATTTTTTCCTAATACAGCGTTGTTTACCCACCTCCATTCTTATGATATAATTTAATCAGTGAAGCGCATCACAATTAATTTTGGAGGTTCCTTATGACTAACATCAATATTGGCAATAAGATACGGCAACTCAGAAAAAAGAAAGGCATTACTCAAGAATCGCTTGCTTCTGTACTTTCCGTTTCCCCGCAAGCAGTAAGCAAATGGGAGAGCGGTCTAACATATCCCGATGTGGAAATAATACCGATTATCGCAGGATATTTTGAGGTTTCTATGGATATTCTGTTTGGTTACGATGTTCGTGAGATGAAAGCAAAGATCCAAAAGATTATTGATGATGCCATGAAATATTTCTTTGATGATACTGCAAAATATATTAAAATTATAAAAGATGCTTTACAAGATTATCCCGAAAATGAAGATTTACTTGCAGCTCTTTTGGATGGATATGAATACACTTTGCGTGACAAAGGGGATACCTCTCATTTAGATGAAATGATAGAGCTATCGCAGAAAATCATTACAGAAAGCACCGATTTTATTAAAGTGTGCAATGTAAAAGACAGTCAAGCTGCAGCATATCTCAAAAAAGGTGAATATTAAATACTTGCGTTCCAATGCCGAGCCACATTGAGAGCTTTTCTTTTCCGCAAACGCGCAAATAGTTATCTGTGGAGTGAAAAATCAGCATCAGCGGAGCAAAGGCGGCGTAAACGCGCGCGTAAGTAATACCGTATTCAATGGCTTGCTCAGTAGCACCCGGAGCAAGAAGTCTGACAAACGGCTCGGCCAATAAAAATCCGACAGCACCTACAACACAAGAAATCAAGAAGATGACCTTCAGCGTAAAGGTAAACACCTGCGATGCTTCCTCACGGTTCTTTTCACCAAGCAAGACGGAGATACGAACCGATGCACCCGTTGCGATAAGATTGGCAAAGCCGAACACGATCATAATGATCGGCATAATTAAATTGACGGCAGCGAGAGCATCCTCTCCTATAAATCTACCGACGAACAATCCATCCGCAATCTGATAGAGCGCACCGAACGCCATCGTAATCATTGACGGTATGGCAAGACGAAAGAATAGCTTCGTCGGCGGTAATTTCTCAAATATTTCGGAATCCATTATGACCTCCAACGCAAAAAAATAAAGCTCGGATATTGCAAAAGCAATAGCACGAGCTGTAAGTCCGTTACATTGTTCTAAAACAAAATTCAAATATTCTTTGCTACTTGCCATACCTGATCTCCGTCAAATTGGAATTTGATTAATTATTAGGCTTGAAGTCAATATCAGCTTTTCTTGCTTGATCGCACAGATCCTTTGTCTGTATTCTATAATACTTGCCGTTCTTGATAAAATGCGTTCCACATTGTCTGAATTCGAAAGGCACGTTTTTCTTGATGCATTGCTCTCTGATATCAAGCACCCAATTGTAATCAAGCGGTCTTGCATTCGCATCTGATTCACCTCCGACTACCACAAGCTCAATACCTTCAAGATATCGTTCCATGTTGATGGCTTCGATCAGCGGCTGAGCCGTTATACACTTATGTTTAATCGGAAGCTTTACAAAAATTCCGAGCTTGTAATCTGCGTTCTTTTGGTTCTCAACCGTACAGCAAACGACCACGTTTTCATAGCCGTCACCCCAATCATCGGGGATGCAGTCCATAAATCTGTCAATGCGCTTTGTAAGAAACAGAAATGTGCAATCCTTGCGCTCCTTGATCATCTGCCAGCATTCGTGACGCCAAGCATCTGCTTCCTCAATCAGAAAATCGGTAGAAAAACAGGTATATACAATCCCCGATTTCATTTTGTAATTGCCATTCTTCAAGCGTTCTGTGGGCTTGGCAAAGTCCTTTGTTTTTTCAATAATACTTGTATCAACTCCGCGCTTTGCATTGCCCTTGTAGATATAGCAATAACGGCAACCGTCGCTACACTTTTTGCAACCTTTCCACGGATTCCACATTGCCATATTCTCACCTCGCCAGATTCTTATCGATAAGTTTATTATAACACAAAAAAACCGACAAGTAAACCACATTGATGTAAACAATCGTGAATAATCAAATATTCAGATACATCGAAATATCAAAATAGTGAGACTGACAAAAATCAAAATTCCATCAACATACAACATAATTGTATAGTCCCCGTCAAAGACGGAAAATGAGATGCAGTTTGTGTTATTACCACTTTTTGATCATATGTAACAACATCACGGAAGAATCTTGAGGTTATGGTATAATAAATCAAAAGTGAATTGAACGAGGTAAAGAACATGAAACACAGATTATTTCTTATCCTTCTTATTGTTTTGCTCCTCACAGGATGTGCTGTATCGACAGATAAAGATGTAACGTATAAGCAAATAACCATAAGCGAAGCTGTGGAAATGATGGCAAGCGAAAGCGATTACATCATACTTGATGTTCGCCGTCCCGACGAATTTGCCACAGGGCATATTCCGAATGCGATCAATATTCCGAACGAAAGCATCGGCACGGATGAAATATCCGAGCTCCCCGATAAGGATCAGCTGATTCTGGTATATTGCCGAAGCGGTAACCGCAGCAAGCAAGCGTCCCAAAAGCTTGTTAAACTCGGATATTCGAATGTCGTAGAGTTCGGTGGCATCAACGATTGGAAAGGTGAGATCGAAAAGTGATAACATCACGGAAGAAGCAGAAGAATTGCGGTATACTTCGGGTGTAGATCAAACAAGGAGGACATAAAAATGTCAGTTATCAAAATCAATAAAGATAATTTTCAAAATGAAGTGAAAAATTCCGACAAGCCCGTACTTCTCGATTTTTATGCGGATTGGTGCGGTCCATGCCGGATGGTCAGTCCTATTGTAGATGAAATCGCAGAGGAAAGAAAGGATATTAAGGTGGGCAAGATAAATGTTGATCAGGAAAGGGAGCTTGCCGAAGCGTTCGGCGTGTACAGCATTCCAACCCTTGTGATCATGAAGGACGGCAAGATCGTCAATCAAGCGGTGGGTGCCCGACCGAAGGAACAGATCCTTGCTATGCTGTGAGGTGTGATATGGGATTTTTCAGTTTTTTGCAAACAAAAGATATAAACAGCGGTGTGAGAAGTTTTCTTTCCACCGAAGGAGCGGTGCTTTTGGATGTTCGTACACGGGAGGAATATTCCGAGGGGCATATTGAGGGAAGCAAAAATATTCCCCTACAAAGCATAGAGCAAGTAGAGTCAATCATAAAAGATAAAAGCACACCGCTTTTCGTACATTGCAGAAGCGGCGCACGAAGCGCACAGGCAACAAGCATCCTGAAAAGAATGGGATACACAAATGTAGAGGATATCGGCGGCATTCTGTCGTACCGAGGAAAGGTCGTGAGATAGATGAAAGTTGTAATAATAGGCGGTGTTGCCGGCGGCGCGACTGCGGCGGCAAGAATACGCAGGCTTGACGAGAAAGCTGAAATCGTAGTCTTTGAGCGTTCCGGTTTTATTTCTTACGCCAACTGCGGACTTCCGTATTACATCGGCGGAACGATTGAGGATGAGGGTGACTTGACCTTGCAGACACCGGAGAGCTTTTATAAGCGTTTCCGTGTCAAAATGAATGTGCGCCATGAGGTAACGGCACTTCACCCCGAAAGAAAAATGGTCACCGTAAAAAATATTGAGAACGGTACAGTTTTCACCGAAACCTATGATAAGCTCATATTATCGCCCGGTGCAAAGCCGATCAAGCTGAACTTTGAAGGCATTGACAGCGATAAGATATTCACGCTCCGCACGGTTGAGGACACGCTGAAAATCAAGAAATTTATAAATGAGAAATATCCAAAATCCGCAGTTGTTGTCGGCGGAGGGTTTATCGGAATCGAAGTTGCGGAAAATCTCCGTGAGCTTGGGATAGATGTCACACTCGTCGAAGCCGCCGACCAGCTCATGGCTCCTTTTGACAGCGATATGGCATCCTTCATCCATGCAGAGCTACGCAAAAACGGCGTTAATCTTATGCTCGGCAGGTTCGTTGAAGGCTTTGCCGACACTGATGACGGCATTTGTGTGAAACTAAAAAATTCTCCTACGCTCCACGCCAATATGGTCGTAATGGCGATCGGCGTTGCTCCGGAAACCACGCTCGCAAAGGATGCAGGTCTTGAACTCGGTATCAAGGGCAGTATCGTGGTGAACGACCGAATGGAAACCTCCGTTACCGACATTTATGCTGTCGGCGATGCAGTTCAGATCAGGAATTTTGTAACCGATACAGACGCTCTGATCTCCCTTGCCGGTCCTGCCAATAAGCAGGCCAGAATCGCCGCTGACAATATTTGCGGCATTGACAGTCGTTACCGGGGCGGACAGGGCAGCTCAGTTATAAAGCTTTTCGACATGACCGCCGCCTCTACCGGCATAAATGAAAAAACAGCGAAGGCACTCGGGCTTTCTACCGACAAGGTCATTCTTTCTCCCATGAGCCATGCCGGATATTATCCCGGCGGCAAGATGATGACCATGAAGGTACTGTTTGAAAAAGACACCTATCGTTTGCTCGGTGCTCAGATCGTTGGCTTTGACGGTGTTGACAAGCGGATCGATGTCATTGCAACCGCTATCCGTGCCGGAATGAAAGCTTACGAACTTGCGGAACTCGACCTTGCTTACGCTCCGCCTTATTCCTCGGCAAAGGACCCCGTGAACATGGCAGGCTATATTGTAGAGAACATCAAAAACGGCGTGGTAAAGCAGTGGTACTACGAGGATACTGAGAGTCTGCAACGAGATGAGAACGTTACACTTCTCGATACGCGCACACCGACGGAATACAGCAGAGGCCACGTGGAGGGATTTATCAATATTCCTGTCGACGAGCTTCGTGAACGCCTATCAGAGCTTGACAGCAGCAAGCCTGTGTATGTCATCTGTCAAAGCGGTCTGAGAAGCTATATTGCAACCCGAATTCTTGCAGGCAACGGTTTAGACTGCTACAACTTTGCAGGCGGCTTCCGCTTCTACGATGCGGTGCATCAGGAGAAAGCACTAAATAAAAAATCCACTCCTTGCGGAATGGAGATCTGACAGGAGAAGTAAACGGTGTAATGAGAAAAGCGCCCGGAAATCCATTACAGAAATCTTGGCGCTTTTCTTCTATCCCAACAACACATCCGTGACAAGCATGACGCAAAAGCCTATAAGCAAAGCATAGGTCGCACCTCGCTCGCTCCCGTGTGCGTGGGTTTCGGGTATCATTTCGTCGCTGATGACGTAGAGCATCGTTCCTCCCGCAAATGCAAGCGCGAAGGGCAAAATCGCTGTGGATATACTGACGGCAAAATATCCGATCAGCGTGCCCACAACCTCAACAAGTCCCGTGATCATGGCAAGAATGAAGGTCTTCCCGGAGCGGATGCCTGCCGCAAGCATAGGTGCTATGATCACCATGCCTTCGGGAATATTCTGCAGAGCAATACCACCTGCAATGATCAGTGCCTGCGTCGTATCGCCCGAGCCAAAGCCTACCCCGGCGGCGATGCCTTCCGGCAGATTATGTATGGCAATCGCCAAAACGAACAGCAGAACCTTATTCAGATTTGCATTTTGGTGCGATTCCGGTTCGTTTCCCACAAATTTATGTAAATGCGGCACTAACTTGTCGATGAGATTGAGGCAGACAGCGCCGGCAAAAATACCTGCAACCGTGATAAGTATTCCGTATTTCCCGCCGTATTCAAGAGACGGAACGATCAGTCCAAGCACAGCCGCGGCAAGCATCACACCCGCGGCAAATGCCAGAACGATATCCGAAAATTTATGCGATATGTTTTTAAAAATAAAACCTATCAGCGCACCGATAACGGTAGCACCGCCCACACCGAGGGCGGTCAGTAATACAAGCTCCATAATTTATCCTTCCGCAATGTTTGCAAGTTTGCTTTCATCAACAATTTCAATTGTCCCGCGCGACAGCTTGACCGCACCCTCGCTCACGAAATATTTGAGCATCCGTGTTACGACCTCACGAGGATTCCCCAGATGATTACCAATCTCTTCGTGGGTGATCTTCAGAACGTTCATGCCTTCTATGTTGGCTTCGTCCAAAAGAAAACTCGCAAGACGCTTATCAAAGCTTTTCCACATGATTTGGTCGATCAGCCACATCACATCCGAGAAGCGGCTTGCCATAATTTCGTTCGTGTAATTTGCAAGCGGTGCACAGTTTTCCATAATGCCACGGTAAATATCCGAGGGAATGAGTATGACATCGGTATCCTTTTCAGCGGATAAAGTAATGTCAAACTGAATGCTGTGCATCATGCAAGAAGCAGAAAAAAGGCAAATATCACGCTCAAACAGGCGATACATGGTGATCTCCCTGCCGTCCTCTGAAATGGTGTAGGCACGAAGCTGTCCCGAAGCTACAAGAACAAGTCCCATGCAGTCGCCGCCTGTATGGATCAAGTCGCCTTTATGATAGTGCAACTCTCTGACGTTTGCAGACAAAGCTTGCTGTTCATTTGCATTCAATTCGTTCCATACTGAAAAATAAATTGAGATATCCATTATTCGCACCTCCCAAGGTGATAGCAATAGTATACCATAATTTCGAGCATATGTCAATAATTCTTTCTGAAGTTATTGACATATGCCGAAAACTCTGCTATAATATCGTTACAATGATAAGGGAGGGAATGATCTTGTCAAGACCGACAAAATGTCGCAGAGTGTGCCGCTTTTCTGAGACTCTCGAATTCTTTACCACGGGGGAGACCTTGGGTGAACCCGTCATTTTGACAGTAGACGAATATGAGACGATTCGCCTAATCGACAAAGAAGGACTCAGTTAGGAAGACTGCGGGACATAGCTCGGAGTTGGAAGAACGACGGTACAAAAGATTTACGAAACGGCAATAAGAAAAATAGCTGATGCCTTGGTTCTCGGCCGTTCTCTGAGAATAGAGGGTGGCGATTTTTATCTCTGTAACGGGAATTTGGAATTTTGCTATCAAAAATCATGCCTCAAACGACAATTTCAAGCGGAGTATAAAATGGATAAAGGAGAAGATGTCATGCGAATTGCAGTAACATACGAAAATGGCGACATTTATCAGCACTTCGGACATACCGAGCGGTTTAAGATTTACGATGTTCAAGACGGTAAGGTGATGGATAGCCGCATCATCGACACCAACGGTCAGGGGCACGGCGCGCTTGCCGATATTCTCCGCTCTTTGCATGCGGATATCCTGATCTGCGGCGGCATCGGAGGCGGTGCACAGATGGCACTTGCCGAATGTGGTATCGAGCTGTATGGCGGTGTTTCCGGCAACGCTGATGCGGCAGTTGACGCATACCTTGACGACAACCTAAGTTATGATCCCGATGTAAAGTGTAATCACCACGATCATGAACGCAGTGATGCGTCTCATGCTTGCAAAAGCCACGGCTGCGGAAAAGGAAATTGCGGTAATCGTTAATGTGATTACATCACGGAATCATATTTCTGTATGTGATACGATATAGAAAAAGGAGGCGAACTGATGAAAGAATACATTTGTTCTGTATGCGGATATGTGCATAAAACCGACGGAGAACTACCCGACGATTTCAAGTGCCCGATTTGCGGTGCCGGCAAGGATGCATTCAAATTGAAAGAGGACGCTGCCGACAGGACGGAAATCAATCTCGAAAAGCCGCATTTTGAAAAAGAACTCTCTCCCATGGAAATGAGCATTATCTGCTCTAACCTCGCAAGAGGCTGTGAAAAGCAGTATATGCCGAAGGAAAGCGAAAACTTCAAAAAGCTTGCGGATTTCTTCCGCTCCAAGGCAGAGCCTGCAAGTGAAGTCAGCATTGAAAAACTGCTTGCGCTTATCGAAAAAGACCTCTCGGTAGGTTTCCCTTACGGAAATGCCGTGGCAGGCGAGCAACCCGACCGTGGTGCGCTTCGCTGCCAGGTGTGGGCGGAAAAGGTGACGAGAATGTTGCAGTCCCTTCTTGTTCGCTATCAGGCGGAGGGAGAAAAGATGCTCGAGGGCACGGGCGTGTATGTCTGCACGATCTGCGGATTTGTTTTTGTAGGCGATGAACCGCCTGCAATGTGTCCGGTATGTAAGGTGCCGTCGTGGAAGTTTGAAAAGGTCGAAGGGGGTGCGGAATAATGACTGAAAAATATGCTGTAAGAAATTTGAGACTTTGCACCAAGGATTGCCTTTGCCTCTATGTCTGTCCGTCGGGCGCTACCGACACGGAAAACAGCATTATTGATGTAAATAAATGCATAGGTTGCGGTGCGTGTGCCGGGGCATGTCCTTCAGGTGCTATTTCAATGATGCCGAAGGAATTGCCCCCGCAGCAGCCTAAAACGGATAAAGTAGTCGAGGCGCTGCGTGCTCTCGTTCAAAGCAAAGCACAGGCTGAAAACATAGCTTCCCAGCTGCCCGATACACTTTCGGAGGCGGTAGCAAAATCGTCTCGACTTATGGCAGAAGACCTTTGCCGTGAAGCAGGCTTTATGCTTCCGCAAAGCGCCAACACAAAAGAATTTTTAGAGCAGATAAAATCCTATCCCGATATTCCGGCGGATGTGGTGGAAGCATTGCTTCATAACATAAATTTCAATGAAAATATAGAAAAGAAAGAGGTAATGAAAATGGCTAAATGGAAATGCAGCGTTTGCGGTTATGTTCACGAAGGAGACGAAGCACCCGAAAAGTGTCCCGTCTGCAAGCAACCCAAAGAGAAGTTCGTCAAGATCGAAGAAGCTCCCAAGAATCCTTACGCAGGCACAAAGACCGAAAAGAATCTATGGGAAGCATTTGCCGGCGAATCTCAGGCAAGAAACAAGTATACATACTTCGCAAGCGTAGCAAAGAAGGCAGGATACGAGCAGATCGCCGCACTTTTCCTTCAGACCGCAGAGAATGAAAAGGAACACGCAAAGCTGTGGTTCAAGGCTCTGGGTGAGCTTGGCGACACCGCAGAAAACCTGTTCCACGCCGCTGAGGGTGAGAACGCAGAGTGGACCGACATGTACGAAAGAATGGCCCGCGAGGCGGAGGAAGAAGGCTTTACCGCTCTTGCCGCACAGTTCCGTGGAGTTGCCGCTATTGAAAAGACGCACGAGGAAAGATACCGCGCACTTCTGAAAAATGTGGAAACGAAAGCGGTGTTTGAAAAATCCGGCGTAACCATCTGGGAATGCCGCAACTGCGGACACATCGTTGTCGGCACCAAGGCACCTGAGGTCTGCCCCGTATGCAACCACCCGCAGGCTTATTTTGAAGTAAGAAAAGAAAACTATTGATTTAGGGAGGAACTATCCATATGTGTGACAACAATAAATTCTATATTTGCGAACATTGCGGCAACCTTATCGGTATGATTCACGATGCAGGCGTGCCTATGATGTGTTGCGGGCAGAAAATGACAAAGCTTGAACCCGGTACGGTTGAGGCGAGCCACGAAAAGCACATCCCCGTAGTCACCGTTGAAGGAAACACCGTAAAGGTCGTCATCGGCTCAGTGGAGCACCCCATGGTCGAGGAGCATAGCATCCTGTGGGTATATCTCCAAACAGATAAGGGCGGTCAGCGCAAGTGCCTTGAAGTGGGCAAAGCGCCCGAAGTGACATTTGCTCTCGCTGATGAAAAGCCCGTTGCCGCATATGCATATTGCAATCTACACGGCTTGTGGAAATCGGAAATTTAACATAGAGAAAAATCAACATGGAGGAAAATTAAAATGAACGCAAAAGTACATGAGCTGTTAAATCAGCAGATCAACAAAGAATTCTATTCCGCATATCTCTACCTCGATTTCTCGAATTATTTTGAGGATGCAGGTCTTGACGGCTTTGCCAACTGGTATAAGATTCAGGCGCAGGAAGAGCGCGACCATGCAATGCTCTTTTATCAGTACCTGCAGAATGAAAATCAGAAGGTGACGCTTGAAGCTATCGACAAGCCCGACAATGCTTTCTCTTGCCATATGGACGTCTTGAAGGCGGGACTTGATCACGAGAAGTATGTTACCTCGCTGATCCACAACATCTACGCCGAGGCATACGAAGCAAAGGATTTCCGCACGATGCAGTTCCTTGACTGGTTCGTAAAGGAGCAGGGCGAAGAGGAGACCAATGCCAATGATCTGATATCCAAAATGGAGCTTTTCGGTTCAGATCCCAAGAGTCTGTATATGCTCAACCAGGAACTTGCGGCAAGAGTATATTCCGCACCGTCGCTTGTATTATAATTAACGGAACAACACTATATGCTATTGTTTTGATAGCCTCGCTTGATGATCCGTACATCTATTTTGTAGCGTCACGGTTTTGCATCTGAATCGGACACACATCACAGCAAAAAGCACCTGCGCGAGCAGGTGCTTTTTGCAACGAAATCCGCCGCCGGCGGAAGAAATCCACCTTTGGTGGATGAAATCGCTTCGCGATGAAATCTGCCTTTCGGCAGGAGAAGGCGGCGGATTTAATTTCATCTGAGGCGGCACGCCGAAGATTTCATCCGAGCTTTCCCAGATTTCATCGTGCAAAGCACGATTTCATTTCAATTTCCCCACAGAGCCAAAACTGTAGACAGATTTGAACCACCACACTCCGTCCCCTACCGAAAACAAGGACAATCCTAAAATGATGCTTTTACAGTTTGGATAAAATAAAGCATCACAGAAGAAGGAGGTGTTACGATGGCGACAAAACGATACGAGAGCATGCGCATCATGTCCCTTGAAGGCAGCGTGCTATATAAAAACGAAGGCTTTTCCGCTACGAAGAATGGCAAGCTCGATCCCCAAGCCTTCCGCGGTGTGCTTGACGAGAGTCTTGACACGCTGAAACTTGCGGAGATATACGAGCGTCACGAGGACGAGATCGAATATCCCTATCTCGATGGCAAGAAGCGATTCTGCCGTGCCGTTGTAAACCTCTCCTTCAACAGAGCCGTCAAGGTGTTTGAGTCCTATGGCAACCGCTACGTTCTCAACGGTTATAGAGTCACTGATGAGGATATGGTAGACCACATCTGCGTCTGCATGGTCAACGGCAGACCTACTTTGATCGCCATTGAGGTATCGTATAAGGAGCGCAAGGACTATCTGCCGGTTGAATTCCCCGTATCACAAGAGCTTCTCGGCAAGTATTTCAAGTACGATGCCGACACGCGCTCATATAAGCGAAGCGATAAGACCATACCCACGGACATCACCTGTCAGATGATCCGCGAACACCTCTACACAAACGGCTTCGATATCGACGGCGTTCACTACGTTCGATATAAAAGAAGCGCGGGCAGTAGCCGTGACGGTCGCTGTCTGTTCATCGCCGAACCCCTGTATGCGGATATGATGGCGTGGAGTTCCTGCGGGCTTTCAGCCGATGGTGTTGCCGATCAAGCCTCTTGGCAGGCGTATATCGCACTGACACTCAGTAGCATCGAGAGTACCATCAAGCTCCCCAAAAAGTCCATCCTTATCATCCGTGACAGAGTCAGCCGCTTTAAGGCGGATGCCGTCTGCGTTAAGGAAACAGACGCTCACGACCTCCGAGCAGAGGAAGAAGAAACCGAGGTCGAAAACGTGATCTGGGAAGGCGAAGCTCTGCTGGACGCAAGCGTGTTCTTTGAGAACGGATATAACGACCATGGTATGATGCTCCTGCGTAACCGTTTCTTCAAGACCTGCGCCTTCAATACCAACCTGCAGGACTGGTTTACGGATAACTGTATCACGCAGGTCAGCCAGCTCGCCGGCTATACCACGGCGAGAGATATCAAGGACATTAAGCTGGTCATCACCGAGAGCAGCGTCAAGTATCTCAAATTCATGCCAAAGGATATGCCCTTTGAACAGAAGTGCAGACGTTTCCTCGACGCACTCTACGATGGCAAGAACAATTCCGAGTTCGGTGTGGTCAAGGCAGACCACGATGCGCCCTTGATGCACGGAGATATGTCGTACACCAACTATCAGCTCCTCAACACCCTTGGGCTCACCCGTGAGGGTATCGGCAAGCTCCTTGAGCCGTCCTTCCGCTATCTGCAGGATATGCTGGACAGGTCGCCCGTTCTGCGTTATCAGATCAACATAACCACCGTTCACGCAACGATTGCCGAGCAAGAGCTACCCGACCTTGCCAAATATCGTCGGGATACCGTTCTCGACATGACCTGCCGCACGCCGCTGTTTGAGCAGACCGAGTTCTACAAATCCTTCCGCAGCGATACCACCAAGTATTTCAAGAGAAGGCTGAAGAAAGGAAGGGTTGCCGTCTGCGGTAACTACGAGGTGCTGTTCGGCAACGCCTACGAATTTCTTGTGGCACTCACCGACGAGAGCTACGAACCGACCGAGTCCTTTTCACTGGAGGACGGACAGGTATGCACCACGGGCTTCGCTCACGGCGAGATGGTGCTGTGCGCCCGCAGTCCTCACATCACCATGGGCAACCTCTACCTCGCGCAGAATGCACACTGCTATGACCTTCTGCGTTATTTTAATCTCACTCCCAATATTATTTGCGTGAATGCGATTGAAAGCAATATTCAGCAAAGACTTAACGGATGCGATTACGACTCCGACTCCATGCTCGTTACGGATGACGAGTTGATCATCGCAGGCGTGACCGGTTGCTATGATATTCTTAAAGTTCCCGTCTGCAAGGCAGAGCCTGTCGGCAAGACCGACTACGAGAACACGCCGAAAAGCCTTGCGGCGCTCGATCAGACCATCGCGAAAAATAAGATCGGGGAGATCGTCAATCTCTCGCAGTTTCTCAACTGCCTGCTGTGGGACGGGCTATTTAGCGAGAAGCAGGGCGAGCATCATCCGATGGATATTTATCACGACATCTGCATTCTCGCGGTGCTGTCCGGAATGGAGATTGATAAGGCAAAGCGCTTGTACTCCGTTGATTCCGGCAAGGTGCTCTCCCGCCTGCGCCATTACCGCAAGGATTACAAGAAAAATCACGGCGGCAATCTGCCTGCCTTCTACAAATATATCGTGGGCGATGAAAGCCCCGATGCGGGCGAGAACAACGCTCACCTTGAAGCGCCTATGGCTTTCGTTCACGATGCGGCGGATGCCTTTGCCGGCAGAGCCGCCTACACAAGGACACTTCCCGTGTCCGAGCTGTTTGAGCTTGATCCCACGGACGCAGGTCAGAACGATACGCACAAAAAGCAAAATATCATAAAAGCGGTCAAGGACGCGCACACAAAGATTACGGCGATGCAGACGGCTATGAAAAATGCCTCGGATGACGAGAAGATGATTCTCTGCGAGGAGGCAAACGAGGTCTACCAAGCCTGCCTCAAAACGGTCTCGCGGAATGTTGCAAACGACCATATTCTCTGCATGCTCATTGACGAGATCGACCATCCCGACAAATCGAAATACGATATCAAGTCGGCGCGGCATCTGCTTTTTGCAAGCCTGCTATACGAGGACAGTCGCAGGCTCCTGTCAAAGCTCAAAACGGTTGAGGACTTCATTCCTTACGACCTGATACGGGTAGAACCCGAACTCGTTCCCGAAGGTTACCGCACCGAAATGATCTACGGTTTTCCGCACGCACATTTATTACTCAAATAACGAAACAGTACACAAGAGTGTCGAGCAATCGGCGCTCTTATTTTTTTGAAAGGAGGAATTTTTATTGAGAAAACAGTATAAAACATTTTATTACCACAACGCCCGCGACATCCCCGGCGAATATTTTCCGATGCCGAAAAGCGTCTTTCGCCTGGGGCTGACCGCGGGTGAAATTCTCGTGTACACCTATCTGATGTACTGCGAGGACAGAAAAACCTTTCAGTGCCATCCGAGCTATGCCACCATCGGGGAGGCGGTGAACATGAGTAATAACACGGTGGCAAAGCACGTGGAAGGGCTTGTGCGCAAGGGGCTGATTACCACCGAGCACACGACCGTGAAAACACGGGACGGGCGCACGCACAACGGGAGCCTGCTCTATACGCTCTGCCCGCTCGCTCCGGTGGAGCAGGCATATTTTGAAAAGCAGATACGGGAGGCGTCGGCTCGGCTGAACTTCAAAGCCGCGCTTGAAAAATACGAAAAAAGGAAAGGAGGCGCGTAAGATGAAGCACTCGATTTACAAAACGCGGGAGGAACTGCCGATGTACCTGACCGTGATGGATGTGGCAGACCTGCTCGGCATTTCCCGTGCCAGTGCCTACGAGCTGGTACGGGAGCAGAACTTCCCGAAGCTGAAAATCGTGACGGGACGCATCATCATTCCGCGGGACAGACTGCTCGAATGGCTCGACGAACAGACACACTATGACAGGGTCTGACGGTCGATTATTTGGTAGCAGGATAAAGCCGTGTCTCGGACGCGGCAATTCACACCGCACGGCAACGCCGAGCGGGGATTTTATGGCGAAATACGGGGGCTTTTACGATTTTGCAAAAATAGCAACTGTGTCTCGCGTATGCCGAAAAAGACTGCCTGCGGGTCTCAAACACGAAAATCCCTTGGGAAATCGGGCTTTTTCCGTGTCTCAGACCGTAGGACAACGAAAACAGAAAGGTTGAAATTATGACAAAAGAAAAGCAAAATGACGCGATGCCGTCGAAAGGCGTCAGGCTTCGCGTCGATCAATGGGAGGACTGTGACAGGTTCTCCGAAACACTCAAAATGGCATCACGGAACGATTTTATCCGCGATGCCATTGATTTTTATCTGGAATATCTGCGGCGGAATAACTCGGTGAAGTTCCTCACGCCCGCGCTGGAGTCGGTTATTTCCGCCAAGGTGCGGGACAGTGAAGAACGGCTTGCCCGATTGCTTTTCAAGCTGGCGGTCGATCAGAATCTGCTTGCGCACGCGGTCGCGGACTGCTTTGAGTTCACCCTCGCAGAGGTTGACAATATGCGCAGCAACTCGGTGCGTGAGGTCAAAGAAACAAACGGAACCATCCGAACGGATGAAATATTGAATAAAGGAAGGTAATTTTTATGGCAAAACTGATTTTGAAAGCGCCGTATTACAAGCGCGGTCACAAAACCGAGGACGGAAGAGGTCGCGGCGGTTACGCGGAATATATCGCAACCCGCGAAGGCGTGGAGCTATTGCGCGGCGGCATGGTGAACTATATCGGTCAGCGCAAAGGCTCCTGCGGACTGTTCTCGGACGAAGGCGTGAGCGTTGACCTTGCGAAAGTCAGCCAAGAGATCGACAATCATTCGGGCAATGTGTGGGCGCTTATCTTCTCCTTGAAGCGCGAGGATGCCGAACGGCTCGGCTATAATTCCGCCGCGCAGTGGATGCATCTGCTCCGTTCCCGCCGCAATGATATTGCAAAAGCGATGCACATCTCGCCGGAAAATCTTCGTTGGTATGCGGCGTACCACAACAAGGAAACCAACCCGCACGCGCATATGATGGTGTGGTCGAAGAATCCGCGCGAGCCGTATCTCTCGCAGACGGGGATTCACGACATCAAAAAGGTGATGGCATCGGACATTTTCCGTCAGGAACTGCTGTCGGTTTATCGCGGGCAAACGCAGGCGCGGGACGATCTGAAAGAGACATTTCGCGCCAAAATGCGGGAGCTGACCGCACAGATTCGTGCGGGCGGGAATGAAATTTCTCCCGAACTCTATCAGAAGTTTGCGCTCCTCTGCGAAAAAATTTCTTCGCACAAGGGCAAAAAGGTCTATGGCTATCTGGATAAATCCGCAAAGCAGCTCACGAATGAAATCGTGAAACTGCTCTCGGCGGACGGAAAAATCGCGGAGCTGTATGACCTGTGGTATCGCTGTCAGTGTGAGGTGTATCGCACCTATACCGATGTCATGCCGGATAAAATTCCGCTTGAGGAGAACAAGGAATTCAAGTCTGTCCGCAACGAAGTGGTGCGTGCGGCGGCGGAAATTCTGTCTTTACCGAAGCAACCTTTGCGCGAAATGCCCGAAGAAAAAATGCCGGAGGAAGACCTGAAATTTCTTGAAATCCGCGCCGACTTCGGTGACGTCGATGCCTTGATCGCGCTCGGACGGCATTATTACGAAAAGGAAGATGATGCGGACGAGGCGGAATATTTGTGGAAAATTGCCGCCGACAAAGGGAGTGCCGCGGCGATGTATCTGATTTACAAGGGCTACCGCGACGGAAAGTTCACCGAAAAGCCGAGCGACAAAATGAAATATCTGCGCATGGCTGCGGACAAAAATCACGCCTATGCAGAGTATGAGCTCGCCATGCAGACCGACAAACGGATGCCGAATGTGAAGCTGTCGTACCTCATGCGTGCGGCGGAACACGGCTGCGTTGCGGCGGAATATGAAATCGGCAAGCTGTATTATGAGAACGGGCAGACCGAACAGGGGCTTGCTCATCTTGAAAAAGCCGCCGGGCTTGACCTCTGGGCGCGCACGCAGGTCGGACTGTTTTACTGCTACACGAGCGATGATTGGGAGCATGGAATGGAACTTCTGACCTCCGCCGCAGAGGAAAACTACGCGCCCGCTCAGGAGGCAGTCCGGAATATTCAGAGCGGACTCAACGCACAGATCTTCACGGGTCTGTGCGATCTTTTTTATTACGCCGCAAACATCATCGACGAGCGCGCGGAAGAAATTCATGCGCCGTCAGGGGAGCCCGTCATCAGCCGCAGACAACGCCGCGAGGAACAGGCGAAGCGGGATGGCGTGGTGATGCAGATGTGATTGATAACAAATTGATAATTCTTCGCCCGACCGCTGGATATTCACTCGAACCTGTGGTATCTTTGCAGTGGGCGAAAAAAACTTACGAAAGGACGAAAAACAATGGCAAAACGAAGACCGCAAGGTGACGGCATGGTGCGCAAGCGTTCGGACGGACGCTGGGAAGCGCGCATCGTGATCGGTCACAAAAACGACGGAACGCCGATGCACAAATCGGTATTCGGCAAAACGCAGAAGGAAACGCTCGACAAATTGCACCGCGCGATTGAAACCTACCGCGATGTCGATCTCTGCGAGGACAGCCGCATGACGCTCGGCGAATGGCTTGACAAGTGGCTGGACGAATATATGATCTTTACCCTGCGGGAGAGCACCGTGCAGAGCTACCGCATGATTGTGAACCACTATATCAAGCCCCACCTTGGCAAAAAGCCGCTGACATCGCTGACAACGGCGGATATTCAGAAACTTTACAACAAGCTCAAAAAGGAGGGGCGCGTTCGCGAAGACCCAATCAAGGGCAAAACGCTTGCCGACAGCATGGTTCGCGGCATTCATATGATGCTTCACGAAGCGCTCGATGCGGCGGTGAAGGAACGGCTCATCGTGCGCAATCCCACAAACGGCACAACCGTGCCGAAGCCAAATTATCCCGACAAGCAGGTGCTGGACGACGGTCAGCTTGAGAAATTTCTCGGCATGATCGAATCCTACCCCGATTGGCGGGATTTTTTCTATACGGAATGTATGACGGGACTGCGCCGCGGCGAGATCTGCGGGCTGAAATGGAGCGACATCGACTTTGAAAACCGTCGACTGCGGGTGGAACGGTCGCTTTCCGCCGTCACAAACGGCAAAATACAGATCGGCGAAACCAAAACGGGCGCGGGCAAACGGACGATTGTCCTGCCGCCGACGCTTGCTGCACTGCTTGCCAAACGCAAGGAAAACGCGCTGAATGAGTGGGTGTTCTACAATCCGTGCAACCCCAACCTGCCGATGAATCCGGCAGCGGCATACCAAAAACTGCACACAATTCTCAAAAACGCGGAACTGCCGCGCATCCGCTTTCATGACCTCCGCCACACCTTCGCCACCCACGCCACGAAAGGCGGAGTCGATCCGAAAACGCTTTCGGGCATTCTCGGACACACAAACGCGAGCTTCACGCTTGACACCTATACCCATGTGACGGGTGACATGCAGAAAAACGCCGCCGCGATTGTCGGCGGCATGGTCAAAAAACTGAAATTGGAGGATGAGTAAATGGCAAAGAAAAAGCAAGGTGACGGCAGTGTCTTTCAACGCAGGGACGGGCGGTGGGAAGGCAGAATTGTCGTCGGCTACAAGGAAAACGGTTATGCCCAAACGAAAAATGTGACGGCGCACACCAAGACCGAGTGTCAGGAAAAGCTGGCGAAACTGCGGGAGGAATGCGGACGGCGGAGCGAGAAAATCAAGCCGGACATGCCGTTCGGGGACTGGATTGACTTCTGGTATCAGAATTATTCCGCGCCCAAGCTCCGCCCTACCACACAGGCGTGCTATTCGGTAAGGATTTATACGCACATCATCCCGTCTATCGGCAACATCCCGCTGAACAAGCTGACGCAGAACGACCTGCAACAGTTCTACGCGAGGCTCAAAAAGAGCGGACGGAAAAAGCATGTCGATAAATTCGGAGAAGGGCTGTCCGACCGCATGGTGCGCTCCTGCCATACGACCTGCCGCACGGCACTTGAAAAGGCGGTAACCGAAGGGCTGATCCGCATCAATCCCGCCGTCGGGTGCAAGTTGCCGCCGAAAAAGGCAAAGGAAATGCAGGTGCTGACTCCGCCGGAAATCACGCGGTTTCTCATACAGGCAAGGGAGGAGGGATATTACGAGCTATTCCTTCTGGAGCTGACCACCGGCATGCGACGGGGCGAAATTCTCGCGCTGAAATGGCGGGATCTGAATCTGAAAACAGGCGAGCTTCACATCTCGCGGCAGGTGCTGAAGGTCAACGGAAAGGTGCTGATCTCCACGCCGAAAACAAAATCCTCCAACCGCATGATTCTGTTGCCGCCCGAAATGACAGAACTGCTGGCAGAACTGAAAACGAGAACCGACAGCGAGTGGATTTTCCCGTCCCCGCTTGACCTCACGCAACCGCGACACCCTTCGGCGGTCTACCATCGGTTTCAGAAGATACTGGAACGCGCAAACTGCAAGCGGGTGCGGTTTCACGATCTCCGTCATACCTTTGCCACCATGGCACTGGAAAACGGCATGGACATCAAAACGCTGTCCGCCATGATAGGACATGTCAGCGCGGAGACCACGCTCAATATCTATAGCCATATCACCGACACGATGCAACAGCAGGCGGCGGCGAGAATTGACCGCGAGATTGCGGGGGCTGACACGCCCATTCCCGAGCCGACCGCAACAGACAAGGCAAGTGACAGTGAAGCGGACAATCAGCCGACAGAACCGAAATTTGAGCCGTACAAGGGCAAGATACGCAAGCCCGGTACGGGTTGCGTGACGATGATAAACGACCACCTCTATGAAGGGCGGTTCTCGCCGCGCGTGAACGGCAAACGAATCGCAAAGAACATCTACGCCACCACGCGGGAGGAGTGCGAGGAAAAGCTCAAGGTGCTGATTGCGGAAATGAAGAAAGAGATTGCGGAAATTAAGGCGGAAAAAGAGAAAATGACAGGGTGACCGAAAAAGTCACCCTGTCAAAATTTGAGGTGCTGTAGACAAAGAATACAGTCGCTAATTAAAATATTGATTATAAATTTGATTGACAGCTTCAACATAAACAATAAATGACGGATGATCTTTCTCTAACGGATGAGATAAATATAGATTTTTAAGATAAATATATCGCTCTCTTACATCAAGCCATAAATCATTGATTTTGATTTGTTTTACCTTTTGCGCTATGTTGTGAGAGCTTGGAACCTCATTCCAAACATACTGGTCATTACCGTATTCCCAGACATTTTTATTATGAATCAACCTGCACAGTGTTCCATCAGAATTTTTGGCGACAATTGCAACATCAAAACTAAATTCAACTGCAGGTTCATCTTTGAAATGTAACAGAGCTGTCAAGCATGAAGTTGAATCTTGTGATTCGGAAAAGCAAGTCAATCCTTCGGCTTTATCAAGCAAAATACGAACGGTATTTTTTAAATGACGCAGATCATTCCAATATTCGTCCGGAGCTTTAATTATTTCAAGGTTGTCGTCAAGGTCAAACGGTCCATTGCCGTTTCGTGTAACCATATTTCTTGCTCCACTGCCAACAAGAGTAAATTGGGCGTTAATGCATTTTTCTTTAAGTAAGGCACATGTCTTTTTTAAGACATGTGAACAGTCAGAGCGATACCTTTTGCATTCTGACTCATCGACAATTCTGTACATTTTATATTTCTCCTTTTCGCCCATGCCACCCATTCAACACTTTAGTGATAAATCATTAAATTATATCAGAAAATTTTTATTTGTCAATACTCATTCTGAAAAAATAAGCGATTGCAGTAAAAAATACTGAAATCGCTTAAAAATTGGTCGGAGTGGCGAGGCTCAAACTCGCGGCCTCCGCATCCCAAATGCGGCGCGCTATCAACTGCGCTACACCCCGATAGTTATTAAATTGTGGTCGTGTAAGTGGTCAAATCTGTGGTCAAAAGTTTTTTGCCGAAACACACGGCGGCGGAAAAGCGAGGAAATGCGAGAAAAACGGAGATTTTACGAGCTTTCGGCGGTCGGCTCATGAGGCGGTCACACGCTCCCAAATGCGGTGCGATACCAGCTTCGCTACACCCCGATAGAGTATAAATATTAAGTTTTTCCGTAAGTGGTCAAATCTGTGGTCAAAACATTTTGTCGGTGTTTTTTTGAAAAGGCAAACACTCGAAGAAGGCCACGTTTACAAGGACTTTCCTTCAATGTTTGCAAGCACTTTCGGGATTTTGCTCTTTGGCGCGAAGCGCCCTTCTGCCCGCGGGGGAGTCCCCGCCGCCTGCATGCTCCCAAAGCAAGCGGGTAACCGTTACCCTACATCCAGATAAATATGTTCACGCCGAAAGAGCGTGAACATATTATATCAAAACATTTATCGATTGTCAATATCAGGCGGGAATTTCTCTATGATAATTATTTTGCAATAAATTTATCCGCTTCCTGTCTGATGATATTTATATAAGCGTGGTCGGTATTTTCCGGCGCAAATGTAACATCTGCGGCATTTCTGCCTGTAAAGAATTTAAACCATACAAGGCCGACGGCATATCTGCCGTAATCGAGCGACATATGAAAACCGTCACGGCAAAGGGAAGTGCCTCCGTTTTTGTAATCAAACGGCGGGATGGCACGCAGATGCTGAATGAAATCGCCCGAACCGATTATCGGAAGCGAATGCTTTTGCGCCGCCTCCGAGCTTGCTTCCACGATGGCGTGATACATATTTATCTGATTTTTCAGGTAATATGGAAAATTTCCGTGAGCGGAATCTATCTCATAAGCCCATGTTCTGTGAAAAGCAATCTTTGCCTTGGGACAGGCGGCTTTTACGGTATCGAGAACCTCTGTGAGATATGGCTCATAAGTTTCAATTTTTCCCGACAAACCGCTGACCTGCTGAACCGTCACATAATCCCATTCCTCACGTGCAAGCGCATCGGGGATACTGATTTTTTCTATGCCGCGCGTATTTTCTTCATAATCATAGGCGGGCGCATTTTCGGTAATATTTTTTGCGTGCATTTCCAGACTGCAACCGCCGATATAAAGATTGCGGACGAAGAGATTTTCTCCGGCGGAGGCGGCAATATCCTGAAGATATCGTGTTGCATCCTGTGAAAAGCTGTTTCCTATGGCTAAAATTTTCATAAATATGTACTTCCTTTTTATTTCTTAACCGAGAGAAGTTCACGCACTTCCTTTGCCTTGCCGCAGGTCATTGCGCCCTCACTGCAGGTGCCGCGCAGGCATGCGGGTCCCGCGTTTTTAAAAAGATTAGGTGCGACATCACGAACAAGCATAAGCATTTCTCTTGCCAGTGCGCGAATTTCCCACTGGGCGCGTTCACAGCAACGCAGAGTAAAGAAATTATAGAGCGAGCGGACATTCATCGTCATTATGATTTTTGTATCGCAGGCACCGGGAAGAACAAAGCGTGCATCTTCATTTGCGAGCTTTTCTGCGGCGCGACGGGCAGATTTTTCGTCCTTACCCTCGGAGATGAGGCGCTTCGCATGTGCCTCTGTCAGCATGGTGCGCAGGCTTTCATAATGGCGTGCGTCCTCCTCCATGGCGGCGATAAATTCCGCCTTGGCTTCCGGTATTTTTTCTATTTCGGGCGGCAGGATATAATCGAAATTTGCCTTTGAAACATACCGCTGGCTCTGCACGGAATATGAAGCTATTCTGTGTCTTGTTATCTGCGCGAGCAGTGTTCTCGAAACACCCTCTATGCCGAATGTAAACGAAGCGTGTTCCACAGGGCTCTCATGACCGAGGCTTGTCAGCATATCGAGAAAGCTTTCGGTTTTTTCGGGAGTGAGGTTATCGAGCAGATCGTCTATATTGCTTTTTGAATAGCAAAGCTTTGCCGCCGCCGCGACGATTTTATCCGCATTCGGTGTGTAGGCGAGAAGTTCAACATGCATTTTTCTTTTCCTCTTTTCTTTTTTTGTTTTTATATTTATATGTGCCGAAAATAAATTTCGGTATTTTCATCATTCTTGGGAGGCGCGAGGGCTGGCAGAGAAGCCGCCATAGCCACTCAAGCCGCATGGCTATAAAGGCTTTTGGTGCGCGTTTTGCCGTGCCCGCATAAATATCGAGGCTTCCGCCGAGGCAGAGAAGCAGGGAAGCGCAGAGCTTTTTTCTGTTTTTATATACCCATATTTCCTGCGCGGGCGAACCGAGGCAGACATAGAGAATATCGGTTTTTGTTTTGTTTATTGCGTCGATAACGTCATCGTTTTCCGCTCCGTTTTTATCAAAATATCCGTCGTGAAAACCGACAATATTCAGCCCCGTGTACCTTTCACGCATCTTTTGTGCCGCAGTAGCCGCAACATCGGGTTTTCCTCCGAGAAAATAAACGCTATAGCCGTTTTTTGCCGATAGCGCAAGTATTTCCTCACCGAATTCCACGCCGGCTATTTTTTCCTTTATCGGCGTGCCGAGGATTTTAGCGGCGAGGAGAACACCGGCACCGTCCGGCAGTATAAGCTCCGCCGAGGAAACGATATTGAGTATTTCCTTTTCCTCAATGCATCTTTGCAAAATCTCCGCATTCGGTGTATGAACGACGGTCTGCCTTTTTTCGTATATTGCGCGTTCTGCCACCGAGACGGCATCGGAAAAGGTGATACTGTCAAAAGGTATGCCGCGTATATCCGTTTTTTCCAGAATAATCACATCCAATTTTTACTTTCTTCTATATCATATCACATTTAAGGGAAAAAAACCATAATTTTTTGAAAAATATCGCAGAAATTTCAAAAAGATTTGAAGTTAAAATATTGAAAAGAAGGAAATATTATGATATAATATTTAATATTTATTATGATTTGGAGCGTATATGAAGAGAGCTGTATACTGCCTTTATCCGATATGTACAAATTGCTATCTGATTTCCGACGGAGGAGAGTGTGCCGTCATTGACCCTGCGTCCTCAGCGGAGCTTCTGCGCGACGAGATAGAGAGAACCGGCGCTAAGCTGAAATACATCCTGCTCACGCACGGGCATTTCGATCATATCGGCGGCGCCGACGGTCTGAAAGCCTGTTTTCCCGAAGCGAAAATAATGATAAGCGCAGATGACGCCGCGATGCTTTCCGACCCGAGGATGAACGCATCAGCTCTTTTCGGCGGTGAAAGTGTTTTCTGCCTTTCAGACTATGAGACGGTGGCGGACGGCGATATACTTATGCTCGGAAATGAGAAAATATCAGTTATGGCAACGCCCGGGCATACAAAAGGCTCGCTTTGCTATATCTGCTCCGATGCCGTTTATACGGGCGATACGCTCTTTGACAACGGCTACGGCAGAACCGACCTGCCGAATGCAGCACCGGAGAAGATTGAGGCTTCCGTTTCGCGCATAAAGCGTATGTACGGGGGAAAAGCCGCATTCCCGGGGCACGGAGAAAGCTTCATAATATAAGAATCAACCGAAAGGAAATATAAAGCTATGGATTACAACTATCTTGCAGAATTACTTTTCCCCGATGTTACGGAAACACCGGAGGATATGGAAAAGCGCTTTCCGAAAAGAGAGCTTCCCGAGGGGGCTGTTGTTTCGAGAATGGCACCAAGCCCCACAGGCTTTGTCCATCTCGGCAATCTCATGCAGGGACTTACCTCCGAGCGCCTCGCCCATCAGAGCGGCGGTATAATGTATCTGCGCGTTGAGGATACGGATGCAAAGCGCGAGGTAAAGGGAGCGACGGAAACGCTTATAGAGATGCTTTCGCACTACGGTATTTTCTTCGATGAGGGTGCGGCTCTCGATGAAAACGGGAAAATATACGACAAGGGAATATACGGACCCTACAAGCAGAGCCGGCGTGCTGCCATCTATCATGTGTACGCAAAAAAGCTTGTGAAAGAGGGGAAGGCTTACCCCTGCTTCTGCACAGAGGAGGAGCTTGAGCGTTTTCATTCCGAGCAGGAAGCCGAAAAAGCCAATTTCGGCTACTACGGCAAGTGGGCAAAGTGGAGAGACCGCCCGATAGAGGATATCGAAGCGGAACTGAAGGCGGGAAAGGAATGGGTACTCCGCTTCCGCAGTACGGGAAGCATAGAGCATAAATTCAAGTATCACGACCTCATCAAGGGCGATGTGGACATCACTGAAAACGATATAGACCATGTGCTCTTAAAGAGCGACGGCATACCGACATATCATTTCGCACATGCGGTGGATGACCATCTGATGGGCACGACTCATGTTGTACGCGGAGACGAATGGCTCGCAAGTCTGCCTTTCCATATACAGCTTTTCGCCGCGCTCGGTCACAAGTTGCCGAAATATGTTCACATAGGCACGCTTATGAAAATGGACGGAAATTCCAAGCGCAAGCTTTCCAAGCGCAAGGATCCCGAGCTTGCTCTCTCGTATTACAAATCCGAGGGATATCCCACGGAGAGCGTTGTCGAATATATAATGACTATCCTCAATTCCAATTTTGAGGACTGGAGAAGAGCAAATCCCGACGCGCCGCTGGGCGATTTCAAATTCACCACAAAGAAGATGAATGCCGCAGGCTCGCTCTTTGACCTTGCCAAGCTCTGCGATGTTTCCAAAAATATAATCTCGCGCTGGAGCGCAGAAAAGGTTTACGAGGAGACGGCAGAGTGGGCAAAGGAATTTGACAGTGAATTTTACGGTGAATTTACCGCGAATCCCGATTTTACCAAGGCTGTGCTCGCTATAGGCAGAGGCGGAAGCAAGCCGCGCAAGGACTTTGCCGTATGGAGTGAAGTCAAGGGCTATATGGGCTTCATGTTTGATAAGTATTACAATGCAGAAGGCGAATATCCGCAGGGCTTCGAGTCCTCGCTTATCGCCGATGTGCTGAAGACTTATCTTGCTGCTTACAGCTCCGAGGATGACCAGAGCGCATGGTTTGACAAGATGAAGGATGTGGCGGAGAAATTCGGCTTTGCCCGCGAGATGAAGGAATATAAGGCAAATCCCGATGCATACAAGGGAAGTATCGGCGATATCAGCTCGTTTGTACGCGTGGCGATAACAGGCAAGCAGAATGCGCCCGACCTTTACACGGTGATGAAAATTCTCGGCGAAAACAAGTCGAGAGAAAGAATAGAAAAACAGATAGAAAGACTGGGAGGCTAATATGACAGACAGACCGAAATTTCCGAAGCGCGCGCTGATAACGGCGGGCATGCCTTACGGAAGCAAGGAGCTTCACTTCGGGCATGTGGGCGGCGTTTTCGTTCATGCAGATGCTTTCGCGCGCTTTCTGCGCGACAGAATAGGAAAAGACAATGTTATTTTTGTTTCGGGCACGGACTGCTACGGCTCGCCTATCGTCGAGAAATACAAGAGTCTTACGGCAGACGGCTCCTTCAAGGGCAGTATCTTGGACTTTGTGCAGTACAATCACGACAAGCAGGCACAGACGCTGGATGATTATCTCATCAGCCCCTCGCTTTTTGCGGCAAGCGCACTCGGCGAGAGCGGAAAAATCCATACGGAGTACAGCGCGGAATTTTTTGAGAAGCTGGCGGAGTCCGGCGCACTTATACGCCTTTCCACAAAGCAATTTTATGATGAGAAATATCAGACATTTCTCAACGGCAGACAGGTCACGGGAAGATGCCCTATAGAGGGCTGTAAATCAGAGGTCGGCTATGCGGACGAATGCTCGCTCGGTCACCAGTATTTCCCCGAGGAGCTGATAGCACCCGTGAGCACGCTTTCTGGCGAGCGCCCCATACTGAAAAATGTCGAAAACTGGTATTTCGACCTCGAGAAATACATGGACTTCCTGATAAAAATGATGGATGAAAAGGATGCGACGGAAAATCTCCGCAAGACAACATCTCTTGCCTGCCGCGAATTTCTCAAAAATCCGATAATTTATGCAAAGCTTGATGATGCCGATGCGATAAAGGAAAAGCTTGCATCATTCCCGTGCAGATACGAGGAAGAGGAATCACGCAAGATGCTCCGCATAATCTTCGACAAGCTCACAGACAGGGAAGCGGCTTGCGAGGCTCTCTCGGAGGCGCAGATACGCTTCCGTACAGGAAAAACCCTCGTGCCTTTCCGCCTTTCAGGCAATATCGACTGGGGTGTTCCCGTTCCCGAAAAGGACGGCATAAAGGGACTCACCTTCTGGGTATGGCCCGAGTCGCTCTGGGCACCTATCTCGTTTACGCAGACATATCTTGAGAGTATAGGACACAGCCGCGACGAATGGAAAGACTACTGGTGCGATGACGACGCGATAGTTTATCAATTCATCGGTGAGGACAATATCTATTTCTATCACCTTGCCGAGATGGCTATGTTTGAGGCGATAAACGAAGCGGGCGGCTATGATAAGAAATTCAAAATGCCGAGAATAATCGCAAACAAGCATCTGCTTTTCTTTGATAAAAAGGCAAGCAGCAGCGGCAAGATAAAGCCGCCGATGGCAAGCGAACTGCTGAAATATTATTCTGCAGAGCAGCTTCGTGCGCACTTTCTCGGACTGGCGCTCGGACTTTCCAATGCGCCTTTCCAGCCGAAGGTTTATAATCCGAATGCGGATGAAAAGGCACCGGATCCCGCCTGCGGCGAATGGAACATGTTCACAAATATTCTCAACCGCGCCACGAGAACACTCTTCTATTCATTCCAGAAATACAATGAGGGAAATCAGGCGATACCGCGCGGTGAAGTCAGCCCCGGTGTAAAGGCGGCGGCAGACGCGGCTATAGTAAAATATGAAAATCACATGGCAAATCAGAGCTTCCATCAGGTTATATACACGCTCGATGAATATTTCCGCCTGATAAATAAGGAGATTTCCGCTTCTTTCAAGCAGGTCGGCGATAATTTCAGCAAGGAGGCTTTCAACCGTGCTGTTATCGACGCTGTGCACATGGTAAAGACAGCAACGGTGCTTGCACATCCGATAGCGCCGAAGTCCACAGAGGCTGTGATGAAATTCATGAATATGCCCGACGAGGTATTCTCATGGGACAATATCTTTGACAGCGTGGACAAGATAACGGAAGAGGGACATAAATTCAGTTTCCTTGAGCCGAGAAGCGATTTCTATACCAAGCCGGAGTGGCAGTATTGAGGTGGCATATGAATATTGAAAAAACGATAGTGGAACTTGAAAAGCACCATATGCAGGTGTATTTTGTCGCAAATGCGGCTGAGGCGAAGGAAAAGGTGCTTTCGCTTATTCCCGCAGGGGCGACGGTGGCAAACGGCGGCAGTATGACGCTGGTCGATTCCGGCATACTTGACGCAGTGAAGAGCGGAGAATACAGATATCTCGACAGAAATATGCAGGGGCTCTCCGAGGATGAAAAGAACATGCGTCTCGGCGAGATAATGACCTGCGATTACTTCCTCTCAAGCTCAAATGCGATAACGGAAAACGGCGAGCTCTACAATGTGGACGGCACATCAAACCGCGTGAACGCTTTGCTCTACGGACCGAAGAATGTGATAATCGTGGCCGGAATAAACAAGATTGTTCCCGACCTTGAAGCTGCTGTGCGCAGAGTTAAGGAGATAGCCGCACCGAAAAACTGCAAACGCCTGAACTGCAATACCTACTGCTTTCACAAGGGGCATTGCGTTTCACTTGACCGCGGCGGCGATATGGCTGACGGGTGTGACAGCGATGCGAGAATCTGCTGCAACTACACCGTGATGGCATCACAGCGTCTGCACGACAGAGTTAAAGTAATCCTCGTAAATGAAGAACTCGGATATTGATGATAATTTAAGATAAAACAACTCCCTCGGCGAGCCGCCGAGGGAGTTGTTTTATCAACTATTTATTTTAGCACTGTAAATTTTATCAAAGGGAAGCGGGGAATAGGAGAGTTTTGCCTTTCGCAAGCCTTCTACGCCCATATCCTCCTCGCGATTTGCATAGAGCGCTGTCGGAAACGCTTCGGTGATAAACCGCTGATTTACCACAGTATATGCGCCCTCGATATTGCGGTGCGCCTTTTCAACATGGATAAGTGCCGTATCGCCGTTTATCATCTCGCCTATTGTATATGCCGCTATATTGCCGTCGGCATAGAGTACGCCGGCGGTCAGCCCGAGCGCGTCGAAATTTTCATAGAGCTTGTCTATCGCGGCATCTTCATCTACGAGCATAGTCTTGTTTTCTTCAAGCGCGGGATCATCGCGAAGCGCAAGAATTGCTTCTTCAAGCTCCGCCTTGTTTTCGGATGAAATCATATCAAAGCGGCTTTCATATGTAGCTTCGAATTTGTTTATGTGATTTCTCTTGGCGTGGAGTGCCTTGCCGGAAAGTGTGCGGAGCTTTTCCGCCTCGTAAATATACTCAAAGAGGTCGCGTTCCTCCGATATTTCGGCTTTTTCGCCGAATATGGCATTCAGCTTGTCTGTATCGCCCTTTTTCAGATAAGTGAAAATGATATCGGGATATTCCGCTTTGAGCGCGAGAACCGTATCGCAAAGAGCGGAATCATCGCCGCCCACAGGCATATACGAGAAGCGCTTGCCGCTGACGGAATTTATTCCGACGACGCAAAGAAAGCCGTTTATCACGGCGTATTCGAGCTTGTCCTCCGCCTGCCACATGAGCATATTGGAGAATGATTCATAGGAAGAAATTTTTCTCCCGCTGTAATACTTTTCAAAGAGCTGTTTATCTTCGATTGAAATTTGCCTGAAATTTTGCATAAATAAAAAAATACCCGTGTTTCATTCTGTAGTTTTCTATATTTTACCATGCTTTGTCATTATTTGCAAGATATTTTTCCGAAATATTCAAATCGCTTGACAAATCGGGTGCCGATAGGTATAATATATTATGAAGTAAAATTTACCGAAAGGATATGATGATATGCCTACACCTGTAGAAGGAAAATATCTGATATACAAGGGCAAGCCTCTCGTTCGCGAAAAGAATGTAATATGCTATGGCGACATGAGCGAGAAATGCTACCTTTTTCTCATGATACTCTCAAATAAAAAAGAAAACGGGATAGAAGTACCCGACAGAATACTCATCCAGATACTCAGCACCGATGAAAAGCAGAGGATTATAAAGCAGGGTGAAAAATCCGGTCTCTATAATGCGCTTGATATCGGTATGGTATGGCTTGAAAGAGCACTCGCAGCAGAATGAAACAAAACGGCAAAAAGCTCCTTGGAAAAGCGAAGTGCTCATAAGACAGTTAACAGCCACAATAGGTTGAACCGCTGTGTCTGTTCTTGTATTTTATCCTGTTATGTGATAATGTGGAACCGAACACACCTGCAAATCGGAATTTGACGAGGTATTTCAATGGTTAGAATAGCAATAAAAGGAGACAGTCGTGTTTTAGCAGAAATGGCTGTTCAAATGTGGGATAGTCATACTGTTGATGAATTAGAAGCAGAGTTTGTTGAAACACTTAATGACAAACAATCTGCATTTTTTATCAAGTATATAAATGATTTACCCGTAGGATTTGCACAATGCGGTTTGAGAACTGACTATGTCGAAGGCACAGAAAGTTCTCCTGTGGGTTACTTGGAAGGCATTTTCGTAAAAGAAGAATACCGAAAGAACGGATATGCAAAAGAACTCCTTATTGCTTGTGAAATTTGGGCAAAAGAAAGTGGATGCAGTGAGTTTGCCAGTGATTGCGAGATAGACAATATGGATAGCTTCAAATTCCATATGGCAATGGGATTTGATGAAGCAAATCGTATCATCTGCTTCAAGAAAATATTGTAAACAGTTCTCCAAATTCCTATTTGTCGAACAGATACAAGGGCGCACTTCTATACGGGGTAATCCCCGTATGTGCGTGTTGCGTTACTGCGCTGCGAACAAGGGGCTGGTCTCGCCTGCCGGCTCGGTCGGTGCTTCAAAGCGTTTCACGCTTTGAGGTCTCCACCGGAGACCCGCACCCCCTTGCGCTGCGAAAGCCGCTATTCCCATAATGTAAACGGTGTGACCACAATGTGCGGTCACGCCGTTTACCTGTTTTACTGTCTTACGAACACCTCGCGAACCAAGGAGCTTTTTTTGTATAGAGAATTCCGACGAAGGAGGAGCTCTTACGAAAACCACCCGCTAAGCGGGTGGTTTTCGTAAGAGGCTTTTGCCGATGAGCAATCCCGCCGCAGCGGTGGCTCACTTGTGCAAAGGGAGCTGTCGCCGCAGGCGACTGAGGGATTGTTTCTGTCATGTGAATTTTGCAATCCCTCCGCCTCGCGTTGCTCGGCACCTCCCTTTACACAAGGGAGGCGAAAAGTAGTTGTTGTCGCATTTGCGACTGTAGTGCAAATTTGCAAATGTCAGATTTTTTCAAAGGGCGTTCAGCCCTGCCAGCACCATGCCCTTATAGGGCTGAGCAAGCCATCGGCTTAGCCGGTGGTTATGACTGTCACCTTTTTTTATAAATCAGCAGTTCGGGATTTTCGCCGTTTTTTTCATATGTGCATACCATGATGAAATCCATATTTGCAAGAATACCGAAGCATCTGTCTCCGCCGAATTCGGACTCAAGCTGATTTCCGAGATATGTGGCGTTGTCATCCAAAAACTTCACCGTTCTTCCGCTTGGCAGTCTGTACTCAAGGTTTACATATCTTCCTACTAATGCATTGAGCCTTGTAAGCTTCGGCATACCTTCTATATTCAGAGCGTTTATCTCGTCTGTCAGAAGCTTTTTGAACTCTTCAAAGGCTCCGTTGCCGCCGAGCTCATTATATCTTTTCCAGTAATCGAGTTTTGGCAGAGTTTCATGCAGATATGAACGGATTTCCTCTTCGGAATGCTCGCCATCTGACATGTTTTTGACGCAGACATCAATCAGTTCATCCATATTGCTGTACATATATTCTCCGTCGGCGTAGCACCATTTGCAGTAGTGCTCATTGAAAAAACCGTCTTTTTCCTTGCTGATATTTCCGTCCTCCAAAGGCATTCCGCAGCATTGACAGACAAGCTTCATCGGCGAGCCGAGAAGAGTATTGATAGAAACATCATAGAGCCTTGAGAGCAGCTTCAATGTTTCTGTATTCGGAACAGTTTCTCCGGTTTCCCAGCGAGAAACAGCCTGACGCGTTACGAAGATCTTTTCAGCGAGCGCATCCTGAGACAATCCGTGTTTTGTTCTGAGATCCAGCAGTATTTCTTTTGTTTCCATTTAACATCCCTCCTGACGATATTGTATCATCTTCGGGCTTACAAATCAAGCAACCCGCTGTTGCTCCATTTTTTCGACCGGAATAGAGCGTTACGATGATCCGCTTTTGCCTCGGCGACGCCACCCTGTCTCGGCGACGCCAACACATGTGCTTTGCACATGTGTTTATTCCCCTGTCTCGGCGACGCCAAGCAACGCTAAAGCATTGCTTTATTCCCACTCGACTGTTGCCGGAGGTTTGCCTGTGACATCGTACATCACGAGGTCTATCTTATCGGAGAACTTTGCATATATTTCGCCTGCTATATCGGAGAGAGTGCTTTCGTCAAAATCCCTGCCGGGAACGGCGGGTCTTGCCGTCATGAAGTCACCCGTGACAACGGCACGGACGGCGACGCTGTATTTTGTTCCGTCTGCGGAAATCGGGAGCAGAACGGCAAATGTCTGACTTATCTTCTTTGTCGCAAGTTTTGCCGTGACTATGGCGTCAAGCTCACGCAGCAGATCGGTTGATTCTTCATTTATATGAAGCGGCTTTACCTTCAGAGTGTCGACGTTCTTCTTGCCTATGACGAGTGCGACGCGATTTATCGCCGAAATCTTATTGGGAATTTCGCGTGCCAGCTCGAAAAGCTCGCCGGTGCCTATATCGCCCGCGAGAATAGCGAGACTGCGATAGCTTCTGTTATCGCCCTGAACGCCTACACTGCGAATCGGAGCAATAGTTGCGCTCATATTCTGCGGAACTATTGCTTTCAGCTCTGCTTCTGCCTTTGCGGGAACCTCTGCGGCGCTCTCTGTGCATATTATACGCACGCCGAGTCCGGGACCGGGGAACGGCTGGCGTGAAGCGATGGATTCATCAAGACCGAGCATACGGGCAACCTGTCTCACCTCATCCTTATGCCAGTCCCAGTTTGTTTCTATAATGAGTCCTTTTTCTCTTGCACGACGGACTATATCTACATCGTTATGATGAGTTTTTATCTTGTGGGCATAGCCCGAAACATCGGGGTTTCCGCTCTCGATAAGGTCGGGGCGGAGCGTACCCTGAGCGAGAAAAGTGGTATCGAAATCGATATCGAGGCTTTCTGCCGCATCTCTTGTGACCTTGATGAACATGGAGCCGATGATTTTGCGCTTCATTTCGGGGTCGCAGGTCTCAGCGAGGGGACCTATGATATTGCCGTTTCCGTCGTCTACGGTATCATAGAAAAAGGTTTTTGCGGCATTCACGCGTTTCATATTTACAAGACCGAGAGAGCTGAGATTTTTGCAGATGATATCGCTCTCGTTTTTACGCATCATGCCGTGGTCGATATGTATGGCATATACATTCTCGGGCGGAAGCGCCTTTGTGAGCAGGGCGGCGGTAACAGCACTGTCGACACCGCCGGAAACGAGAACCATGACCTTTTTATCGCCGACTCTTTTTCTTATCATATCGACAGAGGTCTGGATTCTGTCCTCCAGAGCATAGACTTCTTTCAGTCCGCAGATACCGCGCAGAAAATTTTCGAGCATGACCTTGCCGTTTTCGGAAAGCTCAACCTCGGGATGGAACTGAACGCCGATTATCCTGCGCTTCTTATCGTATATGGCGGCGACGACATCGCCTGTCTTTCCGACACATTCAAAGCCGTCTGCGAGAACCTTTACGGCATCACCGTGGCTCATGAGGACAGCCTGCTTTGATTCAAGTCCTTCAAAGAGAGGGCAACTTGTGTCCACATCGATTATTGTCTGACCGTATTCTGTCTTCACCTCAGGCAGAACCTTGCCGCCGAAATGTTCGTTTATAAGCTGCATTCCGTAGCAGATGCCGAGTATAGGCTTGCCGAGCTCAAAAATATTTCCGTCATATTTCGGCGCGCCCGCGCTCCATACGCTGGAGGGACCGCCGCTCAGGATGATGGCATTATAGCCCTTCAGTTTTTCAACATCAGTGCCGAGCGCAAATATATCGGAATATACTCCCGCTTCTCTTACTTTTCTGTCGATAACTTTGGTATACTGACCGCCGCAATCAAGTATGGCTACTTTTTCGTTCATTTTTCAATAAGCCTTTCAAAAAACATAGTTTGAATTTATTATACAATAAAAGTCTGTCTTTTTCAATAGTTTTACCGTAAAAAATATCAAAAAGCGTCGTTGCCGAAATGGCTGATTTGCACAATGAATTTTAAATTATTTTGTATAAATATCCGAAAATGATATCCATAAGACCGGCGCGCTTGACTTTACCTATAAAATGATATAAAATATATTAGATAAAAAATTGTACCGCTCTATGCGGCAACGGAGGTTCATATAATGAAGCATAAAACAATATTACGTATAGCCGCCATATTCTTTGCGGCGCTGATGGTGCTCGGCTCGGCTACGGCGATAATTTTATGTTTGATATAAGCGGCAGTAAAGGCTTTTTGCCGAGATAATCCGGAGGAAATATGAAAAAACATCTTTTTGCAAAAGTCGTCGCTGTTATTTTTGCAGTGGCGATGATATTAACGGTATCGCCTGCGGCTCTGCTTTATGCAGGCTTTGCCGCAAACGATACATATGTTTTCATGGCATCGGATGCAGGCGATGGGCTCGCATACGAAAACGACTGCTATGAGCCGATTCCGCTTCTCGTGATAAGAATATCCTTTGACCCCAACGGAAACGGCATAAACGACTATGACCCGAATGACCAGACGAAGCTGATAAACAAGGATTCTGAATATTACGGTGAGCAGTGGATTTATTCCAAGGCAAGCTCATGGTATACCACGCTTTTTGAAGACAATTTCAAATCGCTCAAAAACTACTATAAGGAAATTTCGGACGGAAAATTCTGGTTTTATCCCGCAGAGGAATCGGAGGGAGCGGAAAACGACGGTATTGTAGATGTTGTTATAAAACAAAAGCATCCGGATGCCATCTACGGTCACAACAGCTCGTCCAAGATAAAATGGGCAAATGAGCGCCAGCTCGCGCTCAAAGCCGCCGACGAATATGTCGATTATGCGAAATTCGATAAGAACGGCGATGGTGTTCTCCAGAAAAAAGAGCTTGCCGTAATGTTCGTGATTGGCGGCGTTGAAGCTTCCTCCTACAGCGGAGATGCGCAGAAATATTTCTGGAACCATGCGCACTATACCGGCGGCAGTGCCTATACGCTCGACGGCGTAAAGGTTTGCGGCGAGGGATTTGTCCGTGTTGGTGAGTTTATGGGTGCCGAGAGAACACTTACCGTCGGCACAATTGCGCACGAGCTCGGGCATTTTCTCGGTGCCGCCGATCTCTACGATACCTCGACAAATTCAAATAAATACGGCGAGTATGTCGGAAGCATGTCACTGATGGGAAACGGCAACCATAACAGAAAAGACGGAGAGGCAAGCGGTCAGTCACCTTCACATCTCGACCCCTACCATGCGCTGAAATTCGGCTTCTGCGGATATACTCCCGCAGCAAACGGAGAATATACGCTTTATTCCCGCCAGAGTACAGAGGGCAAGTATTCCGTGCTCCGCATAAATACGCCAAATCCCAAAGAATACTACCTTGTGGAAAACAGATATAATGTTGCGGCAGGGCACGAGGAATATTTCGATTCAAACTCCTTTGACCAGAAAGGCATTGTCATCTGGCATATAGACGAATCAGTCAATACGGCAAACCGCTCGGATAAGGGAAATGACCCGATGGTAACTGTGCTCTCGGCAAACAAAACTCTGAACGCTTACGGTGCTTTCAGAAATAACGAAACCGATGCGGCAAACAAGAAGCAGTTTGTGAATACAAACTACAAATTCCCCGTTAGCGGCACTTTCTATACGCTTCTCACCGAGGAAGAGGCTAAAGATTTCAAGGTGACGATAGATATCCTCTCCGAGGGCGCTAACGAGATGAAGATAAAAGTCACGACTTCATATACATCCGGTCCCTACGGAAAGGTAACTGTATCTGACAAGGGACTCGATAATATCGTTTTCACAACGAAGATAACCACCATGAACGGCGGAAAATTCGTTTCATGCGGATATATCATCTCCGACAAAGCCGATGTTACCGAGGAAAACGGAACAAAAGTTACCTGCAAGCCCGATGAAAACGGCGTATTCTCCCATGAATTCACAGGTCTTGCGAGCGGCAAGAAATATTATTATAAGGCATTTATCGAGAGCAATCTCGGCACGACCTTTTATGACGGCTCGGCAATAACCCTGCTTCCCGTAAAGGAAAAGGATTACGCTACATTTTATCTGTGCCAGAATATGCCGGGTACTCGCGGCGGCTTCTACAATGTCAAGGTTTATCCCGGAAATACTCTCAAATATTCGCTTGCGATGAAGAGAACCAACTATTCCTTCGGCGGCTGGTATTACGATGAGGATTTCAGCGGTGATCGCTATGATATGTCTGCGGTAAAGAACGACAAGACCGATGTCTATCTATATGCAAAGTGGATAAAGACTACCGAGGCGGCAATACTGAAATTTGAAAATGCCACGCCGAAATTCCCCGTATATGCGGTTGAGGTAGGCGATACCTTCATGACGCCTTATGCAGAGGAAAGAGCGGGATATAAATTCGGCGGATGGTATGAGGATGCTGAATTTACCTCCGAGTTTGACTTCGGCAAGCCTGCCGATGAATCGGGTGAGATTTCTGTTTACGCAAAATGGATAAGCGAATCAGGTGAACCGGAAACAAGCGGCACAACTGCGACTACGGGCACGACCGTAGCGACAGGAACAACCGATACCACCGGCACCGCCGACATAACGACCGCAAGCGGCACCGAAGCATCGACTTCGGAAACGACGGCGGACAAAGAAAATGGCGGAATCGACACAGGCGTGATAGTTGTTTTCATTGCGGCGGCTATTGCCATAATCGGTTGCTTCACGGTAGTTATCACAAAAAAGAAGAAATAATATATGAAAAAATCGGCAGGCTTTGCTGCCGATTTTTTCTTTTAACTTATTGAATTATCATATGATGTGTGGTAATATATAAATATTATTGAAGGATAAAAGAGGAAAATGCTATGAGATATCCTATAAAGCTTGCACCTGTCACAAAGCAGATAATATGGGGAGGCACGCGCCTTTCGCGCGAATACGGAATAGGCACCCCGGGTGAAAAAATAGCCGAGGCATGGGAGCTGACCTGCCGTCCCGACGGCGTGAATACCGTTATCGGCGGAGAATATGACGGAAAATCATTTGAGGAATATATAAAAGAAAATCCGGATTATATCGCAAAAGGCTTTTCGGGCGACCGATTTCCGCTTCTGATAAAGCTTATCGATGCAGAGGCTGACCTATCAATTCAGGTTCATCCCGATAACGAATATGCGCTCGCGCATACGGACGACCTCGGAAAAACAGAGATGTGGTATATCGTTTCAGCTACGCCCGATGCTAAGATAATCTACGGGCTCAAGAAGAAATATACAAGTGACGAAATCCGTTCCGCAATAGCTGCGGGAACGCTCGAATCGCTGATGAATTATGTTCCCGTGAAGGCGGGGGAATCGTATTTTATCCCCTCGGGTATGGTTCATGCTATCTGCCATGGCATACTTATTGCCGAAATCCAGCAGAATTCGAACATAACATACCGTGTATATGATTACAACCGCCGTCAGCCGGACGGCTCGCTTCGTGCGCTCCACGTGGACGACGCGCTCGCAGTAATAGAACGATTTGATGAAAATGCGACAGTTTCGGAGCACGGCGGCGACATCATCGCAAAATGCAGGTATTTCACCGTGCGCAAACTCGCACTTGCGGGAGAGGAAAAGCTTGCGGCATGCGAGCAGAGCTTCGTCCACCTGCTCTGCACAGAGGGAAGCGCGGAGATAATCTGCGGCGGCAAGAAATATGCCATGGATAAAGGCGAAAGCTATTTTATCCCCGCCGGCACAGGCGATTTTACCCTCTGCGGCAAGGCGGAAATAATCGCGACAACGCTTTGATACAGTAAAAAAACGGAGAAAAGCCTATGTACAGAATAGCTGAAAAGAGATTTCTTAATTCCACCGTGGCTGAAATGAAGATAGAAGCGCCGATGGTTGCAAAAAAGGCTGAGGCGGGGCAGTTTATCATTCTCCGCACAGACGAAAGCGGAGAGCGCATACCGCTGACCGTCGCGGGAGCGGACCGCGAGCGCGGCACGGTGAGGATTATTTTTCAGGTAGTCGGTGCGACTACGGAAAAGCTGAGTCGCATGGAGGCAGGGGAGTGCCTGCATGATTTTGTAGGTCCACTCGGCACGGCAACAAAGCTTGACGGACTGAAAAAAGTATGCATAGTCGGCGGCGGTGTCGGATGCGCTATAGCTCTGCCGATAGCGGAAAAGCTGAATAAATCCGGCGCCGAGGTCACGAGCATAATCGGCTTTCGCAATAAAGCGCTTCTGATTCTGGAGGATGAATTTTCCGCCTGCTCGGACAGACTCACCGTAATGACTGACGATGGCTCATACGGCGAAAAGGGAAATGTCACGGTTCCCCTCGGCAAAATGCTCGAAGCGGGCGAAAAATTCGATATGATTATAGCTATAGGTCCGCTCGTGATGATGAAATTTGTCGTTCTCACGGCGAAGCCCTACGGCGTGCCTGTCACGGTTTCAATGAATCCGATAATGATAGACGGCACGGGTATGTGCGGCGGTTGCAGGCTCACGCTCAACACCGCGGACGGCAAGGTGACGAAATTTGCCTGCGTTGACGGTCCCGATTTCGACGGGTACGAGGTTGATTTCGATGAAGCTATGACGCGCAGCAGAATGTACGGCGCTTTTGAGCGGAAGGCTCACGAAAAAGTATGCAATCTCCTGAAAAAGGAGGCAAACTGAATATGACTTCCAATATAAATATGTCTCCTGAAAGAAATTCCATGCCGACGCAGGATGCACGCGAGAGAGCGCATAACTTCAACGAGGTGGCTCTCGGTTACAGCGAAGAGGCGGCGATAAATGAGGCTTTTCGTTGCCTGAACTGCAAAAACATGCCTTGTGTCGACGGATGCCCCGTAAAAATCCGTATTCCGGAATTTATCGCCGCGGTGCGTGGCGGTGATTTCGAGGGTGCATACAAGATAATAACCGAAGCATCGTCGCTTCCCGCCGTATGCGGCAGAGTATGCCCGCAGGAAACGCAATGCGAATCAAAGTGCGTGCGCGGTCTGAAAGGCGAATCGGTCGGCATAGGCAGGCTTGAAAGGTTTATCGCCGATTGGCACAATACTTTCGGCGATGGCAATGTAAGCGCACCAAAGCCGAACGGACACAGAGTGGCTGTCATCGGCTCGGGACCCTCCGGACTCACCTGTGCGGGCGACCTTGCAAAGAAAGGCTATGCCGTTACGGTTTACGAAGCGCTTCATACGGCGGGCGGTGTACTTGTATACGGTATACCGGAATTTCGTCTGCCGAAAGATATAGTTGCAAAAGAGGTTGAAACTCTGCGCAGGCTCGGCGTCGATATAGAAACAAATGTCGTCATAGGCAAGACGCTGACTGTAGACGAGCTTTTTGCTATGGGCTATGAAGCTGTTTTCATAGGCTCTGGCGCGGGACTGCCGAATTTTATGGGTATCCCGGGAGAGGCACTCTGCGGAGTTTATTCCGCAAATGAATTTCTCACTCGGAGCAATCTGATGCGTGCTTATCTTGCGGATTCCGATACGCCCATAATGAAGGGCGGCAGGGTTGCCGTTGTCGGCGGCGGCAATGTCGCCATGGACGCGGCAAGAACGGCTCTGCGACTCGGCGCCGACAAGGTTTATATAGTTTACAGGCGCTCGATGAATGAGCTTCCCGCAAGGCGCGAAGAGGTGGAACACGCCGAGGAAGAGGGAATAGAATTCCGCCTGCTCTGCAATCCTGTGGAGATACTCGGCTTCTCAAATCCCGAAAATCCGCGAGACCCCAAAAACGGCTTTGTGCGCGGTATCCGCTGCATAAAAATGGAACTCGGCGAGCCGGATGCAAGGGGCAGGCGACGCCCCGTCGAAATCGCCGGCAGTGAATTTGATATGGAGGTCGATACCGTCATTATGGCGATAGGCACTTCTCCTAATCCTCTGATAAAATCGACGACCGCAGGGCTTGAAGTAAATGCCCGCGGCGGTATTGTTGTAAATGAGGAGGGACTTACTTCGCGCGATGCCGTATATGCGGGAGGCGATGCCGTGACCGGTGCCGCGACCGTTATTTCCGCCATGGGTGCGGGCAAAACCGCGGCAAAGGCGATAGACGGATATCTTGCTGGCAAGTAATTTCGATTTATTTTCGCATTATTGTGCAAAAAATTTGCTTTTGCTATAGACAAATCGGAAATTTCCTGCTAAAATATGAAGTCGGAAATTCAGATTTGCACAGGAGAACATAATAAAATGATAAAAGCAGTGGTTTTTGACCTTGACGGAACACTGACAAATACGATGCCGGACCTCATCATTACAATCTCGGAGGTTCGCGAGGTATACGGGCTTCCGCCGATAACGGAAGAAGAGGTGCTCAGCGCCGTAAATCTTTCGACGCCCGAGTTTATAAAGCTCTGCATGTCTCAGCTTCCCACAGAGGAGCAGAAGGAAGAGGCTGTCGGAGTATACCTTGAACACTACAAAAATCATATGGTTGATAAGACGCACCCATATGACGGCATAGTAAAGCTTCTTCATAAGCTGAGAGACGAGGGCAAGAAGATAGCCGTGCTCTCAAATAAGGATGATATCAATGTCAAATTCATATGCGATACATTTTTCCGAGGGCTTATCGACGAGCCTTGGGGCAAAAGGGACGAATATCCCGGCAAACCAGACCCGACAAGTGCCTTTGCACTCATGAAGGTTCTCGGGTGCGAGCCTCGCGAGATAGCTTATATAGGAGATTCCGATGTCGATATGAAAACAGGGCGCAATGCGGGCTTTGTTACCGTCGGCGCAAGCTGGGGCTACAGACCTGCCGAGATTCTGCGCGAGACGGGTGCGGAATATATCGTCGACAGTGCGGCGGATTTCGGAAAGCTCATAGATAAGCTCGACTCATGACAAAGCCTTGACTTTTACCTGAAACGGGTGTAAAATATTACCGTAAATAATCGGCATTTGCCGAAAGGAGATAATACAAATGAAAGTACCCTTTAAAATCGAACTAAAGGACAAGGTTGCCGTTGTCACAGGCGGCGGCGGCATACTCTGCTCGGAATTTGCACGCGCCCTCGCGGCTTGCGGCGCAAAGGTTGCCGTTTGCGACCTGCGTCTTGAGGCTGCACAGAAGGTCGTTGACGAAATAACGGCAGACGGCGGCACTGCTATCGCCGTTGCGGCAAACGTACTCGACAAAGAGAGCCTCGAGGCGGCAAGAAAGACAATAAACGAAAAGCTCGGCACCTGCGATATACTGCTCAACGGTGCAGGAGGAAACAATCCGAAAGGAACAACGACAAAGGAATATCTTTTTCCCGAGGATCTGAAGGACGCGGGCAATGCGGTAACATTTTTTGACCTTGACCCAAAGGGAGTTGAATTTGTTTTTAATCTCAACTTCCTCGGAACGCTTATGCCGACGCAGACATTCGCGCGCGATATGGCTGAGAAGAAGGGCTGCTGTATAGTCAATATCTCAAGCATGAACGCGTTCACACCGCTTACCAAAATTCCCGCATACTCAGGTGCAAAGGCGGCTGTTTCCAACTTTACACAGTGGCTTGCCGTTCACTTTTCAAAGGTCGGCATCCGCGTAAACGCCATCGCTCCCGGTTTCTTCCTCACGGATCAGAACAGAGCTCTCCTCACAAATCCCGACGGAAGCTATACGGAGAGAAGCCACAAGATTCTCCGCAATACGCCAATGGAAAAATTCGGCGAGCCGAGCGACCTTGTAGGCACGCTCCTCTGGCTCTGCGATGAGGGCGCCGCAGGCTTTGTAAACGGCATTGTCGTTCCCGTAGACGGCGGATTCTCCGCTTACTCGGGAGTTTAAAATACAAATACAGCCCGACAGTGCAGCGAAATCCGCTTTGTCGGGCTTTTATTCAGACGGAGGCTTATTATGCAGGAAAACATGGATAATATAATTCGGGTTTTTGACTTTGTGAAAGAGATAGACAAAATGAAAACGGTGCTTCGCCGCTCGCTTATATACGACGGCTCAAAAAGAGAAGACGATGCCGAGCATTCATGGCATCTCGCCATGATGGCAATCCTTTTTGAAAAGTATGCGCCGTTTCCGCTCAATATGGAAAAAATTCTCAAGATGACGCTTGTTCATGACCTTGTCGAAATATATGCTGGCGATACCTTCGCATATGATGTTGTCGGCTATTCGGACAAGGCAGAGAGGGAAAGAAAAGCGGCAGACAAGCTTTTTTCGCTCTGCCCCGAGGCAAAGGCTCTGCGTGCGCTCTGGGAGGAGTTTGACGCCGAGGAGACAAACGATGCGAAATATGCCGCATCGCTTGACAGGATACAGCCTTTCATCTCAAATGCGCTCAATGAGGGCTATACATGGGTACTGAACGGCGTGACAAAGGATGCCGTGTACAAGCGCATGGCTCCCGTAAAGGAGGGGCTACCTGCCGTATATCCCTATATCGAGAGCATAATTCTCGATGAGGTGAAAAAAGGTCACATCAAGGAATGAGTAACAAAAAAAGACCGCCGCGGCGGTCTTTTTTTATGTTTATTTCATTTCTTCAACATCAATATAATAATAATCAATGCCGAGCTCATTATATGATTTTATCTTGCCCTGTATGGTTATTTTCGTGTTTTCCGCGGGATAGCTCCACTTGTTTTCGTCAAGCAGAAATTCATATCCCCATGAGCAGCAGCCTGTGCTGTCGACGCCGGTAACGAAATGGTAGTAGTTTCCGGTTTCATCGAAGTAGCTTTTGACATACGAGCCGGAAATGCGTATGGTCATGCCGAGATAGCCCTCCGGCGTTTTTTTCATATTTTCTATGGTGGAATATATAAGCGTATCACTCATTTTTGTCATATCGAGTACGCCGTTTCCTTTTCCACAGGCGGATACTGCGAGCAAAAGCATCAGCAGAGCAAGAAGAGCGGAGAGAGTCCGCATATAATTATGCTTCATGAATGCCTCCTTATTTTTCCTATCAGAGTAAATACGGCAAGCAGAATAAGATTTGCCGCGACTATGGTTGAGCCGACGGGCGTACCGTAGAGTATGGCGATGAAAAGTCCGAGCAGAGCGCAGAACACCGATATGATGACGGAGCATACCGTCACCTGCTTGAAGCTCCTGAATATCTGCATGGCGGAAACGGCAGGGAAGATTATCAGAGCGGAAACAAGAAGTGCGCCGACAAGACTCATGGAAAGAACGATAACGACTGCTATGATAATCGCAAAAGCCGTATCATATATTGCCGTCGGCGTTCCCGATGCGCGTGAAAACTCCTCATCAAATGTGATGGAAAATATCTTATTATAAAATATTGTAAAAAATGTCACAACACCTGTGCAAAGACCTGCGCAGAGCCATACCTCACCCGCTGTCAGCGTGAGTATTGAGGTTGAGCCGAAAAGCGTGGTGCAGACATCGGTTGCCGTGTTTGCCGACGATGGGAAAATATTGAGGATGAGATAACCTATGGCAAGAGCGGAAACGGATATGAGGGCTATAGAGGTATCACCCTTGAATTTTCCCTTGGAGCGGAGCAGAAATACAGCCGCGATTATTGTTAACGGCATGGCGACAGCCATTGGCGCAAGACTGAGAGCTGAGGCTATAGCCATGGCACCGAAAGCCACATGAGAAAGTCCGTCGCCTATCATGGAGTAGCGCTTAAGTACGAGGCTTACGCCGATGAGCGATGAGCAGAGGGCTATAAGCACGCCTGCGATTATCGCATAGCGTACAAAAGAGAAGGAAAGGTAATTGGATAGCTTTTCAATTATATTCATCTTTTGCCCCCCTCCTTTTCATTGCCCTCGATAAACTTCAGATATTCCTCTTTGCCGCATGCAAAGGAGGTATTGTTTCCGACATGGAGGATATTTGTGGCATATTTCAGAACAGACGCGATATCGTGAGATATCATGATAACCGTCATACCGTCACGGTTCAGCGATTCTATGCAGTTATACATATCGGCGGTGGCTTCGGGGTCAAGACCGGCAACAGGCTCATCAAGAAGTATCAGCGATTTTGCGGCGCAGAGCGCACGGGCAAGGAGCACGCGCTGTGCCTGACCGCCCGAAAGCTCGGAGAAGCAACGCTTTTCCATGCCGGTAAGTCCGACGCGCTCTATTGCCGCCGCCGCCTTTTTCTTATGCTCGCTTCTGTAAAAAAGCGTGCTTCCGCCGCAACCGGAGATGACAACCTCGTAAATGGAGGCAGGGAAGTCTCTTCGCGAATTCATACGCTGGGGGAGATAGCCTATTTCACTGCTTTTTATGCCGTTCATGATTATTTCGCCTCCGGAGACGGGCTTCAGTGAGAGAATGGCTCGCATGAGCGTGCTTTTTCCCGAGCCGTTTTCGCCGACTATGCAGAAATAATCACCGCGGTTTACGGAGAAATTTATATTATCGAGTATCGTCACGCCATCATAGGCAAGACGGACATTTTTTACTTCTATCAGCTTCAATTTCCGAGAGCCTCCCTGAGTACCTCAAGATTTTTTACCATCGCGTTATAATAAATATCTGACTTTTGCAGTATTCCGGCAGCGGCAAGCTGGCAGGAATCCATGACGAGCTTTTTCGCGCCCGTTGCTTTGCAGACTGTTTCGGCTATATCGCCCTTGCTTCCCTCTATCATTATGACGGCGGGAAGCTTTTTGTCTTTTACTTCGTTTATGAGCGAAGCCATGACCTCAAAGCTTGCCTCCGATTCCGATGAGCAACCCGAGAATGCCGCATGACATTCTATTCCGTAGTCATTTGCAAGATAGGCAAAAGGAAATCTGTCTGCAAAGACAAGCTCTTTAAGCCTGCTTTCGCTCACGCATTTTCTGTATTCGGCATCGAGAGCCGTGAGCTTTTCACTGTATAGGCGGAAATTCTCTTCATATGCGTCCTTATTTTCGGCGTCGGCTTTACTTATCGTATCGCAGATGCCGCGACAGACAGCCACTGCATTTGAAAGCGAAGTCCAGATATGCTCGTCCGATTCGTCCTCATCGTGGTCGTGCTCATCATGGTCGTCGTGGTCATGGTCGTGCCCGCCGACGGGAAGAGGCTCGACGAGCGACATGGTGCGTAGCTTGACTATATTGCTGTTTCCCGAGGCAGCGAGAGTCTTGTCTACCCATTTTTCGCTCGCTCCGCCTATATAGACGAAGATATCGCAGGAGGAAATCTCGAGTATATCAGCCGCGGTCGGTTCATAGCTGTGATAATCGGCGGAGCTGCCGGAGAGCAGGAGAACATCGGCATGCTCTCCCGCAATCTCGCGGCAAAAATCATAGAGTGAAAGCGCCGTGCATACAATTTTGGGTTTATCGTTTTTCTTTGTGCCGCCGCAGGCGCAGAGTGAAGCCGTTATCATGAGAACGGCAAGAGCGGCACAAATGATATTTATCGTTTTTTTCATTTTTTTGACCTCCGAAATATTCAGTTGTTTATGCGGAAGTCAGTTTCTATTCGGAGAGCTTGACGCAGAGATCCGCGAGTGACTCAAGCGGCGCGGTACGCTTTTTCGCTGTGACTGTAATGACTGCGGTTGCGGCGCACACGGCAAAAGAAAGAACTGCAGATACCGCAAGATGCCGCCGCATTTCCGAAAAGGTCTTGCAGAAAAGGCATCCGGACGGATTATGGCACGAATGAAATGCACCTGCAAGGCATGATAAAACAAAAAGGCAGAAAAGCATCACCGCAAATACCGTAACAAATGCGCGTTTCATGCTTTTCATACCTTTCACCTCGTTATTTTGCTTATTCCCCGGCGACAGCCTCGGATTTTTCTGCCTTTTTCTTCTTTTCCTTTTTGGATTTTTTCGGTTCTTTTTTAAAGCGCTCGGAAAGTCCCTCAAATTCGTAGTCCACATTCACACTCTTGGGCGGAAGCTCGAGAAGCTCGGGATTTCGCAGATACCTCTGCATTCTCGAAAAGGCATTTGCATAATAGCTTCCGTTTGCTATGCGTTCATCCATGACTATGCCGAAAGGCATCTCTTTCTCAAGTACTATCTCGCCGTTTCTCATCTTCGGCGTATCGATATTTGTGCCGATGGAGAGGATTATGCTTGTTGTTCCGAAGCCGTATACATGATGGTAGATGTAATTCGTTCTTATGCTTGCCAGATTTGTTATGACGAATGAATTATGGAAGGGGCTGGCATCGAGCAGGCTTTTGGGAAGAAGCCCGTGTTTGTCGCCGAAGCGGTATATAGCCATTATCATTCGAACGAGCATAGGAAAGCGCAGAAGCTTTGCAAAAAGCTCGTCGGACGAATTTTTGCTTGAGGATTTGTTGTTATCATCTATGTATTTTTCCACCTTGTCGTTTACGGTGAAAACAGTATCATAAAGGTCGAAGTACATTTTGCTCATTGATGGGTCGGCATCCCCGGGGCGAAGAACGACCATGCCTGCCGAAAGCTCGTTTCTCGCGTAAATCCTGCTGTTGACCACAAAACGGTTCAGCGCGGGAAACTCGGATATCGTGCGTATAAAGGCGGCAAGCACAACAGACATGTGACTGATTCTGTGACCGTTCTTTCTTGCCTCTATGACATAATCATGTATCGGCTCGTAGGGAACAGTAACCTTTATCATATTCTGCGCGTCATAACGCTCGCGCATGAAATATGTCGCAAGGGTATACATAGGGTCTACATTCTTTACTACTTTTCCGTCTGCTCTCATAATTTTACCTCAAATTCAAATAATATTATAAATAATTATACTATAAAAAAGGCGGTTTAGCAATAGAATTTTAAAAAAATACCGCGTAATTTTACAGAAATAAGGTAAGCGAGAGCCACAGAGACAAAATCCTTGGGCAGATACGGCAGGGAAACGCCGATAAACGAGGGCAAAATTCCAACTCCGCTGACTACGGAATACCAGAGAAAGCCCGCCGTATGGCAAACCAAAACGCCGAGAAAACCGAAAATAAGCCTGTGCCATCCCTTGGCGGGTACTGCACTGAGTGCCGCCATCGGTATAAAGCCGACGAGAAAGCCGCCCGTCGCCGAGGCGAGCACGGAGAGTCCTCCGCGAAAGCCCGCGAAAACAGGAAGCCCCACGGCACCGACAGCGAGATATACGACGACGGCTACGGCGGCGTACGGCAGGGGCAGGATGAAGCCGCAGAGTGCCACTGCAAAGGTCTGCAGTGTTATCGGCACGCCGGAGGGCATCGGTATGGAAATCAGCGTACATGCGGCGATAAGTGCCGCAAAAAGTGCTGTGAATGTTAATTTCAGTAATGATTTTTTTCTTTTCATATTATCACCTCGCAGTAGATAATACCACGAAAAAGAAAAATTGTCAACCCGATTTTGAAATCAGGTTGACGATGTTGCATCTTGCCGATATCACGCTTTTTTTACGTGAAAAATCCTTCGCAGTATCGGAGAAAGCAGTTTCGGAGACTTTATTACTATAAGACGCATGAGAGTTTGCTCCTTTCGGTGATGTCTTTCATTACCATAATACGCAAAATAATCATATATGTGAAAAAATTTCGGAAAAACTATTGCAATTTCGAAAAGCTTATGATATAGTATAACTACAGTATGATATTTCAGTATAAGGAGAGTGGGCTTCGGTCCGCTCTCAATTGTTTGTAAGGAGGATTTTCATGGCAAAGGGACAGAGTGTTGCCTCATTTGTTGAGGAAAAGCTCACGCCGCATATAGTCGGAATCGGATATCGCGTGTGGGATGTTGAGTTTGTCAAGGAGGGCGCCGAGCATTATCTGCGCATAACCATAGATTCCGACGACGGAATCACGCTTGATGACTGCGAAAAGGTTCATCGCCTGATCGACCCTATTCTCGACGAGCTTGACCCCATAGACTGCTCATATCATCTGGAGGTTTCTTCCCCCGGGATAGAGCGTGAGCTTCGTAAGCCTTGGCACTATGAGAGCGCTATAGGAGAAAAGGTCGAAATACGCCTTTTCTCGCCGGACGAGAGCGGCAAGAAGTCGTATACGGGTAAGCTCATCGGATTTGAAAACGGCGTTGCCGTTATTTCAACCGATGCAGGAGACAAGAGCTTCGATATTTCAAAAATAGCAAAAGCAAGCACTGTTTTTGACTTTTAAAAATAAGATTACGGAAAGGAATGATCATAAAAAATGAATACCGAATTTTTCAATGCACTTGACGCTCTTGAAAAAGAGCGCGGCATACCTAAGGAATATATGCTGGAAAAGGTTGAGGCGGCTCTCATCAGCGCCTTCAAGAGAGACAACGGCGGACGCACTAATGTGCGCGTCGTCCTCAATCCCGAAAAAAAGGATGTCAAAGTTTACAGCCTCAAGGAGGTTGTGGAGACAGTGGAGGATCCCGAAACCCAGATTTCGCTCGAGGATGCCAAAAAGATAGGCAAAAAATATCAGATAGGTGACTTCTGCGAATTTGAGGTGAAAACCAAAAGCTTCGGCAGAATCAGCGCACAGACGGCAAAGCAGGTAATAGTTCAGGGTATAAGAGAAGCCGAGCGCAGCATGCTTATACGCGAATACGAGAGCAAGAAGGAAGAGGTTGTCACGGCGACTGTAGTCAAGATAGATCCCGTGAACGGAAATGCTATCGTAGATACCGGCACAAGCGAGGCAACACTGCTGAAGAGCGAACAGATCCCGGGCGAAAGCTACGAGGTGGGCGACCACATAAAGGTTTTCGTTATGGAAGTAAAGAACGAGGTAAAGGGTCCGATAGTGACGCTCTCGCGCACGCACTTCGGTCTTGTAAAGAGACTCTTCGAGCTTGAGGTTCCCGAGATACAGGACGGCACGGTCGTCATCCGCGGAATATCGCGCGAGGCAGGCTCGAGAACAAAGATAGCCGTAGAGAGCAGAGATGAGAATGTAGATCCGGTCGGCGCCTGCATAGGTAACCGCGGTAGCCGCATAAACGGCATTGTAAACGAGCTGAACGGTGAGAAGATAGATGTCATTGCATACAGTGAGGATCCCGAGGCATTCGTCAAGGCGGCACTCTCTCCCGCAGAGGTAAAGAGCGTTTCCGTTGTCCCGGGAGAGAAGAGCTGCAGAGTTATCGTTCCCGAGGATCAGCTTTCGCTTGCCATAGGCAGAGAGGGTCAGAATGCGCGCCTTGCCGCAAGACTCACCGGCTACAAAATAGATATAAAAACATCATAATTCAAATAAACACGGAAAGGCAACGATATGAAAACAGAGCCTGAAAGAAAATGTGTCGGCTGCGGCGAAAAGAAGCCGAAAAGCGAGCTCATCAGAATAGTCCGGCTTGCCGAAAGCAAGGATATAGAAATAGACAAAACGGGCAAGAAAGCGGGACGCGGCGCGTATATCTGTCCGAGTGCAAAATGCCTGAAGAAGGCAAGAAAGCGCCTCGAATCAAACCTAGAAGCCGCAATACCCGAAGAAATATTCGCAAGACTTGAATCGGAGATTGAAAATGACTGAAAAAACAAAAAGCATACTCACATCGCTCGGTCTTGCAAAGCGGGCAGGCAAGCTTGCCATCGGCACGGACATGGCGTGCGACGCAGTCCGCGCAGGTAAGGCAAAGGTAGGAGTCGCAAGCTGCGCCGCATCGCAAAACTCGAAAAAACGCATTGAAAACTGTTTTTCATATTACGGTATCCGGCTTATATATATAGACTGCACTACCGCAGAGCTGGGTGCGGCTTTCGGAAAGAGCGAAGCCGCGTGCGTAGCCGTTACTGACAGAAACTTGGCGGAGCTTGTTACCGGCAAGTGCGAACGATAAGGAAAGGACGGGTGGAACTTATGTTATCATCACAGAAGCTGAGAGTAAATCTGCTGGCAAAGGATCTTGAACTCAAAAGCAAGGAGCTGACGGATTTATTCACAGAATTCGGAATAACCGGAAAAACTTCCACGGCAACTGTTGAGCCGTGGGAATTTGAAGTCCTCATAGATAAGCTGACAGAGAGAAACCAGATAACGAATATGGGAGATTATCTCTCGGGCAAGGCTATAATAAAGACGAAGAATTATCTTGAAAAAATAGAAAAAGAAGAGGCGGCAAAGAAAGCCGCCGAGGAAGCTGAGGCAAAGGCAAAGGCAGAAGCCGAGGCGAAGGCGAAAGTGGAGGCGGAGGCAAAAGCCAAGGCGGAAGCCGAAGCAAAAGCAAAAGCCGATGCGAGAGCGGCACAGCAGCAAAGAGGTGCAAGTAAATCGAGCGACAGATTTGCAAAGCCGAGCTTTGAGCGTGACAAGCAGAAGCCCGCGCAGAAGCCCGCAGAGCAGAGAAGCGATGACAAAAAGAAACAGCAGACGATAGTCATGAGCGGAAATATGGCGGCGCCCACTCCCGAGCGCAAAACGAGAATTGTCGATACGAGAACGACGCAGGTCGACCTCTCCAAATATGATGAGAGACTCGAAAACTTTGTTCCCGAATCGGCGCGCAGAAACAGCAATGCTTCCGACAGACAGAAGCTGAAAAAACAGCAGAACAAGAATCCCTATCCCGCCAAAGGCAAGGATAAGGATAAGGATCGCCAGAATATGGAGCGGATGAAGCGCGAACAGCAGGAGAAGGCAAAGAAGCAGAAGCTCAAGGTAAGCATTCCCGATGAGATAACCGTATCGGAGCTTGCTTCCCGCCTCAAGGTTACAGCCTCCGAGGTGGTAAAGCGTCTCATGCTCATGGGCGTAATGGCGACGCTCAATCAGACGGTCGATTTCGATACGGCATATCTTGTAGCCGACGAACTCGGTGCCGAGGTTACAAAGGAAGTCGTCGTCACGATAGAAGAAAAGCTCTTTGACGAGGCCGAGGATTCTCCCGAGAGCCTTGTAGAGCGCGACCCCGTAGTCTGCGTTATGGGTCATGTCGACCACGGTAAGACATCACTTCTTGATGCGATAAGACACACGAGAGTCACCGCGGGCGAAGCAGGCGGTATCACGCAGCATATAGGCGCATACAGAGTAAACTGCAACGGCAAGAATATCACATTTCTCGATACCCCGGGTCATGCGGCATTTACGGCTATGCGTGCACGCGGCGCGAAATCTACGGATATCGCGATTCTCGTAGTTGCCGCAGACGACGGCATCATGCCGCAGACGGTAGAGGCTATAAACCATGCAAAGGCGGCAGGCGTTTCCATAATCGTTGCCATAAACAAGATGGATAAGCCCGCTGCAAATCCCGAGGCTGTAAAGCAGGGACTCACGCAGTATGACCTCGTTCCCGAGGAGTGGGGCGGAGATACGATATGCGTTCCTGTTTCCGCGTTGACGAAAAAGGGTATTCCCGAGCTTCTCGAAATGGTGCTTCTCGTAGCGGAAATGAAGGAGCTGAAAGCTAATCCCAACCGTCGCGCAAAGGGTATCATAATAGAGGCGAGACTTGACAAGGGCAGAGGTCCCGTGGCAACGGTTCTCGTACAGAACGGTACTCTCCACACAGGAGACACGGTTATCGCCGGCACAACGGTCGGCAGAGTCCGCGCGATGACAAACGACCTCGGAAAGCTCGTTAAGGAGGCGGGGCCGTCTGTTCCCGTAGAGATAGTAGGTCTTTCCGATGTTCCGCAGGCGGGCGACGAATTCAACGCCGTCGAAAACGAGCGCATGGCGCGCGAGCTTGCCGAACAGCGCAAGGATAAAGAAAAGGAAGCGGAATTCACTGCTCACGCAAGAGTAAATCTCGACGAGCTCTTCAGTCAGATTAAGGACGGCGTAAAGGATCTCAATATCATCGTTAAAGCCGATGTAAAGGGTTCTGCCGAAGCTGTCAAATCATCCCTTGAAAAACTCTCAAACGATGAGGTTCATGTCAATGTTATCCATACCGGTGTCGGCGGCATCACGGAAGGCGATGTCACATTTGCAGCCGCTTCAAATGCTATTATCGTCGGCTTCAATGTCCGTCCGGATAAGCTCGCCATGGACAATGCCGCCGAGCAGGGTGTCGATGTACGCACATACAGAATCATCTATGAATGCATAGAAGAGATAGAAGCTGCTATCAAGGGCATGCTCAAGCCCGTATACCGCGAGGTCATACTCGGTCATGCCGAGGTACGCCAGACTATCCATGTTTCCAGCGTCGGAACCATCGCAGGATCATATATTCAGGACGGTAAGATTACCCGCGCCGCTCAGATAAGAGTAGTGCGCGACGGCATAGTTATATTTGAGGACAAGATTGCCTCGCTCCGCCGTTTCAAGGACGATGTCAAGGAAGTTGCATCGGGCTATGAATGCGGTATAGGACTGGAAAAATTCAATGATATCAAAGAAGGCGATATACTCGAAGCATTTGTAATGGAGCAGGTCGCCAGATAACGGAGGTATAAAATGAATTTCAGACAGGTACACCTTGATTTTCACACGAGCGGCGAAATAGAGAATATTGGCAGCCGTTTTTCAAAGGAACAGTTTCAGAATGCGCTGAAAATGGGGCATGTAAACTCGATAACACTCTTTTCAAAGTGCCACCACGGATGGGCTTACCATCCGTCGGAGGCAAATACCATGCATCCGCATCTTGATTTCGACCTGCTCGGTGCAGAGATAGAGGCGGCGCACGAAATAGGAGTAAAAACACCGATTTATATTTCCGCAGGGCTTGATGAAAAGATGGCTCGCCTTCATCCCGACTGGCTCTACCGCAATGCGGATGAAAGCACGGAATGGGTGAAAGATTTCACCGTGCCCGGATATCATCGTATGTGCATGAATTCTCCGTATCTCGATTATCTGCTGGCGCAGATAGAAGAGGTGCTCGAAAGATATGACGGCGACGGAATATTTCTCGATATAGTGGGGGTTTTCCCCTGCTACTGCCAGCACTGCGTAGCCAAAATGCGCGAACGCGGCTGGGATCCTTATGCTCCCGACAATGCCTATAGGCTCGGCGTGGAAACATATATGAACTATCTGCGCCGCGTGCGTGAAACGGTAGACAAGCATAAGCCCGGGCATCCTGTATTTCACAATGCGGGTCACCTATCGGCAGGCAGAAGAGAATTTGCCTATCTCAATACGCATCTCGAGCTTGAGAGCCTTCCCACCGGCGGCTGGGGATATGACCATTTCCCGCTTTCCGCCGCATACGCGAGAACGCTCGGCATGGAATTTCTCGGTATGACGGGCAAATTCCATCTCAGCTGGGGCGAATTCGGCGGCTTCAAGCATCCGAATGCTCTGCGCTACGAGGCATCACTTTCCATCGCAAACGGAGCGAAGGTTTCAATAGGTGATCAGCTTCATCCGCTTGGCTTCATGGAGCCTGCGACATACAAGCTCATCGGTGAAGCCTTCAGGGAGGTTGAGAAAAAAGAGCCGTGGCTTGACGGCGTTGAGAGTGTGGCTGATATTGCATTGCTTTCACAGGAGGCGCTTTTTGCTCACATGAGTCCGGAGAAAGACCCTCCCGGCAAGCGTTCATGGATAGGAAGCACGGGTGCATCGAGAATTCTTCTCGAGGGCAAGTACCTTTTTGATATGGTGGATACGGAGGCGGATCTTTCAAAATATAAGCTTGTTATCCTCACAGATGACAGCATCATCGATGATGAGGTTGCCGAAAAGCTCCGCGAGTTTACCGAAAACGGCGGCAAAATCCTTGCTACGGGTGACAGCACACTAATGAATGACGGAAGCGGCTTTGCCTTTGACCTCGGTGCAAAATACATCGGTTCATGCAAGTATAACCCGACATATCTCCATCCGAAATTTGAAATGGAGGGGCTCTATGATTCGGCTTATGTGATATATCAGCCCTGCAACGATATAGAGGCAACGGGGGATATCCTCGCATACAGAGAAGACCCTTATTTCAACCGCTCGACCTTTAAATTTTCGTCCCATCAGCACACGCCCAATGACCCCGAAAAGGTTTCTCACGCGATAACTGTGGGTGCAGACGGCGCATATATTTCATTCAGACTTTTCAGCGAGTATGCAACAAAAGGCTCGCTCATCGCAAAGCAGGTAATCAAGCATGTAATAGATGTTCTCCTCGGAGAAAACAAGACTCTGACCACAAGCTTGCCTGCACAGGGTGTTGTGACGCTGATGAATCAGGTTGCCGAGAGACGCCTTGTAAATCATCTGCTTTATGCTTCTCCCGTCAAGCGCGGAAACGGAGTTGAGATTATCGAGGATATCGTTCCCGTTTATAATACAGAAGTATCGATAAAGCTTGACAAAGAGCCGGAGAGGGTGTATCTCGCCCCGCAGGACAGAGATATAGACTTTGACTATACCGACGGTATACTGACTTATACGCTCGACAAGCTTGAGTGTCACCAGATGGTAGTAATAGAATATTGATCCGGATGATAATATCCCCTTGCCCGATCTCGGCAAGGGGATATCGCTTTATTTTTATCCGGTGCAGTGAGTGATGATAAATCCGAACCAAATGCCTCCTCAATTTCGGCAAAGGTGACCCGTTTTGTGCCTTCCTTATAGTTGAATGTAATGACCAAGTAGTCATCGAACAGATAGATCGCATTGACAAAGCTATCGATCAGACGGCGGCGGTGGTCAAGCTGTTTCATATTGAGCTTGCGGTATTTAGTGAGGTAGTAAAGAATTTCTTCTTTTGTGATTGTGGGCTTCGAGATCTCCTCTTTGAGAATCTGAACCGAGAGTTCGCTCTTTTCGGCTTCAAGCTCGTCAAGACGTTGCTTGGTTGAGTTTGAGAAGATTCCCGCTTGAATGGCGTTGACAATGTTGTCGATGCCTTTTTCTATTTCGGCAAGCTGCTTGCGAAGAATCGGTAGCGTGGTGCTTTCTGCATTGAGCTTCGCTATTAGCGAGTCAGCAAGTCTGTTGAGAAGAACATCGTCGAAGATGAATTTTTGAATGAGAAGAATCACAACCTCCTCAATCCATTTCTTCTTGATGGTTTTCTTTTTACACGTTCCGCCCTTGCGTGTACCACGGCACTTGTAATAGCGGTGAACGTCCATCGTATGACTCGTCCCGCTTTCGCCCGTCATCAGACATTGACAGTAGCCGCAGAACAGTTTTGTAGTCAGCAAATATTCGTCCTCGGCTTTGTGCTTGGCGGGAGCCTTCTTGTTTGCGGCGGCTCGCTCTTGTACTTGTTCAAATAACTTTGCGGGGACGATGGCGGGAATTCCGTTGGGAATAACCACATCACGATATTGATACTCTCCGATGTATCGGCGGTTGTGCAGCATTCGTGTCACGGTGTTAAGGGTGATCTTCGTTCCTTTTGATGTGCGGATAAATCATTGATACCCTCTATTACTCTCGCTCCTGAGCATATCGGGCATTTCTCGCCCTTTGAGCGAGCTTTGACGCTCGTTTCCCACTCGTGTCCGCAAGCACCTTTCCACCACACTCTTTTATTTGAACCGAAGGTTATCTTATCCGGCGTCAGCGGTAAATTCTTCTCTGACCATTCAGGAATAAGCTCCGGATGAACGCTTGCTAAACTGCCCGTCATAGTACAACCACCCCTTCCTTTGTGATTATCCCAATTATATTGAGAAAATCGGGATTGGTGTAGTTTGCGAATAATAAGAAAGACCTTGGGAGAAAATATCTCTCAAGGTCAATAAGTGATTCCTCAGTTAGAATTTTATCTTTCCTGTCGGGCAATAAGAGTGGTTACACTATAATAAATCATCACTAAACCCGCACTTAAAATTGCCCCGCCAATAATATCAGTAATCCAATGAACACCGGATATCAACCTGCCAATTACCATAAAAGCAGTAAATGCAATTAAAGCAAAGGCAAATGCTCTTTTCATTTTTGTATTTCTAATTCTACTGTTTAGCTGCATAACAGCTGTCGGCATAACACACATAACAAGCAAGGTTGTCGATGATGGATACGAAGCTTCAAGAAAACCGTTAATCAATACCGGGCGGTAATTGACAACATAAAATTCAAAAAACAAATATGCCGCCATTACAACAATATAGAATGCTCCCAACACCAAAATACTGGAATCGACCTTGAATAAGCTTTTTCTTTTAATAAGCTGTATAAGTCCAAGCAACGCAAATCCCAAAATAAAGCAAAGCGGTATCAGTCCTAACCAGTCCGTAACGGTATATATTGCCATATGCACACCTGTCAGGCTGTGGATAAAGCCGTTCAAGGTTGCAAATCCAACAGAAGAGTTTTGTGGCCCGATGGGCTGAACATCAATAAGGCTTATTGCCACTGTCCACAAAATAAATAACACTACCATTGCTATTCCTGAAAGCAATACTTTTTGACTTTTTTCTTTTTTCATTTTTATCAATCCTTTGCCATAATTATTTGGCTTTCGCCTGTTTACAATATAGGCGGAATGAATAAAAATGAAAAGAATTTCACCGTCACATTGGCGACACGCTTCGTATCATCGCCATTTTATCAGCATCAGAGACTTTATCGCCAAGAAAACAAAAGTGAAAAAGGCTGCATAAGGTTGAAGTGTTATCATAAATTCTATTGTAGCAACTGTGCTTAACACAATGGATATTTGATGTTTGTGTTTCAACCAAAACACTGCTTCATAATTTTGTAGAGCGAGAAGCAAAACACCTGTAAGTACAATTCCAAATACAATAATTAAATACGGTATTTTGATATACTGCGGGGTACCTGTCAGCGAAAGTAAAGATACCTCTTTTATAATCTCATCACCCTTTTGTCCAAAGAAAGGCAGAAACAGAAACATAATCAAACTGCAATCGAGTAAACCAAACACTAAGTCGCTTGTATGTTTTTCCTTTTGCTTATTATCCTCGTCAGCAATTTTAAGTATTTCTTCACCGGACAATAACTCATCTATTGACACTGAAAAAAACTTTGAAATTGCTTTTAATGACTCGATATTGGGAACTCCTCTGCCGGATTCCCACTTAGAAATTGCAGTGCGAGACACAAATAACGCTTCCGCAAGTTCTTCCTGCGTGAGTCCTTTTTCTTTCCTCAACTCTTGTAATTTTTCACTTAATTCCATAATAAACATTCCTTTTGCACTCAGATACGAATGTATCCTTTATTAGAAATGGGCAATCCCACTATGGGACTGCCCATTCATTCCGTAAATTATGCGATTTTTTAGTCTCTGCACCGTTTTTAGCACCGATTGGTGTAAATTTGGTGTAAAGAGGTAAATTTATTCAGTTTGGAAAGTCCCGAAACCCGCATAAACACTGGCTTTTTCTTACTTGTCGTTCGGTAAGGACTTCATTGTCGGGAAGATAGGTAATGGTTTTGAGCAGCGTTTCAGTTCCATTTACAAGGACAACTGCATAATCACCATCCCTGCAAGTGTTCTGTTCTCGCACGATAACGAGGTCGCCATCGTCAACTCCGATACCCGTCATCGAGTCACCTTTCGCAGTAAGAATGAAAAACTTTCCGTCACCAACAAGAGCGGTCGGGAGAGGAATGATTTCTGCTTCTTCCACGTTTGGCTCGCTCGGCAACCCGCAGGACACGGTGGAATCGTATCGAATCGCGGGCGTAGTTTCAAACATATTGCGCGAGAGATTCGTGCCGATGCTCCGGCGACCATTGTACTCGATCTCTCCGTGTTCCTTCATATCGGTGAGATATCTCTGCACCGAAGTTTTCGAGATTCCCGTGCCCGCCGCGATGTCGCGCACCGTCGGGGACTTGCGGTTCTCCATGAAATATTCGTCTATAAATTGGCGGATCGCCTCCGCCCTCTCGGGATTCCACTGATTCATAAATGCCTCCAAATTACACGAGGTACAATTGTACCGTGTAGTAATTATAGCACACGAAAGAAAGTTTGTCAATAGGTTTGGCCGAAAAACTAAACTCAAAACTATAAAAACAAAGCCGCTATCGCGGCGTGTAAATCACGCTTTGATAGCGGTTATTAAGCTTTATACTGTTACTCAAACCGATCCATATCCTTATACTGCAATATAATAAGAGAATCTGTTTTTTATTTATCTTCATCGTTTGAGTCCTCCTTAACATCTCGGTCATGCAGCTGATGCAGTACGCTCTTTATTTTATCCGGTACGGGAAGTCCCAGGTATGCAGAGTTTTCCAAAAGCGAGAGGCTTTCGTTGGATATATAGAAAAACAGTGTTGCCGTTCTCAATACAGAGCCGGTTTTGATGATATAGACATCAAGGATATTTGCAAGTCCGAAATATGCAAAGATAAGTACCTTTTTGCAAGTCTATTGTTTACTGTTCGGCTGCATTGCATACTTAACAATCAGCTGTCATAACGCTTATATACTTCCTTTGCATATTCCCGCGGCGTCATTTTCATTTTTCTTTTAAACGCATAGCTGAAATATGATTGAGACGAAAAACCGCACTCGTAAGAAATTTCTGTCAGGGTTAAATCGGTTGATACCAACAGCCCTGCTGCTTTTTTTATACGCTGTTCTTCCACATATTCGTGAAGAGTTTTTCCTGTAGCCGCCTTAAAGCAATTATGAAAATGAATAGAGCTCAAAGATGCATATGACGCTACCGCATTAAGCGACAAATCCGATGTGAGATTTTCCTTTATATATTTTATTACATCTTCGATTATTTCATAATTTCCGCTTTTAAGCCCATTACGATAGAGCTGCTTTTTTGAATCCTTGTCCAAAAGATAAACAAGCTCCAAAACAAGACTGAATGCCTTAATTCTGTCGATTTCAAGGGGAGAATTGGAATGCTTGCATAGTCCCTCAAAGATTTTCCTGTATTCCGCCGACCTTTTTGTTTCAATAAAGACAGGAATATCCGCCAGAATATCATACAATGTGCCGGTGTTTAAAATCATATGTATATAATAGCATTTAAATGGCAGCTTTGTGTGACGTATCTGACCGGGCTTAATATGCCGTTCCTCCGAAGCTATATAAGAAATCCCGCCTTCCTCTATTGGAATTTCAATTTCAAACATCGTTGCTTTTCTGTTTTTGGTAATCGCTCTGTCCTTTACCGCAATTTGGGAATTATAAATTCCCGCCGCCACAATTTCAGGTAGAATTATATCCATTCTCTGTTTCTCCAAATAAATAATAAGATTTCTAATAAAGATAGTAAGATTTATGTATTTATTTTATATAAAATATTA